>Ga0247727_10016957_pt1 | contig 11662 bp, 10 predicted proteins | sample WisWelCaveWW1625_FD_202498 | JGI IMG/M metagenome (GOLD analysis project Ga0247727, IMG submission 202498) | Biofilm microbial communities from Wishing Well Cave, Virginia, United States - WW16-25 | ecosystem: Environmental > Aquatic > Deep subsurface > Groundwater > Cave microbial mat | place... | reverse complement strand
ATGAGAAAATATCGGAACGTTGGTCAATCTCCTCGCCCTTAATCTGCTCCGGCGACATGTACGAGGGGGTTCCCAGCAGCGTTCCCGGTCGCGTTAAATTGCTTGCGAGAGGCTTGGCTATGCCAAAATCCATAATTTTAACTTTGCTGTCATCGACGATCTTAATGTTTCCGGGCTTGATGTCACGGTGGATGATATCCTTGGCATGAACGAATTCAAGGCCTTTGCAGATCTGTTTGGCATAATTTAGTTTTTGGATCAGGGGCAAGGGTTCTTTTTCATCTATAATGGAACGCAGGTCGTCGCCCTGCAGATATTCCATCACGATGTAGGGTTTGCCATCGGTTTCACCGACATCGTATACAATGGTCAGATTTTCGTGCAAAAGTTTTCCCGCCGACCGCGCTTCCCGATAGAAACGTTCTCGCATGCCAGGAAGCTCAACAATCTCTTCACTAATCACCTTGATCGCAACGTCACGGTCGATAAATGATGGATCATGCGCCTTATAAACCACACCCATACCGCCGCCACCGAGCCGTTCGATTATCTCATACTTGCCGATTTTTTTCATGGCCAAATTAGTTGGTGCGATAAGTTTATGAGTTCATTAAAATTTAAATAAAGCTGCCACTCGCTGGCGCCGCGCTGTTTCGTCTCAAAAATTTGGCGCGTGCTCTCAAATTGCAAGTCCGGCACTTCGGAAACCACGATCACCGCCGACTGCGTTTCATTTCTGACGACGACGGTCAACGATTCCGGCGCACTCACCGTGAGCTCGCCATATTTTTCCTGGCCCAAAACTATTTCGCCGGCCAGGAGGTTAAGCAGAATGAAAACAGATCGAAGCGTCATGAAAGCCTCCAATGAAGTTTTACGCCTTTTACGTTTTATGCCTTGCGTTTCAGCCTCGATTTATTGTACGCTGTGCTCCTGCACCCAGATTGCCGTTTTCCCGGAAAATTTTTCCGGCAAATCGGCGTAGCTGGTGGTTGAATTTACGGCATGGTAAATATTCTTTTTGAGTTGAAAAACGCCGAGAACGTTCTGCGCCTCACAGACAAAAAGATAACAGCCGTCCAAAGACTCAAAATCCGCTTCTTTCCCGGCAGTGAGCTTCAGTTCCTGTTGATAATCTGAAAGTTTTTTGAGTAAGGCCGGCGTTTCCGTTATAGCGGCCAATTCCATCAGCAACGGCGAATGCGTGAGACGTGGAAGGGCCGGCGGGTTTTTCGTCGAGTCGCTCGTACTCGGGGAGACGGCGGCTGGATTCGACTGGCTCGGCAGTGATGAATTTCCCAAAAACCTGTAGACTCCCAGCACCACGGCCAGGAGGATGGCTGAAGCCGTCAGCATGAAGCCCGGGCGCTCCCAAAAGCGTTGGGGTTTTAGCGGTACCGGGATTGGCGCTGGTATTGTTGTTGGTGCCGGCGGAGGCGGTGGCGCCGGAATCGTCATGGTTCTTTGTTCGAATTGTTCAATGGCTGCCAGCATCTTCTCGGCGGTTTGAAAACGCTGCTCGGGCTTTTTCGCCAGCGCGGTCATGACAATTTTCGCCAGGTCTTTCGGCACGGCGGCGTTGAAGCGGGTGGGTGGCGGAAAGTTTTCCTCAACAATTTTTTTGGCTAAAACAAAAAAATTTTTTTCCGGCTCAAACGGCCAGCGGCCAGTCAGCATTTCATATAACGTCATGCCGAGCGAATAGATATCGCTGCGCCGGTCGACATGACTCAACCCTTTGATCTGTTCCGGCGCCATGTAAACCGGCGTGCCGAGAATGTCCTGCGGTTGCGTGAGATCCAGACCCTGCGGATTTTTGGCGAGGCCGAAGTCCATCACCTTGACCAGATGATGAGCCGTGAGCATGATATTGCTCGGCTTGATATCGCGGTGCAAAACGCCGGCCTCATGAGCGTATGCAATCGCCTGCAGGGTTTGTTTGAAAATCGGCAGTGCCTCCGGATATGGAATCGGAATCGTCTCCGTCGCCGACGGTTTGATCTTCCTGGTCAGGGTGAGGCCCTCGACATATTCCATGACAATGAAAAACCCGGGCGCCATAACCTGGAGATCATAAACTTTGACGATATACGGGTGGCTCAATTTCACCAGGATTTGGGCTTCGCCGAGAAAGCGCTGCAACAAATTCTGTTGCTGCACCAGCTCCGGGTTCATGATTTTTAACGCGACGGTGCGGTTCAACAGGGTGTCGCCGGCCCGGTAGACGATGCCCATGCCGCCGCGCCCCAATTCTTCTTCGATGCGATATTTGTTGTTGATGATTGAGCCGATCATGTTTCAACTCCATCTTTGACAAGCTAAACCCAAAGACCATAACTTGAATTATTCATAAATCTCACCACCAGGGCACAAAGAGCACAAAGAATTCAGTTTTTCATCTCTCGTTTTCCAACGCGGATCCCGCGAGCGGGACAACCCAAAAAGACAAAATGATTGACGACAAAATAATTTGTATCTATTCAGCTACTGTCGAAAGTCAGGAAATTAAGGCAAAACCATTAAGGGCAAAACAATTGTCCCAACGCGGACTAGCCGCAACCAAAAAAGATCGCTCACGGAATGGAACTCTCACGGAAGAAATTTTCATGAATTCCTTTCCGTGAGAGTTCTATTTCCGTGAGCCAGATTTCCCTGGCCTGCGGCACCGCGTGGCGCGGCGGGCGCCAGGGCAGGCTTTGCTTTTTTTACAAAGATATCACTTGTAACAGACTAAGATTTAATAGTTTTGCCCCAAATTGTTTTGCCTTCTAAACAGGCCTGAATAGTTACAATAATTTTTTTCATTATTTTGTCGTCCATTATTTTGTAAAAAAGCGCAACATGAATGTTGCGGTACGGGGTATTATTCCGCGGGCAGCGGGTTGTCAAAATCGAAACCGAAGAGGCGCGGATTTTCGCCGATCACCGCGGCGGCGATGATATAAAACACGTAATTGTAGGTTTCCTGCGGAATTTTCTCGCGCGCCAGCAGTTTCCAGAAATTGCGCTCGCGCGGATTTTTCGGCAGCCGATTGATGACCGAGCGCACGTTGCCCTGTCCCCAGTTGTAGGCGGCGATCACCAGGAGTCCGGAGGCCTGGGCTTCGGTTTGATAAAGATCGCGCAGATATTTCGCGGCCGCGGCCGTGGATTTCGCGAAGTCGTGGCGCTCGTCGCGCGGGTCGTATTGGCGCACTTCGAGCAGCGGCCCGGTGCGCAAGCCGTATTGCTGCCCGGTCGTTGGGATAAACTGCCACATGCCTTTGGCAATGCCATAACCGGTGCGCGGCCCGCAGACCTTCACGTCAAAATCACTTTCCTGCAGCGCCAGATAAAAAAATTGCGGCGGCATGTTGTTCGCCAGCAGCGTTTGCACGACGGTGGGCGTATAACCGTTCTCCGTCGCGCGCTGGAGCGCCGCGCGCAAACGCGGCGTCGACTTCCACCTGCCGATATATTGTTTCACCGTTTTCACGAAACCGGCCGGCAGACTCGCATCGCATTCGCCGAAGAGACGCGCCATGCGATAAATCAGCCAGTCCTCCTCCGCCAGCTTGTCGCGCGCAATGCCCAGTTCCGCCGTAAAATTGTTGTAATTGTCGCGCAGCTCGACCTGCTGTTTTAATTTCTCCGTGATTTGCCGCTTCAACGGCGAATCCGGCTGCGACGCGACCGCGGTTTGCAAATCCGTCAATTGCAGCTCGAGCGTTTTCATCGTATAAAAAATTTCTTCGGCGAGCAGGTGCACCCGCTCCAGTTTTTTGACGCGCTGGCTTTGATAAAACAGGCCGCCCACTGCGGCGAGCAAAAACGCCGCGACCACGCCGATGATCGCCCAGTAGCGTTTGGCCTGCCGGAGGCGCAGGCGCTGAAAGGCCTCGCGGATGAACATGGTATTCATGCCGGCGCGGCCCGGGGCCATCGTTCCGAGAAAACGCTGGACGATTTGCGTGGCCGAAGTTTTCGGTTCCGCCGGCACCATCATCGTGGGCAGCTCCGGCGCCTCGATATCAAGAATGATGATCGGGCCGTTTGGCGCCAGGTGCAAAGTGGTGCGCGGCGGCAACAAGACGCGCTTGATCCGCTGACCATTCACAAACGTGCCATTGGTGCTGTTGAGATCGCGCGCCCACCACTGCCCCTCTTCCCAAACGATTTCCACGTGCCGCAGACTCACTTCAGGATTGGCGAGCTGCACCTCACACGGCGCGCCGCGACCGATCACGAAATTATTTGTAAATCGCGTGGGGCTGCTGCGCGCCTCGCCTTTTTCGACGCGAAGCAGCACCGCCGGCATGGCGTTGCTCAGGAGGGAGCGGGTTTCATCTGGCGAATTCATAATCGAAAGAAGTCGTGACGGAATCGCTTTTTCCGTGATTCAATTTTTCTTCACAAAAAACTGCGGAAACGCCGCATAAAAACTCATCGCCCTGCCGAGATGATCGATCGGACACTGGTCTTCCGGCGAGTGCGCGTGAATTTCGTTGGCGGGGCCAAAGCCGATCGACGGGATGCCGTGCAGGCCCATCGTCGCGATGCCGTTGGTGCTGAAATTCCAGCGGCTCACGCGTGGCGCTTCATTGAAGAGCTGGCGATACGTTTCGACGCCCGCCTGCATCGCCGGATGGTTCTCATCCAACAACCATGTCGGATAATATTTCTTCGTCGGATAAGTGAGGCCTTTGTAACTCGGCGCCGCATAATCCAGCACCACCACTTCGCCGCCGCCGCGTTGCACGCTCGGCAATTCCTGCACTTCTTTCACCGCGGATTCCATCGTTTCACCCTTTGTCAAACGCCGGTCGAGGTGAATCGCCGCGCTATCAGCAACGGCACAGAGCGAGGGCGACGTCGAACGAACTTCGGAGATCGTTACCGTGCCTTTGCCCAGAAACGGATCGGGCGCGAGGCGGTCGTTCAGCTTTTCAACGTCGGCAATGATCGGCGCCATTTTGTAGATGGCGTTAACGCCACGCTCCGGCATGGAGCCGTGGCAGGAGAGGCCCTGTGTGCGCACTTCCATTTCCATGCGGCCGCGATGCCCGCGATAAATGCCGAGATTCGTCGGCTCGGTGATGACGACGCAATCCGGCCGGAGCTTGTCTTCTTTCACGATATATTGCCAGCACAAACCGTCGCAATCTTCTTCCTGCACGCTGCACACGACATAAAGCGTGAAGTCATTCGCCAGGCCCAACTCTTTCACGATACGTCCGGCAAACACAATCGCAGCCACCGAACCTTTCATATCCGACGCGCCGCGGCCATAAATCACGCCGTCTTTGATCACACCCTTGAACGGCTCGGTTTTCCACAGGCTCGCGTTGCCGACATCAACCGTGTCGACGTGCGCGTCCAGCGCGATCACGGTTTTGCCGTTGCCGATGCGGCCCAGCAAATTGCCCATCGGATCGATCGTGATCTCGTCGTAATGGAATTGCTCCATTTTCTTACGGATGACGTTGATGACGTTTTCTTCCTGACTGCTCATGGACTGCGTCGCGATGAGATCGCAGAGAAATTGCGCGCATTCGGGTTCGTATTTCTGGCTGAGTTTTTTGATGTCGTCGATCATGCCGGAATCTCCTGTTGTGAAGATTGCTCCAATTGACTCTGTGTAAAAATGCAAAGCAGAATATACTCAGCTTTGAGAAAGAAGTCAAGATCACGTTGCAATTTATTGTACCGCAACATTCATGTTGCGCGCCGCGCTTCTCCGCAGTATAAATATTGCGGTACTACGGCCACCACTTGGCGGCATCGACGATGGCGCGGGCGCTTTCGCGCAGGACCCGCCCATGCGGGTCGCCTTGCGCGGCAATGACGGGGAGCAGCGCTTGTATGGCCTGGAGAAGTTGTGGCCGCCTGGTGCGTGCAAAGGCCCGCAACGTTGCCGACAGTTCTTCAAACTCGGGTCTTTTGAGCGCAAAATTTTTGTTGCGCTGTTGCGAAAAAATGCTATTTTATAAAATAGCATTTGGAGAAGAATGCGTATGAATACAAAATCAAGGAACAATCAAACATTGAAGGTGAATACTTATGCAAACCATGCGCATCGAACAACTTTACGAACGGCACATCAAACCGTTGCCATCTCATGAGCAGCTCAAGCTCGTCGAGCTGATTGCGCGAAAAATGGCGCGGAACCGGGATGCTGCCGAGCATCCTAAACGCAGCATTATGGAATTACACGGCCTTGGCGCCGAGATCTGGGAAGGAATTGACGCGCAGGAATATGTCAATAAACTACGCGAAGAATGGGATCATCGGCCATGATAAAACTTGATGCCGCCTTGACCGGTGTAAAAAATTTGGGGTTGGACACAGCCCCGGTCATTTATTTTGTCGAGAAACACCCCAAATATGACGCCCTGGTGACGCAGATATTTCAACGGATCGACGATGACGTGCTGGTGGGCATTACTTCAGTCGTCACGTTTACCGAAGTATTGGTTCAACCGATTAAACAAGGTGACACAAAGCTTCAGCAAGAGTATTCCGAGCTTTTGCTGCACAGCGCCAATTTTGAAACGATGCCCATAGATGCCGACACGTCAAAACGTGCAGCCACTTTGCGCGCCGTTTATAATCTGCGCACTCCCGACGCTTTGCAAATCGCCACAGCATTGGAATTCAATTGCCAGGCATTTTTGACAAATGACAAGCAACTGAAACGCGTAACCGAGCTGCATGTGCTAGTGCTGGATGAACTTGAATTGTAAAAATGCAAGCTTGCGAATTGCCGACACTGATTGCTCTCCTCATCGCCGCTTATTTTGTTTAAATCATCCTACCAATTTCTTTCCCAATTTCGGATTTATCTTTTTTTCTGTTTTCTCTTTTTATCTTTTTTGCTTTATTTATTACGGCCACCACCTGGCGGTATCGACGATGGCGCGGGCGGTTTCGCGCAGGACCCGCCCATGCGGGTCTTGCCCGGCAATGACGGGGAGCAGCGCTTGAATGGCCTGGAGAAGTTGTGTCCGCCTGGTGCGTGCAAAGGCTCGCAACGTTGCCGACAGCTCTTCATTGTATGTGACATCGAAAGATAGGAAAAACATCCACCGTAGATGGGAGAAACAATCGCTGTGAAGGAGTTTTTAAATTCGTGAGGCACTTTTCAATAAGCCAAAACCTCTTCCTGCTGAGGGCGCTTTTTTTTACAAACAAAATTCCGGTAAATATTTTCCAGAATTTCACTTAATCTGACTTGATAAAGATTCAAGCCGGGAACATCATAGTTTTCCTTTTCAACCGGCGGCTCTTTGCGCTTGACTTCATCGATCACATCGGGATAGGCTTTGGAGAAGGCATCGATCATGATGCTGTCAAAGGCACGGTTGGCGCCCATATGTTTCGCAGCCGAAGCATATTCATAAAGGCCGCTTTCAAATTCATATTCGGTCGCGGACTCATATTCAGGAAGCCAAATTTCAAGAAAGTCGCGGTCATCATAGCGAAATTTGAGCAAATGTGTCATGGAAATCACCGTAAAGAATGATTAGTTGAAATACTGAAGAATATCAACGTGTAATGGGATTTTGCCTTTTTCTAAAAAATAGAAATTCCACACGACATTGATGTTTGATTTTTTGAGCACAACGCCAAGCAACTCTTTTTTATTTCCATGCTCTTTAACGGCGCATTTTTGCAAGTACAGAAAATGATCCGGCTCAATTCGGTTATGGCCCAACATCATTGGCGTTGTGAGAATTTTAGGAATTTTATCAAAATAATTCAAGACAAACTCCTGCGTTGGACGTGTTAATCGTGAATCAGTGATATATCGCAGGCCTTCTTCCGTAAAGTAATAAGTTTCACCAAAACAGTCCAAGCCCGCGAAGATCACCGTTTGCGGTTTGGGAGCGCCATCGACGATGATCTCAATTCGAGAGCCACGTTCCGAATAGTCGACCTGCTCGAGGTTATAAATGCTGCCCGTCGCCAAGAATTTCTCCCGAAGAATTGAGAAAATAATCCAAATTACCTGACCTAATTTAGCCAAACGCAAAACGCGAAGCAAGTCTTTTTTGCATTGTACATTCATGTTGCGCGACGTGCTGCTTCGCAACATGAATGTTGCGGTACGTCTTCACGGCCACCACTTGGCAGTATCGCCAATGGCGCGGGCGGTTTCGCGCAGGGCGGGCACGCCGCCTTGCGCGGCAATGACGGGGAGCAGCGGCTTCGCAATGGCTTTGGAGAAGTTGTGGCCGCATGGTGCGTGCAAAGGCCCGCAACGTTGCCATCTTAACAGCAAATGCAACGATTTTTTTTGAACGCGGATTACACGGATTCTCGCGGATTTTATCTGCGCAAATCCGCGTCATCCGTGAGATCCGTGTTCAAAAAAGACGGCATAAAGAATTAAAATCCGAGCCTGACTTTTTAGAAAGATTTCTTTAAGCTATCAACAGAATTGACCGAGACCCGAATTGTCCCTTCATGGTGCGCGTGTCCCGTCTCAGGGTTTCGGTTTCTTTTTTTGGGGTATACTTTTTTCCGCGTTGTCCCTTTTTCTGTTTTCTCTTCTTATCCTTTTTGCCTCACTTGTGTCCCATCGCAAACCTCGCCGCCGGCGAATCCTTCATCGGCAGGCTCGTGCGGCGAATGCCGTCATAAGCATACAACGCGCCAGCCACCGCCGGTGCCGTCGGAACAAGACCGATTTCACCGACGCCTTTTGCGCCCCACGGGCCTTCGGGCTCGTGCTCTTCAATGATAATCGTTTCAATCTCCGGCATGTCTTTGGCGCGGATGAGGCCGAGGCCGCGCAATTTGTAACTGTCCGGCACGCAATTCGTCACGGACAAATCCTCAGTCAAAGCGTAACCCAAGCCCATGTGAATAGAGCCTTCAATTTGGCCTTCGAGCAATGTCGGATTGATGGCGCGGCCAACATCGTGCGCGGCAACAAATTTGACCAACTTGCCGGTGTCGTCGAGGATGGCAACCTGCGTGGCGAAACCGAACGTCATGTGCGTGATCGGCTTCGCCACTTTCGCTCCGAGTTTGGTGGTGTAATCAATCAACACTTCGCCAAAATATTCTTTGCCGACGAGATCGCCAAGTGTCATTCCATTTTGCAAATCCGCCTTCAATTTTTCGGCGGCGGCTTTCACGGCGTTGCCGCCGAGCACGGTGGCGCGCGAAGCGGTGGTCATGCCGCAATCGAGCGCGCGATGCGTGTCAACTTTTGCGTCAAAATATTTTGCGGGCAATCCGGTCACTTCGCAGGCAAATTGAATGAGCACGGTAAACAGGCCCTGTCCCATTTCGGTGTAGCCGGTGTAAATCGTGATGCGCTCCGGTGACTCGACACGCAAGCAGGCGCGGCCATATTCCGGCATGCCATTGCCGATGCCGACGTTTTTGATGCCGCAGGCAATGCCCGCATATTTCGCGTTGCGATAAATGTCCTTCACCGCTTCGAGCGTTTTGCGAATGCCGACGCTTTTTTCCAACACCTGGCCGCTGCACCACGTGTCGCCGGCGTCCATCACATTGCGATAGCGAATTTCCCAACCGTCGATGCCGATTTTCTCCGCGAGAATGTCGAGCATGCCTTCGATACCGAACGCCGCTTGATTGGCGCCGAAGCCGCGCATCGCGCCGCACGGCGGATTGTTGGTGTAAACCGCGAGTGCTTCGACATCAACATTCGGCACGCGATACGGGCCGGTGGCGTGACCAGCGGCGCGTTCCAAAACTTTCGCGCCAACCGAGGCATAGGCGCCTTTGTCGCCCACCATGCGCGCTTTGACCGCGAGCAGGTGGCCGTCTTTATCAATGCCGACCGTGTACGTCATGCGAATCGGATGGCGTTTCGGATGCAAGCGAATGCTCTCGTCGCGCGAAAGTGTGAGCTTCACCGGCTTATTCGTGATCTTTGCGAGCAGCGCGGTTTGGCCTTGAATGCTCAAATCTTCTTTGCCGCCAAACGCGCCGCCGTTGGAAACCAACTCGACTTGCACTTGCTCAATGGGAACGCCGAGTATCGAAGCGATTTGCCGTTGATCATCAAACACGCCCTGGCTTTGACTCAAAACTTTGAGATACCCATTTTCAGGATAAGCCAAACAACTTTCCGGTTCTAAAAACGCATGTTCGATGAATTGGGTTTGATAGGTTTCGGTTGCGATAAAAGCCGCTGCGGCAAAACCTTTTTCGGCATCCCCGCGTTTGATAACAGAAGTCGAAAGCAGATTGGATTGGCGCGGCGATTCGGGATGAATCAGCGGCGCGCCCGGCTTGAGAGCGTCATCGGTCGAGCTGATCGGCTGCAACACTTCGTATTGCACGTCGATCAAATCAAGCGCGGCATGCGCAATTTCCTTGCTCGTCGCTGCCACCGCCGCGAGAATATCACCGACACAGCGCGTCTCTTCGCCAACGGCAATGAACACCGGCCAGTCTTTTTCGATCAAACCTTCATATCTTTTTCCAGAAACATCTTCAGCGGTGATCACGGCTTTGACGCCTTCAAGTTTTGCCGTTTTGGAAATATCAATCGCCAGCACTTTGGCGCGCGGATGGGCAGAGAATAAAACGGCGCCGTGCAACATCTCCGGCATTTTTATGTCGTCGATATAATGCTTGCCGCCGAGCGTCAAGTTTTCGCCTTGATAGCGCAACAGGCTCGTGCCGACGCGACCGCTGTTATCATGCCCGGGGAGTGGCTCACCGCGATAGCATTTGGCAGCAAGATCGATCGCGTCAACAATTTTTGTGTAACCGGTGCAGCGACAGATGTGATTATTTAACGCGCGCGCAATCTCATCGCGAGTCGGATCCGGATTGTTTTGCAAAAGTGCATGCGCCCGCATCGCGATGCCGGGAATGCAGAAGCCGCATTGCAAGCCGCCGGCCTGCACGAAAGATTGCGCCAGCCTTTCGCGGTTGGATTCCGGCAAGCCTTCAAGCGTTTGCACGTGTTTGCCGGCAATTTTGGCGACGGGGGTCACGCAGGAGACGACGGCTTTATCATCCACTAAAACCGTGCAGCAGCCGCACGAGCCTTGCGGGCTGCAGCCGTTTTTGGCGGCGGTCAAATCGAAATGATCTCGCAGCAGATCGAGCAAGGACAACTCCGGAGCAACGCTGATTTCGCGCGGCTCATTATTGAGAATGAAGTGAATCGATTGAGGATAGTTCATTGCGCGCTCCTCTGTTAGCCGTTTAAGGTTGGATCGAGATGGTTAAGCGAAAGCAGGAGAGATTTTTTTATCAACAAAACATTTACAGGAAAGCGCCGCAAGCAAGAAGGCGGCGAATTCACGAATCAAGCTTGTCCCTTGCAGTAAAGCGTCATGCGAAATTCATTATGCGAATTTCCTGAATTATGGCGCACGCCTACACGCGCACGATTTCCGTCGCCGGTTCCTCGGCAGAAGCAGTTTGGAGATGGGCGTAATATTTCTCCCACACCCATTGCACGATTTCGGCAAAGGTGGCGTTCTTGACGCGGGGATCACAAATTGGCGTGGCGTTCTCATAATCTTCCACAATTTCTACGGAGAATTTTTGCGCAATCGGTTTTTCTTTGAGGCCTTTGAGAATTCGACGGTAGAGACCGGGAAAGTGTATGCTCATGTAACCAACAACTTTCTTGCTTCTGCTATCGCGGCCTATTTCGAGGCCGGGCTGATCCTCATCACCAAAC
>Ga0247727_10016956_pt1 | contig 11663 bp, 9 predicted proteins | sample WisWelCaveWW1625_FD_202498 | JGI IMG/M metagenome (GOLD analysis project Ga0247727, IMG submission 202498) | Biofilm microbial communities from Wishing Well Cave, Virginia, United States - WW16-25 | ecosystem: Environmental > Aquatic > Deep subsurface > Groundwater > Cave microbial mat | place... | reverse complement strand
ACGGGCGAGCGCATTGCCACCTTGAAAGGCACCGGGCCCGATGCGTCGCGCAGCACGCCGCCGGGACGTTTGCCTGCAAGCTCCAGGCCCAGCAGTGGGCCATTGCTGACGAAGGTCCGCCCTTCTTTCAGCGCCGCATGAAGTGCGGCCGGCGTGCGCGCGCCATTGGTTTCGAGGAACACACGAGTGAGGCCGGCCGGGCCGCGCAGCGACGCGTAGTTCGCCATCGCATCGGTGCCGGCGCCTGCTGAAACGCGGTAACCGAGATTCAACAACCGATACCAGATATTCGCGGTCGCCCGGTGATCGGAGAACCCCATGACTTCGAGGTAATCGACCTTGCCGTGCGCGACATCGGCGGGCAGCTGATAGGAAAGCGAGCGTTCCTTCGCGGGCACGATCTCGAAGTCGGTCGGGTGGACATAGCCGACCAGCGCGCCCTGCGCGTGCGCGAGGTCCGCGATGACGCCGTTGTGCGGCCAGGGACTCGCGAGCGCAGTGTGTCGGTACGCGGCGAAGTCGGGCAGCAACAAATGATCCGACAGGTGCAACAGGCCGAGATGACCCCAGAGACTCGTGTGGAATTCCTGGGCGTGCAGCAGCATGCGCTCCCCGCTGGCTGGATCGGGCGCGGCGCTGAAATGCGCGACATCGGGGATGCGCTCCTCCTTGTTGACGATCAGGTTATAGACGACGTCGAGATCCTCGGCCGCGGCCTGCGCGAGCATCCGCCCCGGCATGTTGCGATAGTGGCCGCCATAATTCATGTGCACGTGCAGGTCGGCGCTGACGTGACGCCCGAACGAGGCGGGCAGGGCGTTGCCGGCAAGTGCAACGCGCAACTCACGGCGCTCACCTGCAGCAAGAGTCACGAGCTCGGACTTCGGCAGGTGGCGAAATCCGTGTTGCACCGTGAGCGCCGTTCTGCCTGCCGGCAACTCGAGTTCGCAGGGTGAGGCGCAATGGAAATAATGCGTTTCGCTGGATTGCAATGAGCGGTCGTAGGCTTCGTCACCGTGCATCCAGGCATTCGCGGGGGCATACCAACGACCATCGGTGCCAAACGCGCTTACCCGCGCAGGAATTCGTTTGCCCTGGGCGTCCCGGATGTCCAGCGAGAGCCGTGCCATCTGCGGCAGATATTTCCGGGTCTTCGCGATGACCTGCGTGCGCGCGCCACCAAAGAATTCCTGCACGAAGAGCGCGGTATTGCCCTGCTCGTTGCTGATGTAGGCGATGTGGGTCCCATCCGGCGACCAGCGCGCATTGCGCCGATCGAAATCGCCGAAAGTCAGCGGCAAGGGCGCCGCGCCATCGACGGTCGTCAACCAGAGCTGATGCCGCTGGCGCCCGTGATAACTCGAGAACAGGATGCGCCGACCATCCGGCGCAATCTCCGGCCTCGCCGCCCAGGTCGTTTCTTCCTGGTACCGGGGCGCAGGTTCGTAGGTCGCGGCTTGGTCGCTGTCTGGCAATTCCATCACCGACACGGAGTGGATCGTGCCGCTTCCCCAGGCAATCTCCGAATTGCCGATAAAGAAGACGCGTTTCCCGTCCGGCGACCAGGAAGGATTGATCGCGTGATCGTGGGTCGAGTAGTAATAGCGGTCGAGCCAGCCCTGGCGTGGAGCGACGAGCGGCCGCACCCTGGCAAGCCCATCCTTGCCGATATCCGCGATCATCAGGTTAAAATGCCCGGTGCCGGCAGTCGATACCCAGACGAGCTGCCTGCCATCGGGCGACAGCCGCGGCTCGACATTGACGCCGCCGTTATTGGTCAGCGCCCGCGCGCTCCCGCTCTCCAGATTGATCCGCCAGAGTTCCATGGCCTTGCCGTCATAGCGCGTGAATACGATGCTGTTGCCATCGCGCGCGACATCGGGCTGGTAATCATGGGCAGCATCCGCGTGGGTGATTTCGACCGCCTCGTCCGAACCGACGCGCTGGGCCCACAGGGAACCCGCCATGCTGTAGACGAGCTCCTGGCCGTCCGGCATGAAGGCCGCGGCAGAAGGACCGGTCGTCAATTGCGGAAGGTAAAGCTCGCGCCAGTAATAGTTGTGCGGCAGGTCGACCTGCGTGAGTACCGGCTCCCGCCCGGCGCCGGCGGCGGCAGCGCAGCAGAGCAGCGACGCGATGAACGATACGCGGCCGGCGTAAATCAAGCAGGTCCCGCCAGCGCTTCGTCGAGACTCTTTCTCAGCAGGACCACCGCCTCGTCCACCTCGGCCTCGGTGACGCATAGCGGGGGCATGAACCGCAGCGTGCTGACGCCGCAGGACAGGAGCAGCACGCCATTGTGGTAGCCGCGGTGCAGCATTGATTCGACGAGCGGCCGGTCCGGTCCGCCATCCGGCTTGATCAGCTCGATGCCGAGCATCAGGCCGCGGCCGCGGACATCACCGATGCAGGAATAGGATTTCGCGAGTTCCTTCAGCCGCGCCATGAAATGGGCGCCGACCTTTGCCGCATTTGCGGCGTACTGGTCGCGCACCAGATCGAGCGTCGTGTTGGCGGCCGCGCAGCACAACGGATTGCCACCGAAAGTGTTGCCGTGCGCGCCGCGCTTCCACTGCTGCATGATGCGGCGCTTTGCGACGACGGCGCCGATCGGCAGGCCGGAGCCCAGGCCCTTGGCGAGCGTCATGATGTCGGGGCGCACACCCGAATGCTCGCAGGCGAACATGCGGCCGCTGCGGCCGACACCCGACTGCACCTCGTCGAATACGAGGAATATTCCGTATTCGTCGCAGATGTCCCGCAGGCCGGCCAGGAATCCGTCCGGAGGCACGAGATAACCGCCTTCGCCCTGGATCGGTTCGACGACGATGGCCGCGACTTCGGTTGCCGGCAGATTGCGCTCGAACAGCATGCGGATGTAGTCGAGCACCGCCTTGCCCTGATCGCTGCCAGCAAACAGCGGCCGGTAGATGTTCGGATAGGGAACATGCGTGACGCCCGGCATGACCGGCGAAAACCCCGCCTGCTGCGTGTACTTGCTGGATGTCAGCGCGAGCGAGCCCATCGTGCGGCCATGAAATCCGCCGAGGAAGGCGATGATGCGCTGCCGCCCGGTCACGTAGCGCGCGAGCTTTAGCGCGCCCTCGACGGATTCCGTTCCGGACTGGCACAGGAAACTCATGACGGGCTCGCCCATCGGCGCGAGCGCGGCGAGCCGCTCAGCGAGCGCCGTCATGCCCTCGTGCCAATAATCGCTCGAGATGTGCAGGAACTTGCCGGCGGCCTCGCGTACGGCGGCGACGACGGCGGGATGCGCATGACCCGTGGCGCAGACCGCAATGCCCGCGGCGAAATCGAGGAAGCGGTTGCCGTCCACGTCCCAGGCCTCGGTGCCACGGCCGTGCGAGATCACGAACGGATAGTCGCGCGGGTAGGACGGTGAGGCGACCAGGGTATCGCGCGCGATCATCGCGCGCGCTTTCGGTCCGGGCAGTTCCATCCTGATGTGTGGATTGCTCACGTGGTCTCCCGCTCGTATGGGTGCACTCATATCGGCAGTCTCACTGGTTCGCGATGCGCCGCCTCGGTGCGGGCCTCGAGCGCGCGTAGCGCCGCAAGCTCCGCCGCCGTTGGCGCGGCAATCGTCTCGACTTGCGGCGCAACGATGAGCTTCCAACCAATGGCTGCGCGCGCTTCCTCGACCGGTATGCCCGGATAACCCGCCATCAGGGCGAATTCGCCGTCGGGCTGCGGTTTCAGGATTCCGATGTCAGTAACGACCGCCGTGGGCCCGGCCCCGCGCGCGCCGCTCCTGCCACGGCCCTCGAAATGCCCGCCGCTGGTCTGGAAGTCTAGCGTGGCGACGAAGCTTCGCGGCGAGGCTTTCATGACGATGAACACCTGGCGCGCATGCGCCGCGATCTCGGTCGCGCCGCCCGCGCCCGGCAGGCGGGTCCGCGGCTTGTCGTAGGAGCCGATTACCGTACTGTTGAGATTGCCATGCCGGTCGATCTGCGCCGCGCCGAGGAATCCGACATCGACGCGCCCTGCCTGCAGGTAGTCGCTGAAAATGTCGGGTAGCGGCACGACACAGGCCGCCGTTTCCGCGAGTTCCCCGTCGCCGATCGAAAGTGGCAACACCGTGGGCCGTGTGCCGATCGTGCCGGACTCATAGATGAGCACGAGACCCGGCGCATGAATCAGCCGCGCAAGATTGCAGGCCGCGCTCGGCAGGCCGATGCCGACGAAGCAGACACAGCCGTCCCATAGCATGCGGGCCGCGGCGACCGTCATCATTTCATCGCGGCTGTAATCGTTCATGCCGCCACCCGGCGCAGGCTCTCGATGAAGGCGCGATGGTCCGCGGTTCCCCGCACATGCCGCTCCATCCACTCGGTGAAGCAGCCGCGATCGCGGGCGATGTCGTCCCAGCGCAGATAGAAATCGTTGTCACGCGCATAGCGGCCCTGCGCGTAAGACGGCCAGGCACCGCCGGGGCAATGTGAAACGGCGCCGACCACGAAATGCGGCAGCAGCAGGCCATTCATCGCCGGCGGCAGCTCCTCCACGATTTCCTCGACGGTAACGATCAGGAGCTTCGCGGCGAGGCCCGCCTCGCGTTGCGCGCCGACGATTCCTTCGATGGAGACATTGCCCCGCCGGTCGGCGCGCTGTGCATGCAGGATCGTCACGTCGGGATTCAATGCGGGGACGGTTGCGAGTTCCTCGCCCGTGTACGGGCAGGTGACATGCCGGATGCGGGCATTGTGGGCGGGCAGGTCGGTGCCGATGTAGCCGCGCAAGGTCCCGAATGGAAGACGCGCGGCGCCCGCGCGATAGCTGGCCGCCATACCGGCGTGACTGTGCTCGTCGATTTCGAGCGGCCGCGGCCAGCCTTTTTCGACCGCATCGCGCAAGCGGTGCAGCGAACCGACCCCCGGGTTGCCGCCCCAGGAAAATGTCAGGCGCCGCGCCGCGCCCATGCCGATCAACTGGTCGTAGATCAGATCCGGCGTCATGCGGATCAGATGCAGGTCGCGGCGGCCCTGCCGGATAAGCTCGTGCCCGGCGGCGAAGGGAATCAGGTGCGTGAAGCCTTCGAGTGCCACGGATGCGCCGTCCGGCACATGCTTCGCAATCGCCTCCGACAGCGGCAGGAACTCGGTCATTCACTCCACCACGGTGCGCGACTGCTCGCGCAGGTAAAGCGGCAGGTAATAAAAGGAAGCTATCGCCTTGCCGGTCGAACCTGAGCCTTTCCAGCCACCGAAGGGCTGGTAACCCGGCCAGGCGCCGGTGGTCGCGCCCTGGGCGCGGTTCGCATAGATCACGCCGGCTTCAATATTGTCCTGGAACCACCGGATATCCTCGGCCGAACCGTAAACACCGGCGGTGAGACCCATCTCGGTGTCATTCGCGAGACGCATGGCGAGATCGCGGTCCCGATAGCGCTGCGCCATCAGGATTGGCAGGAACATTTCGTGACGCCAGAGGGGATGATCGGGCGCAGCCTCGGCCAGCACCGGCTCGACGAAATAACCGCGGCCAAAATCGCTGTCCGTGAGCACTCGACCGCCGCGGCGCAGTTTCACGCCCGCTTCGCGCAACTCGCCGACATGGCGCGCGTAATTCTGGTGCGCCCTGGCGTTGACCACGGGGCCCAGCCAGGTCTCTCGTTTCGTGGGATCGCCGATGCGGATCGCATCGATCTGCCGCTCGAGACGCGCAAGCAGGTCGTCGGCGACGGACTCGTGCACGTAGAGACGTGACACCGCCGAGCATTTCTGTCCGCCCATGCCATAGGCGGAGCGCAGGATTCCACTGGCCGCGCGATCGAGGTCCGCGTGCTCGGTCACGAGGCAGGGATTCTTGCCGCCCATCTCCGCGATGCAAGGCCGCGGGTACCTTCCCGTCGCCATCGCGCCGAGGATCGATCGACCGACGCCTACCGAGCCCGTGAATGTGACGCCCGCGGTGCGCGCATCGGCGACCAGCGTCTCACCAACCGCAGCGCCGGAACCGGAAACGTAATTGAAGACACCGGGCGGCAACCCAGCGTCGCGGATGCAGTCGGCGAGTAAGCGCCCGGCCCAGGGCGTGTCGGAAGCGCATTTCACGATGACCGTATTGCCGGTCACGAGCGCGGCGGCCGTGGGACCGCCGGCCAGCGCGAGCGGGAAATTAAAGGGCGCGATGATGGCCCAGACACCGTAGGGGCGCAGCACGCTCCGGTTGCGCGATACGAAACCCTCGAGCGGATCGTTCGGAAGCTCGACTTCGTAGCCCTGATGCGATTCGAAGTCATCCGCGTAGCAGCGGAAGAAGTCCACCGTTTCCTGCGCCTCGCCGAGCGCCTCCATGCGGGTCTTGCCGACCTCGAGCACCAGCGCAGCGGCGATGTCGTAGACACGATCCTCCATGATGTCGGCCACGCGGCGCAACAGGCGCGCGCGTTCCGCCGCGGGCTTCGCGCGCCACGCAGGAAACGCCCTTTTTGCGGCTGCGAGCGCCGCATCGACGTCCTTGACTTGCGCCATCGGGAAACGACCGAGCTTCAAGTCGCGGTCGATGGGGCTCACGCGCTCCTCGTGCGCGTCGGCATCCTGGTCGCGGCCGTCGATGTACAGGCGCTGCGTGCGGCCAAGCTCGCCGCGAAGTTTTGCGAGCGAGCGCTCGAAACGTTCGTGCATCGCCTCGGGCGGATTGAACATCGTCGCGTAGGTCAGGCGGAAACTCATGAGTTCTGCTCCACCCTGGAGGCGGGAAAGAAACGGCCGAGCAAGCGATCGAGTAGTGCGAGAGCCGCAGCCAGGTCGGTCTCGTCGATCACCAGCGGTGGCGCGATGATCAGCAGGTTGCCGCGCGAGCCGAAGGAAACGCCCTCATCGAGCGCGGCGCGCATCAGGGCGCGCTGCTGATCGGCCTGCTGGGGCCAGGGCGCGAGCGGCGCGCGTGTCGCGGGATCGGCGACAAGCTCGACGACCGCGAACAGGCCATGACCGCCGCGCACCTCGCCGATCACTGCGTGATGCGCCTGGAGCTTCTGCAGTTCCTTGAACATGTGGGCGCCCAGCCTGCGTGAACGCTCGATCAGGTTTTCATCGCGATAGGCGTCGAGCGCGGCGAGTCCCGCCGCGCAGGATAACGGATGGCCGCCATAGGTCAGGCCGCCATAAAACATCTGCCGTTCGATGCGTCTTGCGATCGCGGCGCTCATGACGACCGCGCCCAGTGGCGCGACCGCGCCCGTGAGACCCTTTGCGAGCGTCATGATGTCCGGGCGGCCCTGCTCGCCGTGACGCTGCCAGGCGAACCACTCGCCACAGCGTCCGAAAGCGCTCATGATCTCATCCGCGATGAACAGCACATCGCGCTCGCGCGTCGCGTCCCGAAGCGACGGCCAGTAGCTGTCCGGCGCCACGATGCCATTGCTGCCCGCATTCGATTCCATCAGCACGGCGGCGACGCGATTCGCGCCTTCCGCATCGATGCAGGCCGCGACGGCGGCTGCGGCCCTCTGCCCGCAGTCATGCGGTGAACGGCTGGCGAAGGGACAGCGATAGGAATAGGGCGGTGGCACGCGGCGCACGCCCCAGGCCTCGGAATCCACCTGGTGCGCCGTGCGGCTGTCGCCCGAGAGCGCCATGTCCATGTAGCTGGCGCCGTGATACGAGCGGTCGCGCGTGACGACGAGACCGCGCGGCTTGCCGGAGGCCTGTCGCGCAATGCGCACGGCGTTTTCGTTGGCATCGGCGCCGCCCAGCGTGAAAAAAACGAGCCCACCCTCGAAACCCGAGAGTTCGAGCAGCCTTTCTGCAAGCGCCTTGCGGGGTGCTGCGCCCCAGGCGCTCGTGACGAAGCTGAGCTGTTCTGCCTGCGCGCGGATCGCGGCCACCAGGCGCGGATGCTGGTGACCGAGATTGCTGCACTCGACCAGACTGCTCATGTCGAGCAGTTCGCGGCCGTCTTCCAGCAGGAGCCTGGCGCCGCGCCCGCCGACCACGGTGGGCGCGTTCCACTCGGCCGGTACGCACCAGTTGTGCAGCACGAAATTGTGCTCGGATGACATGCGCGCGATTGTCTCAACCCGCTGCGTGCTGCGCCAGCGCCGGGCCCGCCCGATTGCGTAGAATCCGGAAACAGGCCGGAAAATTGCGTCGGAGGCCTGGTGCGGAGCATCCGCCGCCAATTTCGCTAAGCTGCGCTGCACAATCCGTGGCGGACGCGTCATCTACGAGCCGCGGTTGGAGGGCAGCTGAAACTTGCGGGGCTGGTTGAGGAGCATGCGATGAAACCGATCGTCTGGCTGCTGGGATTAGTGGTGTTTGCCGCCGCAGGCGTGGGCGCATTCATCTGGTCGGGCGCCTACAACATGGCGGCCGACGAGCCGCACTGGCCAGTCACGGCGCGTGCGCTGGAGGTGGCGCGCGAGCGCTCCGTCGCGGCGCGGGCGTCCGGCATCGCCGTTCCCGACCTCGACGATGAATCGTTGATCCGAAGCGGCGCCGGCAACTATGACGCCATGTGCGCCGGGTGTCACCTGCAGCCCGGCGTGGAGCGCACCGAACTCAGCGACGGCCTTTATCCATCTCCGCCGAATCTGAGCCGGCGCCATGTTGCCGATCCGGCAGCAGCATTCTGGGTCATCAGGCATGGCATCAAAATGACCGGGATGCCTGCATGGGGCAAGAGCATGGACGACGAGTATGTCTGGGGCATGGTTGCGTTTCTACAGCAGTTGCCGGAACTGTCGGAGGCTCGTTACCGCGAACTTGTGGAGGCCAGCGGCGGACATTCGCACGGCCCTGACGTCGGCGCGGCGCCCGAGGAGGAAAAGCCCGCGACACACGTCCACGCGGATGGGAAGCGTCACGAACACAAGGACTGATAAAGGAGTCCGACATGATCCGCTTCGTTGCAATGACGCTCGCCGCATGGTCGATGCTTGCCGGCTTCGCACTGGCCCAGCCGCCGCAGGTGGACGTGCCTGACGCGGCACAGGCTGCAGGGGCGACCGTGGACCGCTTCTTCGCCGCGCTATCCGCTGGCGATCTCGATCGGGCCGGCGCCGAACTCGACCCGCTGGTCATCATCCTGGAAGCTGGCGGTGCGGAGCATTCGGCCGCGGAATATCTGGCCGGTCATGCGAAAAGCGACGCGGAGTTCCTGAAGGGGGCGCGCCCGAGACTCCTGCGTCGCACTGCCAAGGTCAGCGGCGAGTTCGCGTGGATCGTAAGCGAGAGCGAGCTCGATGTGCAGGAGGACGGCAATTCCGTGGCGATCGCGAGCGCGGAAACGATGGTGCTCCGGTCCACCGACGCCGGCTGGAGGATCGTTCACATCCATTGGTCCTCGCGGGTCAGGAAGCCAGCGCCGGCCGATTAAACGATAGGGCGCGACAGCCGAGGGCCGCGGGGCCGTTGGGGCCGGTCAGAACAGCCAGCGGCCGGCCCACCAGGCAGCGGCCGCGATCAGCGCCGAAGCGGGTATCGTCAGGATCCAGGCGATCACGACATTGCCGGCCACGCCCCAGCGTACGGCGCGTACGCGCCGTGTCGAACCGACGCCGATGATCGCGCCGGTGATCGTGTGCGTCGTCGAGACCGGGATGCCAAAGCTGGACGCGAGGAACAGCGACATTGCGCCGCCGGTTTCCGCCGCGAAGCCGCCGACCGGTTTCAGCTTGGTGATGCGCTGGCCCATCGTCTTGACGATGCGCCAGCCGCCGAACAGCGTGCCGAGCGCAATCGCGATATAGCAGGAGATGACGACCCAGTACGGCAGGTGGCTGGTGGTTGTCAGACCGGCGGAAATCAGCAGCAGCCAGATGATGCCCATGGTTTTCTGGGCGTCATTGCTGCCATGGCCGATGCTGTAGAGCGCGGATGACACGAGCTGCAGGCGCCGGAACCAGCGGTCCGTGACGCGCTGCGTTCGATGCCGGCAGATCCACGACACGGCGACCGTCAGGAGTCCCGCGAGCAGCATGCCGAGAAGCGGCGAGACCACGATGAAGGTCGAGGTCTTGATGATACCGGGCCAGAGCAGCGGCGCGGTTCCGGCCTTGGCGATCACCGCACCCAGCATGCCGCCGATCAGCGCATGCGACGAGCTCGACGGGATGCCGTAGTACCAGGTGATGAGGTCCCAGGCGATGGCGCCTATCAGCGCGCCGAAAATCACGTAGTTGTCGACGAAATCGGGGCTGACGATGCCCTTGCCGACCGTGGCGGCGACTTTGAGCTCAAACAGCGCGATCGCGACGAAATTGAAAAATGCGGCCCAGACGACGGCCTGATAGGGCTTCAGCACGCCGGTCGAGACGACCGTCGCGATCGAGTTCGCGGCGTCGTGGAAACCATTCATGAAATCGAAGGCGAGCGCGGTGACGATGAGCAACGCGAGCGTCAACGTGACGGCCCCGGCGTCCATCGTCAGCCGTTCTCGAGCACGACGCCCTCGACGACGCGCGCGACATCTTGGCACTTGTCAGTGGTCAGCTCGAGCAACTCGTAGACGGCCTTGAGCTTGACGAGCTGGCGCACGTCCTGCTCCTCGCGGAACAGCTTCGAGATCGCTCCCTGCGTGACGCGGTCGGCGTCGGTTTCGAGTGCGTCGATTTCCTGGCAGACCTTGAGGATCGCCGGGCCGTTGTCCATGGACGATAGCTGCGTGACGGCGGCTTCAACGCGCTTGCAGCAGATCTGCACGAGGTCGGCGAGGTGGGACACCTGCGGGGTCAGCACGTGGACGTCGTACAGCATCAGCGACTCGGCCGTGTCCTGTATCAGGTCCAGGATGTCGTCCATGCGCTGGATCAGCTTGTTGATCTGGTCGCGGTCGAAGGGCGTGACGAAGGTGTTGTGCATCAGCTCGACGGTCTGGTGTGTGACCTTGTCGGCCGCTTTCTCGATCGACTGGATCTTCGCGACGTAATCGTCGCGCCGCCCGTCGTTGGAATAGTCGGCGAGCAACTCGACCAGCGCGGCGGCTCCCTGGACGACGAGTGACGCGTGACTGTTGAACAGCGTGAAGAATTGCCGCTCGCGCGGCATCAATACGGACAAGAGGCGCATGGCGGATCCCCGGTGCGAGTCCCAGCGGCCACATTCTAGTCACCTCGCGCGGGGTGTTGGGGTATCTTTGGCGGCATGAACTTCGCCCGACGACACCCGCTGCCGCTCCTGGCTGCGAGCCTGCTGTTGTTCACGGGCTTGCAGGCCGGCGCGCAGGCAATAGACCCCGAAACCACCCGCCTGATCGCCGAACTCGGCCTGAAAGAATCGGCGCGGCCGGTTTCCAGCCTGCCCGGCTGGCGCGCGCCCACGCGCATCGTCGTTTCTACAGGCGACGCCGAACGTCTGGCTTGGCTGCAGGCCGCCGTACCGGATGTGCAGCTGGTGGGCGCGAAGAATGCCGAAGAAGCAGCCCGTGAAGCACGCGATGCCGACGCCGTGGTCGGCTACTGCACCGCCGCAGTGCTTGAGGCGGGCAGGCACATACGCTGGATCCAAGTGTTCTCCGCGGGCGTCGAGCGTTGCGTCGCACTGCCGGCACTCGCGGAACGGGGCGTCGTGCTGACCAACATGCAGAAAATCGCGGGCCCGGTGATGTCCGAGCACGTGCTTGCCTTCATCCTGGGCCTTGCGCGCGGATTCGCGAGCTACGTGCCGCTGCAGCGGGATGGGCGCTGGTCCGAGGAT
>Ga0247727_10016955_pt1 | contig 11663 bp, 5 predicted proteins | sample WisWelCaveWW1625_FD_202498 | JGI IMG/M metagenome (GOLD analysis project Ga0247727, IMG submission 202498) | Biofilm microbial communities from Wishing Well Cave, Virginia, United States - WW16-25 | ecosystem: Environmental > Aquatic > Deep subsurface > Groundwater > Cave microbial mat | place... | reverse complement strand
TAAGTGGCTTGAGATGATGTAACTCTGGCGTCCCAGGCTCGCGAGATCGTTTCGGAGGCCCGCGAGATCATTTCGGAGGCTTGCGAGATCGTTTCGGAGGCTTGCGAGACGATGTCCCGTGCCAAAGAGCGAGCATCGGAGGCTTGCGAGATGGATTTTCCGGCCGGCGAGATGGCGGTGCAGGCTGGCGAGATGATTTCGACGTGTGCGAGATCGTGACCGCGGCTCGCCAGATGCCAACTCCCGGCGGCGAGAACCCGAGGGAGCTTGGCGAGATGATTTCGGAGGTGCGCGAGACGATTCCGCGGGCGGCGAGCGGGCGAGGCAGGGCCGCGAGATCGCGTCGCAGGTGTGCGGCGAGGCCCCGTCCGACTGCCCAATCGCAACTCGGACTCGGCGACTGGCGAGGGCATCGTCTCTGCGAGCACTGCGCCTCGGCGTGAGACTCTTTCATCAGCCTTCGAGCAAGCGAAGCAGCCACTTGGCGATTTGCTGCAACGTTGAATAGCGAAATTCCTTATTCGATATTCGATATTCGACAATTCGACGCAGTACCGTCTCGCCAAATTTTCAATTGGCCCACGCGCCCGTCCTGTGGTAGAAGTGACTCTCGTTGAATTGGCAACCAGACGAAGCATCGAGATCACGAAAGGAGGGCCGCAGCGGTGGCCAAAGAACTTCGCGTGGGAATGGTCGGCTACGCGTTCATGGGCAAGGCGCATAGCGACGGGTACATCAAGACGCCGGTGTTCTTTCCGGAGATCAGTGCCCGGCCGGTGATGACGGCGATCTGCGGGCGGAACGAGGCCAAGGTGAAGGAGGCCGCGGGCCAGTTCGGCTGGCACAGCTTCGAGACCGATTGGCGGAAGCTCGTCGCGCGGCCGGACATCGACGTGATCGACGTGAGCACGCCGAACAATTCGCACGCGGAAATCTCGATTGCCGCGGCCAAGGCCGGCAAGCACGTGTTCTGCGAGAAGCCGCTCGCCATGTCGCTCACCGAGGCCAAGGAAATGCGCGACGCGTGCAATCAGGCGAAGGTGAAGCACATGGTCGCGTTCAACTACCGCCGCGTGCCGGCCGTGGCGTTCGCACGGCAGCTCATTCAGCAAGGCAAGATCGGCCAGATTTATCACATGCGGGCCGTCTACCTGCAGGACTGGATCCTCGACCCGAACTTCCCGATCGTCTGGCGACTCGACGCGAAGACTGCCGGCTCCGGCGCGCTCGGCGACCTCGGCGCACACATTCTGGACTTGGCGTATTTCCTCGTCGGCGAGATCAAGGCCATCAGTGCGACGACCAAGACGTTCATCAAGAACCGCAAGGAACTGGCCGACACGACGGGTGGCCTCGGCGCGGCGGCCGGCAAGGGCGCGGGTGAGGTCACCGTCGATGACGCGTTTGTCGCACTGGCCGAATTTCAGAACGGCGCACTGGGCACGTTTGAGGCAACCCGCTTCGCGAACGGCCGCAAGAATTACAACTGCTTCGAGATCAACGGCTCGAAAGGCTCGATCGCGTTCAACCTGGAACGCATGAACGAGCTTCAGTACCTGTCGAGCGAGGAGGACGACGGCGTGCAAGGCTTCCGCAACATCATGATTACGAACGGCAGCAAGCATCCGTACGTCGGCCACTGGTGGCCCGGCGGGCACATCATCGGCTGGGAGCACAGCCACATTCATCAGATCGCCGACCTGTGCGACGCAATCGGCAAGAACGAGATGCCCAGCCCGTCGTTCGACGACGGCTGCAAGAATCAAGCGGTGCTGGATACCGTGGAACGCAGTGCGAAGTCGCGGCATTGGGAAGAGGTGGCGAAGGTCTAAGGTCGCGTCGCCCTGCGAATCATGCCATTTGCTTGCCTCCAGGAGATTCAACTGTGAAACACCACACGGCAGTTCCCGATTCGAGTGCTGGCCACGCGGCCGAACGATCGCCGATCAACCGCCGCTCGTTTCTCACCGCGGCGGCAACGGCCGCCGGCCTCGCGGCGTCCGCGACGGCACAGGAGCCGGGCCGACGAAGTTACGGACCCGGCGCGGAGCCGACTCGCTACCCCGACGCGGACATCATTGCACTCGACAAGCGATTCGCGAAGTACAAGATCGGCAATACGCCGATCCAGCGGCTGCACACCGGCATGTTGTGGGCGGAAGGGCCGGCGTGGAACGGCGTCGGCCGATACCTCGTCTGGAGCGACATTCCAAACGACATTCAACTCCGCTGGCTGAATGAAGATGGTCATGTAAGCGTGTTCCGCAAGCCGGCCGGAAACTCGAACGGCAACACGTTCGACTGGGAAGGTCGGCAGATTTCATTCGAGCACGGCACGCGCCGCGTCGTGCGCTACGAGTACAACGGCAAGATGACGGTGCTCGCCGATCAGTTTCAGGGCAAGCCGCTGAACGCGCCGAACGACGGCGCGGTACATCCGGACGGCGGCATCTGGTTCACTGACCCCGGCTACGGCAGCCTCATGAACTACGAGGGGCACAAGGCGGCGAACGACTCGCCCCAGCCAAATCAGAAGGAGGCCGTGTATCGCATCGACCCGAAGACCGCCAAGATGGAAAAGATGACCGACGAGATGTTCAAGCCGAATGGGCTGTGCTTCTCGCCGGATTACAAGAAGGTTTACATCGCCGAGACCGGCGCGTCGCATTACGACAACGCGCCGCGGAACATCATGGTGTTCGACGTGATCGACGGCGTGAAGCTCGGCAAGGGCCGCGAGTTTGCGTCGATGAAGTGGGATCCAACTATGGAGCGAGAATGGTTTGAACTCTCGAAAAAACAAGGACTCGGTGGTAAGGAATCGGTCGCTGGTTTTGCCGACGGCATGCGCGTCGACGTGGACGGCAACCTCTGGGCCAGCGCCGGTTGGGTCGGTGCCGGCTACGACGGCGTTCATGTGTTTGCGCCGGACGGCACGCGCATTGGCCTCATTCTGCTGCCGGAAATCTGCTCGAACGTCTGCTTCGGCGGACCGAAGCGCAACCGGCTGTTCATGACCGGCAGTCAGTCGCTGTACGCGGTCTATGTCGAGGCCCAGGGCGCGCACATCACGTGAGCCATGCAAAAGTTTCACAGCGAACTAACGCGGCGTGAATTCCTGACGCGAGCCAGCGCGGCGACCGCCGCCGGCGCGCTCGCGCGCAACGATTCGCTGCTTGCACAGGCCGCGACGCTCGCCGCCGGCACGCCGCGGCCGAAAGTCGCCGCGATCTTCACTGAATTTCGCTTCCGGTCGCATGCCTTCAACTTTCTGGAGAACTTCCTCGCGCCGTGCCTGTTTCGCGGCAAGCTGGTCGATCCCGGCGTGGACGTGGTTTCGATGTACGCCGACCAGTTTCCGGACAACGACATGGCCCGCGAGGTCTCTCGGCGCTTTCACATTCCGCTCTTCGAATCGATCGACGCGGCGCTATGTCTCGGCGGACGCGAACTGGCCGTGGATGCCGTGTTGTCGATCGTCGAGCACGGCGAGTATCCGACGAACTCGCGCGGCCAGAAGATGTACCCGCGCAAAGAATTCTTCGACACGGCCGTCGCCGTGATGCAGCGCTCCAGGCGATTCGTGCCGTTCTTCAACGACAAGCACCTGTCGTTTCGCTGGGACTGGGCGCGCGAGATGTTCTGCACCGCGCGGCGCTGCGAGATTCCGCTGATGGCCGGCAGCTCCGTGCCGCTCGCCGAGCGGCGGCCGGCAATCGACATTCCCGCCGGCAGCGTTATCGAGGAAGCGGTCGCCATTCACGGCGGCGGCGTGGAAGTCTACGATTTTCACGGGTTGGAACTGCTGCAGTCGTTCGTCGAATCCCGTCACGGCGGCGAGACGGGCATCGCATGCGTCGAATTCCTTTCCGGCGACGACCTCTGGCGGGCCGCCACGCGCGGCCGCTGGTCCAAAGAACTCGCCGACGCCGCGATGGCCGCGGAACTGGGCAAGCCGCCCGACGACTACTCGACGATAGCGGGCGACAATCAACCGGCAACGCCGCACGGCATCCTACTGACCTATCGCGACGGATTCCGCGCGGCCGTGCTGAAAGTCGGCCAGAGTAGCAACCGCTGGAACTTCGCGTATCGGATGCCACGCGGCGCGGAGAATCGCGCCACGTCAATTGGCGCAGCCGGCCAATCGCGCGATCGGGGCATCTTCGCGACGGCGCTCTACAACGGCCCGTGGGGCAACCGCTGCCTCTTCAAGGCGCTGTCGCACGCCGTGCTGCGATTTTTTGTTTCGGGTCGCGAGCCGTACCCGATCGAGCGGACGCTGTTGGTCTCCGGCGCGCTCGACGCCGCGATGACCGCGCGAGAATGTGGCGGACCGGTTCGCACAAGGCACCTCGAATTCGCTTACGCGCCGATCGACTTCCGCGAGCTCCGCGAGACCGGTGAATCGTGGCGCGTCATCGATCCTGGCACGCCGGAGCCGCGCGGGTTCCTGCCGGATCAAACCGATTCCAGTAATCCATCCAAGTAGCCGCCGATGAAATACTTCGCACTCAGTTGCGCGTGTCTCGTTGCCGTCGCCTCGCTCGCGCCCTCGAAGAACCGAGACGATGGCCTGATCGGGCATTGGCCGCTCGCGGAGGACTGTCGCGATCAATCCGGTCACGCGCGGCACGGCGAGAATCACGGAGTCGAGTTCGACGCCGCTGGTTCCGACACACGCTCCGCTCGATTCAACGGGCGCGACGCGTTCATCGCGGTCCCCGCGGATCGTGCGCCGCGGCTCGGTTCCGGCGATTTCGCCATCGCCGTCTGGGTCCGCGCGGATGAACGAGGCGACGACGTGCCCGGCGACCTTCTCAGTCAATTCGATCCGGACCGGCGGCGCGGCTTTTCATTGCGCATTTCGCAAAACGCCGTCACGACCGCGCAGGCCAATCACCGCAACGTGCATTTCGGTATCGACAACGGCCGTCTGGAGCGAACCTGGACCGATCACGGCCGGCCGGGGAACGCGGTGAAGGTGTTCGCGCTCACGGTGTTCGACGGCTCGCTGTTCGCCACGACGTGCGAGCCTGCGCGCGATGCGGCCGGTCACGTGTTTCGATTTGGCGGTGCCGAGAGGTGGATCGACTGCGGCAGCCCCGACCGATCCAACGCAATCACGTCGCTCGCGGTCTACCGCGGACAACTTTACGCGGGCAGTTCGAAATACCGTTTGGGCGGCTCGGCATTGCCCGAATCGGAAAACGAACATCGCGGCGGCCGAGTGTTTCGCTACTCCGACGGCGAGAAGTGGGAGCCGTGCGGCGAGTTGCCGGAGACCGAGGCGATTGGCGGCCTCGTCGTGTTCCGCGATCGCCTGTACGCGTCATCGCTGTACCGGCCCGCCGGATTCTTCCGCTACGAGAGCGGCACAAACTGGACGCCGCTCGAAACGCCCGGCGGAAAACGCGTCGAGGCGATGTGCGTGTTCAACGGTCAACTCTTCGCGTCGAGCTATGACGAGGCACACGTGTTTCGATTCGACGGCACAACGTGGGCAGATTGCGGGCAAGTCGGCGGCGCGGACAACACGCAAACCTACTCGTTCGCCGTCCACGAGGGCAAACTGTTCGTCGGAACCTGGCGCAGCGGCCGAGTGTTTCGCTACGATGGCGACGACCGGTGGAGCGACGTCGGACAGCTCGGCGATGAGCTGGAAGTCATGGGCATGATGGTGCACAACGGAAAGCTGTTCGCCGGCACGCTGCCGTCCGCCGGCGTCTTTCGTTTCGACGGCGCCGGGCGCTGGACCGACGTTGGCCGCGTGGATCAAACGCCCGACGTGAAATATCGCCGCGCGTGGTCGATGGCGGAATTCCAAGGCCGCTTGTTTTGCGGCACGCTGCCGTCGGGACACGTGCTGTCGATCGAGGCGGGCAAGAACGTGACACACGACCGAGAACTCGCGCCCGGCTGGCGGCACTTGACTGCAGTCCGCGACACCGGCCGGCTCAAACTCTTCATCGACGGCAAGCTCGTCGCCCGCTCGGTGGAATTTGAACGAGCCGACTACGATCTCACGAACGACCAGCCGCTCAAGATCGGCTTCGGCCCAAACGATTTCTTCAACGGCCGGCTGCGCGATCTGCAGATTTACTCGCGGCCACTCGCGGACGGTGAGATTTCAAAGCTGGCAACGCGGCCAGAAACGCCGCGGTAATCATCTGACAGTCCGTTGAGAAACAGCACGTTCGACGCGATTCGCCGCTACTTGTCGTCGGGCAGTTGATTGAGCGTGTAGAACGCGTCGGCGGGCCAGAGCGATTGTCCGTCGGGTCCCATCGGGCCGAGGTGAATGTCGTACACGAATCCGGGCCGCATGCCATCGAGCGTCACGACGACCGATCGACGGTCCGCCGCGACGGCGATCTGCCGAATCTTTTCCGTGCGCCGGTCGCTGTCGGGTGTCGCGTACGTCCCCTTCCAAACGCGGTGATAGCTCGAGATCGTGTACTTCGACTCGTCCGCCGCGGCCGGCGCATCGACCGGCCCGGTGAAGTCGATCGCGAAACCGTCGCGAGTCGCACGCACCTCGCGGATGCCGAGCGGCACATTCTGGCTCGGCTTGATACGAACCAGTTCACCGACATTGTTCCCGCCGCCCCAGCCGCTGTCGCGCAGACCGCCGACGTACAAGTCACCGTTCGGACTCACTGCACAGCAGATCGGTCCGAGCAGCCGCTGATCCTGCGGCACCTGTTCCTCCGGCAGCGTGAACGGGTAACACGCCCCTTGATATGCGTCGCCAATCTTCTGCAACGAAAACCGAATCAGCCCACGCGTGTCATACTCGCAGCCAATTCCGTGTCCCTCGAACGGCCCCCACTTGCCGCCGGATTCGAGGAAGCAGATTCCGTTGATGCTCCGCATCCACGGATGCGGAATCTGAATCGCCGGCGCCCGTTCCGGCCACGGATCTTTGTCGGCTGGCGGATCATCCTGTGCCGGCACGCCGTAGCGCGAACCGGGCACGAGGTGATTGATCTCGTTGAACGTGTTCTGCACGCCTTGGTTGTCGGTGAAGAAGATCGCGCCGTCGCGATTCATTGCCAAGCCGGTCGGGTATCGCGCCCCGCGAGCCAACTCATCGATCTTGCCGTCGAACGAAACCCGCAGAATCCGTCCGCGCAGTTTCCGCGCCGCTTTCGGCCGATCTTTGTGCGCGTAGTCGCTCGCGGTCGCGATAATGAACTTGCCCTCGGCGTCTTTAACGATGCCGAACGTCCAATCGTGATAGTCCTCCGTGTGACCCCAGCCGCTGGCGATGACCTCAGAACTGACGGCCCGGTGGTCGAGGTCGATGTCGAAGTCGCCAATCTGAACAAGTTCGGGCTTGTGACTGACGAAGACTCCATGCTCATCCGCCAAGACACCAAACGGCGCGGCGAGATGATCGCTCAACCGGTGCCACATGTCCTCCAGACCGTCACCGTCGCTGTCTTTCGCTGAGAACACGGCGCCCTTGAGAGAGGCGACTACCACTCGCGAATCCTGCCGCACAGCCAGGGCCGTCGGCATCACGGAATTGTCGAGCGGCAGCCGGATCGCCTCGAATCCTGGCACGACATCGAGACGAATTGGCCGCGGCGGATGACGACTTACCACCGACGATGCTGGAGGGCTAGCTTTGCTGCCCACGTCCGGTGCAATGTATGCGAGGCCAACCCCAGCGTGAGTTTCGTCGTCGGGGCGGGGTTGGAATTGAAGTCCAAAGCAGCGCCGCGTTCCGGCGGTCGGCTGGATCCCTGGGTACTCCTGCCATGCCGCCGCGTTGTCCCCTAATGCGCGTACGGCCGTCGCACCCAGCGGGCCGATAATTGATACTTCCTTCTGCTCGGGTCGCGCCCCTTCCGCTTCGGCCAGGAACACCGGAACGTAGCCAGGCGGCACGTCATCGACATTGATCGAGCGCCAAAACGCTTCGGGAGATTCTTCGCGTCCTTGTCCAATCCTATCCTCGACGGCGAGGCGGATGCCGCCTTCGAATTGCAAAGTGTAGTCGAGCCACGCCACCCCCGAACCGAATCCTTCAAACGAATGGCCACTCGCCCACGAGCGCAGCCGAGCGACGGACTGGCCCTCGCGCTGCGGTAGCAACAACCGTCCGTCCGACTTGTCCCGAAGCGCGAGCGCGGGGAGTTTCGCAAAATGATCCCACACCGGCAATCCCGCCGGCTCCCAAAGCCACGACTTGCCTTCCGTGCGTTCGCGCGCGAAGTCGCCGACCCACCAACCGCGCAGCGATCCCGTGTCGAGGTCGAAGAGCACGTTGTGGCGATTCGGCAGCCCAATCGCGAACGGGCGCGGGCACCAGCCGCTGCCGGGCGGGCAGTCGAACATGACGTCGCGGAGGATGACCGGGGCGTCGCCCGGTTTGAGTGCGATGATCTGTTGCGCGGTGTCGCGGTCGCTGGGGACGACGAACGACGGCGAGTTCAACGCTTCCCAAAGCGATTCGATTTGCAGGTCGAGCCGGCCGTCGAACACGCCGGCGACGGGGACGGTGATCGCGGGCATTTCCATGCCGGGCACGATGCGCGACGGGTCGCGCGTCCAGCGGAGAAACCATTCGTGTCGCACTCGCTCGCCAATCTTGAGCAGGTCCGAGCCGCGGGCGTTGACCGCAATGTTCTTCGGTTGATGCTTGCCGACCGTGTGGCACGACATGCAGCCGAACCCGCGGGCGGACACGAGTTGATGACCGGCGGCAAGTGCCGCGGCGGGATCGAACGCGGCGACCGGTGACACGACATTTGCAATCCGGTCGGGGCTAATGGCCTTCTTGGTCGGCCCCTTCGGCGACTCGACGACCTGAATCGCCGGCGCGGGCAGCGGCATGGGTATCCGATCGTGATCGACGAGAAACGCAACGACCGCATCGCGCTCGGCGTCGCGGTGCACGAAGCGCGGCATGCGGACCTTGAGCCACGGCCGACGCGGCGCAAGACCGCCTTCAATCAATTTGGCAAGCGTCTCGTCTTTGAACTTATCGCCGACGGACGTAAGCGACGGCGGCTCCAGCTCGCCGCGAATCTTGTCGAGTTCGAGCTTCGCCCGTTCGTCGTCCGCACCGTCGCCGGCCCGGCCGATGTTCGCCGGTTGCAGGCCGTGGTCCGAGTCGCGCGCATGGCAGCTCGTGCAATTCAATTCCCGCAATAACCGGCGGCCGAGTTCGAACTGACTCTGTGCCGCAACGGTCGCGGGCAGTTGTCCGATGAACGACAGGATCGCTCGCTGGTCCTTCTCGTCGAGCGCGAATCCCGGCCGGTGCCGCTTCGCGTCGGGCGGTCCCACACAGGTATTCGTCCAGTCAACGTCCCGCCCGAGGAATCGATCACGGTGCAGCGGCTCGACGAGCGTAACGGGTTTCGCAATGCCCGGAACTTCATGACACGCCGCGCACCGCAGTTCGCCGACGAGCTGCTTGCCGCGGCTGAGCGAATCGTTTTCGCCGATTCGCAGCGTCGTGAGCGCGTCGCCGTCCAACATCGTTCCGAGCGTTGCCAGGAAACTCGCGAGATGATCCAACTCGTCATTCGACAGCGTGAACACGGGCATCCGGTGCGCTGTGTTGACCGATTCGGGCTTCCGCAACCAGTTCCGGAAGTACCCGGCGGGCCGCTTATCGGCCACGTGGTCCAGCGACCCGCCGCCGAACAGGTCCGACGAACCGCTCCCGCCGAGCGTGTGACACGCCAAACAACCGAGCGAGCGCACGAGCGATTCGCCCTCGTCGCGAATTCCCTTACCGGACGCCTCGGCAGCCGCCTCGGGCCGATTGCTCGCCACAAGGAGGAACCGCGCGACCGCGCGCGAGTCGTCCCGGCTCAAACCCATCGCGGGCATTCGAGCGCCGTGCTGCAAGGCGTGCGGGTCTTCAAGCCATCGCACGAGCCAGTCCTTGTTGATGCGGCCGTTCAGTCGATCAAGCGACGGCGCGTTGCGTTCCATTGAAACGCCGGGAATCGTATGGCACGCGGCGCAGCGAAACGCACGCACCAGTTCGCCGCCCCGCTCAAATGCGATCGGCTCCGGGTCGGGCGACTTCGCGTGAAACAGCCAGCGAGGCACGATCGGTTCAACACCGAACTTGCCCGACTCCCAGTAAAGTCCGATCCGCGCTCGCTTCGCCGTCTTCTCGAACGTCACTTCGATCGAGTGGTGCCCCGGCTCGAGCATCATTGGCTCGCTGCTCGCCCACATCGCTTCCTTCATCGCCGCGGCGATCAGCGGCTTGCCGTCGATGCTCAACCGAACGGTTCCCGCAACGAAGCAGTGGAATCGATATCGGCCGCTGGCCGGCACCAGCAACTTGCCGTGCCATCGAACGCCAAACCGATCGGCTGGCACGCGCGGGTCAGGGCTGGCATTGGCCCAATTGAATTGCACATCCGCATCGACGCGCGTTACCTCGGCGTCCGCCGGTCCCGGCCCGACCGTGGCAACGAGTCCCGGCGCGAAGTCGTCGTCAGCCCGCGCGTTCGCCGACGCGATCACCAGCAGCATTAGCCAACACAGCGTTCGCCTCATCGCATGGATTCCCGATCATTTCATCGCGTGATCCGACGGCTTCACGCCCTTGGCGAACCCGCCGTGCTTAAACGGCAGCGGCTTATACTCGCCGACCAGCTCGACGTTCGACTGCGCCGGAATCTTCGCCTCCATGCCGAGCGACCAGTAGCACGCGTTCACGAGCAGCCGCCGCAATCCCTCGCTCGCGAAGTCCTGCGACGCGCCCATCGTCGTCGTGAACACGCGAGCCGGCTTACCGCCCGCCGGCGTGTACGTCTTCGTCCACGCGATCGGCATCATCGGGTCATTCTGCGTGCCCACGACCGGCTTGTCGTCTCGGTTCATTCCTTCGAGCACCGCCCCAAGCACCAGCGGCTGGCTATCGCCGGGCAGTGGCAGCCGCACGCCATACACGTCGCTCGGCCCGAAGATGTCGCCGCTCAAAATGCCGCGCAGGATCGGGTGCGATTCCTGCCCGTTCGCCAACACGCCGCGCGTGGCCTGCGATCCATGCTTGCCGTGATGGCTAATCCACGTCTCGCCGAGCACCTGGCGGCCGAACCCGCCGTCCCACTCCTTACTCGTCCACGTATATGCCTGGTAATCCTTGCTCCCCTTCAAATTGAACGCGTGCGTCGCCGTGCGCAGCCCGACAATCGGCCGGCCGCTCGCGACGTAATCCACCACGTGCCGCAACTGCTCGTCCGGCAGATCGCGAAACCGCGTGAAGATCACCATCAAGTCCGCGGTCTGGAGCGACTCCAGCCCCGGAATGTTATTGTTCCGCATCGGATCGATCGTGCCGTCGTCATCGACCGCGAACAGCACCGTACACTTGAACCCGTGACGCCTCGCGAGAATCTTCCCAAGCTGCGGCAGCGTCTCCTCCGACCGATACTCCTCGTCCCCGCTCACGAGCACGACGTGCTTGCCCTTGCCCAGCCCGTCGAATCCGTCATAGACGACCCACGGCGGCTGTGCGTGCGCTCGATCGGGCACGCAAAAAGTCGCCAGCACGACCGCCACAACGCTGACGATGATCCGCATTGCGTTCATTCCTTTCTTCGTGAGGTCGATTGCTCGCATCACCAGCGTGCAAGATACCCGATGCGCAAGAAGCTTGACAGTCGCGCGACAGACGAGTG
>Ga0247727_10016954_pt1 | contig 11663 bp, 11 predicted proteins | sample WisWelCaveWW1625_FD_202498 | JGI IMG/M metagenome (GOLD analysis project Ga0247727, IMG submission 202498) | Biofilm microbial communities from Wishing Well Cave, Virginia, United States - WW16-25 | ecosystem: Environmental > Aquatic > Deep subsurface > Groundwater > Cave microbial mat | place... | reverse complement strand
TCACCGAAGGCCGCGCCAGCCTGCGCGATCTCGAAAAGGCTCGCCTCGAGGAAAGCGACAAGTGGATGGCCTTCCTCGACGCCGACTTCGCCCGCCAGCAGGCTCAGCTTGAGTTGTATCGCTCCACTGGCCAGCTCGCTCGCCTCTTCCCGTAGCCACGGATCATGGATGCCGTCCGTTGTAGCTCACGTCCCGGCCGCCGCAGGTGGGCTGACGTTAAGCCTTCGAGCTTTTCTAGCGGCGGCTTCGTCCCGCTGCTCCTCTCGCTGAAAGCTGAGAGCTGAAAGCTGGCAACCTTCCTCCGGTTGACCATTTCCGCTTTCCCGATTAGATTAGTAGTGGCGCGCCGGGCCACATTGGGCGCGCTTTTCTTTACCTCCCTCGGCTGGGAGGTCGTTCAATCGGTAGGACATCAGACTCTGGATCTGATTATCCTGGTTCGAGTCCAGGCCTCCCAGCCAACTTTTCAAATATCTTTATATCAATGAGTTGCAGGTGGCCGCTTTTCTTGGTGTCTATCTCGGAGCGAACCATGGGCCCTTCATGCTGACTTCAGGAGAGAGCATCCGGCTCCAACCCGAAAGGTCGGCCAAAAAACGGCAGAACAGGATTGGATCTTCGGCAGCAGATGAAAGTCGTGGCAAGCGGAGCAACCTCGGAGGACAAATGACACAAGTCCTAGCTAGAAACTCAGCAACTTCATTGCGAGGCCGCAGAAGAGAACGGCGGCGCCTGCGAGCGCGTGAGCGTGGCGCTCAAGCGTGCTCGTCGCAAGCCGCGCCAAGCCCAGCGAGCACGCCAGCACAACCAGCGTCATCGTCGCGAGGGTCGTGAGACCGAAGACCAGGGTGACCAGCACTAGGCCGGAGATGCTTTTCTGCGCGGCGGGATACATCAATAGGGGAATAAGGGGTTCACAGGGCCCGAAGACGAAGATCGTGAAAAGGACCCAGGGCGTGACGCGCTTCAGGCTCGACTCTTCTCCCAGAGATGCGGCCGCGTGGACATGCACGTGGTCGTGTTCGTGGACGCGGAGGTGCGTGTGAACCACACCCTCGGCATGGACATGGACATGCTCGTGTGGGTGATGGCAAACCGCGTACCGCAACCCCCAGACAAAATACGTCAGCCCGAATGCAATCAGGAACCAAACCGCGATCTCACTGCGATACGACTCCCAAGACTCCAACTGCGTCACCACGAGCCCGAGTGTGATGCCCACGGTGCCAAGCACCACGGAACTGAGTACATGTCCCAGCCCGCAGAGTACGGTGATCCAAATCGTCTTGGTTCGTGACCACCCCAGCGCCCGGCTCATCGCCACGAAGGGGACGTAATGGTCCGGGCCGACAAGGGTGTGCATAACGGCGATTGCGCCGGCCGCCCAGAGCAGGAGGACAATGTCAGACGACATTCCCGACGTACCATCCTGAGGTCAAAGCTGAGCAAGCCATGGGCCTAAGCGGGGGAAGGAATCTGGAGCCGTGGGCACTTGAGTTGTCCCCGCCCGCCAGAGATTTACTTATCCTAATTGATATTTAACTGAGTCAAATAACTCACGCGTTTGTGGCTTTCCACTCCCTGCTTGGCGGACTCTCCCCAAGGCTGCGACTTCGGTTAGAACGACTAGGGCTTGGGTTTTCAACAGCTTGACTCAGTTTGCCCTGCTAGGCCCTGCTAAGGGAATCTGGCCTTTGGGATGCCCGTTCCCGGCCAAGACCTGTGCCGCAAAGGAGGGTGAGCGGTTGTTTCTTACGCGCACCTGTGCTTCGGGGGTTCCGCCGCGCTGGCACACCTGTGTTCGTTGTCCCCGGAAGTTTCCTTCGAGTCTAGCCGCTGTACAGCCAATAGTCTGCTCCCGTTGGAAATGGCTCCGCCCCAGACGCAAACCTTTTTGCTATCGGTTACTTGGGGACGGTCCCATCGGTCCACTTGCTCCCACAGGGGGGGCGGTCAAAGAGGCCATGCTTAGTCCGTATCAGCGGGCACGATCGGCCCAAGCGAGCGAGTCAGACGGCGACCTGCGCGTCCCGGAGGCTGGAAAAGCATGAGCGAAGGAAGACCATGAGTGAGAGAAGGACACTCATCGTTCAGAGCGATCCGGGGCTGCTTGCCGAGATTCGCCGCTACGGCAAGTTCGACACCAGCGGGTGCTACCAGTGCGGAAGCTGCACGATCTCTTGTGATCTGGTCACAGACTTCGTGAGCTTTCCTCGAAAAACCATTCGGTACGCGCTCCTGGGGCTGAGAGGGCCCCTTGCAGGAAGCCTGGAGCCGTGGATCTGCCATGACTGCGGTGACTGCTCCATTATCTGCCCGCGCCAGGCGGAGCCGCGGATATCGATGATGACGGTGCGGCGGTTCCTCACCGCGCAGTACGATTGGACGGGCATCTCGTCAAGGCTTCTCCAGTCGAGGGCGTGGTACCTCGGTTCGCTGAGCTTCGTTGCAGCTCTTGTGTTGGCGCTGATCCTTTTCTATCACCTGTCGTACGTGGGGCTGCCCTTCGCGGACTTTGTCGCAATACCGTTCGGCATGGAGCACATGTTCCCCATCATGAACTACTTCACGCTCACCGTGCTGCTGCTCCCGCTGTTCCTCTTGGTATCCCGTGTCTTCCTCATCTGGCGGCTCACCATGGGCTGGGAGGGGCGGGCGCCCATCCCTCTCTCCGCCTATATAGCGGAAGCGTGGACGTACGTGCGCCACTCGGTGACGCACTCGCTGATGAGGAAATGTCCGGACCGAGGCAGGTGGTTGGGGCATTGGCTGCTGGCTGCGGGCACGGTGCTGATGCTCGCCGTCAAGCTGTTTGGTCTGCAGTGGTTTCAAACCGACAGCATCTACGCTTTCTACCACCCTCAGCGGTGGCTTGGGTACATCGCCACCGCGTTCATCCTCTACGGAATCGGCGGCATCTTCGCAGGCCGCGTGCGGGCGAAGAAGGAGTTTTACAAGGAGACGCAGTTCGAGGATGTAATCTTTCCGATTTTGCTGCTGTTGACCGCACTCAGCGGCATCGCCGTGCACATCTTCCGCTACACCGGTTTTGCGTTCACGTGTCACTTCGCGTACGCCTTGCACGTGATCATCGCCACGCCGATGCTTCTCGTCGAAATGCCGTTCGGAAAATGGTCGCACATGATCTACCGCCCACTGGCGCTGTACTTTGAGGCCGTCAAGGAGCGAGCCGGGCAGCAGGCGCCGGTGGAGGAGGCTGCTGGCTATGCCCACTGAGCAATCCCAAAATCACCGGGTCGGCGCAGCCCTGGTTGCCGGCGGCGGAATCGGCGGCATGCAGGCGGCGCTCGACCTGGCTGGGGGCGGCATCAAGGTCTACCTGGTGGACAGCCGGCCCGCCATTGGCGGGGTCATGGCGCAACTCGATAAAACTTTCCCGACGAACGACTGTGCCATGTGCACGATGGCGCCGCGCCTGGTTGAGATTGGCCGGCATCGGGACATCGAAATCCTGACTCTGAGCGACGTGCTCGGGGTCCGGGGCCAGCCGGGGAATTTCAGCGTCACCATCAAGAAGCGGTCGCGCTTTGTGAATGAATCGAAATGCACGGGCTGCGGGACGTGCGTGGCCAACTGCCCCGTCCGAAACCAAGTGCAACCCCTGGAAAGTCAGCGGATCGAGCTCGAGCCCTCCTATCGGGAAAAGGTCGCGGACATTGTGAGGCGGCACAAAAACAGGGACGGCCCGCTCATGCCCATGCTTCAGGAGGTCAACGCGGCCTTTAATTATTTTCCCGAAAACGTGTTGAGCTATATAGCCCAGGAGACCGGCTATTCCTTCTCTCACGTTTACAGAATCGCGACCTTTTACAGCGCCTTCAGCATCGTCCCCCGGGGGAAGTATGTGATCAACGTGTGCATGGGAACGACCTGCTACGTGCGCGGCAGCGAGCGGCTGATGGACCGATTTGCCGATACGCTCAAGATCAAACCGGAGGAGACGACACCCGACATGCTCTTCACGCTGAAGGCGGTTCGGTGTATCGGATGCTGCGGGCTGGCGCCTGCCGTGATGGTTGGCGATTCAGTTTATGGAAAGCTCGCCGTCAAAGAAGTCGCCGGCATCGCCAATAAGCTTCGGGGAGTAAATGGCCATGGCAAAGCTGACGCTGGATGACCTCAGAAGAAAACGAGCCGAAGCACAAAAGGGCATCTACCTCAGAGAAGGTGAGTTTAGAGGCAAGATCATTGTGCACATGGGGACCTGCGGCATTGCCGCCGGGGCGAGAGCCATCGTAGCAGCATTTCTGGAGGAGCTGGAAAAAAGTGGGATCAACGACATCATGGTCACGACATCCGGGTGCGCGGGATTGTGCTCGAAGGAACCAATGGCCACGGTCGAGATGCTGAATTCGCCACCGGTGAAGTACGGGGAGCTCACACCCGAGAAAGCAGAAAACATATTCAAAGAACACATTGTCGGTGGGACGGCTGTGGTCGAATACGCTCTTGGGATGGGTTCGGAGAGGGGAGCATAGAGCGATGGCTGCGAGAAGGATCGAACTGATGCTGTGCACCGGCACGGGCTGTGTTGCAGGTGGGTCTTTCAGGATCAAAAAGGCCCTGGAAGAAGAAATCGCCCGACACGGCCTGCCGGATGAGATCTCTCTCGTGCCGACTGGCTGCAACGGCTTCTGTGGTCAAGGGCCGCTGCTGGTGGTGATACCGGAACAAATCTTTTACGGTTGGCTCAAGACCGAGGACATTCCGTTCCTCGTACAAGAGCATTTCTTGAAGGGCAGACCGGTCAAGAAACTGATGTTCACTCCCCCGGAAAAGAAGGAGCCGATCCCGCTGCTGGGCGACATCCCGTTCTTCAAGAAGCAGATGCTTCTGGTATTACGGAACAAGGGACTCATTGACCCGGAGAAGATTGCTGACTACCTCGCGCGGGATGGCTACACCGCGTTGGAAAAAGTGCTCACCTCCATGAGCCCTGAGGAAGTGATCGAGGAAATTATCAAGTCGGGGCTCAGAGGTCGCGGCGGCGCCGGCTTCCCCACCGGGGCGAAATGGAAGATCTGCCGGAATGAACCAAGAACACCGAAGTATGTGATCTGCAACTGCGATGAAGGTGATCCCGGCGCATACATGGATCGAAGCGTGTTTGAATCCGACCCGCATTCAGTGATCGAGGGCCAGGCCATCGCCGCCTATGCCATCGGCGCCTCACACGGCTACATCTATGTTCGGTCGGAGTATCCGCTGGCCATCAAGCGGATGCAGATCGCTCTGGATCAAGCGCAAGAGTACGGCCTGTTAGGCGAGAACATTCTTGGAACCAGTTTTTCCTTTGATCTGGAGATCCGGGAAGGCTCCGGAGCCTTTGTCTGCGGAGAGGAAACGTCGCTCATTCACTCCATTGAAGGAAAAAGCCCCGAACCGCGGCAGCGGCCTCCGTTTCCTGCGTAGGTTGGGATCTGGGGCTACCCTACGGTCATCAACAACGTCGAAACCCTGGCCAATGTGCCGATTATCATGACGCGGGGAGCGGAATGGTATTCGCAGATTGGAACGGCGACCAGCAAAGGCACAAAGATCTTCTCTCTCGTCGGGAAGATCAACAACACCGGCCTGATTGAAGTTCCTATGGGCATCACTCTGCGCGAGATTATTTACGAGATCGGCGGCGGGATTCCCGGCAACAAGCAATTCAAGGCCGTGCAGACCGGCGGGCCTTCCGGCGGCTGCATCCCGAACAGTTTCATCGATCTACCCATCGACTACGAGAGCCTGAAGGAGGCCGGCTCCATGATGGGGTCGGGTGGCATGATCGTGATGGATGAAGACACCTGCATGGTGGATGTGGCGAAGTTCTTCATCCAGTTCACCAATGATGAATCCTGCGGCAAATGTTCCGTGTGCCGCGACGGAAGCGAAGCGTTGCTTGAAGTCTTGACGAGGATCTCGAAGGGCGAAGGCGGCGACGGGGATGTAGAGTTCCTCGAAGAGCTGGGCGCGGTGGTCAAGGACGCCTCGATGTGCGGCTTAGGGACCACGCTTCCCAATCCCGTTCTCACCACCATCCGATATTTTCGCGATGAATACGAGGCGCACATCAGGGACAAGCGCTGCCCGGCCAAAGGGTGCAAGAACCTGATTGCCTACTGGATCGATCCGCAGTTGTGCCAGGCCTGCCTGATCTGCCAGAGGGAATGTCCGGCGGAATCCATCTATGGTGAAAAGCATACGGTTCATGTCATTGACCAGAGCAAATGCACCAAATGCGGCACCTGTTTGGATGTCTGTCCATCGCGCTTCAGCGCCGTGAAGAAACTTTCGGGTGAGCCCGTTCCCTCTGTGGAGAGAGGAATCCGAGTGGAACGAAAGAAGAAACCGACGAAGCCGGAGCCAGAACAAGTGCAAGTCTGACCTCCGGCACCAGGAGCCAGCATGACGCTTCGGGAGATCGTTGAGACGCTACAAGCGAAGGTGTTGCTCAACAACCGCGGTGATGAGGTGGTGGTGGAGCGGGCGCGCGCCTCCGATCTGATGAGCGACGTGCTGACGCGCGCCAAGCCCGGCGCGCTGTTGCTGACAGGATTGACCACGCTTCAGAGCATTTATACGGCGGAGATGGCCGACATCGATGTTGTCTGCTATGTCAGAGGAAAAAGGCCGCAGGCGGAAACACTGAGACTGGCTGAGCAGAAGAACATGATTCTTCTCAGCACAGACCTGCCCATGTACGAGAGCTGTGGACGATTGTACCGGCAAGGTCTCAAGGGCGGCTCGGAAACATGAAGGACAATGGAGTCAACCGGACGTTTCAGGCAGCAAGAACTCAGGAATTGATTTATGAGCTGAAGGTGCAGCAAGCCATGACCAGGAAGGTGATCACCGTTGAGCCTGAGAATACGATGGAGGATCTCCGCAGGATCCTCAAAGAGCACCGACTTTCCGGAACGCCAGTGACGAAAGGCGGAGACCTGGTGGGGATCGTCAGCATCGAGGACCTGATCCGATCGCTTCTGGAGGGGAATAGCAGGGAGCCCGTGCAGCAGTGGATGAGCCCGAGCATCATGACTCTCTATGCGGATGAGCCACTGGTTCACGCGGTGCAGAAATTTGAGCGACATGGCTACGGGCGATTCCCGGTGATTGACCGGAAGACCAAGGCGCTGGTGGGCATCCTGACAAAAGTGGACATCATCCGATGCATGCTCCGGCACCTGGAAATCAACTATCACGAGCAGGAGATCCGGCGATACAAACCCAGCGATTGGTTGGCGGAACTTGTTTCCGACCGAACCACCCTTGGGCTGCGATATCGCATTGAAGGTGCAAACTTCGAGAAGGCCGGGGAAGCCAGCAGCACGCTGAAGCGGAATCTGCGGAAGCTCGGAATCTCCCCCGATGCTGCCCGACGAATCACCATCGCCTCGTACGAAGCCGAGATGAACATCGTCATTTTCACTGCGGGAGGTGAGCTTATCGCCTCCATCGAGCCAGGGAAAGTGGCGGTCACCGCCATCGACAACGGTCCCGGAATCCCTGATGTCGAGCTGGCCATGCAGCCAGGGTATTCGACTGCGCCGGATTGGGTGCGGGAGCTTGGCTTCGGGGCTGGCATGGGACTTCCCAACATCAAGAATTGCTCCAATGAAGTGAAACTTATCTCAAAGGTCGGAGAAGGAACAAATCTTCAGTTCACGGTCTTCACATGACGATGACACTGAAAAACATCGCTGAGGCGCTGAATCTGGTGGTGAGAACCGGTGAGGATCTGCTCGAACGCACAGTGACGGGCGGATATGCGGGAGACTTGCTGAGTGATGTTCTTGCCCATGCCAGAAAAGGAAGTGTCTGGATCACGCTTCAGACTCATACCAACATTGCGGCGGTGGCCAGCGCCAAGGAGCTCTGCGGAATCATCGTCGTCAATGGAAGAACGCCGGAGGAAACAACGCTCCGCAAGGCAGTGGAGGAACACATTCCCATCATGGTCAGCCCGCTCTCGACCTACGACGTCGTATGTCGGTTGTGCGAGCTGGGAGTCAAGAACCGTGAAGGAGTATAAGGCCGACTTGCATATTCATACCTGTCTGTCGCCCTGCGCCGACCTGGAGATGTCGCCACGGAAAATAGTGAGCGAGGCGAAGCGAAAAGGAGTACAGGTGATCGGCATTTGCGACCATAACTCGGCCGAGAATGTCCCTGCGGTGGAGATAAATGCCGCGCGAGAAGGCATTACCGTGATTGGCGGGATGGAGGTGACGTCCAAAGAGGAGGTGCACATCCTTGCTTTGTTCGGCAGTGAGGAAAGCCTGTTCTCGTTTCAAGAAATCGTCCATGAGAATCTTCACGGAATCAACGATGAAAAGCTCTACGGAGAGCAAGTGATCGTCAACGAGGAAGACGAAGTTCTCGGCTTCAGCAACAAGCTACTGATCGGAGCGACTGACATCACCATTGAGCGGCTTGTCGATTTGATCCATGAGCATGATGGACTGGCCATTGCCGCTCATGTGGATCGAGAAGGGTTCGGCATTATCGGGCAGCTCGGGTTCATTCCCGAGGGATTGCCCCTTGACGCCCTGGAGCTGGCAGATCCATCGAAGCGGGATCGCATTCCCCGGGGGATTCGTTTGCCCTTCATCACATCCTCTGATGCCCATAAGCTGGAGGACGTTGGGAGGAGATCTACAACCTTCCTGATGAAGACTGTGACCACCGCCGAAATCAGGCGGTGCTTGTCTGGTGTGGAGGGAAGAAGGATGAGGATCTAGCTATGGAGGATGTCTCCCTGCATATCCTGGATATCGTTGAGAACGCTCTGAGGGCCGGGGCGAAAAACGTCAGCATCCAACTGGCACAGGGCAAGAGAGCGGACCGGCTCGTCCTCGAAGTGACAGACGACGGTGAAGGAATGAACGAAGAAACCATGGGTCGATCTGTCGACCCCTTCTTCACCACGAAGCCAGGCAAGAGAGTCGGTCTCGGCCTGCCATTGCTAGCGCAAGCCACAGAAGAAGCCGGCGGAAAACTGGAAGTCCAGAGTGCGCCTGGCAAGGGCACAAAGGTGATTGCTACCTTCGGGCTGACTCATATTGATCGAAAACCCCTTGGAAATATAGAGGAGACGCTGCAATGCCTGAAAGCGACCCATCCGGAGGTTTGCTTCAGGTTCGAAAGTGTGGAGACAGATTGAGGTGAGGGAGCGATGATACGGCTCACCATCAACGACACGCGCGTGGAAGCGCCGGAGGGAAGCAACCTTCTCCAGGCCATCGGAGTGGCCGGCATCCAGATCCCCACGCTGTGCCACCACAAGGCGCTGACTCCCTATGGCGCCTGCCGGCTGTGTGTCGTTGAGGTGCTTGCTCCGAGCAGGCCACCCGCCATTCAAGCCGCTTGTTCGTATCCTGCCCTGGAAGGGATCAGTGTTCTCACCCACTCGGACCGAGTGATGCGGGCACGGCGCATCGTGGCCGAGCTGCTTCTGGCGCGCTGTCCAGATGCGGAGGTGATCCGGCGGATCGCCGCCGACCTGGGCGTGCGCAACACGCGTATCCGAAAGAAGTACGATGACTGCATTTACTGCGGGTTGTGTGTGCGGGTGTGCCAGGAGAGGATGGGCCGGAGCGCCATCGGTTTCTCCGGGCGAGGCTCCCGGAAGAAACTTGAGCCGCCGTTCGGAAAGCACAATCCGATCTGCTGGACCTGCGGTGCTTGTAATTTCGTATGCCCAACCGGGAAGTCGGTCTCCACGCTGACCAGCGCGAATACCCCCATCCCCATCCCGAATCTCTTTAACCTGGGGCTCGACGCGGGCCCCGCAATTTCCATCCTCTATCCGCAGGCCGTTCCTAACAAAGCTGTGATCAATCCAGACCAATGCATTCATTTGAGCTTTGGCGATTGCGGAATCTGCCGGGAAGTGTGCGAGGCCAAGGCCATCGATTACGAACAGAAAGAGGAGACCCTGGAGCTGAAGGTCGGGGCCGTCGTGCTCTCGCCCGGATACGAAATCTTCGATGCCCGGATCAAACAAGAGCTGGGATACGGCCGCTTCCCGAACGTGATTACTGCGCTGGAGTTTGAGCGGATTCTGTCGGCATCCGGGCCGTATTCCGGCCGGGTGCTGCGGCCCTTCGACAAACGCGAGCCAAAGCGCATCGCCTTCATCCAGTGCGTGGGTTCGCGGGACGCGGATAGGGATTACTGCTCGTCGGTTTGCTGCATGTACGCCACCAAGGAAGCCATCATCGCCAAGGAACACCTCGGCGAGGAACTTCAGTGCGACATCTACTTCATGGACCTGCGCGCCTTCGGCAAGGGATTCGAGCAGTACTACCGGCGGGCCAAAGAGCTGGGGGTCAGGTACATCCGCTGCCGCGTGCCGATGATCGAAGAAATTCCCGGGACTCAGACGTTGACGATCAAGTATCTGGCTGAAAACGATAAAAAGGTTTTGCAGGAATACGACCTGGTCGTGCTCTCCGTGGGCATGCAGCCGCCCAAAGAGGTCAAGGCGATCGCCGAACGATTTGGCGTCGCGCTCAACCCCTTCAGCTTCTGCAGCGCGTCGGTCTTCAAACCCGCAGACTCCTCTCGAGAGGGGATCTATGTGGCCGGGCCGTTTTCGGAGCCGAAGGACATTCCGGAAACCGTGGTGCAGGCCTCCGCGGCGGCGGCGCAGGTGCTTTCGCTCTTGAAGGACGCGCGGGGGACGTTGATCACGCCCAGGGTTTATCCGCAAGAAAGGGAAGTGGCGGGAGAGGAGCCGCGAGTCGGCGTTTTCGTCTGCCACTGCGGGACGAACATCGCCGGCGTGGTCAATGTCCCCGCCGTGGTTCAGTATGCGCAGACGCTGCCCAACGTCGTGTATGCCGAGAACAACCTCTACGCCTGCTCCAACGACACGCAGCAGCGCATCAAGGAAAAAATCACCGAGCACCGTCTGAACCGTGTGGTCGTTGCCTCCTGCACTCCGCGCACTCACGAGTCCCTGTTCCGCAACACGATTCGCGAAGAGGGACTCAACCCGTACCTCTTCGAGATGGCGAATATCCGGGACCAGTGTTCTTGGGTGCACATGCACGAGCCCGACAAGGCCACCAAGAAATCCAAGGACTTGCTGAGGATGGCGGTGGCGAAGGTCCGGCTTCTCGAGCCGCTTCGCGCCCGGCCGCTGGAAATCAAAAAGGCCTGTCTGGTAATCGGCGGCGGACTTTCCGGCATGACCGCCGCGCTGGGGCTGGCCGGTCAGGGATTCGATGCCTACCTGGTAGAAAAGGACGAGGAGCTGGGGGGCAACTTGAGAAATGTCCGCTACCTGCTCAACGGAGAGAAACCGCAGGACGAATTGAGACGGCTGACAGAGCAAATCAAACAGACCGACAAGATTCATGTCTTCACCGGAGCAACCATCGAGGGGATCCAAGGTAGCATCGGCGATTTCCGCACAAGAATCTCCGCTCGCGGTGAAACCACCGAGATCACTCACGGCGTGGTTATCGTGGCCTCCGGCGCCACGGAATACCGGCCGCAGGAATACCTGTATGGTCAAGACGCGGAAGTCATCACCCAGCAGGAGTTGGAACAACGGCTGGCTGCAGATCCGCGTTTTTTGGCGGTGGAAGCAAAGCGTCCTGCCAAGAGCGTGGTTATGATCCAGTGCGTGGGCTCCCGCGACAGCA
>Ga0247727_10016953_pt1 | contig 11664 bp, 11 predicted proteins | sample WisWelCaveWW1625_FD_202498 | JGI IMG/M metagenome (GOLD analysis project Ga0247727, IMG submission 202498) | Biofilm microbial communities from Wishing Well Cave, Virginia, United States - WW16-25 | ecosystem: Environmental > Aquatic > Deep subsurface > Groundwater > Cave microbial mat | place... | reverse complement strand
TCGGGGCGCGCAAGCACAACCTGAAAAACCTGACGGTCAAAATTCCGCTGGGCCTGTTCACCTGCGTGACCGGCGTCTCCGGATCCGGCAAGAGCACGCTGGTGCTGGAGGTGCTGTTCCATTCGCTGTCGCAACTGCTCTATCACAAGCATCCGAAGATCGACGGGTGCAAGGAACTGAAGGGCGTCCTGGCCCTGGACAAGGTCATCGACATCGACCAGTCGCCGATCGGGCGCACACCGCGGTCGAATCCAGCGACGTACACGGGGCTGTTCACCTTCATCCGCGACCTCTTTGCAAAACTGCCGGAGTCGCGCGTGCGCGGCTACAAGCCGGGCCGGTACAGCTTCAATGTGAAGGGCGGGCGGTGCGAAGCCTGCGAGGGCGACGGGCTGATCAAGATCGAAATGCATTTCCTGCCGGACGTCTATGTGACCTGCGAGGTCTGCAAGGGCCAGCGGTACAACCGAGAGACGCTCGAGGTGAAGTACCGCGACCGCAGCATCGCCGACGTGTTGAACATGACGGTGGACGAGGCCCTGGAATTTTTCCAGCCCATCCCGCTGCTCAGGACCAAGCTGCAGACGCTGCACGATGTCGGCCTGCACTACATCAAGCTGGGCCAGTCGGCGACGACGCTCTCGGGCGGCGAGGCGCAGCGGGTGAAGCTCTCGCGCGAGTTGTCCAAGCGCGCCACCGGGCGGACGCTCTATATATTGGACGAGCCGACCACCGGCCTGCATTTCGCCGACATCCAGCGGCTGCTCGACGTGCTGAACCGCCTCGTCGAAGCCGGTAATACCATTGTGGTGATCGAACATAACTTGGATGTGATCAAGAACGCCGACTGGCTGATCGACCTGGGGCCGGAGGGTGGAGACCGTGGTGGTGAAATTGTCGCGGAAGGCGCGCCACGGGAACTGGCGAAGGTGAAACGCTCGTACACGGGACAGGTATTGAAAGAGGCGGGTGTGGGCTGAAGCGGCTTGGGCTCCTCCCTCGCTCGCAGAAGGACAGCGGATGACAAAGGGCGAACTGCTCCGGCGTCGGTTAAAGCAGGGTGGCAAGGCTCTCGCTCCCTCGCCTCTCGAAGCGACCCTTCCGGGCTTTAGCGGGCGGAAACCTTCTGGAATTCCCGCGGCCGCGGTCAAAGACCGCGGTGCCTTGGTCAGTTCCAGCTTTCCTTCCCGCTAAAGCCTCGGCGGGTGCCCCGCTTCTCCGGCAAAGTCCGCTCGTTCTCGCCACCCCACTTTTTATAATAGAAAGTCGACGGGCCGCTTCACAGGCCCGTCGCCTTTAACGCTTCGCCACGTTCCGTTGGCTGCTTCAGCAGTGATTACCCTCGATCATTGCCTGCCTCTTAAGAATATTGACGCAATTATTATGAAAGCGTAGCCTGCCTACAACCAAAATGGTGAATGACGTGTCCACCTTCGCGGGTGTCCACGGAATCGGGGGCAGCCAGACCGCTGGCGGGTCTGTCCCCGCTCGGAATGAAGCCCGCTTAGAGAGGAGAATGCGTGCACACGATTCTGTTGCTGACGGTAGCGAATATTTTTATGACGTTCGTTATTTTAAGGATTGGTCGTGAGCGCTAATGTTCTGTGCGCCAGGTGTCGTAGAGATGCAGCAGGTCGACCGTCATGCGGGCGCCGAAGCTCGGGCCGTAGTCTTTCTGGTTGATGAGATCGTTCCACGTTTCGAGGGTCACCAGGGAATACCGCAGCGCCAGCGAAATGAACCGTTCTTCCAGCGCATCCCCTCTGTGATCCACGAACAGTCCTGAGTCCACGGTGAAGGCGACTTCGATTTCCCACGGAATATAACGGCACTCGCAGGGCCGGTAATTGCCTATCCCGACTGACGCCTGTGCCAGGTAGTTCTGCGGCGCGACCTCGCGGAAGGCGGCGCCGCTGAAGGGCCGGCCGTAACGGCCCATGGCGGAGAAGCGGACATAATCAGAGGCTTGTTCCAGAAAGGCCGGCGCCGAGCCGAAGCTTGTCCGCGCAACATCGGCCAGCGACATTCGCCGGATACCGAGTTGAACATAGGGCTCGTAGTAGAGCGAGCCGGCCGCCAGGCCGACTCCCGCGAAGCCGTCCTCATGATCACCGAACAACCCCGTCCATCTGGTGACCGTCCCGTTGAACATGAAATCAACAGCCTCGCGTGTGTTGCCGACCGGCACTGGCGTGAGCCCGCGGAACTTGTGCACGACGTCGTTTTGAAGGTAGCGGCTGAAACCGTCTTGCGTCGGTCCGGCCCCGACAGTCAGATTGGTGTTCCATCCCTTGTAACGCTCCAGCCGCTCGGTCCAGCTCAGGGACCAGAAATTGAAGCCCATGGTTTCCCGGATGTTGTTGTAGCGGTTGCCGGTGCCGTCGAATTCCGTGAACCGGTCGGTGACGAATCCCGCGGTCAGCGTGCGATCCTTGTCGGGATAGGCAAGGGCCCCCCAATGGACGCTCTGGGCCGTGGTTTCGGCGAGCGCGGAGCCGGCCGCTGCCATGGCGAACAAGAGACTCATGAAAAATATTCCGATGATCATTGCGCACATCCTCGCAGGACGGGCCGTCGGTGACATCCTGCCGCAGGGTTCCATCCCATGCAAGCTCGGGACGGAAATCGTCGCTCGTGATTCTGGATTCTTGTCCTGCGAATAATGGATGACGAATGACGCAGGACGTCTTTAGTGCTTCCCCTTCTGCATGATCTTGTCCGTCCAGGCCAGCAGGATGGCCGATCCAAGAAACGTCAGGTGAATCACCAGCTTCCATTTGATGTGCTCGACGGGTTCGTTGGCGACGTTGACGAAGGCCTTGAGCAGGTGGATGCTCGAAATCCCGATCAACGAGGCCGCCAGTTTGACCTTGATCGTCCCCGGATCCACGTGGCTCAGCCATTCGGGCCGGTCTTTGTGCGTGTCCAGATCGAGTTTGCTGACGAAGGTGGCGTAGCCGCCGATCACGACCATCGTCAGGAGGTTGGCCACCATCGTGATGTCGATGAGCGACAGGATGCTGAGCATGAAGATGGTTTCCGTCAGTTCGCGGACGTTGTGGATCATCTCCCACAATTCGGCGACGAATTTATAGGCGTAGAGCAACTCGGCGACGATCAGACCGCCGTAGAGCGGCGCCTGAATCCACCGGCTGGCAAAGATGACGATTTCGAACCCCTGCTCGATGCGAGCGGGGATTCCTCCTCCGCCCGGAAGCACCGCTGCCTGGGATGACTGACCGACGTTCGACATAGAACCTCCTTGTGGTTGAAACAGAACGGAATATGCCTGCAAACAGGCGAGGACTCTAGGAGCGCCGGTGCGAGTCTGTCAATGTGAGAGAGGACGACTAAAAGAAACGTCTCAGGCGTGCAGGGGCGCCAGGATCTGGATGATGGCGAGGAGGTCGTCGTCGTGGAACGGCTTTTTGAGAAACGAGAGGTCTTTCAACAATGGAAACAGGCTCGTGACCTGGGCATGAGGCTGGCTTGAAATGAGAAGGACCGGCAGATGCGGCCAGAATTCCCGCGCCAGTTCCACGATGGCGCCGCCGTTGAGATCCGGGAGAAGGAAATCGATCGCCAGGCAGTGGATGCGGTCGCGATGGGTCGCGAGCATCTGCCAGGCCGTCAACCCGTCCACCGCTTCCAGCGTGGCATACCCGCCGGCCTGCAACGTCGAACAAGTCAGCGACAGGACGGAGGCCTGGTTCTCCACGACGAGGATGGTTGGAGCGGAAGGCATGTCAGCCGAGATGAGCGTACCCGCGTTCCTCCATGTGCGCCCATGGACCGGATCGCGAGGCACAAAGTAGGGCGCGTCAGGCACGGACGCGGGATTCCATGTTTGCCACAGCCCGGTGGATCGTGGACGTCAATCGTGGCAACTCGTCTTCCGACACGTAGTCGGCGGCGCCTTCCCGCAGAGCCGTGCGGCCTTCCTGCTCGGCGGCCGGGGCGCAGAGGGCGATGATCGGGATGGCGGACCACCACCGCCTAGCGGCCGCAAGGGCCGCGTTGCTCTCGGACGGGGACAGGACATAGTCGAGGAGGATGACATCGAAGCGCCACTGTTCCAAGGCGGCCAGAAATCCGGTCACATTCCTGACATGCGTCAGTTCGGCATCGCAGGCGTAGATGGACAGGGTGTGCCGAATTCTGTCGCCGCCCTGTGCCTCGGCATGGAATAGCAGCACCTGGATCATGTGTCCCTCCTATCGTTAGGCAGCCACTCGGCTCGCAGCGGACCGTTGACCATGGTGCGCAGTATGCTCGCCGCGAAAATGGAAGGAAGAGCCGAACGGATGGGGGAAAAGGCTATTTGTCCTTTTTCAGAACGGCGGAGGAGAAGTGGGCGGTGGCGCGTTTCACGAAGAGGGCAGCGGCCTGGGAGCGGCGGGAAATTTGCAGCTTCTGGAAGATCACGCTCAATAGATTCTTGATCGTTTTGTCGCTCAGCGCGAGTTCCGCGGCGATTTGTTTGTTGGTGTTGCCTTCGGCGACAAGCGCGAGAATGCGCTCGTCCCGCGGGGAGAGCGCATCGTCGGGCGACGGCTTCTCGTCCGCTGACTGCGGATGCATCTGGGCGATCATGCGTTGGACCGCGGCGGGATCGAAGATGGATTGCCCTTTGGCAACGGCCTCGACGGCCTGGACCAGGGCCCCGCCGCCGATCTCCTTCAACAGAAAGCCGGCCGCCCCGGCAAATACCGTCGACACCACAGCCGCCTCATCAGAATACGACGTGAGGAACAGCACACGAACGTCCGGGCATTCGGAACGGATCTCCCGGCAGGCCTCGATCCCGTCGCCGTCCGGGAGGCGGACGTCCATCAAAATCACGTCGGGTTTGAGCCGGACAGCCTTCGTCACGGCCGATTCCATGGTGTCGGCTTCGCCGACGATCTGGATGGTGTCAGTCCGGTTGAATAACGCCCGGAGTCCGAGCCGGACAACCTCATGGTCGTCCACGAGCAGCAAACGAATGAGACGCCCGCTCGAGGCCGGTTTGGATTTGGAGTCGACCTTCTGTGCTGGCCGGACGGCCGTCACGGATTTTTCGCGCATCGGCATACGATCTATGCGCCCGTCGGGATTTCCATACTGATGACGGTTCCTCCCATGGGATGGGACGCGATGTCAAGGCTCGCACCGATCCTGCGAGCCCGGACACGGATATTTTTCAGCCCTCCGTTGCCGTTCCGCATCCCCGGGAGGGCAAAGCCGGCCCCGTTGTCACTGATTTCGAGGCGGATGCGGTTCGATGTGCAGGCCAGCGAGACCTGTGCGGTCCTGGCGCCGGAATGCCGGAGGCTGTTGCTCATGGCTTCCTGCGCCACGTACAGGAACTGCGCGCGCTGGCCGGCTGTCAATGCGCCGGCTGCGGAAGGGTCGAGCGCCAGCGAGAAGCGCATGCCGTCGGCATTCTCCATGAACCCGCCCAGGCGTTGCAGGGAGGCGATCAACTCGTCGGTGGAGAGAGTTTCGGATTCTTCCGCGGGAGTGACCAGATAGCCGCGGACCTCGCGGATGACGCGATTGAGTTCGGCGATGACCTGGCCCAATTTCCGGTTGGCGTTTGCCGGCGCGCCTTTCAACAACGCCTGGCATTCCTCCAGCGTGAACCCGACGGCATAAATGGATTGGATGATGTTGTCGTGCAGGTTCCGGGCCAGTTGCTCGCGCTCGCGCAAGGCACGCTGGAGTTCTCCCTGGCTTCGCTGCAGTGCCTTTTCAACCCGCTTCCGGTCGGTGATGTCTTCGACGATCCCGAACGTGTCCGTCACGCGGCCATCTGCAGCTTTCAGGACCGTGACCCACAGCGCGATGTCGATGAGGGTGCCATCCTTGCGCAGGTGTTGCAACTCGACGCCTCGAAGAAATCCCTCCCGCACGGCCTGGTTCCAGAGAGCATCGGATTCGCCTTCAAGTTCCGGCAAGACATTGGGTAGCGGGCGGCCAAGGACCTCCTCTTCACGCCATCCAAAAATCTGTTCGGCCGCCCGGTTCCAGCGGACGAGGTGGTTTCCTTCCGTGTCGAGCGACATGATGGCGAGCGGGCTGGCCTGGATCAGCGTTTCCAGTTGTCGGGTGGTGGTCTTCAGGCGCTCCTCCGCCCGTTTGCGTTCGGTGATGTCGCGGGCGACCGCGGAGAACCCCGTGACTCGGCCTTCCTCCTGCAGGAGCTGCACGTTCTGGCCGAACCAGATTTCACGGCCGTCTTTGGCGAGCGCGGGAAATTCGAAATAGGTCGTGGGTGTTTTCCGGATAAGCTGCCGCCAGTAGAGGCGCGCGGATGCCGCCCGGTAGTCCGGGCGGATGAACTCCGTAAAACGATGGCCGAGCAGTTCCGATTCAGCATAGCCCGTCAGGCGCATCGCAGTCGGATTGATAAAGGTGAAATGTCCCGTCGCATCTATGCGGTAGATGATGTCGGTGGCCTGGTTGACCAGCAGACGATACCGCTCCTCGCTGTCCTGCAAGGCCTCCTCGGCCCGCTTGCGGTAGGAAATGTCGGAGCAGACGACGAGGATCATCAGCGAGCCGTCTTCCCGTCGGACCGCGCGCGCGTCCTCCTCGACCCACATGACCGTGCCGTCTTTTTTTATCTTGCGAAGCTGCCAGCGTCGGACGTGTCCAGGCTGTTCCAATAGGAGTGTCAGTTGGCGTCGGACTGCCGGCTTATCCTCGTCGTGGAACACCGTGAGAACGGGCTTGCCGAGCAGTTCTTCGACGAGGTAGCCAAGCTGTTCGGCACCGAACCGGTTGACGGACAGGACGATGCCGTGCAGGTCCAGCGTGAAATACATGGAGGGATTGTTGTCGTAGAGGATGCGGTACAACTCTTCGTTGAAATGGAACGCGGGTGCGGCGGTTCGGACGTGCAGGGGCTGAACCTGTACTGAGTCGGGGGGAGTGCCGTGGGACGTGTCCGGATGTTCCTGCCAAGCGCGCATGCTTATGCGGTCCTATTTTTCGGTGCGGTCCCTATCATGGCAGCCTGCAGGCTTCTGCTTGCACTGATCGTAGACGACGTGCAAATGGCTGTAGACCATAGGCCAACGTCTTTTGTTTGTCAAAGGGAGGAGCCGAGGTCGGCCGGCGTGGCCAGGACGATGCTTAGGAGTTCGAAAATTTCCTCATGGTGCGCGTGATCGTGTTCTCCAGGTGCATCTGTTCCGGCGGGGTGAAGGCCAGGAATTTCAAGCCGGACCGGGTGCCCTCCACCGACCGGACGGTGGCGATCTGGGTCGCTGTGGCCTGGGGGGTCTGCTCCGTGCCGGCAGGCAGATGGACGCGAAGCAGGAGTCCCGGCCGGAGGCGCCGCTTGGAATCGAGCGTGCAGCCGTCTTTCGAGAGATCCGTGAGCGTGCCTTCGCCCCCGTCGTCCCCACAGTCGAAGTTAACGGGAATCTTGACCTGCAGACGGGCGATTTTCCGGCGCTCCTCCGATCCTATGGCGTCGCGCGTGTCCGGCTGTCTGGCGCGGAAACGATGCTGGCAGGATTGGCACTGAAAGGGAGCGAGCGAGATCAGCGCACAGGCGCGGTCCATCAGGCCTGTGGCCTGGCGCCGGCTCACCACCATGCTGTCGCACTTCGGGCAGAGCATGACTGGCCCCCTACGTTCGAAAAGGAGGATACGGAATTTACGAAGCGGATGCCAGCACTTTCCTGATTGCGGCGGAGGTTTTGGCATCGAGGCCGGCCTCGCGCAACTGTGCGTCGCTGGCGGCGGCGATCTTGTCGAGGCTGCCGAATTTACGGAGCAGCGTGTTCCGCCGGATCTCGCCGATGCCGATGATCCGGTCGAGCTTCGACGACACCAGCGCCTTGCCGCGCAGCTTGCGGTGGTACGTGATGGCAAAGCGGTGGGCTTCGTCCCTGATGCGTTGGAGCAGATGCGTGGCCGGCGAGGTCGGTTTGAGGACGATCGGATTCTTGCGCCCGGGCAGGAAGATACGCTCTTCCTTTTCACCTTTGGCCTTGGCCAGGCCGATGATGGGCAGCCCGGTGCGGCCCGCGTCCTTGAGCCCGTCCATGGCGGCGGCCAGTTGGCCGAGCCCGCCATCGATCACAACGAGATCGGGAAGCGGCAGTCCCTCCGATTCCCCATAGCGCCGCGCCACGGCCTCCTTCATGCTGGCGAAGTCGTTCGCTCCGGTCACGGTCTTGATACGGAACTTGCGGTAGTCCGATTTCTTGGCCTGTCCCTCCTCCCACACGACGAAGGAGGCGACGGACTCGCTGCCCATTGTATTGGAAATGTCGAAGCCTTCGATGCGGCAGGGAACCTTCTCCAGGCGGAGCAGCCGCTTGAGTTCCTCCACAGCCTGGCGGCCCGTTTCCTCGTTTCTCAAATGATCCGCCAGGGCGGCGGCGGCGTTCTCCTCCGCCAGGAGCACCAGTTGATGCTTGACGCCTCGCTCCGGCGCCTTGACGGAAACCGGGTGGCCCTTTTTCTCCGACAGCCAGGCCTCGATCAGCGCCGCCTCGGCCAGCGGCGTGGGCACCAGTAGTTCTTTCGGCGGGAGTCCATCCTTATTATAGAACTGCTCGATGGCGGACCGGACGAGCTCCTCGTCGGGGACATCGGCTGCATCGGGCCAGAAGAAATCCTTGCGGCCGATCAGCAGCCCGCCGCGCACGAACAGCATCTGGAGATCCGTCGCCGTGCCCTGCCGGGCCAGGCCGATCACGTCCTGATCCGCGGCCGTGATCTGGGCGATCCGCTGTTTCTCCAGCGTCTGCCCGATCTTGACAACCTGGTCCCGCAGCCGCGCCGCATCTTCGAAGGCCTGCCGGTCGGCGGCGATGTGCATCTGCTCGCGCAGACCGTCGAGCAGTTCCGTGTCCCGTCCTTCCAGAAACTGCCGGACCTGGGTGACGATCCGGTGATAGTCCTCGCGGTTCTGGTTGCCGATGCAGGGAGCCATGCAACGCTTGATCTCGAATTCGATGCAGGCCCGTTCTGCCGTGCCGTCGATCTCGATTTCGCACGTGGCCAGCGGAAAGACCTTGCGGATGACGTTGAGGGTGCTCTTGAGCGCGCCGCCGTCCGTGTAGGGGCCGTAGTACAACGCGCCGTCTTTCTGGACCTTGCGTACGATCGACAGGCGGGGAAAATTCTCGCGCACGGGCAGGCGCAGATAGGGATACTGCTTGTCGTCGCGGAGGATGATGTTGAACTTCGGCCGGTGCCGCTTGATCAGGTTGCTTTCGAGAATCAGCGCTTCGAGTTCGGAGCGCGTGACAAGGGTTTCAATGTCCGCGATCTGGCTCAACAGCAGCCTGGTCTTGGGTGTCTGGTCGCCGCCTTTTTGGAAATAAGACCGGACGCGGTGGGCCAGCACGGACGCCTTGCCGACGTAGAGGATGTCATCGGAGGCGTTTTTGAACAGGTAAACACCAGCCTGCTCGGGTAAGTGATCGAGCTTGGACTGGAGTGTCGGACTTGGTGATGACGAGGAAGGCATGGAGGAATTGTACGGCCTGGGGGACCGGCCCGCAAGCAGGCCCGGCCGTCTACACGATTGCGGTGCCTGGCGGGCGCTCGATCAATTCGACTTCGTAGCCGTCCGGGGCGTCGATGAAGATGAACCGGCTGCCGGATGAACTTCTCGTCGGGCCGTCGGTGATCTTGATCCCTTTGGCGTTGAGCGTTTCGATCGTCTGGTCGAGATTGTCCACTTCAAACGCCAGATGGACGAGATCCTCCTGAACCTTGACCGGCCCGCTGGGAGGAAAGCTGCACAGTTCGATCAATTCTTCGCTGTTCGGCACTTTCAAAAAGGCCAGGTGCGAGCCGCGAGGCGACGTCTTGCGCTCCATGACCTCCAGGCCCAGCACGTCCGTGTAGAAGTTGATCGTCTGATCCATGTCGCTGACCCGCATCCTGGTATGGAGGAGTTTTTTGACGCGCATCGTGATTCTCTATGTGTTCTTGGTGGGGCCGACGGTTTTCCTCAGTAACATCTCTGCTGAACCGGGGATCAGAAAATTCGGCATCGGGCCGATTTCCTGATAGCCGTTCTTTTGATAGAACTTCCTGGCTTCGGCATTGAAATCCGACACGCAGGCGAAGAGGTTCTTCACGCGTGCGAAGACCAGACTTTCTATGTGCGCGAGAAGGGCACTGCCCAACCCCTTGCTGCGGGCCGATGGCGCGACGACCAGCAGTTCCAGATAGTCACCCATGAGAAATTTTGGTCGAAGCAGGGCAAAGCCCGCCACGGTGCCGCCTGATTCAATCACGAATCCCTCGCGCCCTGCAGGCAGCGGATCGAACAGTTTCTTCCAGTCTGTATCGGTGTAGCCGAGCTTCTTCCATGGCTCTGATTCAGCCAACATGGTGACGAGGGTCTTGCGGTCTTCCGGGTTGTACGGTCTGATGGTGTGGTTCATGGCTTTGCCTGAGGGACGCACGCGAGCAGCTCCGTCACGGTGACCGGCTTGAGCCCCTGTTTTGGAAGGAACTCCTGCGACAGCATTTCCACAACCTCGCGGGTATGCTTCCCTTTGCCGTTCGCGTGAAACACGACCATGCCGCCGCCGCGAGTGGAGGCTGTCAGGTGCGCCAGCATCTTTTCTGCCGGGAGCGACGGATCGGGGTCGCCCGAGACGACGCTCCAGAGAATGAACTGCAAGCCGAGCTTCCTCACCACCTCGACGGTGAGATCGTTGAACTCGCCGTAGGGCGGCCGGAACAACGGCGCCGCCACGCCGTAACGGGTTTTTAGAAGATCCACGGCGCGGATAATTTCCGCCCGCTGGTGCTCCTCGTCCAGGCTCGCCAGATGGGCATGGGCCTGGCCGTGCGTGCCCATTTCAAAGAAGGGCACGGCCAGCAGTGTTTTCATTTCAGGATCGTGTTTGTCGATCCAGCGGCCTGACGCGAAAAAAGTCGCGGGGATTTTGTGCTCGATCAGGTAGTCGATGAGTTCGGCGTCGTAACCGGTCCCCTGCCGTACGGGGCAGAGATCGAAGGTCAGGGCCACGGCCTGGCAGCTCGGCGCGCCGCCCCGGGTGACCTGTGCAACTCCATCTCCGGAAAAGAGCAGGAGACTCGAGAAGCCGGCTATGGCGGCAAGCGTGGCTCGAGACAGTCGGAGAGACATGCCGGGATTATACCCGAACGGGCTACGATTTCTGAACGATCTGCAGCCGACGGACGACGGCCGCGCCGTAGAGGAAGAGTGAAGCCGAATAGTAGACCCACAACAGGAACATCACGACGACGAGCAGCGATCCGTACATCCGGTCGTAGTAGACGACCACGTCCTGCACGTTGGTGCTGAAGAAGTGCTTGGCAATCTCCCACAGCAGGGCCAGCACCAGCCCGCCCCCCGCAGCCTGTTCCCACGTCGGGCGATTTTGAGGCAGGTAGCGGTAGATGCATGTCACGGTCACGAGAATGAACGCGAACGGCAGGACATAGCCCAGGAGAATCTGATTGGCGGTGACGGCCATGACGTCAATGCCGCCCATCCGGGGCGCGTACGAGACGATCACATCCGAAACCTGGGTGATCACGTACGACACGATCATCAGCGCCTGCACGAAGCCCAGCAGCGCCACGGACATCAGGGTCGAGATGAGCGCATTCCTCGTGCGCGCCGTTCCGAACACGACGTTGACGGCATAGTCCACTTCATAGAAGACCAGC
>Ga0247727_10016952_pt1 | contig 11664 bp, 4 predicted proteins | sample WisWelCaveWW1625_FD_202498 | JGI IMG/M metagenome (GOLD analysis project Ga0247727, IMG submission 202498) | Biofilm microbial communities from Wishing Well Cave, Virginia, United States - WW16-25 | ecosystem: Environmental > Aquatic > Deep subsurface > Groundwater > Cave microbial mat | place... | reverse complement strand
TTTTCTCAGGATAGCGGACCACGTCCGGCGGCGACCTCCGTCGGGGCGCCGGCGACCTCCCTGGCCCAGTCGCATACCACCTGGCGCAGCCGCTCCTGACTCCACTGCAGCGTGAAAACATGGTTGGCCCGGCGTATCACCTCAACCCGCGACAAGCCCGCCGCTCCATCGACCTCGCCGGCTCTGTCGCCCAGAACGACGTGGAAGTAGTCCAACCCCTCGTCGCCTTCCGAGTACAGATGCAGAAGACGAGTACTCCGATCCGTCACCGCGCGGATCTGGGCGAGGGCGGCGTCAGGCCCGAAGCCGGGCGCTCTCGCCCTTCGCGAAAATAGCCTCGGCGGCGCCAGCAGCATCGAGCGGGCCACGCGCCATGGATTCAGATTGCCCCGGATCGCTTTCCGCCAGTTCTTCGAGGCGAACGAGCTGGAAAACGCGATCCGCCAGGAATGCCGCGCCACCGTGCGACCGCGCAGGTCGTTTCCCACGTCGAGGTCGGTTCCGTGCAAGTGGCCTTGCGCATTGATCAGAACCGCGCCGGCGACGCGCGGATCGGCGCGGGCGGCCAGGAAGGCCACCGTCGCGCCGGAGCAGATCCCGGCCAAAAGGAACCGCTCGACGCCGCGCGACGCCTCAAGGAAGTCCATCGCCGCGCGGGTCTCGATCATGACGCTCTGATCCGGCGGCAGGTTGTCGGCGCGCACTTCGCTGTCGCCGATCCCGGAAAAATCGAACCGCAAGACGAGGAATCCCCCGGCCGCCAGCTCCCGGGCCATCTGCACGTAGAGACGATTCGGGCCGACGTGATGCGTGACCCCGGCGTTCAACAGGATCACCGCCGGCCGTAGAGCCTGGCCGGCGGTCGGGCCGGAAGGCTGGGTGAGGATTCCCACCAGCGAATTCGGGCTCCCGAAAACGACCGCTTCTTCCCTCATCGGGCCCCTCCGCCGGTCCAATCCACCACGGCGTTCAGAAGCGGCCGCGGCACGTGCACACGACCGAAATCTTCTATCCATTCCCAGAGTTCCGGCCGGAAATCGCGATGATATGCGACTGGCATTCCGCCTGTTTCCAAATGCTTGCGCAACGGCTCCGGACTCGACCGCGGGTTGCTCTCAATCACCAGAATCCGGCCGGCCGGCCGCTGGTCGGTAGCCAGCAGATTCACATGCTCGAGCTCGGCAATGAACTCCGCCGGAAGCGGAAAGCCGAGAATCTCGGCGGCATTCCCGGCCGGCGTGGCCGGTTTCTCGATCACGTGCGCGTAGCGCAGCATGGCCCGGTGCAGCGCGGTAATTTCCTCCAGATACTGACGCCCTTCGACGACCGGGTCCCACAACACGACAGGGTCGACGTCGGGCCGGCCGGCCGCCGCCATCATGGCGATCGTCCCCCCCAACCGCATGCCGGCCAGGCAGACCCGGGCAGCCGCCGACCGGCGGCGCAGCTCCTCGATGGCGGTCGCCACGTCGGCGACCCATTGCCCTATCCCCCAGTCGTTATGGTCGCCGCCGGAGTCGCCGCACCCGGTGAAATCGAACCGGAGAACCGGGAACCCGGATTCGGAAAGCAGTACGGCCAGTTGACGGAAGGCGCGGTGGAACTGAATGTATTCGTGTCCCAGCGGATAACAGAGGACCACCCCGCAGTCCCGCGTCATTCGCGACCGGGGCGCATGATAGCAGCCGTAGAGGGGTCGGGCCGGGGAACCGAAGTAGCCGGGTTCGGCGCCAGCAGATCGCTGCGGTCTTGCCATAAGGTCCTAGCTAGGCCGGCTCTCCGCGCCCGGGCGAGATCACATTCCGGGCCGAAGTCATCAGTCTTCCGAGCAGCGAGGGGGAGGGGGAAGGCTGGGCATTCCGCAAGCGCTCTTCACAGACAGCCGCCAATTGGCCGAGTGTCGGATACACAAGATCGCCGGGAGAAAGCCGCACGCCCAGTTTCTTTTCCATCTTGACCTGCACCTGCATCAGCATCAGCGAATGGCCGCCTAAGTCGAAGAAATTGTCGTAGACGCCCACCCGCGGGACGCCCAGCACCTCGCGCCAAATCTCGGCAATGTCGATTTCGACCGGCGTGCGAGGCGCCACGAAGCTTTCCGGCTCGTCGAGTTCTTCCAGGCCGGGCGCGGGAAGCGCGGCCAGGTCAACCTTCCGGTTGATGGTCAACGGCAAGGTGTCCAGGGACACGAAGGCCGACGGCACCATGTAGGCCGGAAGTTTTTGTTGGAGGAACTCCCGCAAATCGGCGGGAGCGGCCTCATTCGCGCGGAGTACGACATATCCGACCAGCCGCTGCTGGCCCGGCGCATCCTCGCGCAGCATGGCCACGGCGGCGCTCACCGCCGGGTGGGCCGCCAGATTCGTCCCGATCTCCTTCAACTCGATGCGGTAGCCGCGGAACTTCACCTGGTGGTCGATGCGCCCGAGGAACTCGAGGTTCCCGTCGGCCAGCCGGCGGACCCAGTCGCCGGTCCGGTATAAGCGCGCGCCCGGCTCGTCGCTGAACGGATTCGGAACGAACCGCTCGGCGGTCAGATCCGGGCGATCGAGGTAACCGACCGCCAGACCGCGGCCGCCCAGACAAAGCTCGCCGGAAACCTCCAGCGGGACCAGATCGAGGCGGTCGTCCAGGACGTAGGCGTCGGAGTTGCTGACGGCGGCCCCAATCGGCGCTTCCTCGAGCCCGTCGCCGGCCGGTTCCCAATCTCCCAGATCGCAAATGGTGGCGGCGATGGTGGATTCGGTCGGCCCGTATGTGTTGATCAGTTTCGGACGGCGGCCGAGCTGGCTCCATTCCACGAGGCGCTGCGGGTCGGCACGCTCGCCGCCGATGATCACCAGGCGAACACACGGGGGAAACTCGAGGCCGCCGGAGGCGACGCCTTCGACCAGAACATGCCAGTAGGCGGTGGGAAGATCGAGAACCGTCACTTTCCAGTCGCGGCAGGCCTCCAGGAACCGGGGCACCGAGCCGATCATCTCGTCGTTGCGCAGCACCAGCGTGGCGCCCCGAACCAGCGGTGTGTAAATCTCCTCGGCCGCGGTGTCGAAGCTGATCGAAGAGAATTGCAGCAGGCGGTCGCCGGGCTCCATGGCGAACGCGTCGACAACGTGCCCGATGTAGTTCGCCAGTGACCGGTGCTGAATCATGACTCCCTTCGGCGTTCCGGTCGAGCCCGAGGTATAGATGATATAAGCGAGATCGTCGCCGGCCGCACAGCCCTCGAGGTTGCCGGCGGGCTCCTGGGCGATGCGGTCCCAATCGGAATCGATCGCGACCACCAGCGCACCGTGATCCGGGAGCCGTCCGGCCAATTTTGTCTGCGTAAGGACCACCGGCGCGCGCGCGTTCTCGATCATGAATCGCAGGCGCTCTCGCGGATACTCGGGATCCAGGGGGACATAGGCGGCGCCGGCCTTGAGCACGCCGAGCACTCCGGCGATCAGTGACAGGTCCCGCTCCAGGCACAGGCCGACCTGCGTTTGCGGCCCGACACCCAGCTTTCGAAGGTGGCGCGCGAGCTGGTTTGCACGGGCGTTGAGCTCGCGATAGGTCATTTGCCGGTCTTCGAAGATGGCGGCGACGGCTTCCGGTGTGCGTTCCACCTGCGCTTCAAACATCCGCTGGACCAGCGGCCCGGCGGAATCGAGGCGCGGGCCTCTCGATATGGCCAGGATCTGTTGCCGTTCGGCGGCGGGCAGGAGGGCGATATCGCGGACCTTTCGTGCAGGGTTGGCGGCGAAGCCGCCGAGAACCGTGGCCAGATGCGAGAGAGCGCGGCCGATGATTTCCGGGCGAAACCTGTGCTTGTCGTAGGCGATGGCGAGCGTCAGCTCGGCGCCCGGAGTCACGATGATCGAGAGCGGCGAGCCGGGCGAGCCGTGATGACCATCCACGTGGGTGACGGCCAGGTCCTGGTCCCACTGGAGAGTCAGATCGCCGGACCAGTTCTGGAACACGAGGAGAGTTTCAAACAGCGGCATGCCTTTCGGCACTTCGCTCCACGCTTTGATGTCGACCAGCGGGAGGTACTCGTATTCGCGGAGCGCCGCCTGCCGGGCCTGGATTCGCTTCAGCCACGGTAGTAGCTCCTCGCCGGCGGTGACTTCCACGCGGGTCGGGAGGACGTTCGTGCACAGGCCCACCATGGACTCGACGCCGTCGAGGGAGATCGAGCGGCCCGCGACGATGGCTCCAAACAGCACGTCCTCGAGGCCGCTGTAACGCGACAGCACCAGCGCCCAGCCGCCTTGCACGATGGTATTGAGCGTCAACTGATTTCGCCGGCTCAGACCTTCAAGCGCCGCGGTGATGTCGGCGGGCAGCCGGATCTCGATCCCGTCGTAGTCGGTTATCAGGGCGCGAAGCGGTTGATGGCGCCGGCCGATGCCGAGCGGCGTGGGACGGCGGAAGCCGCGCAGCTCTTCACGCCACACCTGCTCGGCTTTCGTGCGGTTCTGCTGTTGCAGCCAGCCGATATAGTCGCGGTAAGGCCGCCGAGGTTCGAACTCCACGCTTTGTCCTCGTACAATGGCCCGGTAGGCGGCCTGAACATCGGCCAGCACCAGCGATGCCGACCAGCCTTCCAACACAACATGGTGGAAGCTCCAGACCATCCGCTGGCTCCGGTCGCCGGTCTCAAACACTTGGATTCGCATCAAGGGGGCGGCCTGAAAATCCACGCCCCGCGCGCGGTCCTCCTCGAGAAAAGCGGCGATCCGCCGGTCCTGCTCGTCGGCCGCCAGTCCGCGCAGATCGTGCCGCGCGATCGGCATCTCGACCTTGCGGTGTACGACCTGCAAGGGCTTGGCGATCTCTTCCCAATGGAAAGACGTCCGCAGCACCGGATGATGGGCGGCGGCCATCTGCCAGGCCCGCTCGAAGGCGGGGAAATTCAACGATCCGGTGAGGAAGTACTCGAGCTGGACGGCGTACATCCCCGAGCTGTGCGCCGCCAGGCTGTCATAGAGCATGCCATGCTGCAAGGGCGAAAGCTCGTAGATGTCCTCGACGTCCCGCAAGTTCCCATCACCTCGGCGTTGTTGGGTCAACGGTCCCATCCCAGGCTCCTGCCCAAGAACTCGTACAGCCGCCGGTTATGGGGCTCGAAGTACTCGACCAGGCGCGTTCGGGTGGCCTGATCCATCGGCGCGTAAGGAATGGCGTTGAGCTGTTCGAATTGGTCCGGCGCCGAATATGGGAGACCCAGAAAATCCAGGGCTCTCGTCAACGTCGATGCCGGTTTCTCGTGGAGTTCTTCGGTCGACAAAACCAGGATCCGCGATTTCGGGAAGAAGCCGTCCCACCGCTCGAGTTGATCCGTGTAACGGCCGCGGGACAGGTAGGAGAAGTGCTCGAGACGGTGACTGTGGTAGCGTTCATCGGCGATCACCTTCTCCGTCTCGCCGCGAAGCCTCGACTCCTCCTCGGCAATCGCCGCCTCGAAGGAGAGTGTTTCGAAGCCGCCGCGCCGCTGGTGTTGATAAAAAGAGTAGGCGCGATCCACCGGGTTCCGCAGCAGCGCGATGAGCTTCACGTCTGGAATCGCCCGAAACACTTTTTGCGGCACGTGCCAGTCGTGCAGGTAATCGGGCGTGGCTTCGCCCGTCAGGACCTCGCCGCCGCGCACGGCGCGCGCGTAGATCTTCTCGAAGAATGTCGGGAAAAAGCTCCGGTACCACCACATTCCCAGCCATCGCCGGGAATTGAAGAACTGGACCTCCTTTTGGTATGCCGGCGCCACGCGCGGATGCGCCGCCAGGTAGGAGTACAGCGCCGTCGTGCCGCACTTCTTGGCGCCGATGATGAGGAAATCCGGCAACACCCGGAGCAGGCAGGTTGCCAGCCGCAGCCCTCGGCGCAGCCGGTTGCCGGCGGTCGGCTGCGGATTGAGGTTAGTGGTCAGGATGCGCCGGGCGCCGCGCACGAAGTTCTTAGTCCCTTCCGGTCCCCTGATTTCCAGCCAGATATCGCCGTGGTCGCGGCCCGGCAGGAGTTGGAAGGTGATCGTCGGACAGCCCTCGCTCCACAGCTCGGTGAACCGGGCGAGCGTAGCCTCCCACTGGTGGGTGCGCCGGTATCGGAACGCGTAGCCGTCCTCGAGCTCCCGCATCTCCGCGAAACGGGTGAAGACCTTGCTGGATCTTTTGAGCCTGGCGGCGTGGCTCTCGCGGCTCTTCATCGATTCGCCAGTCTTCCCTTCTTCCGCCGGCATCATGCGGAACCCCGGCCGATCCTTGCGAACAGCTTGTCGAGCTCCTGCTGGCTCACCCGGGCGGCGGGAAAGTCGGAAGGCGTGAAGCCGCCGGCCTCCGGCGACTGGCAGTGGGCGATCAGCGACCGCAGCGCATCCAGGAAACCGCCGGCAACGGCCTGGATGGTCGCCGGCCGATGGATGTTCTCGCTGTAGTACCATTCCATTTGCAGCCGTTCTTCGGCCACCTGGCCGATCACCTCCAGCAGATGATGCGGTCGGACTTGAGGGCTGCACGACGGCCCGTAGCTCTCCCTCAGAACGCGTATTGCGGCCGATCCTGACCGCGTCTTTCCCATCTGGCCGAGGTACAGGAACGTGACCTCGGGGAGCGGCAGCCTCCGCATCGCCTCGCCGAGCTCGCGGTCCCCGCCCAGGTAACGCAGCAGGCCATGCCCGATACCGCCGTTGGGGATCGCATTGATCTGCTCCTTGATCGACTTCAATGTGCCCCCCGGCTCCTTGATCCCTTCCAGATCGAGCAGGACCGGGTACAGGGCGGTGAACCAGCCGACGGTCCGCGACACATCCAGGCCTTCCGGAACCCCTTCGCGGCCGTGACCCTCCATGTTGATCAGCAGCGACCTGGCTCCGGTCCAGGGCGCGAAAGCCTCCACCAGCGCTGCCAGCAGCACCTCCTGGACCCGGTTGCTGTATGGGCGCGGCCCATCCTCAAGCAACGCGCGGGTTTCCTCGGGCGTGAGCGAGACCGCCAGCGTCCGGGTCGAGCCGACCGTGTTGGCGCCCCCCGGAAAATCGAGAGGAAGGGGGTGCGCCGGCGTCCCGGCGAGGCGCAGCCAATAGCCCGACTCGCGCCGGACGGCCTCTGACCGCGCGTGCTCGTCGAGCCACTCGGCCCACTTCTTGAACGAGGTCGTTTTGGGCGGCAGCGCGACCGTCACTCCGCCGCGGAATTGATCGAGAGCCGTCTGGAGGTCTTCGACCAGGACCCGCCAGGAGACGTAATCGGCCACCAGGTGATGGACGATCCACAGCAACCGCGCCGGTTGGCCCGCGCCAAACCGGGCGACGAGCGCGCGCATGATCGGTCCTTCGGCCAAATCGAGGCTTGCCTGCATCCGGGTGGCTCGCTCGATCAGAGCCTCCGGCCACCGATCCGCCGGCAGGCCGGCAAGATCGAGCCGTTCGAGCTCGAAGACAGTTTCCGCCGCCGCGTGAAACTGTCTCCACACGCCCGCCTCACGCCGGTAGCGAAGGCGGAAGACATCGTGGTGCGAGATTACGGCGGCGAGAGCGCGCTCGAGCCCGGCCGGGTCGGTACCCGCCGGGACCTCCAGCACCATGGGCAGGTTGAAATGATGGGGATCGGGATAGTCGTTCTCGAAGAACCATTGCTGGATCGGCGTCAGCGGCGCGTCCCCGGTTGACGGGCCTTGCTCGGTCTGGACCTTCCGTGCCGCTCCGGCCACCTCCGCCAGCCGGGCGACCGTTTGGAGCTCGAACACCTGCGCCGGAGTGATCCGGATCCCGGCCTGGCCGGCCTTGGCGGCGACCTGCAAGCTGAGCACCGAATCACCGCCGAGCTCAAAGAAGCTGTCTTCTATGCCGACCTGGCGAATTCCGAGCAGCTTGCCGAAGATGGCCGCCAGCGTCCGCTCGACTTCGTTCCGCGGGGCCGCGTACGCGCTTGCGGTGTCCGGCCGGGCGTGCAGCGCCTCGCCGTCGGAGGTTTCGCCGGCGCGTTCCACTTCCCCGGAGCCGGAAATTTTGATCCACTGGCCAATGCGGGCGGCGAGGTCTCCAGTCGAGTGCACGGCCTGGGTTCCCGGCGCCATGTTCAACACGCGCCGAAACGCTTCGCAACCCTCCTCCGGAGTCATGTACAGGCGCGCCTCGCCCGGCGAAAAGGCCAGCTCCGGCTCTCGCCAGCTCAGCCAGTTGTCCCAGTTCACGCTGTTCCACGGAACTTCGCTCGAGCGATTGTGCCGCAACACATAGGCGTCGACGAAATGATGCGCGCCGGCATAAGCCACTAGGCCGAGCGCCCCCAGAACCGACGAGAGCGACGATTGCAGCAGGCAGAAATCGAGCCGGCGTCCGGTCAGCAGCTTTTCCAGCACGAGCACGCCGGCCAGTTTGGCGCGGAATTGCCGCTCGCATTCGACGCGGCCGGTGTCCTGGAGGATGGTGAGCGATTTGTCCCCGCCGGCCGCGTGAACCACGCCGTTCAGCGGGCCCAGGCGTTCCTCGGCCCGCCGGATGGCCGTCTGCATTTCAGCCAGGTCGGCGACATCGGCGCGGACGATCATCACCTCGGCGCCGGCGGCCTGGATCGCCTGGAGCTTCGCGATGCGACGACTGCCCTCGTCGCCCGGCTGACTGGCCGCCCAGCCGTCCCAGGCATCCGGCGGCGGGAATTCACTGCGGCCGGTCAGAACGAGCTTGACGCCCTCGGCCGACCTCGCCAGGCACTCGGCCGCTTCCAGGCCGATCGCGCCGAGCCCTCCGGTGATGAGGTAGACACCGCCATCGCGCAGCAGCGCGGGCCGGCCCGCCCTGTTTTCGGCGCGGAACGGCGCGTAACATTCCACCCAACGGTGCGGGCCGCGGTACGCCACCACCGTCTCGGCGGCGCCCGACTCGGCGATCAGCGCGTCGACCAGACGCCGGTTCCAGGAGACTGCCTCGATATCGACTGAGTGGCAGGCGATCCGGGGGAACTCCTGGGACACCGCTCGGGCCGCCCCCAGCACCGTCGCCCGCTCCGGGCAAATCTGTTCGACGCCGCTGACCGACTGCACGTGGCTGGTCGCCGCTACGATTCCGAGCGGGCGCTCCGGGTGGATTCGTTCGAAGGCCTGCGCCAGGAACAGGATGCTGTAGAATCCACGGTCCTGCGCTCTCTCGACAGCGGCGATTTCCAGAGGCTCATCGCGGCCGGGTCCGACTCCCCACAGATGCAGGACGGAGCCGGGAGTCATTTGCCTTTTCGCCAACTGCCCGAACAAAGCGTCATAGTCTTCGCGGCGACCCGGGCGAAGCAGGTAACGGCTCTCATCGAGCTGGCGGAACGAATCCCCCACCCCCACGGTGACCACACTCTGGCCGAGTTCGCGGAGCCTGACGATGATTTGCTCTCCCCATCCGGAAGCGTCGTCAAACACGAGCCACTCGTTGCCGTCCCCGGCCCGCAGGCCGGCCTCGACCGGCAACGGCGCAGCCGACCGGCTCCAGGACGGCGCGTAGAACCAATCGGCGATGTCGGGCTTCTTTGCGAGCGCCGCCGCTCGAACGGCTTGTGCGCCGGCTGGTTTCCGCGGCTCAATCCAGTAGCGTTGCCGCTCGAACGGGTACGTCGGCAGCGGCAGCCGGCACCGGCGCTCGCCGGCGTGGAAGGCCGCCCAGTCGATCTCGGTTCCGGCGAGCCACGCCCGTCCCAATGCGCCCATCAGGAACTCGTTGTCGGAGACCGTCTCCTGCGGATGCCGGATCGACTGGATGGCGGCCGCGCGGCCGGCGGAGCTGTCCAGGCCGCGCTGGAGGCGGGTGGCCAACGTGGACAGCGTGCGGCCGGGGCCGACCTCGAGAAAAACACGGCCCGGCTCCTTCAGCAGCTCGTTGAGCCCGGACTCGAAACGCACCGTATGGCGTAGATGGCGCGCCCAGTAGGCGGGAGAGGTCGCCTCCTGAGCGGTGATCCAGGTGCCGGTGTAATTCGAGAGGTAGGGAATCCGCGGCGGTTCGCGGTCCACGCTCCCCACCAGCGCGGTGAACGGCTCAAGGATCGGCTCCATCATCGGCGAATGGAAAGCGTGCGAGACGTGCACGCGCTTGGCAGTCACGCCCTCTCTCTCGAGACGCGCCTCGAGCGCCGCGACCGCCTCAAATGTCCCGGAGACGACCGAGCGGTCCGGCTCGTCGATGACCGCGATCGCGAGACGATCGTCGAGCCGCGGCTCGACCTCCCGCGCCGACAGCGGAACGGCCAGCATCGCGCCGCCCGGCAATTGCTGCATCAGGCGGCCGCGGGCAGCCACCAGCTTGAGAGCGTCTTCGAGACGAAACACGCCGGCTATCGTCGCCGCCACGTACTCACCGATGCTGTGCCCGATCATCGCCCGCGGGCGCACGCCCCAATCCATCCACCGGCGGGCCAGCGCGTACTCGATGACAAAAAGAGCCGGCTGGGTCACGAAGGTTTGCTTCAGCTTTTGAGCGGCGTCTTCCAGGCTGTCGCCCTCCGGATACAGCACCTGGCGCAGATCGAACCCGAGATGCGGCCGGAGCCGTTCCGAGCATTCATCGACGTCGCGCCGGAACTCGGGCTCGGACCGATACAGTTCGAGCGCCATGTTCGGGTACTGGCTGCCCTGCCCCGGGAACAGGAACACCACCGCGGCGCGGTCCCGCTCGGCCACACCTCCCGTCAGGCGCTTCGGGTCGCCGGAGGCGAGCGCCGCCCGGGCGGCGGCGAGATCGCCGGCGACGATCATCCTCCGGTGCGGGAACGCTTTGCGTCCCACCTGAAGCGTATAAGCGACATCGGCGAGCTCGAGCTCCGGATGCTGGTTCAAATGCGCGGCCAGATTCGCCGTCGCCCGTTCGAGGGCAGGCGCGGTTCGAGCCGAAAGCACCACGAGCTGGGAGGGCCGCGCGGCGCCGGACGGTTCCCGCGGCGGAGCTTCCTCGAGCACGGCGTGCGCGTTGGTGCCGCCCATGCCGAACGAGCTCACGCCGGCGCGTCGCGGCGTGGGGCCGGCCGGCCAGGGCCGCGTGGTCGCGTTGACGTAGAACGGGCTGCCGGCCAACGGGATTTTAGGACTCGGTTTCTCAAAATTCAGGCTGGCCGGCAGCACTTGATGACCGAGGGCGAGGGCGGTCTTGATGACACTGGCGGCGCCGGCGGCCGCGTCGAGGTGGCCGACGTTGGTCTTGAGCGAGCCGATAGCGCAAAAGCCCTGCTTGTCGGTGCGGCTCCGGAAAGCCTGGGTCAGCGCGGCGACTTCAATCGGATCGCCCAGGTCGGTCCCCGTGCCATGGGTTTCGATGTAGGTGATCGTGTCCGGCTCGAAGCCGGCCACCGCTTGCGCCATCGCGATCACCTCGGCCTGGCCGTTGACGCTCGGAGCGGTGAAGCCGACTTTGTCGGAGCCGTCGTTGTTCAGCGCCGTGCCGCGGATCACCGCGTGAATGGTGTCGCCGCCGGAGATCGCGTCGCCGAGGCGCTTGAGCGCGACGATGGCGGCGCCGTTGCCTCCGACGGTCCCTTTGGCCTTCTCATCGAAAGCGCGGCAATGCCCGTCGGGCGAATACACGCCCTCCGGCTGGTAGAGGTAGCCGGCCTTGTGCGGGACGCCGACGGCGACGCCGCCGGCGAGCGCCATGTCGGATTCGTAATTGAGCAGGCTCTGGCAGGCCAGGTGGATAGCCACCAGCGAAGTCGAGCA
>Ga0247727_10016951_pt1 | contig 11664 bp, 8 predicted proteins | sample WisWelCaveWW1625_FD_202498 | JGI IMG/M metagenome (GOLD analysis project Ga0247727, IMG submission 202498) | Biofilm microbial communities from Wishing Well Cave, Virginia, United States - WW16-25 | ecosystem: Environmental > Aquatic > Deep subsurface > Groundwater > Cave microbial mat | place... | reverse complement strand
TGACGGGCGGAAACCAGCGGCGGGCCATCCTCTCCGTGCTGGCGCTGTTCATGATCGGAGCGCTGCTGCTGCGGCGAGTGGAAGCGGGAGGGCCGACGGGAAAGGCAGAAGTCAGAAATTAGAAGTTAGAAAGCAGAATTCGGAACGGATAACACGGAACTTCGCAAGCAGAAACCAAGATTTCAAACTTTGAAACCGAATACTGGAAACAGACGGCTGAAAGTAATGACCAAGGTCTGAGTTCAGCGAATCACGTTGCGAATGATGTCGTAAATTACCGCTGTTTTTTCGTTCATCATAATCACATTGCCGGCGACGACCACGCGGCGATAGCCGGTGGGCAGGACGCGCATCTTCTTCTCCAGCTCCGGCGGCATGGGGTGGAGCTTCTTTTGCAGGCCCGGGGGAAGCTTGCCGCGCTGCTTGAGCTGGCGCTCGAGACCCGGGGGAAGCTTTTCGCGCCTGGCGAGGCCCGGCGGCAGGCCGCTCTTGTTGTCCCGGAAATAGTTGCGCACCACGGTGACCTCTTCTTTGGTGAACACGCGCTGCGCTTCGGGCAACACTTCGCGGATTTTTTCACCGGCAGTGCGCTGCCGGGCGGACGCGGCAGGCGTAGCGGCAATCACGGAGCAGGCAAACAGCGCGGCGATTGCGCCGCCAAGACCCAATTTATTGTTGCGCACGGCATTCCTCTTTCTGGCCGGGCAGGTCAGTGAGGCGGATAGATATAGGACTCCAGCAGATCGGCGCGCGCTTTTTCGTCGCTGGCGATCACCTTCAGCAGGTCCTGCACGGAAATCATGCCGCGGTAGGCGCCCCGGGGGTCCACGATGCACAGGTGATAGAAGCCGTGCTCGTCCATCAGCCGCAGACATTCGTCGAGCGAAGCGTCCAGAGCCACGGTGACCGGGTCCGTGCTCATGATTTCCTTCACGTGCATCCAGGCGGGGCAACGGTTTTCCGCGGCCACCTTGTCGGAAATGTCGCTCTGGCTGATGCAGCCGCAAAGCTGGCCCTGGGCGTTATAGACGCCGCAGGCACGAATCTGCTTCTCACGGAGGAAGCGGGCGGCATCGTGCACCGTGGTGGTGTCGGTGACAGTGAAGACTTCTCTGCGATCTCCGATGATATCGGCCACTTTCATCGCGCGGCACCTCGCGGCTGGGTAAGGCGCATAGTAGGATGACCGCACACCAGAAGCAATCAGAAACGCGAGCCGGCGCGGCAAACGCTCAGGCCAGCAGAGCGGCTTCCTCGGCGAATATGGAATCGTTCTGCTCGCTGGAAGCGGCTGCGGCGACCGTCGGCAGAGTGATGCTGGCAGCGGTTATCAGGATCGGCGAAGGGCATAGAGATCTCCACGAAGGGCAACACGAGGGATTGCGGGGGTCACCCCCCCCCCGGGGGGGGGTGCTGTAAACCTAGAATAGTGAATAAGATAGAGGCTTGAGCTATGCCTGGAGTAGCTCCGTGTAGTTCGGAGTAGTTGGTTGAGGCAGTGACCCGCCGAGCAGCCTGCGGGCGGGCGAGTGACCCGCCAAAGGTGCGGCGGGCAGGCCAGTGATGGGTGAAAGGCAGAGGGAAGGGGCCAGGGGGTTGGGATGTGGGCAGCGGCATGGGGAAGCCAGCAGTCAGGCAGGGGAAAGTATAGGCGAAGAGAAAGCGAATGTCAAGCATTATTTTCTGGGTATAACAAAGAGACAAGGAAGGCAAACCGAAGGCCGGGTGATGGAGGGGGACAGGGGATAGGGGGCAGGGGAGAGGGAAGAACTCAGAACGCTGAACTCAGTACACAGCGCGGCCCTTCGTCCCGCATCCCGAACTTTCGGGAGCGGGATCAGGGCAGGCGACGCCGCAACCAAATAGCTCAGAATTACACAGAGGTCACAAAGGCACCATTCGTCCCACATCCCGTCCCGAACTCCCGAAGTTTCGGGACGGGATTTCGGGAGCAAAGCAAACTGCGCGGGACGCGAAGAATTCCGGGAATAGTAGTGCAGAGTTCACCGAGGCACAGAGAACACGGAGCAGAGAAGGCCGAAGAGCTTACTGAAAAGCCGCTGACCCTTCGACTTCGCTACCTTCGACTACGCTTCCTTCGACTACGCTCAGGATCTCCGACACGGTCTGCGACCCTTCCCAAAATCGCTCAGGGTCTGCGAAATGCGGAATTAACGTCAAAGAGGAGCGGGCGGGACCGAGGCGAAGGTGAGGGGCGGCGGACTGTATGCTGCGGAAGAACTACGGAGAAAAGATTAACCGCAGAGTATGCAGCCCCGAAGTATCGGGGTACAGTCCCGAAGTATCGGGGCACAGTCCCGAAGTTTCGGGAGAGGAGTTGAAAAGTCAATTCGGCCAGGGGCGGCGGAAGCTTAGGATGACCGCATGGAGGTGCCCTTCGACACGGCCTGCTTTGACTCGCTGCGCTCGCTCAGGATCTACGGCCCCTGGACCGCCGTTGGCGGGCGGTAGTGGTGTCATTAGGTTTCGAGCACTGGTGGCGGCCTTGAAAGATATGTATTTAGCTGAAGATGGGCGGACACTGGGAGGCTCCGGTGGCAGCCGATCCTAAACCCAGGCGGCCTCGGGCGACGCCCTCGCTCCGTCGTCAGCATCCAAGACTCCCGAGGTGCTGCGTCCTGGTGCGCCCGAGGCTTCGGAACTGTCCGCTGATCTTCAACTAAGCTCGGTTCAATGTTGTACGTGTAGAGTGCGCACTGGCATTGTATTGCTTGTAGTTCGAGAAGACTTGATCGCAACATCGGCTTCAAACACAACTGATATCATTGCGGTCGTGAACGATCCTGAGCTCCGCGACTTTTTCGCTGAAAAGTTTCAAGATCTACAGACCGCGGACCACATCTCCACACTCTCCTCGGGACTGCCCGAACTGGTGGAGGAACTGAAGAGCGTGGATATGTTCTCGATGGCCGCGGCGGTAGCGGCGCAGCTCACAAGAGTCAATTTTCATCCAAATACGTTTCGGCTTGAGGTTCTAGCACATCTAACTTGCCTTCATGCAGCAGGAAATGCGAAACCGCGAAGTGTCGACTTGCACCGATGGCTGAATATCCATCTCAAGGAATCAATTGTTTGCAACATGGAAGATCCGATTCAGGACGTTTTCGTCTCAAACGTAATCACGTCCAAAGGCAACTGCCGGATTCTCAATGGCACCTGGGAGAATCCAGACTATTGGACGCAAGAAGTCGTTGACGTCCTTGGAACCGCTTCCGACACCGCTGATTTCGGACGGCAGCGAGCGGAGGTACAGGCCCTTCTGTCTCTGAGTGAGATGCTCGCTGACAGGGTGGGACTTCAAAGGAATGTGATCAGTACGGGCGATCCCGCGGCCGTGATGGCAATTCCGGGAGATGCCGAGCTTGCATCCGCCGCCCGAAGGGTTGTCTTCACTCCCCAAGATTTGCAAGAAGCAGGCATCGAGCGCGACCGGCTGGAGCCGTTTGTATTTCGCCAGGAGAGTCGCTCCAGTTTGCTAAACGAGTCGATCGGCAACTCCAGTCTGGAGAGATACCCATTGCTTGAGTCTGGAGCCGACCTAGTCTTTGCCCTTCCCACCGCAACGAGCGCATCAATACGACGCCACGTTCTTGAGAGGGCCAAGCAGCTAGGGCAGCTCACGAACTTTGGCGAAGTACTCTGTGAGAAACAGGGGCATGACTTGTTTCTGAAGATGCTGCTCGCCCGAAATGCATTTTGCACCGAATCGAAATCACTGCCAAGTTCGAATATTGATCCGCGATTCTTGTCCGAAGCGGCGTTCACATTCGACGTGGGGAAATTTGCGCATTTTGTTCTCTTGCACGACAACGTCGGCGGGATATTGGAGGAAGGACTTACAAGCTTCCAGCGATTTCCTGAGCGTTTTCAGCAAGAGTTGGCAGACCACCTGAGTCGTTCGGCCGAATCGCTGGCTTCCAAGCCTGGCTACATAGGCGGCCTTACTGTTGTGGTGCTTGGAGGCTTGGGAAGGGGTTTCGGTCTCGTAGCTCCGAAGTTGTTCAAAGATTGGGAATTCCTGGTTTGGACACTGCCAGACTTGGACCAGCTCAACTGGCTGGAAGAGGAATGGCTCCTGAAACTTTGGAAGCTCCACCACCAAGCTGCTCTTTTGCGGGATGCCGGCGTGTGGTTTGGTCCTGGCACAGAACATGTGAACCTCTTCGCATTTTGGCGTGAAAACCGGTGGCGCCTTGTGCCACTCATGTACGAGTTTGGGAATCAGCGCGGCAATATCATGCTGAACCCCGGCTTTGTTTCGTCCTTTCGCCAAGCGGGACGCAAGTCCTACGACGAGCACGCCGTTTTCAAGCCAACTGAAAGCAGGTGGGTAACAGTCCGCAAGAAGATAGCGCAAGGGTATTTCAAGGAGATCGAAACTCAACCAGTCTACGTTAGCCCTGATCATGCAATGAACGCGATTCTCTCGGGTCTCGTTGCAACATCTGGGCGTGCCTGGTGGATCGAGTGCGCCTCCGCACCAAGCAATTCTCGAATGCGCGATCTCGAGTACCGCATTTGGGAATGCTCTCTTTCTTGGATGGAGAAGTTGGCACCTCAACTGGATCATGAGCTGCCAACTTTGTTACCGGGAAACATCCAGCTAGATCTTGACCTGAACTGCCTTTCCCATTACTCCGAAGCGTCGGAAGTACTCAGCGCCAAGGTTGATAACGCACTGCCAGTAGAATTCGCTAAGATCTCTCAAAACAGGGCAATTCTAAAAATCAATCCGGTTCTTTTCCGGCTGCTTTCGCGGCCAAAGAACGATGGAGAGAGAGAACTGGTCAGGGCAATCGTACAAGCGTCGTGTGATTTAGCGGGTGCATCTGACGAGAGCGTCATCGACGACATAGTGGCAAAGACTGTGCCGAACTCCGAAGCTAGGTTTGTCCACCTGGTTCCTGCCCAGAACGTCCGCGATGAAATCGCGTATTTCGACCGGCCTGATGCGAGGCTCCTCCAGCTAGAAGACTTTCGCTTCGTGGCCTTGGGTGAGGCTTGGCTGGCCCGCTCGCCAGGGGAAACACAAGATGTTGTAGGCCGTGATGCAAGTGTCGAGTTCCTGAATAAGGTAGTGGCGAGGACATGGGAAAATATTCGCGGGAGACTCTCCGAATTCGACCGGAAGGCCCTAATCGAGAAGTGCCTGCGAAACATCGAAGGTCTCGAACTGGATGAAGCTCAATGGAGGCGAACGGCACAGGCTGTTTTGGCTGTGTACCGCGAGCGGGAGGATGTGGTTCGAGCTGCGAGTGAGCGCGAGAAGGAACGAGCAAGAGCCAGCATTGCGAGCCGTGCTCTAGTCGAAATGGCAGTTTGCGCGTGCCCTTCGGCGGGAGGTAGGACTCCAGGCGACGCAGAGCTGGATAGTTTCATCGCGCAGGTCACTGTGTTCGTTGCCACCGCGTACGATTCGGATGCCGTGTACCACCGACTTACGGAGCCCAGAGTCAGAATCTGCCCTAACGGCGAACTAGAGGTCGCGGAAGAATTCTTCGACAAAGTTGTGTACCCTTATCAATTCGCCTTTCATTCTGAGCGCTTCCTAACTCACGCGTCTGAGTATGGGAAGCTGTTCGAGAGGAAGCGGGGTGGCTGGGCACTGGAAGAACTGTTTGATGCTTCATTCATCAAAGCGTTTGAAGCCGAATACGGGCTACCGCTTCGTCAGATGGTCAGGGTTGATGGGACAATCCAAGACCATGCTGTGAACAACAAGTCCGTGGTCACTGCGATCAAGGTCGGAGAGTTGTCGCAATTGTTGAAGGACCGCGCCGGCCTAACACAGCAGGAAATCGAAAGTCTGTTCAGGCACTTTGCACTACGGCCACGAAAGCAGTGGGACGTCCCGCCTGGCGGGTTTCGGCGCAAAGACTTGCAGCCGTGGCGGTTTCGGAGACCGCTCTCGCTTTTGGCACGGCCACTAGTCCTTCTGGGCTCAGGCCCAGACGACTATGTTCTTTATGCTGCGGGCCTTGTACATGAGGCTTTCGGCTACACGGTGGAGAGTTCGTATGAGGGGCGCTTCGATCAGGAGTATTTCCGAACGAACGAAATGAAGAGTTGGATTGGGTCGGCGAACAACCGGAAGGGACACGAATTCAACAATCAAGTTGCCGACGAATTCCGGAAGATTGGTTTCCATGCGCGAGCATCGGTGGGTATGAGCGAATTCAATCCGCCTGCCGAACTTGGAGATCTTGGCGATGTCGACGTGTTGGCATGGAAGGATGAGGGCTTGGTCTATGTTGTCGAATGCAAGAACCTTCGATTTGCAATGACGGTTGGCGAGATTGCCGAGCAATTGAAGAGATTCAGGGGCGAAGCAAATGACGAATTGCATCGACACCTAGAGCGCTTGAACTGGCTTCGGCAGAATCGTGTAGCCCTCGGCCACGTGATTGGCATCGCGAATCAGGTCCATTCGTTGCGATCGCTCCTGGTGACCAAGACGATTGTGCCAATGCAATTTAGAAACGACCTGCCAATCCCGGCCAAGGAGATCGTTCCCTTTCCCCAATTGAAAACAACTTTCAGTGACCGTGAGAAACAAGTTCAAGACAACGTCGAAGCGTCGGAAGGCTAGTGGAAGTTGCGCTTTGAAGCGGTTTGGAATTTTCGCGGTTGAAGCGGGATTCATGTATTTAGCTGAAGTTGGGCGGACGCGGGGAGGCTCCGGTGGCAGCCGATCTTGAACCTAGGCGGCCTCGGGCGTTACCCCCTTTTGCCAAGAGTCCGGGCTGGTAGAGGAACGGGATTCGGTTCCCGCCAGCAGTTCACCCAGTTCTCCCATGGCCGCGATTCCATCCACAAAGGCCTAATAGGGCGTGCGTCCCTGGGTTGTGGCAGGTGGGTGAGCGGGCGGTTACAATTACAAGATGCAGGAAGAGCAGGGGACGGGAACGACGGCAGGCGAAACAGTGGCAGGGGAGCGTAGAGCCCCGCGAGGCAGGAGATGGCTGCTGGATGCGGGGACGTTTGCGTTGCTGGCGGGGCTGGGGCTGGGGACGTGGCACATTGTGTCGCCGCGTTCGAGCCCCATCAATTACTTCCTCACCTATGAGGCGCTGCCGGCACTGCCCCATGCGCAGCGGCCCCTAACGATGGACCCGGCGCTTTTTACCGGGCAGGTGGCCGAGGGTTACCGGATTGCGCGCGCGCGCCCGGAGCTTCTGGAGCGGCTGCCGTGCTACTGCGGCTGTTACCTGACGCATGCCCACCAGAACAACCTGGACTGCTTCCGCGACCGCCACGGAGAAGATTGCCAGATGTGCCTGGAAATCGCCGTGCAGGGCGAAAAGATGGCGCGGGCTGGATACTCGATCGAAGACATCAAGGCGGTGATAGACCGCAAGTTCGCACCGCGGGGGAAAGATTAACCGCAGAGGGCGCAGAGGCAGGGCGGGGGAAAGAATAACCGCAGAGGACGGAGAGGGCGCAGAGTCCCGAAGTTTCGGGAGAGGGGTTGCAGAGTCAATTTGGCCAGGGGCGGCCGGCGAGGCGGTCCAGTCGAACGGGGATGTCCGAGCGGAGGGTCATCATGGGGATGGAAACTCCTGCGCTGGAGCGCTGGAGAGTACCGCGGAAGCGGTAGACGAGGATTTTCATATCGGCATCCCGGCGCGAAGGCCCTTCGACGCCAACCGTCTCATTGACGGAAATCGGGAACGCCTGCACCAGCTCGAAATGCGAGGACTGGAAAAAGGCGCGGGCCCGCGAGAGTTCCGGGATGGCTTCGCGGTTTTCGACCAGGGCATAACGGATGCCCCAGGTGCGGAAAAAATTCAGAATTTCCTCCGGGGACTTCATCATTTCGCGGCGGCCATAGCCGGCGACAATCTGGGTGGCCACAAACTGCTTTTCCCGGGCGATGAGTCGTTTCTTTTCGGGATCGTATTTGCGCATCCAGAAAATGAAATTGCCGTTGAGCGCGCCCTGGTAGTAGACCACTTCGGACTCGTCCTGCGCGCTGACCCAGCGCGCCGCGGCTTCGACGCCGACCATCCGGCGGCGGTCCAGCTCCAGGGCGTTCACAAAAAGGGTGAGACAGAGGCCGCCCGTGGCTACCAATGCCCAGCGGCGATGCGCAAACAGGGCCTCGACCGCCAGGACCGAGAAATAAACCAGCGGCGGGATCCAGATCATGGTGTGGCGCAGGTCTTTCTCGCGCACCCAGGTGAACGTGGCGTAGCACGAAAGCACCCAGAGAAGGAAGAAACGGTGCTGCCGGGGGGCGCGGACCAGGGCCCACAGGATGCCCGGGATGCACAGACAAAACAGCACAGCGCCCATCTGCCAGGGCAGGCGGTCCCAGTAGTAGGTGAGCACGGGAAGGATGGCGAGATACGCGGAGCTTTCGCCAATCACGCGCTCGTAGCTGAGGGCCAGGCTGCGGAACGTGAAGAGATACCAGGGCACCACGGCGGCCGATGACAGGGCCAGGGCCGCCCAGACGTCCCAGCGCTTCAGCAGGCGGAATTTTCTCTCCATCAAGAAATGCAAGCCAACCAGGATGGGCAGGAACAGCGCCTTCTGGCTGGTGAGAAACGCCAGGGTCGCAAATCCACCCACGAGCCAGACGTAGAGGCCGCGCTCGGTTTCCAGGAAGCGCACCCAGAAGTAGATGGCCGCCAGGGCCAGGGCCAGATAAGGCATCTCCAGCATCACCGAGCGCTCATACACAATGATGTAAGGCACCATCGGAAAAATCAGCGCGGCAAACCAGGCACGGCGCGGGGGACCCTGCGTGGCGGCCAGGCGCTGCCAAAAATATGCAGCCAGCAATGCGAACAGCAGGATGGAGAGCCGCGCGCTCAGAATGGAGATCCCGAACAGAAGAAAGAATGCGCCTTCGACGAAGTAGTAGAAGGGCGGCCAGTGCGGAATGCCCAGGGCCGGATATTTTGCATAGTACTCGAACGCGTACTGCCGCGGGTTTGCGAAGGGGCGGTCGGCGAGGGCATCGCGGAAAAACAGGCCGGTGACGGCGTGGCGGGTTTCGTCGGTGGTGAAGTGGAATTCGTCAGGACGGTAGCCGATGGCGGTGACCAGGACTACCAGCGCGAGAAGTGCCAGGTGCGCGAGGGAAAATGCAGGGCTGAGTGGGGAAGACGCTGCGCTGAGGACTGGCGGAGATGCGGTCATGGAAGCCGGCTGGGACGGCCGCCCGGATCAGGAGGCCGCAGGCTCGGCTCGGATGATATCGTACTTCTCGATGACCGCAGCGACGCCCATGCGCGCAGTGCCGTCCTCGTTTTTCTGCTCGACGCGAACGACCTTGCCGTGGGCGCGGATGAAGACTTCCGTACCGCGAGTGATTTCCGCCGGGAGGGTGAGCATAAAGTCTACTTCGGAGCCGGGGACGATGTCTTCGTCAATGGTGAAATAGACGCCGCGCGTGGAGATGTCGCGAGTCTTGCCGTTCTTGGACTCGGGCTCGGCTTTCTGCGGGGAGCGAACCACGACGGGAAGGCTGAGTTCATAGCGGCGAGTGTTCCGGCGTTCAGTCATAGTGTCAGTCCCCTCCGCTCGCAGGGAACACAAGCGCACCCCTTCACGTCAGATGGAGCAATCCCGATACCAAACCGAGAGACGTGAGATGGTCGCCGCAATCCCCCTAGCGAAAACTCCTGCAATCCGCGCACAGGCTCTGAGCCTCTCTCAAACCGTTGAAACGAAACAGTTAAACTGGCTCTCAGTCACAGGATTGTCAGTCTGCCCCAGAGCCAGCCCACGGGGCAGCATCCGACAGATCCCAGCGCAGTGAGAAAACACTGGTGCCCAAACGGGAATTTCTTATACCGGAATGCCCGCAATATGCAATGAGTTTCATAGTACCGAACCTAACTTTCGCGAACCACGGCCCCGCCCGGAGCGGAAGGTGCGCGAGGCGCGCGTCCCGTATCGAGTTTGAACTGGCGCATCTTGTAGAGGAGGGCTTTGTAGCTGATGCCCAGGATGCGCGCCGCTTCTTTGCGGCTCCAGTTCGTCTTTTCCAGGGCATTGGAAATGGCTTCCATCTCCGCTTCATCCTTGAGGCTGCGCACCAGGGCCTTGAGGCCCTGTTCGCGCGGAGGGGCAGAGACGTCGTCGCGCGGGGCGGTACGCTGGCGGGAGTCCGCCATCTCCAGCAGCTCGCGGAAACTGGACTCGTCGTCCTCGAGAATGATGTAGCGTTTCACGAAGTTCTCGAGCTCCCGAAGGTTGCCCGGCCAGGGGTAATTCATGGCTGCTTCCATCAGGTGGTCGGATGGGTCGGGCGGCTGTTTTTGATATTTCTCGCTGTATTTGTCGAGAAAATGGCGGAAGAGCATGGGGATTTCCCGGGTGCGCTCGCGCAGCGGGGGAACGGTGATGGAGAACACGTTGAGGCGGTAGTAGAGGTCTTCGCGGAAGCGGCCGGAGGCGATGGCTTCCTTGACGTTGACATTTGTGGCGGCCAGGACGCGGACGTCCACATGAACCATGGCGCGGCCCCCGAGCCGCGAATACTGGTGGTCCTGCAACACGTGCAGCATTTTGGCCTGGAGCGCGGGGCTCATCTCAGCGATTTCGTCGAGGAAAATCGTGCCCTTGTTGGCGAGCTCGAATTTTCCGGGCTTGCTGCGGATGGCGCCGGTGAAGGCGCCCTGCTCGTATCCGAACAATTCCGACTCCAGCAGCTCACTGGGCAGCGCGGCACAGTTGACCTTGATGAACGGCTGGGCGGCGCGGGGCGAGCGCATGTGGATCATCCGGGAGACCACTTCCTTGCCCACGCCGCTTTCTCCGGCAATGAACACGGGGACATCCACAGGAGCAATCTGGAGAATCTGCTGCCGGATTTTCACCATCTGCGGGCTGGCGGCCAGGAAGCTGAGGTCTTCGGTCAGGTGCTCGCAGTATTCCCGGAGGGCCTGGTTCTCGGCGCGGAGCTGGCGCTTCTGGCGGCACTTGAGCAGGGCCGCGTCGAGGTCGGCCTTCTCGAAGGGTTTGGTGAGGTAATCGGCGGCGCCGAGACGGATGGCCTCGACGACCGTGCCGGTCTCGTTGGTGCAGGAGAGCATCACCACGCTGAGCTGGCGGTCGACTTGCAACAACTGGCGCAGGGTCTGGATGCCGTCCATCTGCGGCATCAGGACATCGAGGATGACGAAATCCGGGCGATGGCCGGCGCCAATATGCTCGAGGGCTTCGCGGCCGGACGAGAGTGCGGTGACCTGATAGCCGTCCACTTCCAGCAGGGTGAGGAGATACTTGCGGATGCTGGGCTCGTCGTCCACGACGAGGATGCGTTCTCGGTTGATTGCGGCAGCTTCAGACATGTGATTTCATCCTCGTTGTTCAACGGGCCAAAGTCAATTCATTGTGCGTCGGTGGGCAGCAGAAACGTAAAGGTGGAACCGCGGCCCGGTTCGCTGTCCACCCAAATCTTTCCGCGGTGCGCCTGCACCAGCCGCTTGGCGATGGCCAGACCCAGGCCCATTCCGGAAGAGGAACGGTCCACGCGCACAAAATCCTCAAAGATCTCCTGCTGAAATTCCGCGGCCACGCCCGGACCGCTGTCCGAGACGGAGAGTTGCACGCTGTTGTGCCGTCCGCCGGCTGCCATGCGGCGGTCTGCGCTGGGGGAAACGTGGGAGATGCGGCGCTCCCAGAAGT
>Ga0247727_10016950_pt1 | contig 11665 bp, 13 predicted proteins | sample WisWelCaveWW1625_FD_202498 | JGI IMG/M metagenome (GOLD analysis project Ga0247727, IMG submission 202498) | Biofilm microbial communities from Wishing Well Cave, Virginia, United States - WW16-25 | ecosystem: Environmental > Aquatic > Deep subsurface > Groundwater > Cave microbial mat | place... | reverse complement strand
GGCGAATGGGCCCGGGCGGATTCGGCGGACGAGACGACGTCGACGTACCGCCAGGAGTGGGCGATCCCGATGGAGGCGATCCGCGTCGGCGTGCCGTTCGAATTCGAGATCCCGATCCCCGCGGACGTCCAGTCGAGCTACCGGGGTGCGTTCTCCTACCTGACATACATGCTCCTCATCGGACTCGACATCGCCTGGGGCTACGACATCGTCGCGCAGACCCCGGTCGTGATCGTCCGCTGAGCGTCGCGTGGGACCGGGGCGGGCGGGGTGCGGCGCCCGGCTGTTAACCTCGTCTGAGGTTAACGAGATGGCATGGGCTTTTCTCGCTCCTTGGCCTGTCCCCCTCCCATGGGACGGCGTACCCTGCTCTCGGACGCGGAGGTCTCCGGGCGTCTCGTCGAGCTCCCGAAGTGGCAGCGGACGGGGAACGCGATCGAGCGCACGTGGACGTTCAAGGACTTCCGTGAGGCCCTCGCATTCATCAACGCCGTCGGCGAGCTCGCCGAGGCCGCGGACCACCACCCCGATATCCACAACTCGTGGGCGCGCGTGACCCTGCGCCTCACGACGCACGACCGAGGCGGGCTCACCGCGCTGGACTTCGACCTCGCGACGAAGATCGACGCGCTTCGCTGACTCATGTCGCGCGGTCGAGGAGCTCCGCGACATCGACGCGCGCGATGTCCTCCCGCCCCTTCGACTTCGCGGCGTCGTCGAACATGAGGAGGCAATATGGACATGCCGACGCAACCGTCCTCGCCCCGGTCTCCTCGACGTGGCCGAGGCGACGATGGTTCACTCGCTCCCCGACCCGCTCCTCCATCCACATCCGCGCCCCGCCGGCGCCGCAGCAGAAGCCCTTCTCGCGACACTGCTGCATCTCGACGGTCCGCACGCCGGGGAGATGCAGGAGGACGTCCCTCGGCTCCTCGTACACGCCGTTGTAGCGACCGAGGTAGCACGGGTCATGGTATGTGATGAGGTCCTCGACCTCCTTAGCCGGCGTGAGCCGCCCTTCCCGAATGAGCTCCGCGAGGAAGACGGTGTGGTGGACGACCTCGAATGTCCCGCCGAAGTCGGGGTACTCGTGGCGGATCGCGTTGAAGCAGTGCGGGCACGCCGTGACGATCTTCGTGACGGCGTACCGGTTCAGCGTCTCCACGTTCGCCTTGATCATCGTCTGCGCGAGGTACTCGTTCCCGATCCGGCGCGCGGGATCGCCCGTGCACCGTTCCTCGGGTCCCAGGATTGCGAACCGCACGCCCGCCTTCTGAAGGAGCCGCGCGAACGCCTGTGCGACCTTCCGATTCCGGTCATCGAACGACGCGGCGCAGCCGACCCAGTAGAGGACGTCGACCGTCTCCCCCGCCGCGACGACCTCCGAGAGGGTTCGCACGCCCAGGCCCTCGGCCCACCGCCCGCGCTGGTCCCACCCGACGCCCCACGGGTTGTAGTTCGTCTCGATGTTTCGGAGCATGCCCTGGGCCTCCTCTGGGATTCGCCCGAGCTCCATCGCGTAGTTCCGCCGCAGCTCGATGATGAACGGCACGTGCCGGATCGACACGGGACATTCCTGCATGCACGCCATGCATGTCGTGCACGCCCACAGCTCGTCGTACCCGACGACGTCGGGCAGCGGCTCCCCGAGGGCCTCCCCCTTCGCCTCCTTGACCATCGCCTCCCGGAGGTCGAGGATCACGCGCATCGGGTCGAGGGGCTTGTCCGTCATCCACGCCGGGCACACGGCTGTGCAACGGCCGCAGATCGTGCACGCGTCGAGCTGCGCGCGGTCGACCCACGTGAACGCGGTCGTCGACGCGGCTCCGAGCGCCGGCGTCGGCGCGTCGGGCTGCGCGAGGACGTCGATGTCGAACGGCTTCTCCAGCTTTCCGTACGGCCCGAGCCGCTCGAGGTACGTCGTCGCAGGGCTGAAGAGGAGGTGACTCGCCTTCGTCCATGGCAGGGTCGCGGCGAAGAAGAACGTCGCCCCGGCGTGGAACCACCACAGGAACCCGTACGACCACGCGAGCGCGGCGACCGGGGTGACGGTCACGCCGCCCCCGATCGGGGTCACGGCGACGAGGTCTCCGTCGACGCCCATCGCGCGGAAGAAGAGGGAGAGCGCGTAGCCCACGAAGGACCACTCCTGCCACGCCGGCTGGAGGACCGCGAGTCGGAGTCCCTCGAGGACGAACCCCTGCACGAGCAGGAGGAGGAGCATCCCGGGCAGGTAGAGGTCGCCGCGGCCCGTCACGAGGTACCTCGGCCGACGGACGAGGCGGCGGAAGAAGACCATCCCGAGCCCCACTACGAATGCGAGTCCCATGAAGTCGAGCGCGAACTCGTACGCGAGGTAGGGCGCCTCGCGCAGGATGTCGACGTTCGCGTGGACGAGGATGTCGACGTTGAACGCGATGAGGGCCGTGCCGATCCCGAGGGCGATGAAGCCCGTGTACAGGAGGACATGCATCACGCCGGCGAAGCGGCGCCGGAGGACCTTACGCTGGAGGACGGACACATCGATGAGTCGCTCGAGGTGACGCCAGAACGATCCACCCGGCGAACCCGCGGCCCCCTTCTTCCAGAGGCGCCATCGCGCGTAGAGGCCGTACGCGAACACGATCCACGTGACGAGGTTCACGGCCTGCATCGCGATCCCCGTCCATGGTGGGAGGAACGCGAGGTGGACCCGACACGGGACGTCGCCGGTCGGATCGCAGGGCAGCGGCACTCACGCCGCCTCCCGCGCGGCCGGGGTCCCATCGCGTCCCATGCGGCTCGTGCCTCCAAGGCCGCCACGTTATTTAATGCCGAGCGGCGGGACGCGCGCCGGCCTCCCGTCCGAGCGGGTGGTCGAGGGAAAGGATTGCGTCGAACGGGCCCGCCTCCGAGCCCGGGAGGGACTCCCGGTCCACGTGGCGGAACCGGAGGCGCGATGCAATCACACTCGGGATTCGCGCACTTGCCGCTTCAACCCCCGTCGCGTTCTCGTCCACGGCCGTCACGTCGAACCCTTCCTCCGCGAGGCCGACGGCCCGCCGGCCGAACCCGGACGGCGCGTCGAGGATCCTCGCGCCCGCGCCAACCACGTGCCGTGCGAGAATCGCCTCGAGGTCCCTCGGCTGTTCCTCTCCCTGGGCCACGCGCGCTCGTGGATCTCGAGCCAGACGTCCGCGTGTTCCAAGAACAGCTCCTCGGTCCAGCGGACGATCGGCTTGCCATCGGCTCGCGTCGTATACGCCATGGCCCGCGGCCGAACGTCTCACGCCGGCCGACGCTTCTCGAACGGCTCGACGAACCCTTGCGTGTCCTGTTCTAGGATCCTCCGTACGACGCGCGCGAGCTCGGCCTCCGGATAGATCTCGTCGTAGGCTTCCGGAGGGAGCCGCTCCATGACAGCGTTCGGCGCGACGACGAGCAGGACGAGTTCCGGCGAGTGCCGCTCGAGGAACCGCGTCAGGACCTCCGCCTTCGCATCGGCGTCGGCCTCGGCGATCGCTTCGAGAAAGAACAGGACGGACCCTCGCCGGACGACGATCTCCGGCCGGTACGGGACCTCGCCTCGCGCGTCCGTCTGCACACGAAACCTGAGGGAGCGGTGCTGGTGATCCACGTCCCTTCGGCGCAACTCGTCGCACAGCGCCCGCTCGAGCGCGGACTCCGTCGCGTGGGCCGGCGCGGACGTCGGGCTAGGCCCCCTTCAGGCGCTCGATGACGGTCGTCGCGAAGGCGCTCGTGCCGACCTCCCTCGCGCCCTCCATCTGGCGCGCGAGATCGTACGTGACGATCTTCGACGCGATCACGGACTTGACCGCGTCCTTGAGCCGCGTCGCGGCCTCGCCCCATCCGATGTACTCCAGCATCATGACCCCGGCGAGGATCTCCGCCGTCGGGTTGACGCGGTCCATCCCCGCGTACTTCGGCGCGCTGCCGTGGGTCGGCTCGAAAAGGGCGCGTGCGTCCCCAAGGTTCCCGCCCGGGACGACGCCGAGGCCGCCGACCTGGGCCGCCGCCGCGTCGCTCAGGTAGTCCCCCGTGAGATTCGGCGTCGCAATCACGTCGTACTCATCCGGGCGGAGGAGGAGCTGCTGGAACATGTTGTCCGCGATCACGTCCTTCACGACGATCTTTCCCGCCGGGACGGACCCGCCCGTACGCTGGGCGTCCTCGAGGGTCACCGTCCGGTCCGTGAACTCCTCCCGGGCGACCTCGTATCCCCACTCCCGGAAGGCGCCCTCCGTGAACTTCATGATGTTCCCCTTGTGGACAATCGTCACGGACCTCCGGCCGTGGTCGAGTGCATACCGGATCGCGCGGCGCACGAGGCGTTTCGAGGCGAACTCGCTCATCGGCTTCAGGCCGATCCCGCTGTCCGGTCGCACGCGCACGTTGTACTCGTCGTGGAGGATTTCGATCATCCGCTTCGCACCGGTCGAGTCCTTCGCCCACTCGATCCCCGCGTACACGTCCTCCGTCGACTCGCGGAAGATGATCACATCGAGCTTTTCCGGATGCCGTACGGGCGTCGGCACGCCCGGGAGCCAGTACACGGGCCGCACGTTCGCGTACAGCTCGAGCGTCTGCCGCAGGGTCACGTTCAGAGACCGCAGGCCCCGGCCGACGGGCGTCGTGAGGGGCCCCTTCAGAGCGACGACATGGTCCCGGATCGCATGGAGGGTCGCATCGGGGAGCGCGTCCCCGTGCCGCGCCGCGGCGGCGTCGCCCGCGGGCACATCGAACCACACGATCCGCCGTCGGCCGGCGTAGGTCGAAGCGACCGCGGCGTCGATCGTCCGCCGCGCGGCCTTCGTGACGTCCGGGCCGATCCCGTCCCCCTCGATGAGCGGGACGATCGGGTCGTCGGGGACCTTGAGCCCCTTCGCCGCAATCCCAATGCGATGGCCCTCCGGGGGTGGCTCGAGGGTCACGCGCTCGGTGGGCATGGGAGGCCATGTCCGCAACGGTCCGATCCCGCTTAAGTCTGGTGGAGCCGACTCATGGCCGCTCGTCGATCGGCACGTACGGCACGTCCTTCGGGCCGACGTAGAAGTCGAGGGGACGCAGGATCCGGTTGTCCTGCCAGTACTCAAGCACGTGGGCCGCCCAGCCGACGGCGCGGGCCGCCGCGAAGAACGGCGTCGACAGGTCTGCGGGGAACCCGAGGAAGTACAGCACGAGCCCGGAGTAGAAATCCACGTTCGGGTAGACGCGCTTCGCACGCAGTTCCCGCACGACGGTCTCCTGGATCGCCTCCGCGACCTGGAACAGCTCCGGCTTCCTCGCCTCCTCGCTGAGCTCCCTCACGACCTCGCGGAAGAGGAGCGCCCGCGGGTCGTACGTCTTGTAGACGCGATGGCCGAACCCGAACACCTTTCCGCCGGATCGCAGGATGCCCATCACGTGCTCCTCCGCCGCCTCGGGTCGTCCGATCTCGCGGATCGTGTTGTAGGACGCCTCGATTGCGCCACCATGGAGGGGGCCCTTGAGCGTCGCGATCGCCGCGACGATCGCGCTGTACAGGTCCGAGAGGGTCGACGCGGCGACCGTCGCCGCGAACGTCGAGGCGTTCATGCTGTGGTCCGCGTAGAGGACCATCGCGACGTCCATGATCCGCGCATGCCGCTTCGTTGGGCGTCCGCCCGTCACCATGCGGAGGAAGTCCTCCGCGTGGCCCCGCCTCGGGTCGGGCCTCACGATCCGCTGACCGCTTCGGAGCCGGTGGTACGCGGCGATGAGGCTCGCGAGCCCCCCGAGGAGCCGCACGGACCTGCGCAGGTTCGCGTCGCGCGATGCGTCGTCCCGCTCCGGGTCGAACGCGCTCATGAGGGAGACCATCGTCCGCAGGACGTCCATCGGCGGCGCGTCGCGGGGCATCCTCCGGAGGTCCTGGAGCAGGGGGTGCGGGAGGACCCTGGCGGCCCCGAGGTCCGCGCGGATTCGTTCGACCTCACCTCGGTTCGGGAGGCTCCCGTGTAACAGAAGGAACGCGGTCTCCTCGTACGACGACCGTTCCGCGAGATCCCGGATGTCGTAACCCCGGTACTGGAGGCGACCCTGCTCGCCGTCGACGAAACAGATCGAGGTTTCCTTCACGAAAACATCGTCGAGGCCCTTGTCGATGCGAGGGACGTCGAGCGACGGCCTGGCCGCGTCGCCCATTGTACCCGCGCACAAAGGACCGGGTCCTATTAAAACGTGAGGCCCTAGGGAGCGTCGTGATTGAAGGAGTGCGCGTCACGCGCCCGCGACGAGGAGCGCGCTCGCGATCATCGCGAGCAGGATCGCCGCGAGGTACGTCCCCGAGAACTTGTAGCCGGCCCACGCGGTCTCGTTGCTGGGACGGCGGACGAAGAGGGCCGTGAGCGCAAGGAGGACGGTCCCTGCGGCGATCGCCGCGCCGAGGTACACGATGCTCTGGAAGGAAGGCACCACGAGGAACGCGAACGTCGACACAGGGACGAGCGCCGTCGAGACCGCGATCGCGCGCACGGCCGTGCGCTCGTCCCGGACCGCGGGCAGCATCGGGACGCCCGCGCGGCGGTAGTCCTCCCGCGCCCGGAACGCGAGGGCCCAGAAGTGACCTGGGGTCCAGAGGAACACGAGGAGGGCGATCATCGCGGCGGGCAGGCTGATCGCGTTCGACGCTGCCGCGGAGCCTGCGAGGGCAGGACACGACCCCGCAAACCCTCCGATCACGATGTTGCTCACGTGCGTCCGCTTGAGCCCGAGCGTGTACACGCCGACGTACACGACCAGACCGAGACCGATCATCGCGGCGGTGAGCGGGTTGATCGCGAGGGCGGAGACGACGAGCGCCGTCCCGGAGAGTCCGATGCCGAACGCGAGGGCCCGCGCGGGCGGATCGATCCGACGACGGGGCAAGGGCCTCTCGTTCGTACGGTGCATCAGGGCATCGAGGTCCCGGTCCGCGAACTGGTTGATCGCGCTCGCGCCGCCCGACGCGAGCAGCCCCGTTGCAAGGAGGAGTCCGAACGTGAGCGGCTCAACGCGGAACCCGCCCGTCGTAAGGTAGCCCGCCGCGGCGACGAGGAGGAGCAGGGCTCCGATGCGGAGCTTCATCAATTGAAGGTAGTCAGAAAGCGCCACGCCGCCGGCCCGGCTCGCGCTATCGGTCTGCGGTCTTTAACCTTTTGGCGGGTCGCTTCCTTCGGCGGGCTTGGAACCAGTCGCAGTCCCGGGCGACCGGACACTCCGCGCATCGGGGATTGCGCGCCTTGCACAGCGTGCGGCCATGCGCGATGATCGCGAGGTGCCAGGCCTTCCGCTTCTCAGGCGGCGTCCACCTCTCCAGGGCCGCTCGAACCGACTCATAGTCGGGTTTCCGCGCGACGCGCCAGCGGCTTGCGATCCGCGCGACATGCGTGTCGATTGGGAAGACGGGATGCCTACCCGCCATCGCGAGGACGACGTCCGCGGTCTTCGGGCCGACTCCGGGGAGGGACGTCAGGAACGCGCGGGCTTCCGTCGTGGGCCGGCGCAGGATCGCCTCCCAGCGAGGACTCCGCATCCCTACGAGCCGATCGGCAATCGCCCGAATCCGAGGCGCTTTCTGTCGCGAGAGGCCCGCGTGGTAGATCGCCTGTTCGATCTCCGCCGTCCGCCGGCGCGCAAGCTTCTCCGGCGTGATCGGGCCGAACGCGTTGCGCAGCCCTTCCATGCCACGGCGTTCGTTCGCGACCGTCGTACTCTGCGAAAGAATCGTCGACACGAGGACCTCGAACGTTGGCTTTCCGCGGGCCCAGTCCTCCATGGGATACCGTCCCTCGAGGACCCTCATCGTGCGCACGAACGCGCGTCGGTCCACGGGCGACGAAGGTCGTCCACAGGGAAAGACTTGGGCTTCATCCGCTCACAAACGAGCGGACCATCGTGAACACGTTCCTCGGCCGTTCCCGCAGCCGGCGCGAGAAGTAGGAGAGCCACGCCGGCCCGTACGGAATGTATTCGGCCACGCGGAAGCCCCGCCGGACGAGCTCCGTTTTGAGCGGGTCCCGTACGCCCTGGAGCATCTGGAACTCGAACGGCGCACCGTGGATGCGAGACAACTCGAGGGCCCGCTCGATCATCCGACCGTCGTGGCTCGCGACCGCGAAATGCCGCCCCCTCCGGAACAGGATATCGAGGAGCCGGAGGAACTCCCGGTCGACTTCGGTGCGCTCCTGGAACGCCACTTCGGGCGTTTCCCGGTACGCCCCCTTGGTCAACCGAATCCTCCCGCCGAGGTCGAGGAGACGCTCGACGTCGTCGTGCGTACGGCGCAGGTTGGCCTGGAGGCAGACGCCCACGCCGGCATCGCGCTCGAGGAGTCGCTCGTAGAGCCATAGGATGTCGTCCGTCGTCGCCGCGGACTCCATGTCGAGCCAGAGGCTGCGGCCGGACGCCTTCGAGGCGTCAAGCACCTGGAGGAAAAGAGAGAGGCTGTACGCCCGATCGATCATCACGCCGAGCTGTGTGGGTTTCACGCTCACGCATCCCTGGATGCGGGCGCGCTTCATCGCCTCGAGGAGGCACAGATACTCCTGCAGGGTCGCGTCCACACGTGCGCGTTCGCGATAGTGTTCGCCCAGATGGTTGACGACCGCGTCCACGCCCTTCACGTTCACGGCCGCGGCCGCGCGGAGCGCGTCTTCCATCCTCTCACCCGCAACCCACTGACGAGCGAATCGCATGAGGAGCCCCATGCGCCACGGATTCTCGCCGGAATCACAAAAAGGTTCCGAAGCGTATCGTCGCGATGGAGAATATCGGGCTGCGTAGTGAGCGCGTGACGGCGGGGTCCAATCGCTCAGATTGCGCGGCCACACGTGATGCAGTACGTCGCGTCCGGCTGATTCATCCGGCCGCAGCTGCGGCAGCGGACCCTCACCTCGGGCGGGGGGCTCCAGGCCCGGTCCCCACCCGCGCTCCCTCGAGCGACGTCCACGAGCAAGAAGATCCACCAGAACCGGAGGAGGAATCCGCCGGCCGAGGTCAGGGCGACCCCGATGCCGCCGACAACGATGACACTCCAGATCGAACTCCCGAGGATTCCGAAGTTGCCGCCGCTCAGGCCGAAGTTGACCATGGAGATGAAGAACGAGGCGGCCGCGAGGAGAGTCAGGATGATTCCGATGGTCAAGAGACCTGCGGCGACGAGGAGGACGATGGCGGCGTTCGCGAACAGCCCCGTCGTTTCCCGGCGGGGTGCGGCGTAGGTCATGGGAACGAACGGCGCGACGAGATGTCCGCAAATAAAGATATCAATGGCGTTCCAAGAATCGAGACTCAGACCATCGATGTCACCGGAGGTCCGGCGGCGCGACGACGATGTCCGCGAAGAGGACGCCCTTCACCGTCTTGAGGCGGTCCGCGAGCTCCGCAACCCGGTGCGCCTCGCCCTCGACGAGGAGCACCTCGAGGCACGTCTCCTCGTTCAGGTGCGTGTGGGCCGTCGCGCGGATCGAGCTGAGGAAGTCGTGCTGCCGGTGCAGAATCCGGTGCGTGACCTGCCCGACGTCGTGGCGGTACACGAACGTGATCGATCCAACGACCTTGCCCCCGGTGTCCCAGCGGCGGGACGCGAGCGCCCGGCGCGTCAGGCTCCGCAGCGCCTCCGATCGGCTCGGGAACCCTTCGTCGCGGACGAGGCGATCGAGGTCGGCGAGGAGGGGCGCCTCCAGGGAAACGCCGATCCGTTTCACGGTCACTGTGTTACCCCCGCTCCGTGCAAGTGCTACGCACCTCATGAAGCTCGCGGCGAACGTTTAAGTGGTGTTACTGTCTGCAATCGCGTGCTACTGCGCTCAAGGTGGACGTCGATTCGGTGCCCCTCGATCCGATCCTCTTCGCCGGGCTGGCCCTCGCGCTGGGATTCAAGCACAGCTATGACGCGGACCACCTCGTCGCGGTCTCGAACCTCCTCACGCGCAGCCCGAGTCTCAAGCAGACCTCCCTCATGAGCCTGAGTTGGGCCGCCGGACACATGATCACCGCGACCGTCGTGACCGTCGTCCTGTTCCTGTTCCGGGACTACGTCCTGCAGGACCTCCTGAACCACCTCGAGCTCGCGGTCGCGGTCATGCTCGTCGCCGTCGGCGTTGTGGGCCTCCTCATCGAGTTCGGGCTCATCCACCGCCACCGGCACCACCACGACGTCGAGGAGCACGACCACGTGCACGTCCACCTCGGCCGCGTCGACGAGCACCGCGTGATGTTCGGGATCGGAATCGTGCACGGCCTCGCGAGCAACGACGAGCTGCTCATCCTGTTCGTCGCGTCCCTCGGGGTCGCATACCTTCCGGGGCTCCTCGCGGGCGTCGGCGTCTTCACTGTCGGCGTCGTCCTGGGGATGGTCGTCTTCGGCCTCGGGATCTCGTATCCGATCCTGCGCTGGGGCTCCGCCCGCGTGCGGCGGGTCGTGAACGTCGTGGCCGCGGGACTGAGCATCGGCTACGCAATCCTGCTGTTCCTCGGGCTCGGCGGCGTGAACCCGTTCCCGTTCGGGTAATCACGGGCAATGGCTTATCTCGAACCGACGACGTGTCGTAGCCGTGGACTTTCCGACGAAGCTCAAGGAGTCGCGCGGCCTCCCGGACATCTTCGAGCTCGTGAAGCGGGCCGTCGAGACGGTCCTCGGCCGGAGCCGCGCGGGCCTCATGCTCGCCCTCGCGGATCTGGGCAACCACCCGCACGGCTTCTTCGGAGCCTTCTACCCGATCGCGACGAACGTCATCGTGATGAACAAGGTCCCCCTCCTGCGGATCCGCGAGACGAACCCGGACCTATACCGCCACTACGCGTTCTACGTCCTCCTGCACGAATACCTCCACTCCGTCGGGTTCGTCGACGAGCTCGTGTGCCGCAACCAGGCCCACCGGATCGCACAGACCCTCTTCGGCCCGGAGCACCTCGTGACGCAGGTCTCGGAGGACTTCACGCGGTTCTTCCCGAACCTCGTGTTCCCCGAGGCCGCGTGGCAGCCTCGGGAGCTGAGCCTCGAGTTCGTGCCGGGATTCGACCGCGGCTCCGCGTCGTATTTCGCGTGATGAGAGCGACGACGCGCGTGGCAGAAAACGCCTAATATCGAGCGAGCGTAAGTTCCGTGTCATCGGGGGAGAGAAGTGGCGTCGGAGCTCTTACGCAAGGCGATTGCGGAGTTCGTGGGCACGTTCGCCCTGATTTTCATCGGCGCCGGTTCAATCGTCGTCACGGGCGGGTCGGATCTCCTCCTCATTGCGTTCGCGCACGGCCTCACGATCGGGGTGATGGCGTCCGCCACGGGTCACATCTCCGGCGGCCACTTCAACCCGGCCGTGACGTTCGGGGCGCTCGTCGGCCGGCAGATCTCCCTGCGCAACTCGGTCGTCTATTGGATCGCGCAGCTCCTCGGCGCCCTCGTCGCCGCGGTGTTCCTCGTCGGGATCTTCCCGCCGGACGTGTGGCGGGCCACGACGCTCGGGACGCCCGCACTCGGCCCGGGTGTCGGCGTCGCGACGGGCATCCTCGTCGAGGCCGTTCTCGCGTTCTTCCTCGTGTTCGTCGTGTACGGGACCGCAATCGACCCGAGGAGTTCGTTCCGTGCGGGCGGCCTCGCGATTGGCCTCACGATCGCGCTGGCCATCATGATGGGTGGGCCCCTCACGGGTGCCGCGATGAACCCCGC
>Ga0247727_10016949_pt1 | contig 11665 bp, 14 predicted proteins | sample WisWelCaveWW1625_FD_202498 | JGI IMG/M metagenome (GOLD analysis project Ga0247727, IMG submission 202498) | Biofilm microbial communities from Wishing Well Cave, Virginia, United States - WW16-25 | ecosystem: Environmental > Aquatic > Deep subsurface > Groundwater > Cave microbial mat | place... | reverse complement strand
GCACCTTAAAAAAATTAAGGACGCGCCGAAAGGCCCTGACACTCATTCTGTAAACTCTGACAAAGTCGACTATCTGCTCGTAAAACGCGTAGTCCCCATATTTAAAGGAAAGTGGCGGATAGTGCCGCCCGAAGCGGAGAAGCCGCAATCCTGACAATTTCTTTCATAAGTCCCTAAAAAGTTTACCCGGTACGCGTCGAAGTGACCGAAAAATAATCTGAAAAGTTCCTGGGATCGGCAAAAGCGGAATAAAAATAGGGGACGTTCTTCACTCCATCAACCAACCTCCCCTCACCTCCCCATCAAAAAGTTACCCACGATCAAAGTCTCTTGAAACAAGATAAGAAGGCCATCGTCCGAAAATCAAACCCAACCGTCCGATTTTTTGATCTCTCAGATCCCTCATTAGAGGCAATCCCCAATCATTCTGCGCGGTCGTCTTTGGCCCATGTTTTGCTTTCTCCTTCCGCGAAAGGCGGGGCCATGTCGGAACCAAACGAACTGATTCTGTCGGAACAGATCTAGCAGCGCTCTACGGGGTAATGCCGAAGCGTCTTCACGAACAGGTCCGCAGAAACCGCAACCGCTTCCCTGAAGACTTCATGTTTCAGCTGACCGGAGTAGAGAGAGACGAACTGGCCGCAATTTGCGGCCGGTTCAAAAACCTAAAGCATTCCAATATCTTGCCGTACGCTTTTACGGAGCATGGGGCTCTTATGCTCGCCAATGTCCTCAATTTCAAACCCTCTTTGAGGCCATCCGCCAACTCATGACGCCGGACCCCGGTAAAAATCGTAAGATCGGGTTTCAGTAGGGGGAAAATGTCCACTCCGTTCTGGCCATTGGACCACGCATCATTCCGGGAAACGGCTTGGGGGCGTGTCGGGCGCCGGCGATGTGGGAGAGCTGTTCGGTGAAATCGTGGAAGGCACGGTCACATTCGGGGCCGTTATCGTCTGAGGTTGCGGTACCTCTGCCGGCGTGGGTATTTGCGGCATCGGCACCTCGGGATTGGGTAGTGTCAGGGGCTTCGGGTGAGTCAGGGAAGGCATTTTCTTGTCGGCACAGCTCGAGAGTCCGAGGGCCAGGAGTGTCAGGATGAAAATAGCCGAGGGAAAAATTTTCGACTTCATGGCGTTACGAAATAGCGAGAAACGTCCCGGAAAAATCTCCGGGACGTCCTCGCGGAAGCGTTGAAAACTTAGAGCGCCTTCGGAGCTGCGCTTGCCGGGGCAGTCGCCTCTTTCGAAAGAGGCGGCTGATTGCCGCTCACGGGACTTGCCTGCTTGTTTCCGCTGTCTTGCGGGATGTTGCTCTTTTGCGGCTGTGCCTCTGCGGCTGTCTTGGTATCCGGAGCCAGCGGTTGTTTTTGTTGGTCCATGATCATTTCTCCTTGGTTTTTTCGTAACCGTTATGGGTTCGATGGATGCGATGAGATTATAAGAGAAGCGAAGGACGAACAATGGGGGAAAACATGGTTTTTGACTGGGGGAATCCCCTAGAGAGCTGTGCCGCGGAAAAGCGGCCTATAAAAAAACCGCCTCTCTTCCGGCGGGAAGAGAGGCGGGGGGCCGTAGGATTTACGGCATTATTTTGACCGTCTGCAACATCCCCTTATAAGCGGGTTCGTAAGTGCTGAATTCATTCGTCGGAGCCGTCAGTTCAATTTCGTAAGCCCGATTGGTTCCCACTCTCCAGAACACGGCCGTATTGTAGCGGACATTCTTGACCGGATCGGTGCCGCCGATGATGTAAACGTCATTGGCGTTGATCGTCAATTGCTGTACGGCATCCGGGTTGATTCCGCGTGCCTTGTAGCTTTTCTGAAGATCCGAGGCGATGCTGGCCGTCGTCCATTTGGAAACGGTGTCGTTGTAGATCAACCAGATGACCGGATTGCCGCCCGACTTGTGAAGAACCCATTTGACCGGCCTTGCAATCTCATTGGTCTGCTGCGTGTCCCACTGCTCACTCGGCTTATCACCCATGATCTCTTTGTTATAAGTCCATGCGTTTCCCTTCTTCACCAGCGGATTGTCAGCATGGAGGGTGACACTCCCAAAAAGCAGAGCCGACCCGAGCATGATCGACATCCCTATCCTTCTTTTGCTATTCATATGAATCTCCTTTTTGTTAACACGTTTATGCTTCGAATTTTTTCAACTGCTCTTCCGCTTCCTCCTTGGCGATTCCATACTTCTCTTGGATCTTGCCGAGAAGGTGCTCCTTCTTGCCGTTAATGGTGTCAAGATCGTCGTCGGTCAGCTTTCCCCACTTCTCTTTCACCGTGCCCTTGAACTGTTTCCAGTTCCCTTCGATTTGATCCCAGTTCATGAACTCTCCTTAGTTTGTTCGTGATTGTCCTCGCTTTACACTTGTCTCAAGCCGCCGGCCGTCTGAATTTCGGAACCACCAGCGAAACAACGAACAACACGACGAAGACGACGAACAGGATCTTCGCTATGTAAGCAGCGCTGGCCGCAATTCCGGCGAATCCAAATACTGCGGCGACAAGAGCAAATATGAAAAACATCAACGCCCAGTAAAGCATAACTCCTCCTCCCTTTGTTTGGTCGATGCGGTGAGGCTACAAGAGAGACGAAAGCGGAACAATCGGGGAAGACCGGATTTTTGACTAGGGGATTTCCCTATTACTCCGAACAATCCATTGTCTTTATGAAGACGGTCATTAAGGCCGCCGGTGATTTCGCGCGGCTCAGGGCGAGAATCGTGCTTTTATGACTTTCCTTTGGAATCGAATGCAGCTGACTTCGGGCTCCCACCTTCATCAACCAGCTGGAAAGGCCTTGTGACGAATGCTTTATTTCCTTCTGATCCCTGGCCGCATAAAGGATGAGGAACGGAGGAGAGGATCGTTTTGCAAAAAAGATCGGAGATATTTTTCTTCTGAAACTTTTCGAAAGCTCCTCTTTGTTAAAGAGGGTTTGATAGATACTCTCATCTATTCCAAGCTGATAAGTTTCTTCGTTTAGAAAATTGTAACCCACTCCGCTAATGGGGATCACGCCGCAGACCAGGCGAGGCGATAGGCCCATGACATTAAGCGCTGGAATCCAGGGCGACCCGGCTGGCGATTTGCGCTCCGGCGGAATGCCCCACCAAAAAAATATTTTTGGGGTCTCCATGCCTTCAGGCAGAAAGAGATCGAGACGGTTCTTGATGGGATCGGAATCGGGCGCATCGGAATACCGGATATTCCGGACGATTTGAGATTCCGGCAGAGAGGCTTTCCTATAAAAGAGGCCGATGCCAATGGTAGCGCAGCCGGCAAACGACGTAAGAACGCAGACAAGGACGATGATGATACAATAGCGCTGCACTTTCATAAAAAACAGGAGGTCAGGCTATTTGCAAGGGCCGCCGAAATCCAGACTGCACCCGCATCCACCCTTCGGCTGGACAACTGTCGTCCTCTCGACAACCACCGTCTTGTCAGGGGCCTTGTCCGGAGTGCCCGTCTTGACCTCGAAGCTCCCGTCAGGTGTCTGAACTTTTATGCCCGATTCCTCGGATTGGGCCATAAACGGCATGGCCGCGAACAGAACGGTCAGAAAAAGAAGTTTTTTCATTTGATGCTCTCCTTGTTTTTGCTTGATTGACACGATGAGTTTACAAGAGAGGGAAAGGTCGAACCATCGGGGGAGACCTGATTTTTAACTAGGGGATTGCCCTAAGGAACGCAATGAGCCTTCGATTAAATTCCGATGGATTCTCTAAATTGCTTAAATGTCCCGCCTGCGGAATGACGTGCATTTGCGCGCTCGGTATTTTCTCTTTCAGGGAGAGAGCCGCGGAGGGCGGCGTGATTTGATCTTTCTCGCCTACCAAGACGAGGGTCGGGATTTTGATTTGTTTCAACGATTCCGTCGTATCGGTTCGGGAGGCCAGTGCCAGCAAGGCTCCTCCGATTCCAAGGGGCGAATTCTTTAGGATCATCTCCTTGACCGTTTGGACAATTTCGGGATTTGTCTTGAACGTCTCCGGCGCGAAGGCAGGTTTGACGAATTCCTCCGCGAAAAGCGGAACCCCTTTCTCTTTGAGAAGTCTTAAGCCGGCAGAGCGCTTGATCTTGGCTTCGTCGGAATCCGCTTCGCTTCGCGTATCGCACAGAACGAGCGCGCTAAACCGTTCCGGGTGCCGCTCAAGGGCGCGCAGGGCAATGTAACCACCCATGGAGAGGCCACAGACAATCGTCTTTTCAATTTTCAAATGATCCAACAAATCGATCAAATCGTCGACGAAGAGTTCGATCGTATATTGTCCATCTCCAACATCGCTTTCCCCATGCCCCCTGAGATCGTAGGAAATCACTCGGTGTTTTTCGGAAAGAGCCTGAATTTGACGGTTCCATAGGGTGTGGTTGAGTGGAAAGGCGTGGATGAGGACAAGGGGCATCCCCTCTTTTGGGCCCTGATCGACGTAATGGGTGGCTCCCTTTTTCATGCATTAAGTCAGGCGTTTCTCCACGCTCTGCCAGTCGACGTTTGAAAAGAAGGCATCGATGTATTTCCCCTTTTCCGACGGCTTGTAATCGAGCAGGAAGGCGTGTTCCCACATGTCCATCACAAGCAGCGGCTGGTAGCCGGCGATGTTCCCTCCCTCGTGCAGCGTAATCCAGTGGTTCGACAAACGGCCGCTGGAGGGATCCTCGTAACAAACGACCCATCCGACTCCGCGCATCTTGCCCGTGCTGATGAAATCCCCCTTCCACATCTCAAAGCTTGAGAAACCGGCTTGAACTCTTTTGTAGAAGGGGGAACCCTCTTTCGGATCGCCTCCGCCGTCTCTCTTGAGATTGCCGAAGTAGTATTCATGAAGCACCATCCCGTTGTATTCGAAACCCAGACGTCGCTTCAGCTCCGAGTAATCGGGCATTTTCTCATGATCGACTTCTCCTTTTGTGAGGAGTTCCGAGATCTTTTCGGTCAGCTCGTTGGTTGCGTTGACGTACCCTTCATAGAGCTTGAAATGCATCTCGATCGTCCGGTCTGAGATGCCCTTCAGTCCGCTCAAATCAAAAGCTTTCGGCTTATAGGAAACTCTCGGCTTCATGGCGGAATACCCTTAATTCTGTCGACAGACGAATTTTTATCGCTTTCTAAAGATCTCCAGAAAGACTTGTTCGATAAGGCTGCCGCTTCGACGGCCGTTAAATTCATCCTCGCTCAAAAGATTGTCTCCATTGGCGTCAAGACGGTTGAAGGTTGCGGTATCGCTGTGCCATTCGGCGCGCGAGATCCTCCCATCGTTGTTGACATCAAGCTCACTGAAGACGGCAACAGGAATCCGCGACCCATTATAAAATTCATCGCGGTTTAATCTTCCGTCGCTGTTGCGATCCAACCGATCGAACGACCGGCCGGTGTTATTCCATTCTTCACGTGATACGAACCCGTCGCTATTGTCATCAAGCTCTCCAAAGCGATCCAACCCGGTAAGCGGTTGACGCGCGCCCGGCCTCACCTCATCGCCTGAGAGGACGCCATCGCCGTTCCAATCGTGGTTGCCAAAGGACATATCGTTGCCCCGCCATTCCTCGCGCGTGACCACGCCGTCGTTATTTCGATCCATGCCTCGGTGTTTCATATTTCCTTTTTCCCTTTTTGCATGTTCCTTATCTGCATCTCCCTTTTCCGAATGTTCCTTTTTTGCATGTTCCTTTTTCGCATGCGCCAGCCCCCCTGAGAGGGACAGGATCATGAGAGACAGAACGATGAGTTTAAAAAATCGCATAAATTGCCCCCTTTTTTACCTTTTCGTCAGCCTTCCTTACGGGGAAGGCACGGTAATGGTGCAGGAGTCCAACGTGATCGCTGCGGCCGCCGCACCCTGGTTCAACGCTCTGCCTTCCAGATTTGCGCCGGTCAGCAGCGAGATGGCCGTCCCTGCGATAAGCGTTCCCTTCATGATCGAGTCCGTCCCGAGAGTCGCAGCGCTACCCGCCGTCCAATAGACGTTGTTAGCCTGCGCGCCCTTGGTCAAGACCACCTCACTCGTGTCTTCCGTGGTGATTGAGGTCGCGCTCCGGATGATGAAGACGGCGTTCGCATCGCCCTGAGCATCCAGGTAAAGGAAACCGCCCGGAGATATCTCAAGCGAGGTCCCCGATTCATACACGCCCGGATACAGCGTCAGCCCATTGAGATTGCCGGATATGGCTTGAGGTGTTCCTCGAACGGCGGCTCGGGCATTGAGAAACGCGACTTCCGCATCGGATTTGGCATCCGTGAGAAGGACCGGATCGATCTCGGCACAGGCGGGACCGGTCGCATCAACAGTATACACCGTTCCCGTCACTTCCGGGCATGTGGCCGGAGAGCTCAACCCGGTGATGTTGGATCCGGCATCCGGTGTCAAGCCGACATCTCCGGTAATCGCGGAAGTCGGGATATTGGTGATTCCCGCGGAAGCCAAAATCGCAAAAGTGGAAGACGATCCCAGGGGCACCGGATCCTGACCGACGGTTTGAGGAGGGAGGGTGGCGGTTGCCGTCGTGCCGGTGGTAAAGTTCGATTCGTAGTCACTTGCCAAGGCATTGCCTGCCGGATCCTCGACCCCCGTCGTGATCGTCGCCGTGAAGAGGGTGTTGGAGGCCAGGTTCGTTGCGGGTGTAAAGATCGCAACACGGTTTGTCGAATCCATGTCGACCGCTCCTGCGACGGACGTTGAGCCAGGTCCTGTCACCTGAAAAGTTGCAGTCGTGATCGTTAGGGGATCCATCTCTTCGCTAAAGGAGGCGGCGATTTTCGTATTGATCGCCACATCCGTGGATGCGTTGACGGGATTTGTGGAGTTCACCGTAGGTGCGGTGTTGTCAGGGGTTCCACCTCCGCCCGTCCCACCCGTTCCGCCTCCGCCCCCCGCATTCGTGTTGTCACATCCCGCGGCACCTCCAAAGTAGGCGCTGGCAGCGAGAGACGCGACAGCGAGCAGTGTCATAAAGTAGACTTTGCATTGGTATTGACGCATGTGAGCACCCTCATTTTTGACGGACGTTTGATTTCGTACTGAGTGAGGCTACAAGAGAAGGGAAGGAGCGAACAATCGGGGCAAACAGGATTTTTGACTGGGGGATTTCCCTAGCTTCCTCTACGAGCGTCAGCGAGAGCTGTGCCGCGGGAAGCGGCCTAGCTAAGACTCGGTCAGGGGACAACGTACCGTGATCACTGTGCCTCCCCTCGTTCTTTGACGGATCTCAAGAATCCCTCCTATATCCGAGGCACGGTACTTCATGATGCGCAGCCCCATTCCTTCTCTTTTTTCATAATTCTTGGGGAGGCCCAGGCCGTCGTCGCTGATGGAAAGAACAATGCCTTCGCCTTTTTTCATCGTTTGCCGCTCAAGCCGCACCTTGATCCGTTTGGCCTTGCCATGCCGGATGGCGTTGTTGATCGCTTCTTGCGCGATGTAGTAAAGATTGACTTTATATCGAGGGTTCGCAGTGATCGTTTCTTCCTTGCACTCGAAGACACACTTCACTCCGAATAAGGCCTTCACTTGTTCCGCTGCTTCCGCGAGCGCCGGAATGAGCCCGATGTTTTCCAAGGCGATCGGAGTTAAGCCCCGGGCCAGTCGGCTGATTTCAAAGATACCCTGCTTTACGAGTCGAGTGATCTTGGCCGCCGTCTTGGATGCTTGGGATTCTTGCGCGCCTTTGCCGGCGAGCCGCTTCTCCAAACTTCGGCTCAAGAGGGCGATTCCGGTCATGTTCTGCCCCAACCCGTCGTGAAGATCCTTTCCGACCCTCTGTTTTTCTCCTTCGGAGTATTCCACGATCTTCTTTGTCACCCGGTTTTCCATGGTCAGGAGATCAATGGCGACCAAGATCATCGGCGCACCTTTGTCTTGCGAGCCATGTCGAGATATCTGCCGGGCATTGAGCAGCACGGTCCTGTAACCGATGCCGGGAAAATCGTGCTCGATTTCAAAATTGGATATCTCCTTCTTCCGGGGAATGATTTTCTCCAGGAGTATCCGCAAGCGAGGGATGTTCCATTGACCGTTTGCAAGGCCATAAATATGTTTCTTCTCGGTCTCCAGAACGGTCAGCTTAAAGGATGTGTAAAAGGACGCATTTGCCCTCACCACTTTCAATTCCGAATCGAGGACCAGAAGGGGCTCCCGAATCGTTTCAATGATACTGTCGGCGAATTCCCTGGCCAAGGTCACCTCAAGATTCCTGTTTTGGAGCTCCTCGTTGAGCGTCGTCAGTTCCTCGTTGGTGGATTGCAGTTCTTCCTGAGTCGTCACCAATTCCTCATTGGTGCTTTGCATCTCCTCATTAGTCGCGTTCAACTCTTCGTTCGTGGCCTGCAGTTCTTCATTCGTCACTTCGAACCGCACAATGACGTCGTCGATGGTTTTCTTGGTCGCTTCCAGCGCTTTTCTTAATTGGTCGTCATGGGCGCCTTCATCCAATCGTATTTCACCGCCCTCTGGAACCCGGAAAACATTTTTTTCTTTATTTTTTTCCTTATTTGTCTCCTCAACAGACTTCCTTATGCCAGACGTCTTTTTTACATAAAGTTTTGTTCTTTTGTCGACGAGCTGAAACAAATGAGGAAACGGTCCAACCGTCTCCTCTCTTCCCAGGAGGAGAAAACCGTTCGGATGAAGTGAATGATGAAGGAACGGAACGATCTTCTCCTGCACGTTCGGTCCCAGGTAGATAAAGAGGTTCCGACAACTGATGAGATCCATGTTTGCAAACGGCGGCTCCCGAATCAAATCGTGCTTTCCAAAGACACAGAGACTGCGGATCTCATTGTTGACCTCGTAGCCGTCTTTCGTCTTCGTGAAAAAGCGGCGCAAACGAGTCTTTGAGACACCGGAAACTTCATTTTTTTTAAAGACGCCCTTCCGGGCCCTCTCAATGGAGAGATCGCTGATGTCCGTGGCGAAAATCTTGACGGGGAGTTTTTTGACCTTGCGCCCCGTGCGTCCGAAGGCTTCCACGAGACCCATCGCAATCGAGTAGGCCTCCTCGCCCGCGGAGCATCCGGGAACCCAGATGCGACAAGGCCTCCGGAGGTTCTTATTCTTAAGAATCCTGTGGAATACGTTCTCCATTAGATTCTGAAAAACCGGAGGATCCCTGAAAAAGCTCGTCACATGGATCAGAAAATCTTCCATCAATTGTTTGGATTCCTTCGGATTTCCTCGAAGAATTTCCATGTACTCCTGCAGGGTCGTCATCCTGTGGAGGTCGAGCCTCCTCTGAATCCTCCGGAGGACCGTGCCCCGCTTGTAAAGACTGAAATCGACGCCCGTCGCTCTCTTGATGATGGAGAAAACGGCCTGCAACCCCTCAGGGGTCGCCGAAGACCGAGAGGTTTGACGCTTCCGTATTGCTGCCGCCGTCAGCGGACGCCGCGCTATTCTCGCGAGTTTTTCCGCCATTTCCAGGGGCGTCAGGACAAAATCAACCGACCCGGAATCAGTCGCGCTCCTAGGCATTCCCTGAAACTTGGCGGTATCGAAGTCTTGGGCAAAGGTCACCCCCCCTTCGTCCTTGATCGCCTTGAGTCCCAAGGTTCCGTCACTTGCGTTTCCTGAAAGAATGATGCCGATGGACCGATGGCGGCGTTCCTTGGCCAGAGAGAAAAGAAAAACATCGACCGGCATCGGAACCACCCGTGCCCCTTTACGAGAGGTCACGTGAAAAACACCTCCGGAGATCGTCAAACCGGCGTTAGGGGGAATGATATAGACATGGTCTGGCTTCGCCAGGTCCCCTTCCTTCGCTTCGCGGACCGGCATTTTGGACGATCGGAGGAGCAGTTCCACCAGCAGGCTCGGATGCCCAGGCGCCAAATGTTGAATGAAGACGAAGGCCATCCCCGTGTCGCCGGGAAGATGCCGCAGAAGCGCTTCAAAGGCTTCCAATCCCCCTGCGGAGGCGCCGATACCGACAATCGGGAAGCTCTTTTTTCTATTTTTCAGCAAGGCACCATTTTACGGCGTATTGGATGAGTTCATGGGAGTTTTTCAAATCCAGCTTGTCTTTAATATTGGCGTAATGAGATTCAACCGTCTTCCCGCTTACATGCAGCTCGTCGGCAATTTTTTGGGTGGAGTATCCCTGGCCGATGAGTTGCAGAACCTCCAATTCACGATCGGTTAACATCCCGGGAGAGGAGTCCTTGGCCGTGCCGCCGCTGACGAACTTGCCCGCCAGTTTATCCCTCCATTTATCGCTCATGTAAATATCGCCGCCGAGCACCTTGCGGATGGCCGTGACGACATGATCGGTCGCTTCTTGTTTCGTTAAATAACCTTTCGCCCCGGCCCGTAAGGCACGTTCCAGGTGGAGGGATTCGTCATACATCGAAATGATCAACACGAATATTTTGGGGTGCTTGGCCAAAATATTTTTGGTCAGTTCGATGCCGCTGGTTCCTTCTAAGGAAATATCCACGATCGCCAAATCGGGTTTCGTCTTCGCGATCCCTTGGAGTGCCTCCTTGGCATCTGCGGCCGACCCGGTGACGATCAAATCCTCTTCTTGATTGATGAGCTGAGCCAGGCCTTCCCTGACGATCGGGTGGTCATCGACGATGAATATCTTTGTCTTCATGGGGTGCCTTCCAAAGGTTTGACCGCATTGCGGGTATCATCGCAGCCATCACTTATACCATTCCTTCACTAATGTATCAGAGAGAAACCTGCCACATGAGATCCAAGGGCTAAAAACATAACTCTACAAAAGAGGGGAGGTAAGGACAATCAGGGGAAATAGGATTTCGGCCTAGGGGTTTCCCCCACAAAAAAGCCTCGGCTTCCATCTCGCCTTCGTCCGCCGGATCAACAAATCGTGTGAAATTATTCGAACAATCTCTCGAGCGCCGCCTGCGCTTCCGGGGAAACGATGGGGTTCCCCTGACTCTTCAAGGCGCCAAGGACCATGCGTTTTTTCAAACCTAGGAAGCCGCTTTCCATCCCCTCCATAAAAGCAAATTGAACTCCCAACAAAGCCTGTTCGGCACCAATCCGAAAAGGCAGGTCCAGAGGAAGAACCGTGGGAAGACCGATTTCAGCATGTGCAAAGGCGTCTCGGTAAGAGCCAACGGTGCCGGAGAGCGTCTTCACCCAAAATCCGCCGGTCCCTAAAAAAGCCTTACATGGACCGTCTGAGGCGCGGCCGATCAGTTCGCAGGTGAGCTGATCTCGCCGCTTGTTCGTCGACCTGGAATGTTCAAGGTAATGCTTTGTTCCACCCCGCAAGAGAAGCTGCTCGAACGCATCCGCCGTCGTTCCGTACTCCCGCTCACGAGCGATGATGTCAAAGGTGACGCCATGATGTTCCAACCTTGCTCCGGGTCTCAAATGGGACATCAAACCCTGCAGATCGACGGCCACGGCGTTGTTGACCAGCGTGATGTTTGTTTGAGCGGCGAGGGCGAGGGAATTGGCCAAACTTTCATACATAAGCAGGCTCCTCCTGAATGGCCCGCTCTTCGACCATGCATGCAAAAGGTTGTGAAAGTTTTTAGAAAAGGATGAGATGCCGCAGAAGGATTTTCTAGCTATGCGATGGATCGCCACATGCCCGCACGAAACGGTCGAAGTGCTTGCCGCTGAACTGAGCGCGCTGGGGATCCACGACCAAAACATTTTACATCGCGGCATTGCCTTCGACGCCGAC
>Ga0247727_10016948_pt1 | contig 11665 bp, 11 predicted proteins | sample WisWelCaveWW1625_FD_202498 | JGI IMG/M metagenome (GOLD analysis project Ga0247727, IMG submission 202498) | Biofilm microbial communities from Wishing Well Cave, Virginia, United States - WW16-25 | ecosystem: Environmental > Aquatic > Deep subsurface > Groundwater > Cave microbial mat | place... | reverse complement strand
GTTTTCCCAGCGTGGCGTGTCGCTATCGAAAAGCTCATGCTGCGGGGTGAGACGGATTTGGATTTTCACAACGGCCTCCGTAATGGACTTGACTTGAGTTGTTGTAAAGAGCAACAACGAATATGCGTCAAGCCATCGAAAAAAGCAAAGCGCGTTCTGAAGTCAAACTGCCTCACGCGGCTATTTTTGCCAGGGTGTTGAGAAGTTGTCGCAATGCCATCAACGAGGGCACGGAACAATAAGGTTCATCGCGCAAAACAAATTTCTGGCAATAAGCCGCATCGGTCATCCAGGCCGGAAGCAAGCTCCGACTTGAATCAGAAAGCCGAACCGTGTAGAAGCAATCACCTCCTCGGTTGATCATGTCAAGAACTTGAACGTCACAATTATACAACGGATGCCAGGGATAATGGACCTTGACAAAACCGCCTTTATGGGTTTTGCAAGTCCATCTCCCCAACAATCCATCAATCCAACAATCCATCAATCCATCAATCCATCAATCCATCAATCCATCAATCCAACAATCCATCAATCCATCAATCCATCAATCCAACAATCCATCAATCCATCAATCCATCAATCCAACAATCCATCAATCCATCAATCCAATACTCCAATTGTTTTCACCGCCGCGACAGCCGGATGCCGAAGATGACGATGCCAACCACCACCGCTAAAATCGAAGTGATGACGAACGCCATGCCTAAAACATTGGCTTCAGATTGCACTTCAACGGTGACAGTTTTGTCTTCGCCGGTGTGGGGTTTATCTTCCGACAGGGCCGAAGTGCGAATGCGAAATTCATAACGACCGGCGGAGACATCCGAAGGCGGCGTGAATTTGAGTTGCACGCGTTTTTCTTCGGCAATGTCGAGCGCTGGCAGCACCGGCGGATCGACTTGCTTGCTCCAGTTGAGCGGCGGATCGACTTCGATGGCGACGTTGTCCATGCGGCGCGTACCTTCGTTGATCAGTTCAATGTTCGCGCTCACGACTTCGTCGGGTTTGATCGAATAAAAAAGCTGCGGCGCGCGCACGAGCAGCTTGCCGACACCGCGCGGCAAAAGTTCGAGACGCACGTATCCGGCATTCAGTGCGGTGATTTCTTCCGGCGTCCATTGCTTCGCGCGCAAATCACCCAGCGCTTCGATTTGATCGTGCGGAATCACTAAAATATAAAAGGGCAGCGGCTTGTCGATGATGACTTCCGGCGTCGGGCGATCCGGCAGATAAATTTGCAGCGCGGCGCGGCGCGTGTTCGTGCTCTCGGTAAATTTGAATTGGCTCAAACGCGCGCGACTCACCGGATCGCTGAACGAACGATTGATCTGCGGCGGCAAGTTGACGACTTCTAATTTAAAAGTGTTCGTCGTGCCGCTGAAAAGCTCGAGCGTCAAATCAAACGTTGCCGAGCCGCCGAGATCGGCTTCCTGCGAAAATTGCTCTGACTGCACCACCACCCGGTTAACGCTGGCGTCTTTTTGCAAATAAATTTTCGGCGCGCGCTGGTTGCCGTTGCCGTAGACGATGTTCACCATCACGGCGTCGAGATCTTGCAGCAATGCGAAATCGATTTCCACTGGCTCACCGAAACGGAGTTGCTCGATCTTCGCTTCGTAAGGCTGGCTGATGATCGCGTTCACGTCATTCAACAACGAAACATAAACGTTGTTGACCACATCCGGCTGCAACGAGCGGAACAATTCATCATCGACATTGATCAGCTTTTGAAATTCCGCGCCGCCACCGGAAGTGTTTTCCAAGCGCAGCTTGACGTGTTTGCGCCCGTCTTTGTGCTGATATTTCACGGCGCGCGCGACGGTGACGTATTGCTTTTCAAACAATACCGCAAGCAGCGATTGTTGATAATTGACTTCCGCGTCGGCGAGAATATTGCGCGCCCGATCCAACTCGAGTTTGGAAATCAGGTTTTTCTCAAACAGTTTTTGCTTCTGCTCGAAATCGGCGCGCTGATATTCATAAGCTTCTTTCGCGCGCTTCAAACCGAGCAGGCGATATTGATCGTCGCGCTGGTTGTAATTGACCTGTGCCGCGGCGTCATGCATGAATATGCCGGCAAGCAGAAAAATAAGTTGGAAAATTTTGAAATTGTTTGTCATGGTTTTTAGTTTTTCGGTTGCGGAAACCACGAACGGATTTGCCGGCCAACGCTTTCGGCTGCCGGCGGATCATAGTTGGAAAGCACGATGACGGTATACCCGCTGGCGAGATTCATTTCCACGGTCGCGTTGAGTCCGGGCGCGCCGCCGGCGATGCCTAAACCGCCCTCGGCAATGTCGATTTGATTTGCCGTTCTGGCTGTCGCCAGCACCGGTGGAGCTGACATCGGATCGACGAGCATCCACCTTGTGTACGCCGGACTCAGCAGCTTAAAATTTTGCAACGCGAGAGTGAACTTGAGCAAATCTTCGGCGGTGGAATAGCTGCCACCGGCGGAACTGCCCCGCGCCGGCAACACGTAAATATTGCTCCGCCGTGTTGCTTCTTCGTTTTCATCATACGAAGCCCGTCGCGTATAACCCGTCGCCAAGTTTGGCACGACCTTGTCCAATTCAAAAGAATCAGTGTTCAACATTGCAGCGGGCTTGAAGATATGTTCGCGAATATAATTGTAATAATCCTCACCGGAAGCGGCTTCGATGATCGCGCCGAGCACGATGTAACCGCCATTCGAATACTGGCGTTTCGTGCCGGGCTCGAACGCCAACGGCTCGTTCGCAAACAATGGCAAATAATCTTTTATTCGGCGCAACCGTTCTTTCGGCGTGTTAATATATTTTTCGCCAAAAAAATCCCCAATGCCCGAAGTCATATTAATGAGATGCTGAATCGTCACTTTTTGGGCGGCTTCGCGATTCGGGTAATCGGGAAGATGCTTGCCGATCGGATCAATGAAAGACAACTTGCCCTGCTCCGCCAGTTGGGCGATGGCGATTTTGGTAAAATCTTTGTTGATAGAGCCAAGATTGAATTTGGTGTCGAGCTGATTCGGCGCGTTGTAATTTTTGTTGGCGAGCCCGTACGCCTTTTGAAAAATCGGCTTGCCATCTTTCGCCACCAAGACCGCGCCGGAGAACTCGTCGGCCTGTGTTTGCTTGTCGAGATAAGCGCTCACCGCAGCCGCCAGTTCCGCATCGTTCGTCGGTTTGGGCGTCGCATGGTCAAGCTCGGGTGGCGCATTGGAATCAACTTCATCGATGCCAATTCCGGTGAGCTTGTGCGGGGGAGCGACCTCGAAAGAAAAACTATATTTCGCCCATAAGTTGTTTTTGCTGAAAAACAATATGGTGATGGCATCTGCTTTGGCCTCGACGACGCGACGCACCTCCAGCGCGCCGAGCTCGGCATAAATCTGCTTGTACATCTGCTGGCGTTCAGCGTCCGTGCGACGTTGCAACGCCGCGGCGGCCATGTTGCTCTTTTGAAATTCGAGCATGCGCGTTGCGTCGCCGGAATTGAAAGCCTGCACGTAATCGGCAACGCGTTTTCCGGCGGGCGTGACGGGAAGTTGGGTTTGGGCGACAGCGGCAAAAGCAACAAAGAGAAAAAGCAATACGGCTTGAATGAAAAAAATTGTTTTCATAAATAAACTTTTAGTGTAGTTCTTCAAACGCAGACTGGCAGTCTGCGTTACGTTATTGATTGGTTCGCATCATGACGCGGCCCTGCGGCGCTTCCGGTTTGTTTAATGACGCTTGCATCGACTTGCCATCGCGTTTATATTTTAATTCAAGCTTCGCGCCGACGGCGAGCTTCTCGTACATTTCGGCAAGCTGCTGGGTGGAACTGATCTTTTCACCGTTCAAAGATTCGACAATGTCATCAACTTTGAAATCAACGCCTTTGGCAGCATTCGACATGACGCCGACAATTTTGAAAACTTCGTCTTTCTTGCCAACGATGATGCCGAGCCCCATAAGCGGCGCGATGTCACCGGTGTTCTGGCCGGGGCCGCCGAAAACCATGCGACGCACATTGCCGCCTCCGGCGGGCATTGGACCGTCACCGGTCGACATCGTCATTTGCATTTTCGGCAGATCTTTCGGATCGGCTTTGGCAAAGGCCACGATCATGCGCTCATCGCCGCGCTTCACGCCCATTTTAAAATCGGTGCCGACCGCGGTGCCGTTGTACGCCTCTTCCAACTCCTTCAGCGTTTTGAGGCGTTTGCCGTTGCACATCAAAACGACGTCGCCGTCTTTGAGGTCAATATCTTTGTAAGCTTTGGGCCGCATATCTACCGGCATGGCGTGAAGAACTTTAATCTCTTTGCCGTTATCGACAATCACGGCGCCAACCTCGCCGAGCGTGAACGGCGGACCGACGATTTTATCCATCGATGAATCCATGCGACTGATAAAAACCTGCGCATTGGCCGTCATGGTAACTAAGACGATAACAATCATTGCGGTAAAAGTACGCTGCATAACATTTCTCCTTGAAAAGGTAAATTTTATTTTGTAGTAATACTCGGCTCCTGAAGGAGCTACTACGAAAGCTTTTTAATTACGACGACTCAATATACGCCAGAAGTTTGATTTCGGTTAGTTAAAGAATGTTAGGAAGTGTTAAAAAGTGTTAAATGATGAGCATTTTTGCAGGTATTCTCGTAAATTAGGACATGAAGTTATCCATGAAAACTGTGGCGCTGATTGTTGGTTTGATGTCGCTCGCGCTGCTTGGCCTGATCGGCATTCAATTGTATTTGCTCGATCATGCGATGGAATTGAAGAAGCAAGCCTTTCGCCAGAACGTCAATGCGGCGCTGACCAGCATCGTGCAGCAACTCGAAACCAGAGAGATGGCGACAAAAATTTTTGACGTCGCCGTGGATGTTTCGCCGCATCGAAAAATGACTTTCATCGGTATGAACGTTGAACAGGACAGCCTTCGTGATCTCGACAGTCTGCGGGTGACGGGCCGCGTTTTGCTTCGCGAGAAACCGCAATTTAAAATTGATAGCAATCGCGTCTGGTATAATTTGCCAACGCCGCAGCACGTCCGCATTATTTTGTTGGATTCGCTTGGCCACGAGTCGATGCAGGTCATTAATGAATTTAAACTCGCCGGCAAACACGAACAGGATTTGCGGCCGTATCCGTTTAAAAAAGGCGCGGTCTTGGTCAGCTTCACCACCGACAGCACGTCCTTTGTGACCAAGATGCGCGATGGGAAGATGCACGAGGGCATCCCGCCGGCGCTTTCGCAGGAAAACCGGCAAATGATCGTGCGGAGAGTTTTAGACGATATCACTACCGCCCGATTCGTTCCCTTCGACGCCCGCGTTAAACCCGCGGTTTTGGATTCATTGGTCAATTCAACCTTGAGCGCGAAAGGCATTACGACGGCTTACGCTTATGGCGTCATTGCCGCACCGAACGACTCGTTGTATTTTGCCAAGCCGGCCCAATACAACGGCGAGCTTAAAAAATCGGAATTTCACAGCCGGCTTTTCCCGAACGATATTTTTGCCGCGCGCGATGAATTGACTTTATATTTTCCGCAGCAGAATATGTATTTGCTCAAACAGATGGTGGGCTTATTGACCTCGTCTTTTGTCTTGTTGGGTGTCGTCGTGTTTGGTTTTGTTTATACCGTGCGCACGATTTACAAGCAAAAGCAGTTTGCCGGCGCGATGGCGGATTTCATCAATAACATGACGCACGAATTTAAAACGCCGATTTCAACGATTGCGTTGGCCAGCGAGGCGCTGGCGAATGCTGAAATTGTCAAAGACGAAAATCGACTGCAGCGCTACAATCGCATTATTCGCGACGAAAACACGCGCATGCGCAATCAAGTGGAAAAGATTCTCGAAATGGCCGCGCTGGAAGAGGGCGATTATGAATTGAATATCGTGCCAGTGGACGCGCACAAAGTCATCACGGAAGCCGTGCAAAATATCGCGCTGCAGGTTGAGAAGCGTGGCGGAAAAATCGCCAGCGCGCTAAATGCGGTCGAACACGTGATTGAAGCCGACGAGGTGCATCTGGCGAATATCGTGCACAATTTGCTGGACAACGCCAACAAGTATTCTCCGGAAGCGCCGAACATCAAAATCATCACGGCGAATTTGAACGGCGATTTTCTCATTCGCATTCAGGACCACGGCATCGGTTTGCAGCCGGAGCATCAGAAGCGCGTGTTTGAAAAATATTATCGCGTGCCGACCGGCAATGTGCACGATGTCAAAGGCTTCGGTCTCGGACTAAGTTATGTGAAGCTGATGGTGGAGGCGCACGGCGGAACGATCACAGTGAAGAGTGAATTAAAAAAGGGCAGCGAGTTTGAAGTGGGTTTACCTTTGAAACAGAAGACGCGGATGATGTGAAGTTGATCACTTTAACCGGATAAAATCAACAAATAATTTTCCCGCGGATGAAAAGCGGCCAATGGATAACGAATCAGTGGGCAGCTTTTCATCCGTGGGGCGCTAATTTTTTTAAAAATGCAAACGCAACCTAATAAAATATTATTGATTGAAGACGATCCCAATTTGGGATTCATTTTACATGAGAATCTCGAGTTGCAGGGTTTTGCCGTGAAGCTTTGCACGGACGGCGAGCAGGGCCTTGCGGCTTATCAAAACAGTAAGTTCGATCTGTGCCTCATCGACGTGATGCTGCCGAGAAAAGACGGCTTTACGCTGGCGCGTGAGATTCGCCAAGACAATCAGGACATGCCAATTATTTTTCTCACGGCGAAATCGCTGAAGGAAGATCGCATCGCGGGTTTTAAAATCGGCGGGGACGATTATATCACGAAGCCGTTCAGCATGGAAGAGCTGGGGTTGCGCATACAAGCGGTGCTCAAACGCACGAAGCCCGCCGCTGATGATCGTCAAAGCCGGCAAACTTATGCCCTCGGAAAATTTATATTTGATTACGAACAGCAAAATTTGCAAATCGGCGGCCGGCGGCAGAAGCTGACTTCGAAGGAATCCGAATTGCTGAAACTGCTCTGCCTGCATATAAACGATACGCTGGAGCGCGAGACGGCGCTGAAGCTGGTGTGGGGCGAAGACAGTTATTTCAACGGCCGCAGCATGGACGTATTTATTTCAAAGCTGCGAAAATATTTGCAGGAAGATAAAAACGTTGAGATTATGAACGTGCACGGCAAGGGCTTTAAGCTGCTGGTACGATAAAAAATTCAACTTGCCTTCCGCATGCGGCGCAATCGGGATTCCGCTTTCGCCATTTCTCTTTTGGGCGCGCTTATTTTTTTCTCCGGCACCGGCTCTTTCCAGCGTGAAAATAACTGCAGCATGATCAACGCGTCGTGCTGGCGTTCATAGCTCTCGAAATCTTGAATCACGGCGCAGGGCTCGCCGTTGTGGGTGATGATGACGGGTTGCCGCGAGGCATACATCTCGGCAATGAGCTGGTCGGCGTGGGTCATCAAATAGCCAAGCGACTTGCTACTATCCTCGGATTTCATCGCACGCTCCTTGAGTTGGGTGGGTTCATGCACTTCCCAAACAGCCTAAATCATTCCTAAGATTTTCTTGCTGCCGAAAAATAGCAATTTGTTTTGAAAGAAGCAAATGAATTTTTATAGAAAGGAAAAAAGTGGGCAGCCCCTGCAAAACGACACGTGCCTTGCACATTTAGTGAATTTATTGTCTGGTCAATCTGGCAAATCGCAAAAAATACGTTGACAATCGGCTGCACCTTCTGTACATTTTTACAGTCAAACAATTTCGAGATGCTTTTATACTTCTATGCCGAATCAATCGCAACTGAGTCATATCAACGCCGCGGGTCAGGCCACGATGGTGGACGTCGGCGCGAAGACAGCAACACACCGCGAAGCTGTCGCGCGCGGATTTATTGCGCTGCAAAAAGAAACGCTGCAAATGCTGCAACAAAATGCGTTGCCGAAAGGCAATGCGATTGAAACGGCGCGGCTCGCGGGCATTATGGCGGCCAAACGCACCGGCGAGCTGATTCCGCTTTGCCATCCGCTCGGGCTGGATTTTGTCGACGTGCAAATCGCAACGCAGGAAAACGGCTTGGCGATTGAAGCGACGGCGCACTGCCACGGCCAAACCGGCGTTGAGATGGAGGCGCTCACTGCGGTGGGTGTCGCCGCGCTCACGCTTTATGACATGTGCAAAGCCGTTGACAAAATGATGGTGATTGGCGAGATTAGATTGGTGAAGAAAAGCGGCGGCCGCAGCGGGGATTTTGTCCGGCCCGAAGAGGAAATTGTATAATGATTTTGCCACAACCCTAACAAGCGGAACCAAAAAAGAGTTAATCGCTCACGGAATTGGAACAGCTCACGGAAATAAAATTATAAAAATGTTTTACTTCCGTGAGAGTTCCATTTCCGTGAGCCAATTTTTTGAAAGTGGAATTTATGAAACTCACCGTTTGCGAATTTTCCGACGACCCCAGCGCGCTGTCGCAGGATTGGAAGGCGATGGCCCCGTACGTCTACAATCAAAGCTGCGATCTCCTGCTGATGCCGGAGATGCCGGCAAGCCCGTGGTTCGCGGCGGACGCGCATTTCGATGCACAGCTCTGGCAATATGCGCTGGAAGATCACGACCAGCTCGTGCGCGAATTAACCGCGCTCGCGCCGGCCGCCGTATTGTCGACGCGCCCCATCGAGCAAAACCAGAAACGTTTGAATGAAGCTTTTGTGTGGCATGAAAAACTCGGCTATCAACCGGTGCATCACAAAACCTATTATCCCGACGAGCCTGGTTTCTTTGAAGCGAAATGGTTTCACTCCACGCCGCGGGATTTTACACCGTACGTTTTGGGAAATCTGAAAATCGGTTTTCTCATTTGCACCGAATTGATGTTCAACGAATGGGCGCGTTATTACGGACGGCAGGGCTGTCACATTATCGCCGTACCGCGTGCGACGGAGAAAGCGACGGTCGAACGCTGGCTGCTGGCGCTGCGCATGGCCGCGATCGTTTCCGGCGCGTTTGTGATTTCATCGAATCGCGTCGGCCTCGGCCCGAGCGGCGTACACTTCGGCGGTGCGGGCGCGATCATCTCGCCCGAAGGCGACGTGCTCGCCGTCACTTCTTTTGATGATCCGATTATTACGATGGAAGTGAATTTGCAAGAGGCGGAAGCGGCGAAGAAAAAGTATCCGCGTTACGTGCGCGAATAACGCAAGGTTTGTAGTGTTGCCTTTAGGCATCCTCAGTCAGCGAATGCCTGACGCCTGAAGGCGTAACTACGAACGTTGGGAATCAATGCATTGAGCAGGGGATAATTCCAATCATTCGCCGCGGCATTGTAAACACCGAAGCCGGAAATAAATTCCCAGTAATGCCAACTGATGTTGTTGGCCTCGGCGGTGCGGGCAACGGTTTCCGTCCACAGCGCGCGCGACGTCATATCGGCTTTGCTGTACGCGCCAAATTCACCCAGATTCAAAGGCCGGCGATTCGTCACTCCCCATTGCGCGGCGATAGAGAATTCCTGCTGAATCGCTTGCCGCTCCGCAGCCGTGCCGGTCCACCGCGTGCCGAGCCACGCATTGCTGCCGGAAACCCATTCCGCGCCTTGATGCGTGAATTGAAACGGATTATAATAATGAAACGCCACAATGAGATTTTGATCATTGGCCGGAAGCGCGAGCGTATTAAGCAAACCAATATAATACCAATTCGCCGGCCCGACGATCAGGATTCGGCCGGGGTTGGTTTGGCGAATGGTCGCGATGGCCTCCTGCAAATATTGATTCCACAGATCGCTGGTTAGCAACGCATTCGGCTCATTGAGCAGCTCGAAAAAAAGATCGCCCGAATAATTTTTATAATGCGCAGCAAGCTGCTCCCAGATCGCGAGAAATCTCGCCTTGTGCGCCGCCGGATTGATCATTATCTCTTCGTAATGATGAATATTGATGACCACGGCCAGTTTTCTCGTCAGCGCCTGATCAACGGCCCAATCAACGCGCTGCAGAAAACTGTTGGCGATGGTATACGGCGCGTTCACCGCTGCATGTGCTGACCAGCGAATGGGAATGCGCACGGAAGTGAAGCCGGCATTTTTAATTAGATCGAAATAAGTGCTGTTGAGAGTGACGCCCCACTCGCCTTCATTCGGCGCTTCCAGCGCGTTGCCCAAATTCACGCCGCGGCCTAATTTTGCATTTTGCGCGAAAGGATCCAATCCTGTCGGCGAGTTTCCATCTTCGGGTGACAGGAGATTTTTAGATTCATTGGAACAACCGGCCAAGAGCAGGGCAAGGGCAGCCAGCGCCACGATTTGCTTACAGTGAGTTTTAGACAGTTTCATTTAAAAAGACGAGGTAGCATAATTGACTTGTGAGGCAACGGCTTGAGGAGAGGTCAAGATGTCTGTGTGAAATAAATGGGAACGGTGAGGTAAATTATGTTGCCGGCCGTTTGAGCGCAGCAATTTCAGCTTCCAGCTCGCGGAGCTTTTGCGCCAACTCTTCATTATGAGGTTCTTGTTGGATTGACCGGCGGGTACGGCTTTTGAGTTCTTTTTCAAGATCGTCGAATTGTTCACCAAGCGCTTTATCCTGCTGCAACAACTTGTCATAATGCTTTTTGCTGATCGGACGCTCCTGGCGGGCAAACCAGACCACCACACCCATTGCGGCGGCAAGAAGCCCCATTACTGTAATCAGCAAATTGGTCTGCCGATCAAAGCCCGCTTCCAGCCGTTGGTTAAAATCGTCGCGCAACGCATCAAGCCGCTGATTCGTATCGTCAATGCGCTTATTGATATCGTCAATGCGCGTTGCTATCTTCGATATGCTGATTCGTCGCCTTGATCGACTCCTCAATCCGCGTTAAACGCACGTCAATGGATTCCCGCTGCTGCGCCCATCCGGTTGCAACAAACATCAGGGTAAAGAATGCGATTGCGTTTAACGTTTTCCGTGCCATTGTAAGTTCCGCAAGTGTTTGCTTGCATTAAATATAAAATAATCGCACGAAATGCGCAAGCCTTTTTTCCGCCGGTGATTGGAGAGATCATTTCGCAAGTAATCTTACTTGCAATTAACCCTCCGCTTTCTTAACTTTTTTGTATGCCATTTCCCTTTGCCGAAATCCACTTCGCCCTGCCCCTTTCTCGCGGCTACACGTATCGCGTGCCGGAAAATCTTGATACCATCGCCCAAATCGGTTGTCGCGCGCTGGTGCCGCTCGGCAAGCGCGTTGCCACCGGCTTCATCGTGAGGCGTACTGATAAAATCGATTTTGCGCCGGAAAAGCTGCGCGATATTTTGGATGTGCTCGATGCGGCGCCGCTGTTTGATGAAGCGCGTTTGAAATTGGCGGAATGGATTGCGGATTACTATCTTGGCAGTCTCGGCGAAGTTTTGCGCACGATGTTGCCGCCCGGCTTGGAAAAAGAGAGTCATCAATATGTTCGGCTCTCGCGCGAGCCGTCGGCGGAAGAGATGATGCGTTTGGAAAATCGCGCGCCGCGACAGGCGGAAATCGTGCGCGTGTTAATGGACAAAGAAGGTTATAAAGTTCGATATCTCGTCAAGCATCTGCGTTACGAAGGCGTGCGCAGCAGTTTACAAAGCTTAATGGCTGCTGAGCTTGTCGAAGCAAGCCAGCAAATGCAGGAGGGCGATGCGCGGGCGCAAAAAAGAGTTTTTATCCAACTCACGCCGGCGGGGAAGG
>Ga0247727_10016947_pt1 | contig 11665 bp, 5 predicted proteins | sample WisWelCaveWW1625_FD_202498 | JGI IMG/M metagenome (GOLD analysis project Ga0247727, IMG submission 202498) | Biofilm microbial communities from Wishing Well Cave, Virginia, United States - WW16-25 | ecosystem: Environmental > Aquatic > Deep subsurface > Groundwater > Cave microbial mat | place... | reverse complement strand
GATGGGAAATGCATCCATCCTGCCAGGTTACTCCGTCTTTCAGCTGGCGCTCCCTTTCGCCTACCCTGATACGACTTTGTGAGACTTTGTTAAAGTTCGCTGGATACGACTTTATGAGACTCGACACCGGATGGAAATTATCTTTATGCCGCCAGCTACGCTGATGACTCAATCGCCATTTTTGCGCGGGATACGAATGATGGTAGTTTGCAGTTCAAGGTGGCAACAGTCCTGGGCTTGAGCGGAGGTATGCCTTACGGGCATTACTATGTAACCATCAGCCCGGATGGAGAGCACGTCTACCTGTCGGCAGGGGAATCAGATGGATACTATCTACAGAATGGCTGGCTTGCCGTTATGGATCGTGATGGAAATTCCGGCACGCTAACCATACTGGAAGTTAAGAGCTTGAACAGCTATTTGCCAGAAGAAATTGTCTTCAGCCCGGATAGTCGGTTTTTGTATTTTTCGCTCCATCAATATTACACAGAAAACTTGCAGGTCTATGCCAGGGATGAGTTGACCGGTTCTGTATCCTACGTTCAAACCATCTGGCCCGGAGTTTATCCTGAATATTTTGGCGTCACCGCGATCTCCATTTCGCATGATGGGCAATTCCTCTACCTTTCAGGTATTGAGCAGAACGCCGTTGCCGGATACGAACGCGATCTTGAAACAGGCAAACTGACATTTCTCATTATGTACCATGACAACCAGCAAGGGATTGATGGCTTGAATGGCGCCGCTGATATTGTGATTTCATCAGACGAGGGGGACGTTTATGTGGCAGGGTTCTTGGATAACAAAATCGCTATATTTGACAGACTCCCCGGAACTGTTGGTCTCCGGTTTCAAGGGATTATGGATGACACTGCGGAGATTGACGCGATCGGGGATATTGCTGCGATTGCCGTTTCTGCCGATGGACGGCACATTTACGCCGCTGGGCAGGGCGATGATGCCATCTCCGTCTTTGGGCAGGACTTCAACACAGGCCAGCTTACATTGACCCAGGTGGTAAGGAATGGAGTGGGCGGCATCCAATTTATGAATGAACCGCGTTGGATTGGAATCAGCCCCGATGACAGGTTCGTCTATGTATCCGGGGGCTTCGGCCCATCCAAGGCAGCCGGTCATGTTTTTGCCAGGGATGTGGACACAGGTGAATTGACCCTGGTGTTTGATTATTCAAGTTTGATCGCAATTGCGATGGATGGCGAATTTTCGCCGGATGGCAGGTTTCTTTATCTTGCCAGGCAGGACGATTTTGATTGCCAGTGTATTCAGGTCTGGGAACGGGATCATCTTACAGGAGCGCTGTCCTGGCGGCAGGATTACGGGCTAAACGTATATCCCAAGGCAATCGAAATTTCCCCGGATGGGACAAGGCTCTTTTTGGCCGAGGATGAGTATCTCCGCGTTTTTGAGATTGATCAAACCACGGGGGTGATTACTGAAATCTTCTCAACAAAATACTTGCCCTTTGACACGCTGGATGCAAATGAAGCGCTGGCGATCAGCAATAATGGGCAGTTTCTATTTCTTGGTTCCCGCCTGATTTCAGCAGGACAGGCAATGGTTGTTTTCAGAATCGAGACAAACGGCAGCTTGGAATGGGTACAGACCCTGACAAATAACGAAACGGGATTGGAGTGTATTTACGACATATCATTCATTGTCCCCAATCCTGCCGGGAATGAAGTCATCGCCACCGATAGTGGAAATAGCTCTTTGTGTGTTTTCAGGATGGATCGGCTTTCAGGCAGCCTATTTTTTGCTGAGAGAATATCCGAAGGTGTCAACGGCGTGAATGGCATTTCGGCTGTGAACACTGCCGCGGTCAACCCCGCCGGAACGTATATTTATACAGGCTCCTGGGTGAGCGATGCAATTACTGTCAGCCGTTTCCACCCTCAGCCCTATTACGAAATCTTTTTCCCGCTCATCCAGCGCTGACCAGCCCCCGTAACTCATCCTCCCCCATCACCTTCACCGCCAACTCCGCCGCTTTCGCCAGTTTTGACCCGGCGGCGTCGCCTGCCACGAGGTAATCCGTGCCTTTGCTGACCGAACCGGTGACCTTGCCGCCATGCGCCTCGATCAGGGCTTTGATCTCATCGCGGGGGACGCTTAATGTCCCCGTAATGACAAAGACGAGGCCCGCCAGGGGTTGTGACCCCATGGGTTGGGGCCGCGCCTCGGCAATGGGCCACATCCCCCGCGCCCGGAATTTTTCCAGCAGGGCGCGGTTTACGGGGCGGGCAAACCAGTCCACGATAGCCTGGGCAATATTCGGGCCAATGCCTTCAATCTGTGTGAGGTCTTCCAGCGTGGCGGCGGCGAGTTGATCGAGATCGGGGTAATGGCGGGTGATGTCGGCGGCCATGACCTCGCCGACGCCGCGGATGCCGAGGGCGTTGAGGAAACGCGGCAATGGCTGGCTCCTTGAGGCTGCGATAGCTTCCAGCAGGTTGTCCGCTTTCTTTTCGGCAAAGCCTTCGAGGGTGAGTAAATCTTCCTTTTTCAGCGCGTACAGATCGGCGGGGTCGTCGAGCAGGTGGGCCTCCACCAGTTGCTCGACGATCTTGATGCCCAGCCCGACAATTTCCAGCGTGCCGCGCGAAACGAAATGTTCGAGGTTGCGGACGAGTTGCGCCGGGCAGGCCGGATTGATGCAATACCAGGCGACCTCGCCGGGAATTTGGGACACGGCCTCCCCACAGGAGGGGCAAATCTGCGGGGGAACATACGGCTCCTCGGTCCCCGTTCTGGCTCCCTGGAGCGGGCCGATCACATAGGGGATCACTTCCCCCGCCCGTTTGATCAGCACCCTGTCGCCGATGCGGATGTCTTTTTCCTCAATAAAATCAAAGTTGTGCAGGGTGGCCTGCCGGACGGTGACGCCGCCGATTTCGACGGGGTCGAGGATGGCGTAAGGGGTCAGTACCCCCGTGCGGCCCACGTTGACGCCAATGTCGAGCAGGGCGGTGCTCACTTCGGCGGAGGGGAATTTGTAGGCGGTGGCGCCGCGCGGGTCTTTGCCGACCACGCCCAGATCATTGAAGAGGGCGTGGCTGTTGATTTTGATGACCATGCCGTCAATTTCGTAGTTGAGGCTGGCGCGGCGCCCTGCCCATTTTTCGAGTTCGGGGAGGATGCTCTCGAGGCTGGGGTGGCGGCTGGCTTCGGGGACGGGGAAGCCGAGGGCGCGCAGGTATTGGAGGGTCTCCCATTGGGTGGCGGGGATGTCGCCTTCGGCGGTGACAATCTGGTAGATGAGGAGGGTGAGCGGGCGGGAGGCGGTGAGGGCGGGGTCAAGCTGGCGCAGGGTGCCGCTGGCGGTGTTGCGCGGGTTGACGTAGGTTTTTTCGCCAGCGGCTGCGAGGCGGGCATTGAGGGCGGTAAAGGCGTCGAGGGGGAAGAAGGCTTCGCCGCGAACAACCAAATATGACGGAGGACGGATGACGGAGGACAGCGATTTTTCGGTCTCCGGTCTGCGGTCTCCGGTCACAGGAATTCGGAGCGGCAGGGCATTGATCGTCCGCAAGTTACTGGTGATGTCTTCGCCGATTTCGCCGTTTCCGCGCGAGGCTCCCTGGACGAAGACCCCATCGCGGTAATGGAGGACGACGGAGAGGCCGTCCAGCTTGGGTTCGAGGACGAAGTCGCCGGTGAGGGCGCGCTCGTCCACTTTGCCGATGCGTTCCAGCCAGTCGTAAATGTCGTCGTAGTTGAAGGCGTTGCTGAGGGAAAGGATGGGGGACGGGTGGCGGACTTTCTCGAACTTCTCGGCGGGTTCGGAGCCGATGCGCTGGGTGGGGGAGTCGGGGGTGATCAGGTCAGGGTGGGCGGCTTCAAGGTCGCGCAATTCCTGGAGCAGGCGGTCATACTCGGCGTCCGTGATGACGGGTTGTTCGACGACGTGATAGCGGTAGCTGTGATAGTGAAGCTGCTCGCGCAGGTCGGCGAGGCGGGAGAGAAGGGGGGCGTCGGGCATGGGGGAATTATATTCAACGTTGGGACGTTTGAACGTGTCAACGTTTTACGGGGCACACATCTCCCGGCTCGTAATCGAGACTCTGGATGCCGTGCCAGTTTTCCCCATCCACATTCCCCAGCGGCGAGAGGATTTCCGGGTGCGCCGCGGCATACGCCACTGCCTGCACACAAGCCAGCCCGATGTCCTGCGAAGATTGGTACTCGTTCCAAAAAGCGGTTGCCATCTCAACGTAGGGATAGCCGGGATTGCCGGGTGGGTATTGGGCAACGAGGTTATTATAGACGATCTGCGCATCGCTATCGAAGCCGCGGATGAGGTGGATGAGCAGGATGCGGAAACGGGCGTAGGCGGAGAGTTGGAAGTATTCGGCGTAATTTTGTGGTATCGGCGTAGGGGCATTGGAATTGCCATTGAATGCCAGCCATGATAGTTCGAGTTGTAGAGCTTCTGACCACCAGTCCAGTTTGTCGCTAAAGATGGTATCTTGATACATTGATAGGGCGCGATCGTATTCGCTCATCTTGAAATAGCGATCGCCATCTTGAACCGCTTGAAACCGATATTCCGGGGTGGCATATTCTGTTCGAGCGAGAACAAAATTTTCCCCATTCCACATGTAGGTGTCAAATCGCCTGCGCCACGGCAGACCTGCCGCATAGATTTCCCAAATTGGAATATCGCCATCCAGCAGGATATCGATTGTCCCATCCCCATTTGTATCGCGGAAAGACGTCTCGAATGATGCGTCCATTCTTGCTGCGTCATCGCCATCGTATAGCGGATCATTTTCAATCTGGCTTGAAAAACCCGTTCCATCCCATTCGTACAGAAACAGTGCACCACACAAATTGAACCCGCAGGAACTTCCGAAGTAGATTGCAAGTTCGGGAATTCCATTTCCATTCAAGTCGCTTGAATTGATAATTTTGGCTTGCCACTCAGCGAATTCAAGGCCAACTTGGCGATATAGACCTTGATCACATTTGAAGACAAATAAATGAAATTGTAAGACTACCAGCTCATCAACTCCATCGCCCGTTAGGTCTTGTGCAAACCAAAGGTGGGATGTATCAGCGAAGTGGAAAAGACTATCCAATACACGAAGCACCTCATCTTGACTTCCGCCATTGTTTAAAAAGTTCAAAATGAATTCGCCGAAAACCGATGCGGGGGTCTGTCCCCATGCCGACTGAAACGCGGCTTTATCAGCAACCGTCGTGCTATCAACGGTAGGACACTCCGCGGGCATCCCCGGCGTCACCGTCACAATCGTACGCACATCAAAGGTTGGCGATGGCGTCAGGTTTGGGGTGGGAGTGTGCGTTGAAGTGGAGGCTGTTGTAGGTGCACGAGTCGGCCCCAACGTAACCGTCGGCCTGCGGGTGGGGTAGGGGGTGATCGTCGGACGGGAAGCTTTCGTCGGCTCCAACGTTTGGGACGCGGTCACACTTGGCTCTGCTGTAGGCGTCGCGTTCGACGGGGTGACGGCTGATGTACACGCGGTCAGCAGCCACAAACTTGCGGCGAGGAAAATGGCGAATGGGTTCAGGAGTTTGCTCATAGCAGGCCCTCTCTTTTCATCTCGATTGTCCCCAATCCTACTACAAAGTGGGGGAGCGCTGATACCGCTGAAAAACCTGATGCCGCTGAAAAAGCGGGTTATCAGTGCGTTCAGCTTTTCTCATGGTTTTTCAGCGCTCCCGTCCGGGTGGGAAATAATCGGGATAGCCCGCCACCCCGCCATGCAAAAGCTTAACCCGCACTTAAGGTAGAATACGGGCGTTCGGAAAAACCCATGCCCGACCTTCCTTCCATTCCCTGCAAAACCATTCAATTGATCGGAGCCGCCTCGTGAGAGTCAAAGTCTGGGGGGCGCGCGGTTCCATTCCATCCCCGCTTTCTCCTGAGGCCATCCGGGAGAAAATGATCGCCGTCCTTCAGGGGGCCACCGGCATTGAGCTCACCGACCCGATGGCGGTACGCGCCTACGTGGACGAACTCGATCCCGTCCTCTCCGGCACCGCCGGGGGCAACACGCCCTGCATCCAGATTCAGGCCGATGGCAAAGAGATCATCGTGGACGCCGGTTCCGGCATCCGCAACCTCGGCATGGAACTGATGAACGGGCCGTGCGGCAAGGGGCAGGGCGAAATCCATCTTTTCCTCAGCCACACCCATTGGGACCACATCCAGGGCCTCCCCTTCTTCGTCCCCGCTTTCGTCCCCGGCAACATCATCCACATCTACAGCATCCACAACGTCGAGCCAACCCTCCACGACCAGATGCTCCCCGCCACCTTCCCGGTGGACTTTGCCTATATGCGCGAGCGCTCCACGCTTATCTTCCACCCCTTGCGCGTGGGTGAGCGTTTCCAGCTTGACGAAATCCTCGTCACCAACCTGCGCCTCCCGCACCCCGGCGAGGCCTTCGCCTACCGCTTTGACTTCAATGGCAAGACCATCGTTTACGCCAGCGACGCCGAATACAAAAAGCTCGACGACAACACCACCCAGCCCTACGTCCGCTTCTATGCCGGGGCGGATGTCCTCTTTTTCGACAGCCAGTTTTCGCTGAGGGAGTCCCTCCTGCGCGAAGACTGGGGCCACAGCTCCTCCCTCATCGGCGCAGACCTCGCCCGGCGCGCCAGCGTCCGCCGCCTCGTCCTCTTTCACCACGACCCCACCACCACCGATCAGGAACTCCTCAACATCCGCGCCCAGACCATCGCCTACCAGAAAACGTACGACGCCGCCCCCCTCACCGAAATTTACATCGGGCGCGAGGGGCTGGCCTTCAACCTGGAACCGGTCGGCAAATTCCGGCTGGACTGGTTGGGTGAAAAAGAAACCGTCATCCTACAGATTTCCGAACAATTTGACCAACAGGCCGTCGCTGATGTGATCAACCAGGTGAGCGGACTCAGCCGCGAAGCCGCGGCCCCCACCGAGGGGGTCCACTTCCCGAGGCTGATCGTCGATCTAACTGACGTCCCACAACTCTCGATTTCCGGCCTGCGCTCCCTCATCGACCTGCGCAAACTGTGGGAAGGCAATTCCATCGCCCTCGCCGGGCTGACTGCCGCCTCCCGGCACGTCATCGAACTCGCCAACTTTCTCGACCATTTCGCCATTTACCCGTCCGTGGATATTGCGCTCGCCTCGCTGGAAGCGCTGGACTCGCTTGAACTCCGCGGGCAGTTGCTCCAGGAGCGCTACCGGATTGACGAGAAGCTGGGGCAGAGTGAGCTGAGCATCGTCTTCAAAGCCACCGACACCCGGCTGGATCGCCCGGTCATCCTTAAAGTTCTCTCCTCCAACCTCGGGCAGACGGCCACCCAGCGCCTGCTCCAGCAGACCCGCCATACCGCCCGCCTGCGCGCGCCCAACATCGTCACCATCTACGACTGGGATGAAGACTGGGGGCTGGCTTACCTGGTGATGGAATTCGTGGGCAACCAGACTTTGCGGGATGCGCTCAAATTCAAGCGCGCCATCAAGCCGCTCGAAATCGCCGTGGATATGCTGACGGCAATGGAATACGCCCACAGCAAGGGTGTCATCCACGGCAACCTCAAACCCGAAAACGTGATCATCGCTGATGACATCAAGCTCACCGATTTTGGCTTCTGGTGGGCGGAGGAGGGCAAACGGCTGACCGACATCCCGATGATGCTCGGCAACCCGGATTATCTTGCCCCTGAACAGATTATGGGCCAGCCCGTGGATGCGCGCGCCGACCTGTACTCGCTGGGCGTCATCCTGTACGAGATGTTTACCGGGGTCAAGCCATTTCCCGGGGATCCATCCGACTCGATGGTCAGGCGGCTCCGCGAGAACCCGGTGCCTCCCCGCCAGTTAAACGGGGAAATCTCCGTGACGCTGGAACATCTCATTTTGAAGTTGTTATCCACCTCGCCGCAGGATCGTTATGAGACGGCCAGCCAAGTGAAGGGCATCCTGCTTGGGCTGGAATCCACAGTGGAAGCCGCTCCGACAGGGGACGCCCCGGATGAGAAAGCAGAACGTTCCAAGCCGCGCTCCCGGCCCCTGAGCGGGGGCCACCGGCGCGATGCCATGATCGGGCGCGGCGAGGCGGTCGGGCAAATCCTGGAGATTTGGGAAACGGCGCGCACGGGCGAGGGGCAGGTCATCCTGTTGACCGGCGAGGCGGGCGTGGGCAAGTCCTTCCTGGTGGAGCACGCGGTGGCGAATATGCGGGATGCCGTGGTGTTGACCGGCCAGGGGAGCGAGATGGAAGCCAGCCAGCCCTACCAGCTTTTTGTGGATGTCGCGGCGGGCTATCTGGAGGCGTTTGGCGCGGAACAGGTGGTGTCCCACCTTGGGGAAAATGCCTCCGTCCTCAAGAGCATCGTTCCCGGCGTGACGGATTTCATCCCGGATTTGCCGGAACTTTCCCCGCTCGACCCTGACCAGGAGCGTTCGCGGCTGATCCGAAGTTTCGCCAGCCTGATCGAGCGCTCATCAAAGGAACAGGCCATGTGCATCGTCCTGGACAACCTGCAATGGGCGGACGCGGCGACGATGCAGATGCTGGCTTATTTGACCCGGCAGGCGGCGTCCATGCCCGTCCTGATTTTGGGCGTTTACCGTGAGCTTGACCTCCCGCCTTTGCACCCATTGCGCGAACTGGCCGGGACGCTGGCGGAGGCGGACTATTTCCATTCCATCATCGTTGACCGGATGGATCAGGTGGGTGTGCGCGATTTGCTGGAGGACATCTGGAAACAGTCTGTACCCGAAGACTGGCTGCGGACGATATTTGAACGCACTGGGGGCAATCCCTTTTATGTGAAGGAAGTGGCCAAAGCGCTGGAAGATGATGGACACGTTACTTTTCGCAATGGGCAGTGGGAGTTTAAATCGCTCGTGGAGGTTGCGCTCCCGAGGAGTGTACGCGACCTCATCATGCGCCGTTTCTCCCGCCTGGATGCCGGGGCGCAGGATTTCCTGCGACGGGCCGCCGTGCTGGGGAGGCAGTTTACTTTCCTTGAGTTGGTGGCCGTCTGCGGGCGTTCGGAAGCCGAATTGTTGGACATCCTGGATTCCCTCCTCCAACGCAACCTGATCCGGGAGGTGGAGGGAGGCGAATACCTGGCGTTTACACATGCCGACATCCACCAGACGATTTACGATGAGCTTGACCTCGATTTGCAGAAAGCGCTCCATGAGCAGACCGGGCTGGCGTTGGAAATCCACTATGCGGAAAACCCGGAGCAATATGCTTCCAGGCTGGCCTATCATTTTGTCAAAGCGGGGATGAACACCCCGGCCGTTTCCTACGGCCTGATGGCCGCGCGGCAGGCGCAATCGATCCACGCCTTCCAAAACGCCCTGTACTGGTACAACCAGGTTGTCCGCATCCTCCCCGAAGAGCACGCCAGCCTCCCCGATAAAATCAGCCTGTATGAGGGGCTGGGCACCATATTCCAGTTGCAGACCAATTATGCGGACGCCCGCGAAGCCTTCCAGTGTATGGAGAAAGCGGCCATGACCCTCGGTGACAAAGCCGCCCGCGGGAGGGCGCTGGTGGGGCAGGCCGGGGTGCAGGATGACCTTGGGGATCATCGCGGCGCATTGGCTACCGTCAGGCAGGCTATCCAGGCGGCTCAGGAGGCCGGGGATAATTCAGAGGTGCTGAAGGCGCTGGCAATTCAGGGATGGATTTACCAGAATCTTGGGGACTACGAGTCCGCCCGGATGGTTGGCGAGCGGGCGCTGGCCATTAGCAAATCGCTCCAGATTGACCATGAGATTGCCCGGCACCTGAACCTGCTAGGCGTAGTCTACGCCGCCCTCGGTGACTTCAAGAAGTCCGGCCATTATTTGCAGGAGGCGTTCGTCCTGTACCGGGGGCTGCGTGACCGCAATTACCAGGCGCGCGTGCTAAGCAACCTGGGCGAGAATGCCCGCCGGCGCGGTAATCACGCCGAGGCCATCCGGTATTACCTGGAGGCCCTCGGGATTGCGCGTGAGATTGACAACATGGATGCGGAGGTCCTCTTCCTCAGTAACCTGGGAGGAGCGCGGGTGGGAAACGGCGATTTTGCGGATGGCGAGGCCGACCTGCGGAAGGTGCTGCAAATTGTGGAGCCTTCCGGCTGGAGTCACATTGCCGAGACATTTATTTTCCTCGGCGAGGCCTGCCTGGGTTTGGGGAAGATCGACGATGCACTGGCCGCGGGCGAGAAAGCTCTCGCCATTGGGCAGGAGCGCGAACAGATGGAGTACGTCGGGCGGGCCTGGCGGCTGTTGGGCGCGATTGCCAGCATCACCCGGATGCCGATCACGATTGGCGAGCGGCCCCACTCCGGTACGGCCATCAATGGCCGCACGGGCGAGCTGCGCAACAGCCGGTACAGCAGTAACAAGTTCCGGAAATACTCGCCGCACGAGTGTTTTGCCAAGAGCATCATGACCTTTTCGGAAATCCACCTGCAAGTTGAGCGCGCCCGCACATTGCGCGAGTGGGCGAAGTATGATTTATCTCAGGGGGAGACCGAGACGGCCCAGCGTAAATGGGAGGAGGCGATGAGCCTGTTTGCCCAACTGGGGATGGAAGAAGAAGCCGCCCGGATGACCCTGCCCGCCGGATGATGGTGGGCGGCCTGCCAGGCGAGCTTGCGGGGAAATTTGATATCGTACTTCGGCCGTAAACTCTCTAATTCCCCGAATCTTTCAAGGCCTGTTGGGTGGATATGGCCCACTCCCTCACATTATCGTAATAGTTCCCCGGCCCGCCGATGATGCCTTCCCGCGCTGTCATCATGCAATCAGCCGGATGAGCGTACGCCCCTCGCGAGGGTGCCGTACCCTTAATTTTCCAATTGCGCCTCCCGGAGTCCACCCTGGCCCGGACGTGTTTCCGCGCTTCAAAGGGGGTCACGCTCCCTTCCAAAAACCCAGTCAGGAGACGCTGTGCCTCGCGCAGTCCTTCCGCCGAGTACAGGCCCGGATGCTGGATGTAATAGCACAAGACCATGAGATGATGAACAGCCCCGTGATTGGGATACTCATTCTCCCAGAACAGCATCTTGTGGAAAAAGTCCTGGCAGGATTGGCCGTATTCAAGGGGGGTGGAGCGCTCGGGGCAGGTGTTGAGCGTGATGGCGGCCAGGTACTCCTGGTCATTTCCACCAAAGTTGATCGATGCTTTCATGCACATCTCTTGGTTGTTTTCGTCCGTGCTTTCTTTAGATTTTCAGCCACCCTGAACTCAACGGAAGGACGGCACTTAACCGTGGAGGTTAGCACTACTTTTCGAAGACCTCCAATAAAGCCTTGGTGGGTATTCCGCGGCGTTTGGGGGGCGTCCAGCGGGGCGGCGGCACCTTAAAAAGGAATAATTCTGCGACGGACCAGCGATGATCGCTCAAGCCAGCTGCCATGGCAGGTGTGCGTTGCACCTAACGGCTCGCGTTAGCGGTGGTGGGGCGGGCTGGGAAAATGTTTGAGAGCGGGAAAAACCCGAAGCCAGTGTTTCGACAAGCTCAACAACCAAAATGCTTGTAAATCGCGCAGACTCCCACCCGTCGGCTAGTAAGATAGAGAGGGACATGGCAGACCGATTGTCCGCAGGTTAGTCGAGGCCGTCGTGCAGCCCAGGTCGCCGTGTCCCGTACCCGTTGAGCCCGAACAGTTGGTAGG
>Ga0247727_10016946_pt1 | contig 11665 bp, 11 predicted proteins | sample WisWelCaveWW1625_FD_202498 | JGI IMG/M metagenome (GOLD analysis project Ga0247727, IMG submission 202498) | Biofilm microbial communities from Wishing Well Cave, Virginia, United States - WW16-25 | ecosystem: Environmental > Aquatic > Deep subsurface > Groundwater > Cave microbial mat | place... | reverse complement strand
TTGTTTCACCCGCAGTCCCGTGCGGCCATCGCGCATCTTGCGGCATGGGGCTTTGCGGACGTGTTCCGGAAATATCATGCCGGCGGCGGGCATTACAGTTGGTGGGATTATCGCGAGGCGGCATTCCGGCGCAATCTGGGCGCGCGCATAGATCACATCTGGGCCTCGCCGACGGCGGCGGCGCGGTGTCGCGCATGCGAAATTGATTGTGCGCCGCGCGGTGAACTCAAGCCATCCGACCATGCCCCCGTGACGGTCACGCTGGAGTAAGATGAGTAACCGGTTTGCCCCCGCCGTGGACGATGAGACCCTCCAACGTGAGAAGGCCAAGGCGCGCGCGCTACGGGCCACCGCGTGGTGGCGCAAAAAAACGGCCCAGGGTTTGTGTCATTATTGCGGTGGAAGATTTGCGCCGCAAGACTTGACGATGGATCACATCGTGGCGCTGATTCGTGGCGGACGCAGCGTCCGAGGCAATCTGGTTCCCTGCTGCAAGCCGTGCAACAGTAAAAAGAAAAACGCCCTCCCGATGGAATGGGATCCGTTTGCGCAGCGCGTCCCCTCCGCCGCCTCCTCCAAAGTGCCGTAACGCACCTCGACACGGCGCAGATACCCATGCCTTGCCTTGGCGCCTGTAGCATTTAGAGAGACGAACAATCCGGGCGGGGACGTCCCGGTGTGTGTGCTGGGTGTTCTTCCTTGCGGCAGCGTTGTGGGGGTGGTGGAGCTGGGGGGGATCGAACCCCCGACCTTCTGATTGCGAACCAGACGCTCTCCCAGCTGAGCTACAGCCCCGTGATCGAATCTCGCCCGCCCATGTCAAAGCGCCGCGCGCGGCGGGCGGGTGATGTATATCACACCGACGTGGCTTTCTGACAAGCCCCCTGCCGCTTGGCATCGGCCATCCGGTTGAGGGCGTTCAAATACGCCTTCGCCGAGGCCAGGATAATGTCGGTGTCGGCGCCGTGGCCGAAGGACGTTCGGCCCTCCGCTTCCAGCCGCACCGTCACTTCCCCGAGGGCGTCTGTTCCCCCCGTAATGGCCTTCACCGCGTAGGTCAAAAGGTGGCAGTAGACGCCGGTCATGGCCTCGATGGTTCGATAGACGGCGTCCACGGGTCCGTCTCCGGTGCCGCGCCGCTCTTGGGTCTTCCCTTCAATCTCCAATGTCAGGGTCGCCGTCGGCGTAAGGCCGCTCCCGCTTTGATAGTGGAGGGATTGCAAAATGTAAGTCTGCGCCGCGCGACCTGTCTCCTCCGCGACGATGGCCGCGAGGTCTTCATCAAACACCTCTTTCTTCTGATCGGCGACGTGCTTAAACCGCTCAAAGGCCCGATCTAATTCTTCCTGGGTAGGTGTGTAGCCCATCTGCGCGAGGCGGCTGCGGAAGGCGTGGCGACCGGATTGCCGACCCAGCACCATCCGATGTTCAGTGAGGCCGACCGATTCCGGCGTCATAATCTCATAGGTCCGTTTGTCCTTCAGGAGGCCGTCCTGGTGGATGCCCGCCTCGTGCGCGAAGGCGTTCGCGCCAACAATCGCCTTATTCGGCTGCACGAGCAGGCCGGTGATGTTGCTGACCATGCGGCTGGCTTGAGTCAATTCTTCCGCGCGGATGCCCGTCACGGCATCGAAGAAATTCTTGCGAACGCGCAGCGCCATGACGATCTCTTCCAGCGCAGCGTTGCCCGCCCGCTCGCCAATGCCGTTGATCGTGCACTCAATCTGCCCCGCCCCCTCCGCGACGGCGGACAGGGAATTGGCGACGGCAAGCCCCAGGTCGTTGTGGCAGTGCACGGAAAGGACGGCGCGGTCCATGTTGGGCACGCGGTTTCTGAGCATGCGGATCAGATCGGAAAACTCGCCTGGCACGGTGTAACCCACCGTGTCGGGGATGTTTACCGTCGTCGCCCCCGCGTCAATGACCGCTTCGGTCAGCCGACAGAGAAAGTCCGGCTCGCTGCGCGTGGCGTCCTCCGGAGAAAACTCCACGTCGTTGGTGAAGCGGCGCGCATACGCCACGGCCGCCACCGCCGCCGCAAGGACCGCATCCGGCGTCATATGCAGCTTGTGTTGCATGTGAATGGGGGAGGAGGCGAGGAAGGTGTGAATGCGGATCCGCTCCGCCCCGCGCAGGGCGTCCACCACGCAATCAATGTCCTTTTCCTTGGCCCGCGCCAAGCCGGCGATGATCGGGCCGTTGATCTCCCGCGCCACCTTCCGCACCGCCTCAAAATTATCCTCGGACGAATACGGAAACCCGGCCTCGATAATATCCACGTTCAGTCGGGCTAGCATGCGCGCGACGGCCACCTTCTCTTCCGGGTTCATGCTGCCGCCGGGGCACTGCTCGCCGTCCCGCAACGTCGTATCAAAAATCTGAATCTTCCGCGCCATCTCTTCTGGCCCTCCTGAAAACCGCGGGCAGTATACCACAGCCGACATCGCCCCAGATCACGGTGCGGCATCAATCGTGGGCATCTCCGTCTGTCCCCACTTGCAGGGGACAGAACGCCGCGTGGATGACCCCTCGTAGCCTGTGGCACCGCCAGGCGTGTCAGGGTTTTTATAGCCTCCGTTTTCACTCTGGTTTGACAGGGCGGGCGCTTTCCCTTGACACGAAAACGGGTATGAGTATACTTACTAGCGTTCGAGGCGATGCCTTCACATCTTCGGAGGGATTCAAGATGGCGCCGAGCAAGCCGGGCAAATACACCACAAAGGAAATTTGCGAGCAATTTGATATTTCCAAGTCCACGCTGTTTCGCTGGGAGCGCGAGGGCCGGCTCACGGACGTTTGGCGGGACTGGCGAAACTGGCGTCTCTATTCTGAGCAAAACGTTAAAGAACTGCGCAAAGTTGTTTCCGGACGGGTGTGATCTTTTGTGCGTCGCGGGCGGCGGGCCGCGTGGATACGGATTGAGATTGGAGCAATTCTCATGGGTTTCTCTTGGATGACCAAGAAAGATTTGATCGGTCTAGACATTGGTTCCGGGGCGATCAAACTGGTGCAGATCAAAAAGGCGGGTCGGGGATACCGGCTCGTCAAATTCGGCGTCAAAACGCTGGATCCGGAACTGATCGTGGATGGCACGGTCGTGGACGCAAGCCGCGTGGTTTCTGCCATCAAGACGCTGCTGGAGGAGCAGGGGGTGAAGGAGAAAAACGTCGCGTTGTCGGTCTCAGGTCACGCGGTCATCGTCAAAAAGGTGGGCATGCCCGTCATGACCGAAGAGGCGTTGGAAGAGTCCATCAAGTGGGAGGCGGAGCAATACATCCCCTTCGACATCAACGATGTGAACCTTGACTTTCACATCCTCGATCGCGCTCCGGCGCAAACGGGCGACCAGGGCCAGATGGACGTGCTGTTGGTCGCGGTCAAGAAGGATAAGCTGGCCGAGTACACGCAGCTGGCCACGGAAGCGGGCCTTGTGCCCGTGGTGGTGGACGTGGATGCGTTCTCCCTGGAGAACATGTACACCGCCAATTACGAGGTGAAGAACGGCGAGGTCGTGGCGCTCTTAAATATCGGGGCCAACGTTCTGAACATCAACATTCTCAAGAACGGCGCGTTCGCCTTTACGCGCGACATTTCGATTGGGGGCAATAAATACACCGAGGCCATTCAACGGGACTTTCACATTGACTATGCGCAGGCCGAGAAGGCAAAACAGTTAGAGGCAGTCGAGGGCGTCGAGGAGAAGGCCATATTGGGAATTATAGACGGCCTCAACGCGGAGATTGCCACCGAGGTGTCGCGTTCTTTTGACTACTATAAAACCACGTCCAACAACGAGCAGATTCACCGCATCCTCCTCAGTGGGGGCACGTCGAAGATGCCTCAAATCCGTGCGCGCATGGAAGAAAAAACCGGCGTTCCGACAGAGGCCCTCAACCCCTTCAACAAGATTCAGATTCCGCAGAAGTCTTTTGACCTGGACTACATCCGCGACATGGCGCCGCTCGCTGCGGTCGGCGTGGGCCTTGCGATGCGCAGGGTGGGTGATCGTTAGGGCAATCTCATGATTAAAATTAATCTTCTCTCCATCCAAAGGGCGCGAAAGAAAAAGAAGGCGTCCACCGTGCAGTCGCAGTGGATTTTGGCCGGCGTTCTTTTCTTTGGTCTGCTCGGCAGCCTGGGGTATGCCTGGGTCTATCTGACTCAGACGGTGGACCGACTGCGTGTCGAGAAGGTCAAACTGACGGACGAGCTCGCGATGCTGAAGGGCCAGGTCAAAGAGGTCGAAAACTTTGAACACGACAAGAAAGCGGTCGAGGAGAAGATTGGGGTCATCCAACAGCTGCAAAGAAATCAGACCATCCCCATCCGGTTGCTTGCGGAGATCAGTGAACGCCTTCCAGATCGTGTGTGGCTCATCAGCCTTGCCGAGCAGAACAATCAGATCAGCCTGGAAGGGAAGGCCACTGGCAACGGGGAGATTGTGGACTTTATTAATGCCCTGAAGAAGTCTACTTTTTTTGAAAACATCGAAATTGAAGAATCGCGCCAGGTGGTGGAGGCCAGTATCCCGGTCTACACGTTCAAGTTGAAGTGGAGAATCCGCGTCGTCTAAGGTCGTGCTGCCGTCTTTTGAGGAATTCGTCCATGGCGATTAATTTAGACAGCGTCAAGAGTCTGACGGGCACCCAGCGCTCGATTTTCTTCCTGCTGGTTTTGCTGGTGATCTCCGGCGCCTTCATCTGGTTTGTCTTTATCCCCAACAACGACGAAATCTCACAGCTAGAGGACGCGGTCGCCGGATTGAACAACGACATCAATGTGCATCGCACGATGGTGCGCCATCTTGAAGACCTCAAACGAGAATACGCCGCGCTCCAGACGCAATTGAGCGACCTCAAGAAGAAATTTCCCCCAGAGGCCGAGGTGGAACTCTTTCTCAAACAGGTGTCTGAGTTGGGTGAGAAGACGGGGCTCAACTTTAAACTTTGGAAGCCAGCAGGAAAGCGGGCCCATGCCTCCCACCTTTATACGGAGGTGCCGGTGAATGTCGAGGTCTCAGGGGAATATCACGCGCTGGGCGTCTTTTTTGACCGCATCAGCCAACTGCCCCGCATCATCAACTGGGCGAACCTCAAAATGGGCGGCGCCAAGATGGACAAAAACAGGGTGATGATCGAGACGAGTTTTGCGGCCACCGCCTTTGCCTCCGCGATCGAAGCGGCGGCGCCTCCCGTCCCCACGAATCCGGAGAAAAAACCGGCCTTTGAAGGAACGCTCTAAAATGATAAAACCCGTCTGGGTTGCTTGCCTACTAACCGGGACAGCCCTTGCGATGTTCGGTTGTGGGACGTCCGATTCCACGTCCAAGACGGCGCCCGCCGCGCCTCCCGTAGCGCAGGTGGAGAAGGCCGCGCCACCGCTTGTGGTGGTCGAGGCCGCGCTCCAGGCGCCCGTGCAGGCACCTGTGGGCGATGCGCAAGACGCGCCGACGGACGCCGCGACGGAGGAGGGCCAGGTGGAAACGAGAGCCGAGATGCCGTTGACGTATAACCCGGAAGGAAAACGCGATCCTTTCCGATCGCTCATCCGACCATCCACCGGCAAAAAAGAACCCGACGCGAACGCCCCACCACTTGAGCGCGCAGAGTTGCGCGAACTGCGGCTGACCGGCATCGTCTGGGACGATGCGGACTACGCGGCCCTAATTCAGACGCCGGATGGGAAGGGCTATGGAGCAAAAGTGGGAACGCGGATGGGGCTGAACAACGGCATTGTAAGTCGGATCACCAGCAAGGATTTGGCGGTCGAAGAAAAGTCGGTGGACATCTTAGGCAAGGTGCACGTGGTCACGCACGTGTTGGAGTTGCATCCCAAAAAGGAGGGGCTGGAATGAGGGCGCTACGGTCAAGAATCGCCATTTTTCTCCTGATGATCATCTTTGCGTGCGCACCCAAGGCGTCGCAGGTGGCGACACCGCCACCTTCTTTCTCTCACGAGATTCAAGACATCCGCCTGACGCACGCCACCGATCAGACCCAAGTGATTGTCCGGGGACAGCGCCCCATGATCTACACCTCGTTCCACCTGGCCCATCCGGATCGCTTTGTCGTAGACATTGCGGGGGTGGGGCTGGGGACGTTTACCGAGAAGATTGTGCCCGACCAGGGGCTCGCCCGTTTCGTTCAGCCCCGGGGTGGGGTACGAAATCAAGGGTCGCAGTTAGAGATTGGCCTGTCGGAGCCCGTGGAGACGTCCGTGCGTACCGACGGAGTGAATCTCATCATCGAGGTGGCGCGCGTGGCCCGGATGCAGCCACCCCCGCCGACGCCCGCGCCGGCCGCGCCCCCCGCTGTCGCGTCCGAGTCGCCCGCCGCGCCAGAGGTCGAACCACAGGCGGTTTTGCCGCAGGCGCAATTCCTAAAAGACATTCGCTTTGAGCGGGGCGCGGGGCTGCAGATGATTGTAACGGCGGACGGCCTGCTTGCGCCGCGTCCGGTGTTGATTGATAAAAACCGCTTGGTGATTGACCTCCCGGGCGTGAAACCCGCAATGAAAATGCGCACGCTGCCCGTGAGCGATCCGTCCGTTAAACAGGTCCGGATGGGGCAGCATCCCGACAAAATCCGCCTCGTGCTCGATCTGCTGGCGCCGGTGGCCTATGCCTTTCGACAGCAAGATCGGGACTTGGTGGTCTTTTTGCGTCCCGCCGTGGACGGGGAGGTATCTCCTGCGTCCCTCGCGTCGTCCGCGCTGCCTCCAGCGTCGGATGCGCAAGAGGCGGTGGGGGGGGCGGCGCCCACTTCGGCCGGTGCGGCCGCCGCGCTGACGGGAGAGGCGGCGCATGCGTTGCCCGCGGCGGAGACGACGCAGGACCTCGTTGTCCCGCCCCCCGCCGTGCCACCGTCGCCCAGCGCACCGCCTATCACGCCCCCCGAATCGGATGAAGGGGGCACGCCCCGTTATTCAGGCAAGCGGGTCTCGCTGGACTTTCAGGACGCCGACGCCGCGAACGTGTTGCGCCTGATCGGCGATGTGAGCGGCTCCAATATGGTCATCGGCGAAGACGTGAAGGGGAAAGTGAATCTGCGGCTCAACGGGGTGCCGTGGGATCAGGCCATGGACATCATCCTCAAGACCAACAGCCTGGGGCAAATTCGGGAAGGGAACATCATCCGCATCGGAACGCTCGCCAGCATGACCCGCCAACAGGACGATGAGGCCAAGGCCAAGGAGGCCAAGACCAAGGCGGAGGACCTGACCACCCGCATTCTGTACGTCAACTACAGCAAGGCGATCGCGCTGTCGGAACCGCTAAAAAAGAGCCTCTCTCCACGCGGAGACATTACGGTGGACGAGCGCACCAACGCGATGATCGTCAAGGACATCGAAAAGAACGTCGAAGAGGTGGCAAGGTTGGTCAAGAAACTCGACACCCCCACGCCGCAGGTGATGATCGAGGCGCGCATCGTCCAGGTCTCGCCCACGTTCAATCGCAGCCTCGGCATTCAATGGGGCGCAAATTACAACGACACCTATAAGGCCAACCGGGTGGGCATTGGCGGTGTTGCCTTCGATAAAAAGTCGTTTGGCGTTCCCGCGCCCGATTTTGCGGTCAACCTGCCCGCCTCGCCCACCTTCGGCGGCGTGGGCTTCACGTTCGGGCGTCTCACGAGCAATCCGTTTAATCTCGATCTGCGCCTCTCGGCGGGCGAGTCCCAGGGCCTGACCCGCATCGTTTCCCGCCCGAAAGTGGCCGTTCTGGATAATCAGGAAGCGAAGATCTCGCAAGGGGAATCCATCCCGTTTCAGACCGTTTCGAGCCAGGGGACGCAGACGACATTCGCCGAGGCCAATTTAAGCCTGCTGGTGACCCCCCACATCACGCCCGATGGCAGCGTCATGATGAAAATTAAGGTGACGAAGGACTCGCCTGGCCCCGTTCAGCCCGGCGCCTCCGGCCCCAGCATCCTTAAGAAGGAGGCCTCCACCAACGTTCTGGTTCGCGACGGCGACACCACGGTCATCGGCGGTATCTACGAAAAGAGCCAGACCGAATCCGAGGACGGGCTGCCCTGGCTTAAGCGGATCCCCGTCATCGGATGGCTGTTTAAGACGGAACAGAAACGCGACCAGATTTCCGAGCTACTGGTCTTCCTCACCCCAAAGATCGTCGTGCAGGGCCCGGTCGTCGAGTGAAGAATGTCGTGCTCATCGGCTTCATGGGGACGGGAAAGAGCGTGATCGGAAGACGCCTAGCCAACGCGCTCGGCTTTCGGTTTGTGGATACGGATCGTCTGGTCGAAAAGCAGGCCGGCAAAACGATCGCAAAAATTTTTGCAGAAGAGGGCGAGGCGCGCTTTCGAGAATGGGAGGCGGACGTGGCGAAGCAGATTTCTGGATGTCACGCGTGCGTGATTGCGACGGGCGGGGGCATGGTGACTCGTCCAGAGAATCTGGGGCGGCTTGCCGGCATTCGGGTGGCCCTGACGGCCCGGCCCGACGTAATCTTGAGACGGACCCAGGCGCACCCGGGCCAACGCCCGCTTTTGCGCAGCGCAAATCCACTCGCCGACATCGCGCGGCTGCTGGCCGAGCGGGCGCCATTTTATCGCCATGCCGACCTGACCGTGGACACGTCGGATGTGTCCATTGACGCGGCCGTGCGCCACATTCAAGCAAAGGTGATCGAAATTGAAGGCCAAGCGCATTCCGGTTGATTTGGGATCAAGCGGTTATGACATTGTGATCGCAAGTGGCCTGCGCCATCACCTGGGGCGGGTGCTTCTGGAGATCGCGGCCCCGCAATCCTCTGCGCCGCCGCGATCCCGTGGCGTGCGCATGACACAAACGACCCAAGGCGCCCAAGTTGCGATCGTAACTAATGCCAAAGTGGATCGCCTTTACGGTCACGATGTGCGGGCCGGCCTGGTGGCCGCGGGCATTCGCCCGCTGACGATCCGCCTGCCCGACGGCGAACGCCACAAGACGCTCGATACGGTCGGGCGGATTTACGACGCCCTGATCCGCCATCGCTTCGAGCGCGGCGCGACGCTGATTGCGTTGGGCGGCGGCGTGATTGGTGATCTTGCCGGCTTTGCCGCGGCGACGTTTTTGCGCGGCATCGCCTGCGTCCAGGTTCCGACGACGGTGGTCGCCCAGGTGGACGCGAGCATCGGCGGGAAAACCGGCGTGGATCACCCGCTCGGCAAGAACCTCATCGGCGCCTTTCATCAACCCCGGCAGGTCTGCGTGGATCCGGAGGTGTTGACGACGCTCTCGCGTCGAGAATACGTCGCGGGTCTGGCCGAGGTCGTGAAATATGGCGTCATTTCCGACGCGGGTTTTTTCGACGATTTGGAATTGCGCGCGGCGGCGCTGCGCGCGCGAGATGCGGCGGTGGTCGCGCACTGCATCGCGCGATCTGCGGAGATCAAGGCGGCCGTGGTGGCGTCTGATGCGCGGGAGATGGGCCTGCGGAAGATCCTCAACTACGGCCACACGTTTGGGCATGCCGTGGAGACCCTGACCGGCTATGAGATGTATCGCCATGGCGAGGCCGTCGCCATCGGGATGATGTTCGCCGCCCGGCTCTCCGCGTATTTGGGCGTGATGCCGCGCGCGGCGGTGGAGAGGCAGGCGTGTCTTTTGCGGGCGCTTGGGCTTCCAACTCAGGTGCTGGGGATAAATCCAGAGGCGGCTCTTCGCGTGATGGCACGAGACAAAAAGGTGGTCGCGGGCGCGATTCATTTTGTGCTGCCAGAGAAGATTGGAGCAACCCGCATCGAGAAAGTAGATCGGGCGGACTTAAAAGAAGTCCTCAAAAAGTTCTGATAAGGAGTCGGCCATGAAAAGACGGATGCTACTTTTGGGGCTGGGGCTTTTGTTGGGTGCGATGACGGGGTGTGGTGGGGATGAACGCGCGCCCGTGGACGCCGTGGTGACCGGACCGGAGGATGCCGAGGCAGTTGAGATTCAGCCCCCGGGCGGGGGCAGAATCTACTACCGCAACCTCCGCTTTCACGTCAAAAATCAGAATGGCGATGCGATTCCCGGCGTGGAGATCGAGTTTCTCGCAAACGGGTTTCAAACCGGCGCGATTCTTACCGACCGCAACGGCAACGTGCTCAACACGGACAATCCGGATTTCTACGAGACGACAACCGACGAGTCGGGCGTCGCCCACGTGACGCTCCAGGTAGACCTCCCGCCTTCCGACCCTACCCAGACCATCAAGGCCACGGCATCCGTGGAGGCCAACGTCGGCGCGGCGCACGATACGTGGAAGGCGGCGATCACAATCAATCCCGTGGCCACCCCAACACCGACGCCCACGCCTTAAGGCCTGTGCGTTGTTTGACAGATCCATCGTGGCGGCTATCCTGTGAGAGGCGGCGCGGCTGGTATTCCTGGGGGCATTCTGGGTTGGCTTAAGACGAGCGAGGAGGCATTCAATGAGACGGCATCTGTGGTGGACGCTCCTGGTGGTTTTGTTGTTGGGTGTGGGTGGCTGCCCTGGGGGCGGCGGAGGGGTCGGGGATTCCGTGCTGGATGACGATCCCGTACCCGCCGCGCCGGGCACGGGTGTGGCTCCCACCCCCACGCCTTCTACCGATTCGAGGGTGGCCTCCATCAGTATCACGTCCTCCGGGGGTCTCACCGCCACGCTTTCCATCGGGAAGACTCAGCAGGTTACCGTTCAGGCGCTCGACGCGGCGGGCAATGCAGTGACCGACGCGGTGTATGTTTGGGAATCGGATAGGTCGGACGTGGCCGAGGTTAGCAACACCGGGTTGGTCACCGCGAAGGGGCAGGGAACGGCAAAAATCTCCGTGAAAAGCGGCCCGGCCACCCAGGACGTTCTGGTGGTCACGGTCACCTGCGAGGGGGTACCGTCGAGTGCCCCGACGCCGCTGGGCATCACATTCAACCCGGTCTCTCCCATCAGCGTTAGGGCCACCACCGCTGTGTCTGTGGTCGTGAAGGATTGCAAGGGCAATTCTGTGTTCGATAATACGAGCGTCACCTTTTCCCTCTCGCCTGCAACCGTGGCGACCTTGAGCTCCACGTCCGCGCAGACCACCAATGGCGTGGCCACCGTGACGCTCACAGCGGGCGATAATGCCGGCGTGGTGACTCTAACAGCCACGGCCGGAAACGTTGCGAGCTCGGCCAACCTTGAGATGAAGGCGCTTCCAGCGGGCAGCATTCAATTTGACTCGGCCAGTCCGGCCTTGATCGGCGTGAAGGGGTCCGGGAAAGATGAGGACTCGGAGATTGCGTTCAGCGTGCGAAACATCCAGGGGGATCCGGTGGCCGATGGGAGTGTTACGGTCAAGTTCCAGTTCATGGACGGTCAGAACCCTGGGGGCAAGGCCACGATCAGCCCCGTCGAGGTTTCTACCGTCAATGGCATCGCCAAAACCTTTCTGAAGAGCGGCCTTGTGGCGGGCCCAGTCCGGATCATCGCCTTCATTGACGAAAATGACAACGACGTGCCCGACGCCACGGAAATCGCAAGCACCACGACCAATCTGTCCATCGGGGGCGGCGTGCCCTCCATGCAGCACTTCAGTGTCGCGGTGGATTTGTTTAACATTGCAGGTTTGTCCCATGACAACCAGAAGGTCAACGTGACGGTTTATCTGGCGGATCGCTTCAGCAACACCAACATCCTGGAGGGACATGCGATTTCGTTTTATACCGA
>Ga0247727_10016945_pt1 | contig 11666 bp, 9 predicted proteins | sample WisWelCaveWW1625_FD_202498 | JGI IMG/M metagenome (GOLD analysis project Ga0247727, IMG submission 202498) | Biofilm microbial communities from Wishing Well Cave, Virginia, United States - WW16-25 | ecosystem: Environmental > Aquatic > Deep subsurface > Groundwater > Cave microbial mat | place... | reverse complement strand
GGCCTTTTCCAGTTGGCTTCTCACTTCCGCGCGGTACTTCTCCTGTCCCGTCCGCGCGTACACCAGCGCTTTGGCCAGCACGTACACATTATTCATCTGCTCCTGATCGCTCAGGTTGGGAGTCCCCACCGGCGCGTCGGCCTGCGTCTTCAACCGCTCCCACGCCGCTCCCTTCATCGGCAGCCGCGCTAGTTCCGCTGGACTGATCCACATCCCGCTCGGCTGCTTTGCTTGCTCCCGGTCACCAGAACCTTTCTGCTCCTCGGCCCACGCCGCGCTCGGCCACACCCACAAGCTGTACAAGAGCACAGCCAGCATTCCCGCGCCGCCCCCGCCGCGTCGCCACATCCTTCTGTTCCTTGGTGTCGCTGTGTCTCTCATCTCCATGCCTGTATATGCTGGTCTGATGCCGCTTGTCCAGAGCCTGGCTGCTTGTTGTCTTGTAGAAACTCCTCCATCAATGCGCGCTCTCCTCCAGCCAAACCATTCCCCGCGCCGGCCAATTACCATCCTGTTTTGGCACACGACCTTCGCACTTTGGGAAGAATCGGAATCAATGGCTTGGAGCTTTCGGCGGTGGGGCAGGGAAGCAGGCGGTTGGCGACGGTTATTTCCTGGCGGGCTTGCTTTTCCCGGTAGGGGAGGCCGGCGACTCGCTCACCAGCTTCCCCCACGGGATCTTCGATTGCAACTGTGGGTACTACACGATCGGTTCGAAGACGACCACCTGACTGACGCTCCCGGAGTTCCCGGCGGCGTCAAACGCCTTCACCGTAATCGTGTGGCTCCCTTCGGTGAACCCGGATACATCCAGCACCAGCGATTGAATCGCTGACGGGCTGAACTCTCCGATCTTCTGATCGTCCACCCAAACCTCCACGCGCACCACGTCCACATTATCTTGCGCGGCGAGCGAGAGGGTCAGTGTTCGGGTTACCTTCGCCGCCGGCGGACTCGAGAACGACACCACCGGCTTCGTCGTATCTCCCACCACCGGCAGTGCCAGCGTGTCAAACGTACCCACCGGCGAGAATCCGGTGTTCCCGGCCGCATCTGTCGAGCTCGCTCGGTAGTAGTACCGTGTCCCCGCTTGCAGCCCGCTCAGCGTTACGCTGTGCGAGGTCACCGACCCCGAACCAGTCGCCACGCTCCCGAGGCTGGGCGTGAGCCCATATTCCACCTTTGAGTCAGACGGCTCATCCGTGGTCCAGTCAATCCTCGCGCCCGACGAGGTGATGTTTGACGCTCCGGCGCCTGTGATCACCGGCGCGGTAGTGTCCCCGCCTCCGCCCCCGGGCCCGTTCTGCACGTAGAACCAGATTTTCGCCACGCCTGAGGGATGGTTGATCTCCCCTTTGCAGTAGGAACAACTCGACGTTCCGCCCGCAGGGTTGGTGGACTGCACTGCCAAACTGTGCCAACCGTCCTCCAGCGTGGTTGTGTCGATCGCGATGGGGAAAAAGCTCTGGAAATCCCCGTCTTGATCAAAGAGGATTTTTCCAGGGCGGGCATTCACTACCGGCCACGAGCCCACGGCAGGGATGAAGTGGGTCTTGTCCAGTGCAACCGTCAGGTGGCCGCTGTCTTTCTGCGCCCGCACCCGGAACGTGTGCTGGCCGCTCACCGGCTGGAGCGGAACGCATTCGATCACTGCATTCGTATACCCGAACCCCTCATACCACGCGCGCCCGATCAACGATGTATTGTTGCACCACCGGTTGTAGTCGCTCCCGCCGCCGCCGCCGTTCTGAACGTTCAGCGGGATGCCGCTTGAGTTCAGGTACTTTATCCCGTCAGGAGTTTGCGTCGTGGCCCGGATCCGCATCTCTCGGAAGCCGTTGGGCAGTTTCGTTGTGTCAAAGCTCACCGGCACGTTGAAAGCGCAATTCGTGCTCGCCGTCCCATCGTAGGGACAACTGAGGTTTAGCGGAATGCGCAGGAAAACGGACAGCTCCGTGTCAATTCGCAATTCCGTTAGTCGCGACGGGTTGTCGTGCAGCACAATCCGCACGTCGAAGTTGAGTGTTCCGCTCACTGTTTGACCCAAAGGCAGAAGTGCGGCCGCGTGGATGTGCCCGAAATTTGGAAACCACCACGCCTGCAGTTCCACTGGGATGCGCCGCGTGTCGAATCCACCGCCGTACGGTGGCGTTTCGGCTGGCATCTTGCTTTGCGCTTCTGCCATTGCCCGCGGGAACCCCACCAGGACTAGCAGCAGAATCATTGCGAAGTAAAGTTTTCCCCTGTTGTTCTTCATCGGCCCTTCCTTTTTTGTCTCAGTCTATTTTTGCCGGCTCACGCCGTTCCCGAGCTCCGTGCTCTTTGCTGTTCCCGCGCCTGTTGTTCCTAGTGCTCAGCAAGGCGCGTTCCACATCTGGAATAGCAACAAAACGCTCGGAAACCCCTGCATCATCGCTCCCGCTTCGTGCCAGACTGGAACTGCTTTCCCCTGGGCCCTCAACCGGAGCGTGTGACCGTGGTCACACAGTAAGACTTGCCAGAGGATGCCGATACTGGTCAGAAGGACAATTCTGGTACAGTCTTGAATTGGACTGTCGGTTGCACTGCGCACTTCCGGGGATGGCACCTCGCCCGATGCCCGCTGGTGGTCTTTTCTACTCTGGCACGCGCGGCTCGATTCCCGCTTTCTCACCCGCCCTTCTGTTGGTAGCCTGCTCTGGGCGCATCAACGTCCGCTGCTCCACGGTCGAGACACATTCTCTGCCGCGCTTTTTTAGGCTGCGCCTTTGGGAGTCCCAGAATGAAACGCATCTTACTGACGGGCGGCGCCGGCTTCATTGGATCGCACGTCGCCGAAGCCCTGCTTCGGCGGGGTGAGCAGCTCGTCGTCGCCGACTGTCTCGACGACTTCTACTCCCCCATTTGGAAGAACGCCAATCTCCAAGACGTTGGCCGCGTAGGAACGTTCGACTTTCAGTCCGTTGATATCTGCGACTTCGTAAAACTCCGCGAAGTCGTCGCCCGCACCCGCCCCGAGGCCATCATTCATCTCGCCGCGCGCGCCGGCGTGCGTCCCTCCATCGAGCAGCCGCGCCTTTACGAGCGCGTCAACCTTGCCGGCACCGTCAACCTCCTCGAGCTCGCCCGCGAGTTTGCGGTCCGCAAATTCCTCTTCGCCTCCTCAAGCTCGGTTTACGGTGCCACCAGCCGCGTCCCGTTCTCGGAAAGTCATTTCGAGCTTCGCCCCGTCTCGCCCTATGCCGCCACCAAACTCGCCGGCGAGCTGCTCTGCTACACCTACGCCCATCTCTACAGCTTCGACACCACTTGCCTGCGTTTCTTCACCGTCTACGGCGCTCGCCAGCGCCCCGATCTCGCCATTCACAAATTCATCGGCTTGATCGAAACGGGCAAACCCATCCCCGTCTTCGGCGACACCTCCACCGGCCGCGACTATACCTACATCGACGACATCGTCGCCGGCGTTCTCGCCGCTCTCGACTTTGACCCGCGTCCAAAGGACGGCGGCGTCCCCTTCGAAGTTTTCAATCTGGGAAACTCCCATCCGGTCAAATTGGGTGAGTTGATCGAACTGCTCGAGCGTGTCACCGGACGCAAAGCGGTCCGTGACCTCCGTCCGCCGCAACCCGGTGACGTCCCCATCACCTGGGCCGACGTCTCCAAGTCCGAGCGTTTGCTGGGATATTGCCCTGCCGTGCGGATTGAGGAGGGATTAGCGCGCTTCTTGGCGTGGTACCGTTCCGCCGACCCGAGCCGGCGTGCTTGAACCTTCCCGTTTTCGGTGAGGCTTTGGTCTGTTGGCGGGTGGAATCTCTTCTTTCTGCGCGGTCGGGCTCATAACTTCTCTCATCCGGTGGACAACCAACCGTTTCCGCGCGCGGAGCAGGTTGGCCAGGAATGGCCCGGGGTCGGACCATCGCAGCATCGCATCCTCCGCCCCCAGCCACGACCGCACCCACGACCCCAGGTTGAGCTGGCCCTTTCGCCGCAGCTCTCGATACGCCAGGTAGTCCTGTGAAAGGTGCACCCACCGCCGCCCTGCCTTGTATCCCTCGACGGGTTCCCCGGGCTGCCCCAGCGCGTCCAGGTAGGCCAGCTTGCACACTGGCAGTCCGCAGCGCTCGGCAAACTCCACGTACCACCACGCCCGCGCGTTAATTTCCAGCAGCTTGAACTGTCCGTCCCGTTCGTCGTACTTGAATTCGGCCCCGAAGATCCCTCGGAAGCCGGTTCTTAGAAACATCCGTCTCAGCGCCTCCGCGGCCGGCGCCATCTTCTCGAACGGCACCGTCATTGTCAGCGTCGAGTTCCCGAACGGCGTCGGATACATCCGCAGGCGCTGCCGCGCAAACCACGTCGGCCTTCCGTACTGATCCACGAACCCTTCGATCAGGTGGTGTGACGTCAGCGGCCCCGGGATGTATTCCTGCAGCACCATCGCCATCCCGTCCTCGAATGTCTTTCGCAGTAGCTGCAGCGCCTCCTCCCGGTTTTTCGCAGAGAAGGCCTTCGCCTTATATCGTCGCGAAAACTCCTGCGACACCCGCGGCTTCAGAAACGCTCCCTCAAACTCCTCTCCCGGGAGCGCCTCGGCTTCCTCCATCGACCGCAGCAGCCAGGTCTTCGCGTGCGGCACCTCTTCTCGCTCGAGTAGCTCCGAAAAGCGCCACTTGTCCAGCATCGCTTCGACGATCGGCCGCGGAGGCATGCTGACTGGAAAACGTCTCGCCAGTTCCGCGGGCAGCTCTGCCACGGCTTTCACCCAGTCATCCGCGCAGGGCATCAGCACTGCGCGTTCCAGCGGCAGTTCCTTCAAAATTTCGGCCAGGCGGTTCGGGCAAGGATTTTCGATAGCTGCCCCGGGAGGCACTTGGAAATACCTCGAGTAAGGTAGATATTCCGGTTGATCCGTAATGGAGTAGGCCGTGATTCCCGCGCGCCCTAGGCTTCGGATCACTCCCAGGTGGGTAATCCCATGTCCCAGAACCACAACCGGAACTCGTAAGCCGTCCATTTGACGCCCTTTTGACGCCCTTTCCTTCCGCTCCACTCCAGCCTAGGGACCTTTCTCCCTGGCGTCAATGGCCTGAAGAACCTAGACGTACCGGTCCTCCCAGTACCTGCTTCTTCTCCGCCCGCGTTATCGCTCTTCATGATTACTCATCGCTGCACGCAATGCCCGCCGTTGCGAATTCGCCGCCGCCCAGACGTAATTCTGCGCCGGCCATCTTGCCTCTTCTAAAACGCCCCCTCATCTGCCGACGGCCCGTAAATCGCCGGCACCGGCACATCATTCAGCCGCAGATAAACTCCGAGCTGCGCTCGGTGGTGGATATTGTGGTTCATCACCAAGCTGCGCAGCACGGCGATCTTCGGCAGTGTAAGAATTGCCTTCCCGCCGCGCAGCAGCGTCCACGGTTTCAGAAACTGCTCGTCGCTGGTCGCGGCAATCGCCGTGCGCGTCGCCGCGACGTTTTTGTCAAACATCTCCAGGATCTCCTTCCGCGATTTCCCCGGTTCCATTTGGGGCAGCGGTTTACCTCCCGGCGCTAGGTCTAGCGAATCCTCCTTGAGGGTCAGAACGCCCCAGCTCGGAAGGTTCGCCAAGTGCGTCGCCAACCCGCTCATCGGCCACGACCTCTCATGCGGCTTCCAGCCCAGCTTGTCCTCCGGCACGCGCTCCAACGTCTTCCGCGTGTTCGCCATCTCCTGGTCCCACTCCGGCAGCAATGCCTGGCTCATTCCCATGGTCTCCTCCTGTCCCGCGCATTCTAATCCAACTTGCACTTTCCGGGTGGTGTGCCCCTCCCAGCCCTCGATCGCCGATGTCCCGCGGCAATTCCCCTTGACAACCTGTACTCCTGCGATATATCAACGCCGCGTAATTGCCTGTGTAGTGCATAGAACCGGGCTCCGGCATCGCACCGTGACTGCCACCGCCTACAGACCTGCTCCCATGTCTCGCCCTCTCTTCGCGCGTGGCTCTCGCGGATGGCTGGTCGGACGCATCCAGTCCGCCCTTAGCCTGCAGCGTCTTTATACCGCCCCCATCGACGACGACTACGGCGGTCTCACCGAGCGCGCCGTCACTGCCTTCCAGCAAGCGCACCACCCTCCCCCCACCGGCCGCGTGGACGATCTTACTTGGACCGCTTTGCTGAACGAGCCCTTCCCTTCGCTCTTCCACCGCTGCCTTCAGCTCACCTCCTATTTCGAAGGCCACGGCTTCACCCGCGCCGCCGGCAACTGGGATGGTGCGGGACTCACCTGGGGCATCATCGGGTTCACTCTCAAATTCGGCAAGGTTCAGGAGATCATCCTCGAGGCCGCCCAACACGACCCCATCGCCGTCCGCTCTGCTCTTGTTGGTTTGGGCGACGAGCTCCTCCGCATTCTCCGCGCTCCGCTCCCCGACCAGATGGCCTGGGCCGATGGCATCAGCAATTCGCCCAAGAAGCACACCATTGGCGAGCCTTGGCATTCCGCCTTCGCGCGCCTCGGTGAGCTCGACGTCATCCGCGCAATCCAGCTTCGCCGCGCCAACGAAGACTATTTCGTCCCCGCCCTCGCCACCGCCCGCCGCTATCGCCTTGCCTCCGAGCAGGGCATTGCCCTCTGCTTCGACATCCACGTCCAGAACGGCGGCATTGACCGTGACGATGCTGCCGCCATCGCCGCCGGCCTCCCTGCTCTTCCACCGAGCAACGAGCAGGCTCTCCTCGTCCTCATCGCCAATTCAGTGGCCAACAATGCCAGGCCCGCCTTCCGCGAAGACACTCGCTCCCGCAAGCTCGCCATCGCCGCTGGCTCCGGTGTCGTCCGCGGCGCTCGCTTCTCTCTCGACTCCTGGGGTCTCGGCGATTTCCCCGCTGAAACGTAACTCACGCGCGCAACTCTTCCTTCCCCCCTTGACGTAGAGTCTCGCCGCCGCAACAATGCTCCCCCGGGACTGTTTCCCCCTCTGCCCATGCCCGCGAAGATTCTTCTCTCGCCTCGGCGCATCACCGGCTTTCTGGCCGCGGTGGTTGCCTTCCTCACCCTCGCCAGCCTCGCCACCCAGTACTCCACTTATTTCCTCGGTTACCGCTGGGTCTTCGGCATGGTTCCCAAGTTCTACTTCGGAAAAGAAGGCAACGTCCCTTCCTGGTATCAATCCGTCACTCTTCTGCTCGCCGCGGCACTGCTCGCCCTCATCGCCCTCTCAAAACGCCAGCACCACGACCGCTTCGCCTCCCACTGGAAGTGGCTGGCCCTCATTTTTCTCTGCCTGTCCCTCGACGAAGCCGCCTCTTTCCACGAGCTCTCCATCCAACCTATTCGCGAAGCATTGCACCTCTCCGGCTTCCTCTACTGGGCCTGGATCATCCCCGGCATCGCCTTTGCACTCGTCGTCTTCCTTCTTTACCTTCGTTTCCTCGCCCACCTGCCTCCGCGCACCCGCTGGCAATTCCTGATCGCCGGCGCCATCTACATTGCCGGCGCCGTCGGCGTCGAGTCCCTCGAAGGCCGCTACGCCGAGCTCCACGGTTACGAAAACTGGCCCTACTCCGTCCTCGTCCACTTCGAAGAGTTTGGTGAAATGTTCGGCATCCTCCTCTTCCTCTACGCCCTCCTCTCCTACCTCGAAACCCACGTCGGCCCCCTTGAGCTCTCCTTCTCCGACTCGAAGCCGTTGTAGCGCCGGGTGGCCCGGCTCCTGCTGGGACTCCCGGCCATCTTCTCTTCACCCTGCCTTCTTTCTCCCCCTCAACAACCTCATCATCCCCGCCGCCGCATGTGACATCTGCCCCTCCTCCCTCCACACCAAATACAAGTGCCGCGGCAAATTCAACTGCCGCACCTTCAGCTCCACCAGCGTCCCCTGTTCCACCTCCCACCGCACGCACATCCGCGGCACGATCGCCACGCCCATCTCCATCTGCACAAACCGCTTGATACTCTCAATCGTCGGCAGCTCCACCTGCATCCGCAGCGGCACCCGGTGCTTTTCAAACAACTGAATCACCCGCCACCGAAACGGCGACTCCACAATGTGGGCGATGAAAATCTCCCGCCCCAGCGCACCGATCTCCACCCGCCGACGCCGCGCCAGCCGGTGCCGCGGCGGCACCACACACGTCAGCCGGTCCCGGAAAATCGCCGCCGCGCGCAACCGCGCCTCCTGCGGCACATAGCTGATTACGCCCAGGTCCAGACGGTGGTTCAGCACCTCCCGCGGAATCTCCCGCGAAAACGTCCGCCGCACCGCCACCTTCACCTCCGGGTACAGCCGCCGGTACCTCGCCAGCGCTGGCAGGAGCGCGTGGATCGAACTCTCGTTCACCCCCAGCGACAGCTCTCCCCGCCGCAATCCCTTCAACTCCTCGAGCGCCTTCGGCACCTCCTCCCGCAGGTTCAGCAGCCGCTCGGCGTACTCGGCCACCAGCGCTCCCGCGTCGGTCAGTTCCACCGACCGCGCCCGTCGCACCACCAGCGCCTGCCCGGCCCACTCCTCCAACTTCCGTATGGCGATGCTCACCGCCGGCTGCGTCCGGTACAGCCGCTCCGCCGCTCTTGAGAAACTCTTCTCCCTCGCCACCGTCAAAAACACATTCAACTCTCCCAGATCCATCTCCCCTCCTCTCTTCTCGCTGGTCGGCCAACCTCTTCTCCGCGACCTCTCTGACCCCCGGTGCCCTCGGTGTTGGATCCCTCTGTTGCCGCGCTCGCCTCAACCCTTTCTTCGCCCGCCGGGGCAGGGAATTTCACTATAAATCTCAATTATGTATCATACAAGAATTATAAATTGGACAGACCACCCCAATTCCGCTTTACTGCCCCCACACTCGTGGGGGAGTGTACCGCATGGACTTCGTCCGCTTCTTCGACACCACCTTGCGTGACGGTGAACAGTCGCCCGGCTTCTCCATGGACGTCTCCGAAAAACTCCGCATGGCCCGCCAGCTCGCCGAGCTGGGCGTCGACGTCATCGAGGCCGGCTTCCCCATCGCCTCCGAGGGCGACCTCGCTGCCGTTCGCGCCGTTGCCCGCGACGTTCACGGCCCCACCATTGCCGCGCTGGCCCGCGCCAAGCAGCAGGACGTCGAAGCCGCCCTCCGCGCCCTCGAGCCAGCCGCCCGCCCGCGCCTGCACGTTTTTCTGGCCACTTCCGACCTCCATCTCCGCCACAAACTCGGCATCACTCGCGCGCAAGCCCTCGAAGCCATAGACTCCATGGTCCGCTTCGCCCGCGCCCGCTGCCCCGAGGTCGAGTTCTCCGCCGAAGACGCCAGCCGCACCGACCTCGACTTCCTCTGTGAATCTCTCGCCGTCGCCGCCCGCGCCGGCGCCGCCATCCTCAATATTCCGGACACCGTCGGCTTCAGCGTCCCCGAGCAATACGCCGCCATCTTCCGCCGCGTCCGCGAACACTTGAATGACGCCCCCGGCCTCACTCTGAGCGCCCATTGCCACAACGACCTCGGCCTCGCCGTCGCCAACTCGCTCGCTGCCGTCGCCGCCGGTGCCCGCCAGGTCGAATGCACCATCAACGGCATCGGCGAGCGCGCCGGCAACGCCTCGCTCGAAGAAATTGCTGTCGCTCTGGCCGTCCGCCGCGAACATTTCGGCGTCGCCACCAATCTCTGCCTCAAAAAACTCTATTCCACCAGCCGTCTGCTCTCGTCCATCACCGGTGTCTCCGTTCCGCCCAACAAAGCCGTGGTCGGAGCCAACGCCTTCGCTCACGAAGCCGGCATTCATCAGGACGGCATCCTCAAGAATCCACTCACCTACGAAATCATCCCGCCGCAATCGGTCGGCGTCCCCGCGCACCGTCTCGTTCTCGGAAAACATTCCGGCCGCAACGCCGTGCGCGCCCGCCTGCACGAGCTCGGCTTCGACGCCGCTGGCGAAGAACTCGCCGCCATCTATCGCGACGTCATCGCCCGCGCCGATCAATCCAAACAGATCACCGACCGCGATCTTCTCGACGTCGTTCATCGCGTTCGCCGTCGTCGCGCCGGCCCGGCCCGGGTGGCGCCGAGCGCAGCCGCCGCAGCCTCCTGAGCCGCCCATGCCATGACTCGCTCCTGCAAAACGATCGTTCTTCTCCCCGGCGACGGCATCGGCCCCGAAGTCACCTCCGCCGCCGTTGCCGTTCTCTCCGACTGCGCCGCCGAGTTCGGCCATTGCTGGGACTTCGTCGAGCTTCCCTTCGGCGGCATCGCCATTGACCGCTGCGGGTCCCCTCTCCCCGCCGAAACTCTCGCCGCCTGCCAAAGCGCCGATGCCATTCTCCTCGGCGCTGTTGGCGGCCCGCGCTGGGACTCTCTCCCGCTCGACCGCCGCCCCGAAGCCGGCCTTCTCGCTATCCGCCGCGAGCTCGGCCTCTGGGCCAATCTTCGTCCCGTCGTTTTACGAAAACCTCTCCGCGATGTCTCTCCGCTTCGCCCCGACCGCGCCCCGCGCATCGATTTCGAAATCGTCCGCGAGCTGGCCGGCGGAATTTATTTCGGTGAGCACGCTCTTGAGCGCACCAACGGCTTCGAAGTCGCCCGCGACGTCGAGTCCTACTCCACGCCCGAAATCGAGCGCATCGCTCGCTTCGCCTTCGATCGCGCAGCCCGCCGCTCCGGCCGTCTCGTCTCCGTGGACAAAGCCAACATCCTCGCCTCCTCCTCCCTCTGGCGTCAGACCGTCTCTCGCCTCGCCTCGGACTACTCCGGCGTCTCCCTCTCTCACCTCTACGTGGACAACGCCGCCATGCAACTCATCCTTGATCCTTCGCAGTTCGACGTCCTGCTCACCTCGAATCTCTTCGGAGACATTCTCAGCGACGAAGCCGCCGCCCTTGTCGGCTCCATCGGCCTCATGCCCTCGATGTCCTGCGGCGAGGGCGCGCCGCTCTTCGAGCCGATCCACGGCTCGGCTCCTTCGCTCGCCGGCCGCGACCTCGCCAACCCCATCGGCGCCATCCTCGGCGCCAGCCTGCTTCTCCGCGAAGCCTTCTCCCTGCCCGAAGAAGCCGCCTGGATCGAAGCCGCTCTCGACGCCGTCCTTGACGCCGGTTATCGCACTCCCGACCTCGCCGGCACCGCATCCTCTATCGGTGACGCATCCTTCGTCGACACTGCATCCTCCGTCGGCGCCACATTCTCCGACGGTCGTGGTACATCTCGCGGCGGCGCATTCCGCGTCGGCAACGCTTTCACCGTTGGTTGCTCCGGCTTTGTCGCTCAACTCCGCACCCGTCTCCGCGAGCCTCTCCCTCAACTCGAACGCTACGGCTGGGGCGTCTGATCCGCAACGACGGCCTTGGGGAATGTAGGGGCGCACCATGTTGCGCCCCTACATCTGCCGCCCTGGCCTTAGCTTCTTCTCCCCTCTGCGCCTCCCGTCCCCGTGGTAAGCTAATTTGTGAATGGCCCGGGCGCCGGCTTGCCTCCGCCGCGCGTAACTGGTTCTTCGGGACTTGCGTCTAACGTGAAGGTGCTGCTGGCGCGCACCCGTGTCCTGGAGGGTGTCATCCTGAGTGCAGCGATCGTAGATTCCGGCCCTGCCGGAAAGGATCTCTCTGGAAGCTGTCGGCCCCTGCGTTTGAGTGTGCTTACGCTCGCACTGCTTGCTTGTCTCGCCGGCTGCTCCAATAAGCAAGCCGCCGCCCCTCCTCCTGCTCCCGTCCCTGTCCGTGTCGCCAGGGTCAC
>Ga0247727_10016944_pt1 | contig 11666 bp, 9 predicted proteins | sample WisWelCaveWW1625_FD_202498 | JGI IMG/M metagenome (GOLD analysis project Ga0247727, IMG submission 202498) | Biofilm microbial communities from Wishing Well Cave, Virginia, United States - WW16-25 | ecosystem: Environmental > Aquatic > Deep subsurface > Groundwater > Cave microbial mat | place... | reverse complement strand
CATTCTTCGGGTTGCGCGCACCATCGCCGATCTGGCAGACTCTGCCGCGATAGAGTCCGCGCATGTCGCGGAAGCCATTCAATACCGGAGCCTCGATCGGCAGGGCAACCTGCCCTGACAGGGTAGAATATGGGATCGTTCAGAATCTTCGCCTGGTGGTTTGTCGTCGGATCGACGATGGCCCTGTCCGTGATTATGCTTCAGGGGGGCATCCGCGAAGTGATCCAGGCACAGGGGCCGCTGTGGGAAGTGAAGCTGGCCGAATTGCTCACGGCCATCGCCGGCGGAGGGCTGCTGGCCGGATGTATTGCGCTGATTCTGAATCGCATCAAGAAACCGTAGTCGGACGCTCTGGAGGCGAGGCACGATTTATGGATATGGAAATCGGTTCAAACGTGTACCGGAATACCGACGGAACGGTCGAGGTCGAAGGCGTTCCTCAACTGACCGTCACGCTGAAAAAACCGGACGGTCCGCTGCTGGTCAACTTCGTGACGTTCGATGGGGTGGGGCGGGTGACGTCGAAGATGGTGGAGAGCACCCTGCAATTCAATGAACGGCGGGCGCTGGATCTGGCCAGAACACCGGCCGGCTTGAAACTGACGCACACGGAGTCCGGCAGCGTGGTTCTGCACGTCGAAGTCAAGGCGCCCAACTATGTCGTGGTCAAGCAGGCCAACTTCATCACGACCAAGGGACATCTCATGGATATTTCCCTGGTCGAGTGGAAGGTCGAGAAGCGCCGGATGAGCGGGGGCAATACCGACGTCAAGGGCGGGGCGGTCGCGATCGGGTAATGACCGCTCAGGCGCGGCCCGCTTCGGCGGTCGGAACGACAATCAACTGCTCGTTTTTCGTATCCACGGTCACGGCATCGCCATCCCGCAGCTCGCCTTTCACCAGCAGTCTCGCAATCGGCGTTTCCACTTCCTGCTGAATCAGCCGCTTGAGCGGTCGCGCGCCGTACACGGCGTCGCACCCGCGTGTCGCCAGATTGGCTGTGGCGGCCGGCGTCAGCGTCAACGGAATGCGGCGTTCGGCCAGGCGCGCGCGCAGCCGCGTCAGTTGAATGTCCACGATCCTGCCCAGGTGCTCGGTCGTCAACGGGTGGAACACGATGGTTTCGTCGATCCGGTTCAGAAACTCCGGGCGAAAGTGTTGCCGCAGCCCGGCGATGACCAGTTCCCGCATCTCGTCGTACGCGGCGCGCCGGCTCTGCGCCTCCAGAATCTCCTGGCTTCCGATGTTCGATGTCATGATCAGCACCGTGTTCTTGAAATCCACCGTCCGCCCCTGCGAATCGGTCAGGCGACCGTCGTCGAGCACTTGCAGCAGAACGTTGAACACGTCGTGGTGTGCCTTTTCAATCTCATCGAACAGGATCACGGCAAACGGACGCCGGCGCACAGCCTCCGTGAGCTGCCCGCCCTCGTCGTAGCCGACATAGCCGGGCGGGGCGCCGATCAACCGGGCGACGGTGTGCTTCTCCATATATTCCGACATGTCGATCCGGATGAGATTACCCTCGTCATCGAACAGCGTGGCCGCCAGCGCCCGTGCCAATTCCGTTTTGCCCACGCCGGTGGGACCAAGGAAGAGAAACGAGCCGATCGGGCGGTTGGGGTCCTTGATGCCGGAGCGGGCGCGCAGGACCGCATCGGCAACGGCCTTGACGGCCTCGTCCTGTCCCACCACGCGACGGTGCAGCAGTTCCTCCAGGCGCAGCAGTTTTTCCAGTTCACCTTCCAAGAGGCGCGTGACCGGAATGCCCGTCCACCGGCTGACGACTAATGCGATATCTTCTTCATCCACTTCTTCCTTCAGCAGCCGGCTCTCGCCCTGTTTTTTGACCAGGCACTGCTCCTCGGACGCGAGTTCGCGCTCCAGGCGGGGAAGTTCGCCGTAGCGGAGTTCGGCCACCCGGTTCAAGTCGTAGGCCCGTTCCGCCCGCTCGACCTCCTGCTTGGCGGTGTCGATCTGCTGTTTGACCTTGCGCAACCGTCCCACGGAGGCCTTTTCCGTCTCCCAGCGGGTCTTGAGCGAGGCCAGCTCGTGATTTTTTTCTGTCAGTTCCGTCTCCAGGGCCTCCAGCCGCGCGCGGCTGGCTTGGTCGGTTTCCTTGCGGAGCGCTTCACGCTCGATCTCCAGTTGCATGACTTTGCGGGAGACTTCGTCGAGCTCGGCCGGCAGGCTGTCGATCTCCGTGCGCAGACGGGCGGCGGCCTCGTCCATCAGGTCGATCGCTTTGTCTGGCAGGAACCGGTCGGCGATATAGCGGTGCGACAGTTTGGCGGCCGCGACCAGGGCGGCGTCCTTGATGCGGACGCCGTGATGAATCTCGTACCGTTCTTTGAGCCCGCGCAGGATCGAAATGGTGTTCTCGATAGACGGTTGATCCACCAGGACGGGCTGGAAGCGCCGCTCCAATGCAGCATCTTTCTCGATGTGCTTCCGGTATTCGTCCAGAGTTGTGGCGCCGATCATATGCAGTTCGCCCCGGGCCAGCATCGGCTTCAGAAGATTGGCCGCATCCACTGCGCCCTCGGCAGCGCCGGCTCCCACGACGGTATGCAATTCGTCAATGAACAATAAGATCTGGCCTTGCGCGGCTTGAATCTCTTTAAGGACTGCTTTAAGTCTTTCCTCGAACTCACCACGAAACTTGGCGCCGGCGACCAGCGCGCCCATGTCGAGGGCCACAACCCGTTTCTGTTTCAATCCTTCGGGAACGTCCCCCTTGACGATGCGCTGCGCCAGCCCTTCGACGATGGCGGTTTTGCCGACGCCGGGCTCTCCGATCAGGACGGGGTTGTTCTTGGTGCGCCTGGACAGGATCTGGATCGTCCGGCGGATTTCGTCGTCGCGTCCGATGACCGGGTCCAGCTTGCCTTGGCCGGCGAGTTTCGTCAGATCGCGGCCGTATTTTTCAAGGGATTGATAGGTGCCTTCCGGGTCCTGGCTCGTGACACGTTGATGTCCGCGAACCTGCTGCAGGGCGGGGAGCATTTTGTTGCGCGTGAGCCCCAGTTTTTTGAAGATGCCCCCTTCTTCGACCATGGCGAGGAGGACATGTTCGACGCTGAGGTACTCGTCTTTGAGGCCCTGCATCTCATGCTCGGCCTGCGTGAGGACGCGGGATAGCCGGTTGGCGACATGAATCTGACCGGGGGAGGCGCCGGATCCCTGGACCTGCGGCAACTTGGCCAGGGCCTGTTCCGCAGCATTCTGAACAGCTGTCGCGGTCACACCCGCCTGCTCGAAGAGAGGCGCGGCCAACCCGCCGGACTGCTCCAGCAACGCGAGCAATAAGTGCTCCACATCGATGCCCTGATGACTGCGCCGCATCGCCTGGGCAGACGCGGCCTGCAGGGCTTCCTGAAGTTTGAGTGTCATGCGGTTAAGATCCATAAGCCTGTCCTTGGTCCATAGTAATTAGGCAGTGTGTTATGGAAGGGAACATAAGCATCGGTGGGGAGAAGTCAACCTGAAGACAGGCAACTATCCGCCCGCATGCGATCTGAAAGAAACACTTGAGGGTTTTCTCCGTCGCCTCAGTTACGATAAAGCGATGACGATCGAGCGGCTCAACCGAAGGTTGGTATGGAGCTGGCGAGAGGAATCGAACCCCCAACCAGCGGTTTACAAAACCGCTGCTCTGCCATTGAGCTACGCCAGCCCGGTAAAATATTCACACATTTCTCTCTCTTGAGCAAGCGATAGTGGCAACGGATATCTCGCAGAAGCACGCGTGACTCGACACATCTTGGGGCAGAGATACGACCGGACGCGAGCAGTCGCCACCATCGCGGTTTTAATTGCCTGCGGCCACCATGCATACGGTGTCCCTCTGGATCAGGCAAGAAACCGCCTGCGCAGGAACGTGCAGGCGTGCAAGACAGGCTGGGCAAAACACACCAGCCGGATTTCTTGACAAAACGCAGGTGAGGGACTAGCGTTGGCGCGCCGGGTTTATACGGATTCATCCGGAGTTGACCATGCGCGCACGTCCGGCACATGAACGGTATGCGTCGCTGCCGTGGCTGATCGTTACGATGACCGTCGTGGTCCTGACGATCGGCGCGATCGTCTCGAAATCACTTACCTTCTCAAGCTCATCCGTGGCGTGCTCGGAGAAAAGCCATGTACGGGTATAGTGTGACGAAGCGTCTGACGGTCATCGCGGCGCTGGCCGCCGTCTATTTCGGCAGCGCTCAGCTCGGGCTGTCCTTGGCCAGCGCGCATCACAATGTGTCGCTGATATGGCCGTCAACAGGCATCGCGCTGGCAGCAGTGTTGCTGCTGGGATATTGGGTATGGCCTGCCATTACGCTGGGCGCTTTCCTCGCCAATGCTGCGACTGGCGTATCATTATTCATCGCTGGAGGGATCGCAGTCGGGAACACTCTGGAAGCGCTCGGAGGCGCCTTTCTAGTTCGCCGTCTGATCGGAAACCGCAACCCTCTCGATCAAGCTCAGGACGTCTTCAAATTTGTAGGCTTGGCGGTGCTACTCAGCACGATGGTGAGCGCCACCATCGGCACAGCCATCCTGTGCCTGGGAATGGCCGCCTCCTGGAGCGATTATGGACAACTCTGGTTGGCATGGTGGCTGGGAGATGCCGCCGGCGCACTCGTTGTCACGCCGGCTGTGCTGGCGTGGAATGCCAGACGCACGATCGCCCGTGCGCCTCGGCAGGTTGCCGAGGTTGCGCTCCTGCTGGTCCTGCTGACTCTCGTCAGTCACAGCGTCTTTGCAGGATGGATTTCCGTTGGCATCACCAATCTTCCGCTGGCATACCTCCCTGTCCCTTTCCTCATTTGGGCTGCGGTTCGGTTTCACCAGCGCACCATGACGACAGCGATCCTGTTCTCGTCTGGAATTGCCATATGGGGCACCGCACACGGCCTGGGTCCGTTTGCTCGAGGCGCCACGCTGAATGAGTCGCTTTTCCTGTTGCACACCTTCGTCGGCATCACGGCGGTCATGTCCCTCGTCATGGCCGCAGTCATCACCGAGCGCAACCAGGCGGAGGAGACGCAGCGGAGAAGTCAGGAGCAGTACAAACTCTTGGTGGAACAGGCCCGGGACATCATCTACCGAACCGACGATCAGGGGCGTTTTACCTTCGTGAACCCGATCGTGACCCGCATCATGGGATATTCCCCGCAGGAGTTGCTCGGTCGGCGGTTCATCGAGTTGATTCGTCCGGACGCGCGCGCGGCCGCCGAGCGATTTTACGGATGGCAGTTCGTGAGAAAAACACCCAGCACCTACTATGAGTTTCCGACCGTCACCAAGGACGGCGCGGAGATCTGGGTCGGGCAGAACGTTCAGACGCTTGTCGAGAACGACCGTGTGGTCGGGTTTCACGCGGTTACCCGTGACATCACCGAGCGCAAACTGGCGGAAGAGAAGCTTCTCCTCTCCCAGGAGATCATTGCCAACGCGCACGATCCGATTTCAATCATGGACCTGCAGGGACGGTTCACGTATCAGAACCCCGCTCATGCCTCACTTGTCGGGTTCTCCGATGATGAGTTGCTCGGCAAGACCCCCGCTCTGCTCCTTGGGGATGAAACGTTCGCATTTATCTGCCGAGAATTGGCGAAGGCTCAGAGCTACCGTGGTGGGGTAATCGCCCGCACGAAAGACGGGGGACTGAAGGACCTTGACCTGTCGGTGTTCACGATCAGAGATGCTGCGGATAAACCCGTCTGTCTTGTAGCGATCAAGCGCGATATCACCGAGCGCAAGCGGGCGGAGGAACGGCTCACGCGCAGCCACGATTTTCTCAAGTCCTTTGTGGAGCACACCCCTGCCGCCGTGGCGATGTTCGACAAGAATTTGCGGTATATGGCCGTCAGCCGGCGTTGGCTTCAGGATTACCACCTTGGCGATCAGGATTTAATCGGACGGCATCATTACGACGTCTTTCCTGAAATTCGGCAGCATCTGGATTGGCAGAACATTCATCAGCGCTGTCTGGCCGGTGCAGTGGAGCGACGTGAGGAAGACCGTTTCATGCGAGAGGACGGAAATGAGGACTGGCTCCGATGGGAAGTGCGTCCGTGGCACGATGAGGTTGGCGAAATCGGCGGCATCATGATGTTCACCGAGGTCATCACCGAACGCAAACGGACGGAGGAGGCACTGCGGCAGAGCGAGGAACGATTTCGAAGCGCGTTCGGACACGCGGCGATCGGGATGGCGCTGGTTTCGACCGACGGTCGCTGGCTACAGGTCAATCCGACATTGTGCGACATCGTCGGCTATTCCGAGCCGGAATTGCTGGCAACGACTTTCCAGGCCATCACCCATCCCGACGATCTCGACACGGATCTCGCCTATGTCCGCCAAATGCTGGCCGGAGAGATCCGGTACTACCAGATGGAAAAGCGGTACATCCACAAACGCGGTCACATGGTGTGGATCCTGTTGAGCGTCTCCTTGGTGCACGACAGAGAGGGAAATCCCCTGCACTTCATCAGTCTTATTCGGGACATCACCGAGCGCAAACGGGCGGAAGAGACGCTTGCAGCCAGCGAAAAACGTTTTCGGACCATTCTCGAAGCGGAGCCGGAATGCGTGAAGGTGATGACGGAGGACGGTGTCCTGCTGGACATGAACGCCGCGGGGCTCGCCATGATCGAAGCCGACAGTCTCCATCAGGTACTCGGCCAATCGGTCTGCCCGCTCATCGCGCCGGCCTATCGTGATGCCTTCGTCGAGTTCAACCGCCGCGTCTTTCGTGGCAAGCCCGGCACGATGCAATTTGAAATTATCGGCCTCAAGGGACAGCGTCGGTGGATGGATACCCACGCCGTTCCGCTGCGCGACGAGCAGAATACCACGATCGGGGTGCTGGCCATCACCCGCGACACCACCGAGCGCAAGCAAGCGGAAGAAACGTTGCGGGAGCGTGCCCGCCTCTCCAGCTTTGCCGCCGAGGTCAGTCTGACGCTCAATCGAGAGACGTCCACAGACGAGATACTCCACCACTGTGTGGATGCGGCCGTCCACCACCTGGGAGCGGCGCTGGCACGGATATGGATTGTGGAGCCCGGCGACCTCTGCGAAGGATGTCACAAGGCAGCATGGTGCACCAACAGAACACTGTGTCTGCACCTCAAGGCCAGCGCAGGTCTCTCCTCAAACCTCGATGGCGAATATCGGCGTGTGCCGTTGGGAGCCCTCAAGATCGGACGGATCGCTCAGGGAATGGGCGTCATGGTCACGAACGACGTGCTGGGCGATGAGCGGCTCCCCAATAAAGACTGGCTGCGTGAAAACGGGCTCCAATCGTTCGCCGGCTTCCCGTTGGTCATCGAGGGCAAGGTGTTCGGCGTCATGGCCGTATTTGCCAGGGTTCCCCTGTCCGGAGCGACGCTTCAGACATTGGAATCCATTTGCAACGGGATTGCCGCCACCATCGCGCGCAAGCGGGCTGAAACCGCGCTACGCGAACGGTCCCGCCAACAAACGATCGAGGCCGAATTGAGTCTGCTGGCCGTCACGGTTCCGGATTTTCACAGCCTGCTGGGCACCACCGTCAAACTGGTGTCAAACGCGCTTGAGACGAACTATTGTGAAGTGCTGGAACTGCTTCCGAACGGCAAGGACCTGCGGCTCTGTGCCAGTGCCGGCTGGAGGGGCGATCGCACCGGGCAGGTGCGGGCGGTGGAAACAGGCTCGCTGGTTCATGCCGCGCTGCAGTCAAGCAAGCCGGTCGTCCGGACTCTCCAGGACGACACGCGATTCAGCGGCCCGCCCTGGCTACACGAGCACAGGGCCGTCGGCGGAATGAGTGTGACCATCCACGGTAAGGAAACTCCCTGGGGCGTCCTGGGCGTGTACACGGCTGGGACGCGCGCCTTCTCCCGCGACGACATCAATTTTCTTCAGACCGTCGCCAGCATTTTGGCCGCGGCGATCGAACGCGTGCAAGCCGAGAGCGTGCTGAAAGACGCCAACCAAGCGCTCCGGCTCCTGTCCCGCCAGTTGCTACAGGTCCAGGAAGAGAACCGCCGCGCGATCGCCCGCGACCTGCATGACGAAATCGGGCAATCCCTGACGGCGATCAAGCTGAACGTGGAGCGCGCGCAACGGACCTCGGATCGCGATGCCAGAACTCGCATCATGCAGGACTGCGCCCAGATCACCGAGCGCGTGCTGGGCCAGGTCCGGGACCTCTCGCTCGATCTGCACCCCTCGATTCTCGACGACCTGGGCCTGGCGTATGCGTTAAAGTGGTACGCCGACCGGCAGGCAGAGCGGGCGGGATTGAAAGTGGTGGTGACGGCAGATCCATCCCTGCCGCGCCTGTCCCAGGATATCGAAATTGCCTGTTTTCGAATCGCCCAGGAAGCCTTGACCAACGTGGTCCGGCATGCGCAAGCCCGTCACGCCGACATCACCCTGAAGCGAGGGACGGCCGCGGTGGAGCTGTGCATCCAGGATGACGGGATCGGATTCATCGTGGGCAAAGCCTCTTTCCCGGCCAACGGTGGAGCCAGCGTCGGGCTGGCCAGCATGCAAGAGCGCGCGAAGCTCCTCGGTGGCACGGTCAAGATCACGTCGGCTCCCCACCGTGGTACCAAGGTGATTGCGATGCTCCCACTGGTGGTTGCCTCGCCGGCCGGCATGCCAAAAGAAGAGGTGCCGCGATCATGAGTTCCCTCCGCATCCTGCTCGCCGAAGATCATACGCTTGTCCGTGCCGGCATCCGCGCATTGCTGGAGAGCCTGGAGGATGTCGAAGTCGTCGCCGAGGCGAGCGACGGTCGGGAAGCCCTGCGACTGGCGCAGGCGCATGCTCCCGACATCCTGCTGATGGACATCACGATGAAAGAAATGAACGGCTTGGAGGCGACGGCGCGGCTTACCAAAGAACATTCGACGACCCGCGTCATCATCCTGTCCATGCACGCAGACCAAGTCTATGTGCGCCAGGCGCTGCAGGCCGGCGCGGCGGGCTATCTCCTCAAAGGCGCGGACGTGGCCGAACTGGAGCTGGCGCTCAAGGCCGTGACGCGAGGCGACACGTATCTCAGTCCATCGGTTTCCAAGGGTCTTGTCGGCGGCCTGCTCAACGGCAAGGCGCCGGCGGCCAATCCGCTGGACGAGCTCACACCACGCCAGCGAGAAACTCTGCAGTTGATCGCAGAAGGCAAGACAACCAAGGAGATGGCCGGCCGGCTGAATCTCAGCATCAAAACGGTCGAAACCCATCGGGCTCAGTTGATGGAGCGCTTGGACATTCACGACGTGGCCGGTCTCGTAAAATTCGCCATTCGCGTCGGACTGGTCCAGGCAGGCGAGTGACAGGAAATTAAGTAGCCTCCACAGTGCTTCTCAGTATTTCCCCCCCCCATCTCTCAGGGATTCCCTGATATGGCCAAGAGCGTTCCTGTGCCATGATCGCCCCCTCATTAACCGGGAACTTTCAAGCGATGAACCAGCAAGGAGCCTCCGATCGTCGCATCCGCACGCTGATGGTGGACGACCACGCGACATTTTTAGACGAGCTGGCGCGCTTGCTTGCGGAAAAGCGCGAGATAGACGTCGTGGGGCGGACCGCATCAGGCGAGGATGCCTTGGAACAGACCAACGCGCTGCGGCCTGATCTGGTGTTGATCGATCTCGCCATGCCGGGCATGGGCGGCCTGGAAGCGACGCGCCGACTGAAAGCTGACCCCGCCGCGCCGCGCGTCATCATGCTGTCGTTGCACGAACACCCGATGTATCGCATGGCCGCCCTCGATGCCGGCGCCAGCGGTTTTGTCCAAAAATCGAAGCTGGGAACCACGCTACTGCCCATGATCCACTCGCTATTCCCCGCAGCCATTGAGGACGCGGTGGCGGGTTGAAAAGGGAGGACTGCACACATGTTGACAAACGATAGCGAGAACGCGCTGCGCACAGACTCTGGCAGACAGGAGGATCGTATGTCGAAGGGTCCCGCTTCCGGTCAACCACTCATGTTCTCCCGCCGCCTCGTCAAAATCATGACGGTCATGGAGCGCTTTCGCGAAGAAGCGGAGCAAAATGGTCATCTGCCCTTTGCGGATGCGCTGCGGAGCTGCACGCTGGAAATAGCCGGCGGCAATATGGAGTGCCCGCTCGGCATGCTTGTAGTGGACGAGTCCGCACGCACGGGGGTTTTTATGGCGTTTAATCCCAGTGCCCCGGCGCCACGCCGCCGCGACTCTGCTCCTGCAGGGGGGAGGCAGGCTCCGACCGAGATTACCCCCATGGCAGCTCTTGAATGGCAGAGTAAGTACACCAAGCTGTGGAGCCTTCTCAAAGAGGATGCTAGGCACACCGGTGACACCGATTGTCTGGAGGCGCTGGAGGCTTGCAACGATCTCACTCAGAAGCACCGGTGTCCAGTGAGGGAACTGATCGTGCAAAGCCTGTGGCATGGAGACAAATCCTGAGCGGGTACGCCCGAGCGGAAGCGATGCCATGATGCCGAACGACCACTTATCAACTGGCGCGACGCTCTCCACCACAGGCAGACTTGTCTCGGTGCCCTGCCCCGAATGCGGAGGCACACTGGCACGCCGCTCGCACCGAAGCGGCCTCGCCGAGGAGATGTTCAGCCTGATCTATCTGTACCCTTTCCGCTGTCAGCTCTGCGCGCATCGGTTTTTCGCGTTGCAGTGGGGTGTCCACTATCACCGGGTTCCGCAGCACTCCGGAGATCACCCTCTTGTTGAAACACCGGCCCGAGCCGGCCAATCGTTCTCTCGACACTAAGGAACGCCGCCATGGAAATTGTCTGCTCGCAATGCCGGAAGCCTTTCGTGCAAGCCGCCCCGCGTCGGGGAATACTGGATCGCCTGCTGAGCCGGGTGTCCACCTATCCTTACCAGTGCCGGGTGTGCCGGCATCGCTTCTATGTGATGCAGTGGGGCATTCGTCCCGCGGACGCGTGTGCGGATCACAGCCAGTCTGTGCCTCGTCCGGTCCAGTTGCACGCCAAACTGACCGACAAGCAGGGTGAGAGGGACGGAACTATTACCGCGCTCTCAGCGAGCGGCTGCACAATCGAGACGGGCGAAATGGGCGCGCCACTGCGTGAAGGCGCCGTGCTCGGCGTCAGGCTGAACGCGCTCGACGATGAGCTGCCCATCGCCGTCGAGGCGGCGATCGTCCGATCAACCCTCGGATCATGCGCCGAACTGGAGTTCCTGCGGCTGGCCCCAAAAGAAGAAGAACACCTGAACGAGTTCATCCTGAGCCTCTGGATCGAAGGTACGCAGGTCATCCGCAGCGGCCGCTGGAAAACAGAGCCGCTCCGGACCACCTAATGCTCGCGTCACCAGTCAGCGGCTACCCCCCCCCACGTATCCCCAGATGAGAAACCTACATGGCACGCTCACTGACTGTCCCTCCACCTCCTGACTATCGGGCTCTATTCGAGTCTGCACCAGAGTCGTATCTCGTTCTAACGCCTGCCTTGATTATCGTGGCCGTGAGCGATGCCTATTTGCAGGCGACCATGACCAAGCGCGAAGAAATTCTTGGACGGTACCTGTTCGATGTTTTTCCGGACAACCCTGGCGATCCGACGACAACGGGGGTTTCGAACCTATGGGCTTCGCTGGACCGGGTGCTCCAGAATCGTAGCTCGGACGCCATGGCCGTGCAGAAGTACGACATTCG
>Ga0247727_10016943_pt1 | contig 11667 bp, 7 predicted proteins | sample WisWelCaveWW1625_FD_202498 | JGI IMG/M metagenome (GOLD analysis project Ga0247727, IMG submission 202498) | Biofilm microbial communities from Wishing Well Cave, Virginia, United States - WW16-25 | ecosystem: Environmental > Aquatic > Deep subsurface > Groundwater > Cave microbial mat | place... | reverse complement strand
TGCAGCTCAAACCGTCGAAGAGCGTCTGGCGAAGGCCGAGACCGCCGCCGCCAGCGCGCAAACCGCGGGCGACAACGCGTGGATGCTGGTCTGCTGCGCCCTGGTGCTGATGATGACCGGCCCCGGACTGGCGCTGTTTTACGGCGGACTGGTTCGCAAGAAGAACGTGCTGGCGACGATGATGCAGAGCTTCGTGCTGATGGGCGTTGTCACGGTGTTGTGGGCGTTTTACGGTTACAGCATCGCGTTCGCCGACGGCACTTCGTTCTTCGGCAAACTCACTTTCGCATTTCTCAATGGCGTGGGCGGCGATCCGAACCCGACCTACGCCGCGACGATCCCGCATCAGACCTTCATGATGTTCCAGTTGATGTTCGCCATCATCACGCCCGCCCTGATCACCGGCGCGTTTGCCGAGCGAATGAAGTTCAGCGCGATGCTGCTCTTCATGACATTGTGGGCGACGATCGTCTACTTCCCGCTGGCCCACATGGTCTGGGGCAACGGCGGATTGCTGGCGCTGCCGATTTTGAACGGGAAGCTTCCGGCGCTCGATTTCGCGGGCGGCACGGTCGTTCACATCTCTTCGGGGTTTTCGGCGCTGGTCTGCGCGTTCTATCTGGGCAAGCGGATAGGTTTTCCGAAGCAGTTGGTGGCCCCGCACAATCTGGTGCTGAGCGTGATCGGCGCGTGTCTGCTGTGGGTCGGCTGGTTCGGATTCAACGCCGGCAGCGCGGTTGCCGCGGGCAAGCTGGCTTCGAGCGCGTTCGTCGCCACGCATTTCGGCGCGGCGGCGGCGGCTCTGGGATGGACGATCGTCGAGTGGCTGCGTCAAGGCAAACCGACCGTGCTCGGCGCGATCTCGGGCGCAGTGGCGGGCCTCGTCGGCATCACTCCCGCTTCGGGTTTCGTCTCGCCGATGGCGGCGCTGGCCATCGGATTCATCGCCGGCGTGGCCTGCTTCTTCGCCGTGACCGAGTTGAAGAAGAAGGCTGGTTATGACGATTCGCTCGATGCATTCGGCGTGCACGGCATTGGCGGATTCACCGGCGCTATGCTGACCGGTGTGTTCGCAACGAAAGCGGTCAACGATGTCTTCAGCGGCAATGCCGTCGGCCTGCTCGAAGGCAATCCGAAGCAGGTCTTGAACCAGTTGATCGCTTGCCTCGTGGCCATCGCGCTGAGTGTGACCGGCACGTTCATCATCCTGAAGATCGTTGACCTGGTGATCGGCGTCCGCGTCAGCGGCGAAGACGAAGTCGTCGGACTCGACCTGTCGCAGCACGGCGAGGAAGGCTACAACCTCGATCTGGATGTCGCCGCGTCAGGCTTTTCGACCCCGGGCTATGCCGAGCCGTCATTTACTGCGACCGCGGCTGAGCCGGTCAATGGAGATTAGGCCGACTTCGCCGGGATCGCCGTGCGTCTCGCGTCCGGCGGTCTATCGAAAAGAGATCGTTGCCCGCAACGAGCAGCCAGGCAAGGGGCGCTCCGGAATGAAATCAGGATGAAATTCGGCCTCGCAAGCAGGCCAGAGGAAAAAGCTTATGAAAAAGATTGAAGCGATTATTCGCCCACATCTGCTGGAAAGCGTGAAAGATTCGCTGCAAACGCTCGGCGTGCAGGGCATGACCATCAGCGAAGTGAAAGGTTTCGGTCGCCAGAAAGGCCACACCGAGGTCTATCGCGGCAGCGAGTACAAGGTCGAATTCGTGCCGAAGCTGAAGATCGAGGTCATCGTTGACGAAGAGATCGTCGAGAACGCCATTGACGCGATCATCAAAACGGCGCGCACCGGCAAATTCGGCGACGGCAAGATCTTCGTCTTCCCAGTCGAAGAAGCGATCCGCATCCGCACCGGCGAGCACGGCGTGAATGCGGTTTGAAGCAGCAACCATCGGCGCACCTTACGCAATGGTTGCGCAATGAAAGAGGGGCTGTAGCGCTTTGATTGATGGCGCGGCAACGCCATCGCGCTACAACCCCATTGTGAGCCGCACTGGTAACCGTCTCCGGCTACCCTGCATTGCAGGCTGAGTGTAGAACGCGCGCAGGCGCATTTCAAGCACTCACGCGTCTGTCTCGTCGGGGCATCCGGGAAACGGTCAACAGTGCGCATCAACCGATTCCCTGATCAACGGAGGCAGACACAATGAAAACTTACAGGTTCGCTCTCAAGGCTGTTTTGGTTCTGGCGGTCGCGGCGTTGTGCGGCAACGCGGCGCCGGCGCAATCAACCATCTTCAACATTCCTTCGACCGATGTGGTGGCGAAGAAGAAGGTCTATTTCGAGTTCGACTTCATCAGTCACCTGGAAAGCCACGACCAGGGCGGGTTTCAGACCTACGTCCCGCGCGTGGTGGTCGGAGTGGGCAAAGGCGTCGAAGTCGGATTGAACGTAGGCGTGACGGCTTCGGCACCGCCGGCGACGGTCTACGCGCAGCCGAACATCAAATGGCAGTTCTATGCGAATGAAGACAAAGGCACGGCGCTCACCGCCGGTGCGATTGCCTTCACGCCGCTCAAAGACCGCAGCGTGAACGACACGTTCGGATTCTTCTACGGCAACGCCAGCAAAAAATTCAAAGGCGATTACGGCCCGCGCTTCACGGTCGGCGGCTACGGCATAGGCGGGCTGGATATTTCGGGCGTGGACAAAGGCGGCGCGATGGTGGGTTACGAACAACCGGTCGCCAAACGCGTCAGCTTCGTCGCCGACTGGTTCAGCGGCAGGAACGGCTTCGGTTACGTCACGCCGGGATTTTCTTTCGCGCTGCCCAAAAACAGCCTGTTCAACGTCGGCTACAGCTTCGGCAATTACGGCCACAAGAACAATGCGCTGTTCGTTTACTACGGCATCACGTTTTAACTGACGGAGCCTTTCTGTCATCCCATTTCACGAGTTACTTCCGTAGCTGGTGCTTAGTTGATGGACTCCTTGGTGCGGTGAGCCGCCAGGCTCACCGCAATTTTTTTCCCTGTAAGTTGGCGGCAGCTATAATCTCTCGAGCGCGATAATCTTCGAGGTTCGACGAGAGAGGGGAAAAAAGTTGAGCGAATTGCGGACGGATATTCTGATCGCCGGCGGAGGCGTCGGTGGCTGCGCTGCGGCCATTGCGGCGGCGCAGCACGGTCAATGCGTGATCCTGACCGAAGAGTCCGACTGGATCGGCGGGCAGTTGACTTCACAAGCCGTGCCGCCCGATGAACACGGATGGATCGAACGGTTTGGTTGCACGGCGTCGTATCGCGGCTTTCGTGAACGTGTGCGCGATTATTACCGCCGCAATTATCCCTTGACCGCTGAAGCTCGCGGTCGGAAGTTTCTCAATCCCGGCGCCGGCTGGGTCTCGCCGCTATGCCACGAGCCGCGGGTCGCGCTGGCCGTGCTCGAAGAGATGCTGTCACCCTTTGTGAGCAGCGGGCGGATCACCATTTTGCGCGAGCACAAACCTGTCGCTGCTGAGGTTAACGGCGACCGCATTCTCGCGGTGACTGTGCGCGATCTGGCTTCGGGCAACGACCTGACGATTCACGCCGATTACGTCATTGACGCGACCGAGCTTGGCGATCTGTTGCCGCTGTCGGGCGCGGAGTACGTCACCGGATTTGAATCGCAGCGGATGACCGGAGAGCCGAGCGCGCCCTCGGAATATCAGCCAGACAACGTCCAGGCGTTCTCTATTTGCTTCGCGCTCGATTACCTCGAAGGCGAAGATCACACCATCGAACGTCCTGCTCGATACGATTTCTGGCGCGACTTCATTCCACAATTGACCCCGCTCTGGCCAGGCCCGCTGCTTTCGTGGACGATCACGCACCCGCGATTGATGACGCCGCACACCTATCACTTCGATCCGATGCGCGAGCCGACCAAAGCCTTCGCGGGATTGTGGACGTATCGCCGCATTCTCGACCACAGCAACTTCACGCCCGGTGCGTTCGCGAGCGACCTCTGCCTGGTCAACTGGCCGCAGACCGATTACCTGCTCGGCGACATTCTCAACTGCTCGGAGGAAGAACAGGCGCGTCACATCGCCGAAGCCCGCCAGCAAAGCCTCTCGCTGGTTTACTGGCTGCAAACTGAAGCGCCGCGACCGGGCGGTGGGCAAGGCTGGCCGGGATTGCAGTTGCGCAGCGACGTGACCGGCGCACGGGCAACCGACCTGGGCCTGGCCAAGATGCCTTACATCCGCGAATCGCGCCGGATCAAGGCCGAATTCACCATCGTCGAACAGCACGCCGCCGAAGCTTTGCATCCCGGCCAAACGCACGCCGAGCGTTACCACGATTCGGTCGGCATCGGTTATTACCGCATTGATCTGCATCCTTCCACGGGCGGTGACAACTACATTGACGTCGGCTCGCTGCCTTTCCAGATTCCGCTCGGCGCGATGATCCCCGCGCGGATGGAGAACCTGCTGCCCGCGTGCAAGAACATTGGGACGACGCACATCACGAACGGCTGTTACCGCTTGCATCCGGTAGAATGGAACATCGGCGAGGCGGCGGGCGCGCTGGCGGCTCATTGTCTCGAACGCCGCGTCACGCCGCGTGGAGTTTATCGAACGCAGAACGAGTTGGTAGATTTTCAGCGGCTGTTGATTGACCGTGGCGTCGAGCTGGAATGGCCAGAGAAGCTGGTGATCGAAGAAGGCGATCCGCACATTCACGCGCGTTGAAGCGCTACTTCTCTTTTTCAATGACATCAGCGCCGTAAGGCATCAACGGCTTGATCTGCTCCGCTCCGTCCAGCTTCTCGATTTTCCACGCCCCGTTGACGAGTTTGAAGTGATGCTTTTGCGCTTCGTTCCTGCCGCGAAAGACGAACTCGACGCGCAGCGCGGCTTCGCTCTCATTGATCTGCTCGAAATCGGAGACTGCGATGCCGGTCATCTCGCTATTCAGCCGTTTCAGATACTGGCTGAATTGCGCCTCGCCCATCTCGGCGACCGCTCTTTGCAGGTTCTGCCGGAGCGCGCCGCTGAAGCAATCCAGGTAGGCTGCGACGTTGCCTTCGCGCGCGGCGTCCGACATTCGCCAGATAACATCCTCCGGCGTTGCCGGCGACCTGCCGGTTGAAGTCATCTGGTTGCGTTTGGCGAAGAACGCAATCGCGCCGATGATCAGCAGGGCTGTGATAATTGCGGGTAATCTTTGTTTCATCGCATTACGGGCTCGGCCTGATGATGCCCAGGTCCATCAGGCTCTTTGGCCCGGACGAATCAATCACGACTTTCTTCACCCGGGGCAGAATCTCTTCCATCGCTTCGAGGTAGAGCCGGCGCTCGGTCACGTCGCGGGCCTTGCTGTATTCGGCGTGGAGTTTTTCAAAGCGCGCCGCGTCGCCTTCGGCCTCGTTGACGCGCTGCTGGCGGTAGCTTTCGGCGTCGCTCGTGAGCTTGCCGGCTTCGCCCTGGGCTTTGGCGATTGCGTCGTTCGCATAACCGTGAGCCTCGTTGACGATGCGGTCGCGGTCGGCGCGCGCGCTGGCCACTTCACGGAAGGCGTCGGCGACTTCCGCTGGCGGCGCGACGTTTTCGATGTTGATCGAGCTGATGAAGACGCCGCTCCCCAGAGCATCGAGGATTTCGCGCGAACGTTGCAGCGTGCGGTTCTGCGCTGCGATCTTGCCCGTGGTGAGAATGTTGTCAACCGGCTCGGCGGCGATGGTCTGCGCAAACGCCGATTCGACGACGCGGGCGATCATCTGCGTCACGTCCTGCGAGCGGAACAGGTAAGCCGCCGCGTCCTTGATCGCGTATTGCACGGCCATCTGCACGGTGATGATGTTCTGATCGCCCGTCAGGTACTGCACGGGACTTTCCGCCGTCGTGCGGCCCAGCACTTGGTCTGGCATCTCGATGCCGACGGTCAGGCGCTTGGTCTCGAGCGCTTTCAATTTCGTGATGCTTTCGACTGGCCAGGGCAAGTGGTAGTGAATGCCCGGCGTCACGCCTTTCGCCACCACCCGGCCGAACCGCGTGACCACGGCCTGCTGTTCAGGAGCGACGAAATAGACTCCGCTCAGCAGGTACAACACCAGCAACACCAGCCAGAGCCGCCTCCGCAACAGGGCGATGACCGGCTTCCCGCTCCATCCCCCGTCGTGACGGTGGTCGTGATCGTGATCGTGGTGATGATGCCCATCGTCGCCATCGTGATGGTGATGATTGATCAGCTTCTCGCTCACTTCGCCCTCCCTTGAGTCAACAACTTCAACAACTCGGAATCGGACGAAAGGATCGCCGTCGTGTTCGGATCAATAACTTTCTTGTAGGCTTCGAGCGTGCGCACCAGCTTGTAGAAGCGCGGGTCGCGCGAATAGGCCTGCGCATAAATCCTGGTTGATTGCGCGTCGCCGTCGCCGCGTATGCGTTCGGCCTCCTTGTACGATTCCGACAGGATGCGGGCTTTCTCCTTGTCGGCTTCGGCGCGAATCTTCAGGGCTTCGGCTTCGCCTTCGGCGCGATATTGTTTGGCGATGCGTTCGCGCTCGGCGCGCATTCGCGCGAAGACGCTCTCGCGGTTCTGCGTCGGCAGGTTCAACCGCTTCATCCGCACGTCAACAATCTCGATGCCGTATTGCTCCAGCGCGCGCGCGCGGCACTGTTCGGTCACCTGCTGCATGACCTCCTGCAAGCGAACGTCTTCGGGTTTGACGGAAACGAGCGAAGAGAGATCGGTGTTGCCGATGGCCGCCGCCGCCGCCGCCCAGACCGTGTCGTGCAGCCGCATCTCGGCGCCGGTCAGATCGCCCGTCGTTTGCAGGAAGCGGTTCGGATCGGCGATGCGCCAGCAGACGTAATTGTCCGCCACGATGTTCTTCTTGTCTCTGGTCAGGAACTCCGACGGGCGCGGGTTGTAAATCATCAATCGCTTCTCGAACGTGAGCAGGCTCTGCCAGGGCCACTTCAGCTTCAAGCCCGCGCCGGTGATCGTACGCACCGGCTTGCCGAATTGCGTGACGATGGCGAATTGCGTCTCGTCAATCGTGAAGACGGTGCGAAGCAGCACGATGAGAATGGCGATGATGATTGTTGCGATGGATAAGGCTTTTCGTGTTCTTTCCTGCATGACTTGGTTTCTCCGGGCGTTTGTAGTCCCGCCTTCAGGCGGCAAGGGCGGGGGGCGCCGCCTCTGCCGCCTGAAGGCGGGACTACAAACACTATTGATTACCCTGCGGCGCGATCTTCGTCGGATCAACAAGTCCGCCCTGCGGATCAACGAAGAACATCTGGCGCCTGCCGAACTTCGATGAGTCAATGATCAGCTTCTTCCTGCCTGCCAGCACCTGCTCGATGGTTTCCAAATAGAGCCGCGTCTCGGTCACGTTTGGTGAAGCCTTGAATGCTTCGACCGCCTGATTGAACCTTGCGGCGTCGCCCTCGGCGCGGTTGGCGCGGTCGGCGGTGTAACCGGCAGCTTCGGCCAATCGCGCCAGCGCCTGTCCGCGCGCCAGCGCCACTTGCTCGTTGCGATAAGCCTCGGCTTCGTTGACCAGCCTGCTTTTTTCTTCAAACGCGCTCGAAACATTGCGGAATGCGTCAACGACCTCGACCGACGGGTGCACGTCCTGCAACTGCACCGCGACGATGCGGAGGCCGCTCTGGTAAGCGTCGAGCTTGCCCTGGATCAATTCCTTCGTTTGCTTTTCGATCTCGGTTCTGCCGGTGGTGAGCACGGCGTCGAGCGTTGATTGGCCGATCAGCAACCGCAGCGCCGACTCCGAAGCGACGCGAACGACGGTGGCCGGGTCGGTCGTCTCGAAGAGGTACTTGTCGGGCGAGGCGACGGCGTACTGCACAACCGCGTTGACTTCGATCAGGTTCTCGTCGCCCGCGAGCATCAACGACTCTTCAGCCTTCTTTTCGTAGCGCCCGCTGCGATGCTGCAAGTTCCATTCGTAAGCTGCGGGTTCGACCGGCGACTCCGGCGAAGGCGTTTGCAGCGTGCGGAAACCGATCTCAGCGACCTGAATCCGGTTCGGCTTGAGCTTCGTCACTTCGTCAATCGGCCACGGCAACTGGTAATGCAAGCCGGGCGCGAGCGGCGCGGCGGTTCTTCGGCCAAAGCGCTTGACCACAGCCGTCTCGTCCGGCCCGACAATCGTGATGCCGGAGAGAAGCCAGAGCAACGCCAGGATCGCGACGCCACTTTTGACCACCGCGTCGCGGTGATGATCGAGCCAATGTTGAAAGTGATGTGCCGCGTGGCCCAACGCCGATGAGAGCTTCCACGACGGCGCGTGGTGTTCCAGATAGTGACCGGCGTCGTGTTTGAAGCGCGCGACGCGTTTGACCACAGTGTTCTCGCCGAACCTGCCGTAGGCGAGCAGCCGCAGCGAATTGAGCACGACCAGCAGCGCCGAGACCTGATGAGTGGCGGCGGCGGCGGCAGGGCCGATGACGCCCAATCCCGCGACGGCGATTGACAGGATGTTGATCGCAATCGCGAAGACCCAGATGTTCTGGCCGATGATCCGCAAAGTGGCGCGGCTGACTTCGAGCAATAACGGCAGCCGTTCCAGCCGGTCGTTCATCAGCACGATGTCGGCCTCTTCGATGGTGATGTCCGTGCCCGCGACGCCCATCGCAATGCCGACGTCGGCTGTGGCCAGTGCGGGTGCGTCGTTGATGCCGTCGCCGACCATCGCCACGCGCAATCCCGCGCATTTCAACCGCTCGACCATTTCGACTTTCTGCTGCGGCAGCAACTCGGCGTGGACTTCGTCGAGGCCTGCGCTGCGAGCAATGCTGCGGGCGATGCGCTCGCGGTCGCCGGTCAGCAGCACGGTGCGTTTGACGCCGGCGTGATGCAGTTGATGAATGGCTTCGCGGCTCTCGGCGCGCAAGGAGTCCTGCACGCTGATGATGCCTTGAACGATGCCGTTTTCAGCCACGAGCACCGGGCTGTGGCCTTCAAGCTCAAGCGTCGAGAGCGCGGTCTCCGCCGCATCGTCAATCTGAATCTGCCGCGACTCGATCAAGCGGCGATTGCCGACCAGCACGCGGCGACCGTTCGTGCAAGCTTCGACTCCCAGCCCGGGATCAATCGTGAACTCTTCGGCGGCGGCGATGGCCAGGCCGCGTGCGCGAGTCTCGGCTATGATCAACTGAGCGACTACGTGTTCCGACCGTTGTTCGGCTAGCGCCGCCATTTGCAGCAGCTCGTTTTCCGAATGGCCGTTGAGCGAAGTGATGTTGGTGATGACGGGGCGGCCTTCGGTGATCGTGCCGGTCTTGTCGAAGACGATGCAGTCAACGCTGGCCGCCGCTTCCAGGCTCGCGCCGCTCTTGACCAGCACGCCTTCGCGCGCCAGACGCCCAATCGCCGCGACGACCGCAGCCGGCGTGGCCAGGATCAACGCGCACGGGCAAGCGACGAGCAGCACGGCGACCGTGCGCACGATTTCGCCGGTGAAGTACCAGGTCACGGCCGCAGCGATCAGCAGCAACGGCAGAAAGAATTTCGCGTAACGATCAGCCAGTCGGACTGCCGGCGCCTTCTTGTGCTCGGCCTCTTCGATCAGCGCGATGATTTTGGCCAGCGTCGTCTCTTCGCCGACGCGCGTCGCGCGGACATCGAGCGCGCCAGCCGCGTTGACGCTGCCCGCGTAGACCGTGTCGCCGAAGCCTTTGTCCGCCGGGATTGATTCGCCGGTGATCGGCGCCTCGTTGATCGAAGAGCGCCCGGCGATGATCTCGCCGTCAACCGGAATTCGCTCGCCGGGACGCACGATCACGATGTCGCCGACCTGAACCTCTGCGATTGCGACCTCCCGCTCTTCGTCGCCGACCTTGATCCGGGCCGTTTTCGGCGCAAGATCAATCAACCCCTCGATGGCCGCGCGTGTTCGCCGCGAAGCGAATTCTTCCAGTCCCTCACCGACCAGCATAATGAAGACGGCTTCGGCGGCGGCCACGTATTCGCCGATGGCCAGCGCGGCGGCGATGGCGATGAAGATGGCTATCTCGGCGATGATCCGCCGCTCGAACAATGCTGAGATCGAGTTGTAGTAAATCTTGTATCCGCCGATCAGTGTGAGCAGGATGGCCGTGTCAATGCCCGCAAAGGTTTTGAAAATGCCGAGCCAGTTGAGCAACAACAGCACGCCCACGGCGGCGGTGAACAGGACGTAGGCAAGCCACTTGCCGGAGTTCGATTCGGTCAGATGAGAGTATGTGACGTGCAGAACTGCCATGATTCAATGAGGATCGAGAACAACCCAGATCAGGTATTGACCCATCGCTATGCAGCTATCATCATTGCTTTGAAAATAGCAGCCGAATACTACCAGTACTGGCGGGTGCCTGGAAAAATGCTAGCAACCTTTTCCAGGCTAGGCTGTTCCCCCTAACCAAGGGGGTTTTATTTTGCCCTAAAGTTCTATATCCGGTACGCAGTTTCGGCCTATTTGATGAACCTATTTCGATGATTGATTGACAGTGGTGAATGTGCGGGGCTAACCTTACCGAGCGGTAAGTATCAAGTCAAGCTTCTGAAGCTTCATCACGCACAATCCAGCGAATTCATCACAGGAGGAAACCGCCATGACCAGACTCTCCCGCCTCGCTCTGCTGTTGGTTCTTTTCGCCATCGCTGTGTGGTATCTGCGATCATCAGGCAACACCAACAATTTCGTCGTAACCAACGCCGCGTTGCCCGCTTCAGCGCCGATGCCCGAAGACGAGCTTGGCTTCCGCATCCTGCTCGGAATGACCGATCAGACAAGCGCCACGTGGGATGGTTCGCTAACAGTTTCATCCGGCGTCGTCGTTCGCATCGAGCCGTGGCGCTTTGATCAGGGCGACCGGCTCGAACCGCTCCCGGAAAAATCTTCCACCGCGCGATGGAAGATCTCAACGCATCCGGCGCGCGCCTTCGGCGGGCAGAATCCGCAGCAACAGCCCGTGGTCGCCAACGGCCTGATCGCCACCTTCCGCAATCTTAACCCTTCATCCGAAGTCACGGTCGAAACCGCGCAGGGCAAGTTCCAGTTCAAGCCCGCGGAGATCGGTTACGGCAAATCGGTGAAACTGTTGGAAGGCCGCGTGATGGTTGATCGCGTTCCGGCGAGCAGCGCCGTCGTGAGCACGACAGACGAGCAGGACTTCCCTGCCGCAGCGGCGGATCGCGACGGCAACGTCTGGGTCGCCTATCAACAATTCACCCCCAACCAGAAGTTCCTCGGCTTTCGCAACCAGTTGCGCGGAGAGATGCGGGACTTCAATGAGCTGAAAGAACCGCCGGGCGGCGACCAGGTGATGCTCGCGCGTTATTCGCGCGGCAAATGGGCCGAGCCGATTGCGGTCTCCGAGCCACGCGGCGATCTGTTCAAAACTGCCGTCGCCATTGACGGATCGAAGCGCGTCTGGGTCTTCTGGTCGGAAAACAAAGGCGGCAATTTCGACCTCTACGCCCGCGTCGTCGAAAACGGAAAGGCGGGAAAGACCGTGCGGTTGAGTTCGGACAACGGGCCGGACATCGCTCCGGTTGCCACTGCGGATTCGCAAGGTCGAGTGTGGGTCGCGTGGCAGGCCTTCCGCAACGGGCGCTCGCAGATTCGCGCGGCGCATCAGAAAGCGACCGGGTTCTCAGATGAGATCGTCGTTGCTTCTTCGGCCTCGAACGAATGGAACCCGGTGATTGCCGCTTCATCGAATG
>Ga0247727_10016942_pt1 | contig 11668 bp, 7 predicted proteins | sample WisWelCaveWW1625_FD_202498 | JGI IMG/M metagenome (GOLD analysis project Ga0247727, IMG submission 202498) | Biofilm microbial communities from Wishing Well Cave, Virginia, United States - WW16-25 | ecosystem: Environmental > Aquatic > Deep subsurface > Groundwater > Cave microbial mat | place... | reverse complement strand
GAGGCGCAGCAGGGCATCTTCACCTACCTGGTGAGCGGCACCACCAACCAGTTGCGGTCGGTGAACGTGTTGCAGCTTGCCGCGGCGGGCGGCGCTCCCACCAGGCTCGATCCGGTGGCGCAATCGATCATCGCGCTGAACAACAAAGTCCCCCAGTTTGCGACGCGGATTCCCGACACCGATTTCAACCGGGATACCTATACGTGGCCGGCGGAAAACAACGACTACGGCTACTTCCCCACCACGCGATTCGATTACCACATCACGCCGTCGCACCAGCTCACCTGGTCGTGGAACTATCGCCACAACTGGCAGGCGGGCGAGAGGCGGCTCCCCATCCCCGACATCAACAGGACCAATCCGTTCCGCCTGGGCTACTTCGTGTGGTCGGCGGCGTTGCAGTCCACGCTCTCCGCGCGGACCTTTAACGAATTCCGCTACGGGGTCCAGCACAGCGGGGACACCAACCGGCGCGCCGAGTACGGCCTCTATTATGAGTACGGTGGCAAACCGTTGCGCATCGGCGCCACCTTCCCCACCGGCCCGATCAGCGCCACCGTCCCGTTCATCGACCAGCAGAATGTCACTGGCCGTCATTTCATCACCACCATCTACGACACCCTCACGATGAATCGCGGCGAGCACACCTTCACCATGGGCGGCAGCTTCCGCAAAACCGACTGGAAGGACACCGCGGAGGTGTTCGCCATCCCTGCCTACGCCACCGGCACGCCCTCGGGCGACCCGCTGCCCGGCACTTTGTTCACACAGACCAGTGTGCCCGGTCTGGTCAACACGGAACTGCCCGGAACCCCCGCCTCTCTGTACAACTTGCTGACGGGAAGAGTGTCGCAAGCCAATTTCACCAGAGTCGTCAATCCAGAGACCCTCCAGTACGACGGTTTCATCAACTACACCTGGACTCGCTCTCACATGGGAGGCCTGTACCTACAGGATCGCTGGCGCATCCGGCCGAGCCTGACACTGAACTACGGCCTGCGCTGGGAAGTGCAAGGCGATATGCACGATGTCGCCGGCATCACCGCGGCGCCGGACTACGCCAGCCTGTTGGGACCTTCGGTGGGGCTGTTCACGCCGGGCGTCCTGAGCGGAAACAACAATCCGACGGTGGAGGTGGGCCGCCAGGCTTACAAGCCCGACTACCTCAATTTCGCACCGAACATTGGTTTCGCCTGGAATCCCAAACGGGACGAAGGACTGCTGGGCAGACTCATGGGTGGATCGAAGACCGTGGTGCGGGGCTCCTACAGCCTCATCGTGTATGACGAAGGCACGCAGATGTTCGCCGCCAACCTCGGCAACAACGCGGGCAAGCAAATCAACGCGAATCTGATTCCCGGGCAGGGCGTCCTGCCGCAGTTTTACTCGCTCTCGGACGTTGTGGCCAATCCTCTGGCGCCCTCGGCGTTTACCTTTAGCAGCGGAACCACCTACAACACCGTGATCCGGCAGTCGGACCAGACGTTCCAACGCACCATCAGCGGTATGAACCCCAACCTGCGCGCGCCCTACACCGTCAACTGGACCCTCGGTATCCAGCGCGAGCTGATGAAGAACACGGTACTTGAAGTGCGCTATGTGGGCAACCAGGCGCATCGTGCCTGGCGGACCAGCAATCTGAACGAGGTCAATATTTTTGAAAATGGCTTCCTCGACGAGTTCAAAAAGGCCCAGAGCAACCTGACCATCAACCAATCCAATGGAAGAGGCAACACGTTCGCCAACAACGCACTGCCGGGCCAATCGGCGCTGCCCATCTTCGAAACGGCGTTCGGCGCGCGCGGCTCGGTTCCAGCGATCGCGGCCGGCTCTGGCTTCGGCTCGTCCGCCTTCATCACGAACCTGCAGAATGGCGAGGCCGGCGCTCTGGCCAACACCCTGGCGACGAACGAGAACTACGTGTGCCGGATGTTCGGCAACAGCTTCAGCCCGTGCCCCAGGCGCAATCCCGCCTACAACGCCCCCGGAAGCTACCCGATAAATCTCTTCCTGCTCAATCCCTACGTTGCCGGCCGCCTGAACTACGTGGATGACTCCGGCTGGAACAGCTACAACGGCCTCCAGGTGCAGCTCCGGAAGCGGTACGCGCACGGCCTGGATTGGACGGCGAACTACACCTTCAGCAAGAGTCTCACCAACCTGGCGCGAGATACCGCCAACCAGAACCTGGATTGGTCCACTTTGCGAAACACGCGGCTGGATCGCCGGGTGTCGCAGTTCGACATCCGCCACGTCATCCAACTGTTCGGGACCTACGATCTCCCGGTGGGGCGCGGCCGCCGTCTGGCGGTGAACAACCGTCTGTTGGATCACGTGATCGGCGGATGGACCGTGGGTTCGATCGTGGTGTTCAACACTGGACAGCCGGTCCAACTGACGGGTGGTTTCCAAACCGTCAACACCAGTGACAACCCCGCCATCGGCGGTGTCCGGTTGGCGCCGGGCGCGACCCTGGACCAGATCCAGAATCTGTTCAACGCCGGCCGGGCCCGTTTGACAGGCCGTGCCGGCGTGACGGATCTCCAACGCCTTGCCGTCGACCCGAGCCTGATCGGCCCCGATGGTCGCGCCAATCCACAGTTGCTGATTCCCAACAGGACCCCCGGCGAGTTTGGGCAGCTATTGTTTCTGCGCGACAAGAACACGTTCAATTGGGACGCCTCGCTGGTGAAGAAGTTCCGAATCACGGAGAGTCTGGGTTTCGAGCTCTATGCCGGGGCCAGCAACATCCTGAACCACCCGAGCTGGGGCTTCGGCAATGCGAACGTGTTTAGTACGTCGTTCGGCGTGGTGGGCGCTCCGGGAGGCAGCCGCGCTATGAATCTCCGCGGTACGCTCAGCTTTTAGAAGTGCGGACTGGCAAGCGTTTTTTCACAGCTACCCCTTGCGGTTGCTCTCCCGGCTGTGATGTAATCGCCCCGAACGATGACGATGAACCGCCGAGACGCGCTGCGAGGCCTGATGGGCTGGATGGTGGCTTCGCCCGCCTGGGGACTCCAGCAACAGGACGACGATCCGCTCTACGGCCCCCTCCACGTTATGGAGTTCGCGCCCTTGGCGAAGAAGAAGCTGGATCCGCTGGCGTGGGACTACCTGGACGGCGGCGCCGAGGACGAAGTCTCCCTCCGCGACAACCGCGCCGGGTTCAACCGCATCATCATCCGCCCGCGGGCGCTGGTGGACGTCCACAAGATCGATCTCTCGCTGGAGCTGTTCGGCCAGAAGCTCGACTACCCCATCCTGCTCGATCCGGCCGGCGGCAAAAACTGCTTCCATCGCGACGGCGAGAACGTCGTTGCCCGCGCGGCGGCCGGCGCCAAGGCGCTGCACATCACCAACGGCGGCATCGACGAGCTGGTGGAGAGCGGCAAAGGTCCGGTGTGGTGGCAGGTGACCACCGGCGGCCAGCTCGGCAACGCGCAGACCATGCGTTCGTTCGTGAAACGTCTGGAAGCGCAGGGCTGCTCGGGGATCTGTTTCACGGTGGACATCATGTACGTTTCCCACCGCGAGCGCGACATGCGCAACCGCCTGGAGCGCTCCTGGTGCGAGTCCGGCATGCCGATGCGCGACGCCCAGGGCAACCTCCCGCCGGCGAAGAATCCGTGGCGCGCGGGCACGTATCCCTCGCGACCCTCGCCGACGCCGACCTGGCAGACGGTGCGCGAGCTGCGCTCCATGACCAAGCTGCCCATCGTCATCAAGGGCATCCTCACCGGCGAGGACGGCGCCCTGGCGGTGGAGAATGGAGCCTCCGGCGTGATCGTCTCCAATCACGGCGCCCGCCAACTGGACCACGTCGGCGGCACCATCGAGGCGCTGCCGGAGGTCGTGAAAGCCGTCAACGGACGCATCCCTGTGCTGATCGACGGCGGCTTGCGTCGCGGAACCGATATTCTGAAAGCGCTGGCGCTGGGCGCCAAGGCGGTCGCCGTGGCGCGCCCGTATCTGTATGGGATGACGGCGTTCGGCCAGCGCGGCGTCGAGCGCGTGCTCGAGCTGCTGCGCACCGAGCTGGCGCTGGATATGGGACTGGCCGGCGTGCCGAACCTCGCCGCCATCACCCGCAACCTGGTTCGGATTCGAGGAGAGCAACCATGATCCATCGACGTGATTTCCTGGCGGGGCTGGCGGCTGCCGGACTCGCTCGCGCCAATGATGCGCCAACCCGCAAGGCCAAGGTCGTAAAACTGTTCCGCTCGCCCGACGGCCACCCCAACGCGCTCGAGACCGTTAAAGAAGGTCTGTGGATCGGCGAGCAGGTCACCGATCGCGCCTACCTGGTCGACTGGAAGGGCAAGGTGCTCAAGAAGGTCGAGACCGAGTCGTCCAACACCAGCGGCATTGCCTACGGCGGCGGCTACCTCTGGATGGGCACCAACGGCAAGGCGACCCACCGGCCGCCCCGGCCCACCGACGGAACCACCGGCGAGGTTGTCAAAGTGGACCCCAACACCGGCAAAACGGTGGCCCGCTATCCCGTCCCCGGTGAAGGCGGGCTGCATGGACTCGAGTTCGCCGAGGGCACGCTGTGGATGACATCGCTCAAGATCCAGAAGCTCTCGCAAGTGGATCCAAAAGATTTCCGTCTCATCCGCCAGATCCCCGTGCACCTGAGCCGCGCGCACGGGCTGGCGTGGGATCCGCCCAACGCCATCTGGTGCATGCATTCCACCGATCGCGTCATCCACAAACTGGACGCCAAGGATGGCCGCATCCTCGAAGTGATCACGCTGGCCAAGGACGATCCCGATCCTCACGGCATGTGCCTGTACAAGGGCCACCTCTACTATTGCGACGCCGGCATCGCCCCGGGCGGCAAAAGCAACGAGAGTCCCTCGGCCGGCTACATATGCCGCATCGACTTGGCCTAGTCCTACTGGCCCTGGTTTGCCTCGCGCAGGAGCCCGCGGGTGACGCGATTCTCTCCCCAGCGGACCAATCCGTCATCGCCTCCGGCCCGGTGCGCGTGATTGCACGCGGCGCGGGGCCGCTGCTGCTGGACGGCAAGCCCATCGCCGCCGAGCGGCCCGCGCCCGGTGTCCTGGCGGCCTCGGTGACCGCGCCCGCCGGAACTCACGAGATCTCACTCGGTTCGCAGAAGGTGCGCTTCATCACCGGCTCCGGCGCGGCGCCAAAGGATTGGAAGCCGTACCAGCCGCATCCTCCGGCGCTGGCAGGCTGTGACGCCTGCCATGCCGTCAAGGACGGAGCCTGGGCCATGAGGCGGCCCTCGCTCATCGGCATCTGCTTCGCCTGCCACGACCGCGGGAAATTTCCGCCGGTGCATTCGCACAATGTCGACGTGCTGGTGGAATGCCAGACCTGCCACAACCCGCATGGCTCGGCGGCGAAAGGGCATCTGCGGATGACCAAGGAAGTAGCCTGCAAGCAGTGTCACGGATAGTGGGGCCGCACGCGCTACACTCAGAACTCGATGCTCTCGGATTACCGCCGCCTGCTGCCCTTCCTGCGGCCCTACCGCGCCCGGCTGGCGGCGGTGCTGGGCGTGAGCCTGGTGGCGACGATGCTGGGGCTGGTGCAGCCCTACGTCGCCAAACTCCTGATCGACGAGGCGCTGCTGGCGCGCAACCTGCGCGCGCTGGCGGCGGCAGCGGCGCTGATGGCGGTGGCGACCGTGCTCGGCTTCGCGCTCAACATCCTGTCCTCCTACCGTTACGTGAATCTCTCGGCGCACCTGTTGTTCGACATGCGGCTGGCGCTCTACCGCCACCTGCAGACGCTGTCGCCGCGCTTTTACGCGCGCACGCGGCTGGGCGAGATCGTCTCGCGGATCAACAACGACATCGCCGAGATCCAGCGCGTCTCGGCGGACTCGATCCTGGGACTGGTGGCCAGCGTGGCCTTTCTGGCCGGCAGCGTGGCGGTGATGCTGTGGCTGAACCCGAAGCTGTTTTTGGTGAGCCTGCTCGGGACGCCGTTCAGCGTGCTGGCGCTGCGCCACTACCAGGGCCGGCTGGTGGAACAGGTGCGCGCGCTGCGGGAGCGCAGCGCCGCCATCGGCAGCTTCCTCATCGAGACGCTGGCCGGGGTGCGGCTGGTGACCGCTTGCAACGCGCAGGAGCGCGAGGTGGTCCGGTTCCGCGAGCGCAACGCCGGATTCATCGAATCGCTGCTGGGGATGCAGGTGACCTCGGCGATGGCCGGCGCGCTGCCGGGGACGATCCTCACCCTATCCACGGCGGCGGTGTTCCTTTACGGCGGCAAGCTGGTGATCGACAACGCCATGAGCGTGGGCGCGCTGGTGGCGTTCATGGCCTACCATCTGCGGCTGCTAGCGCCGGTGCAGAACCTGCTGGGGATGTACACCAGCCTGGCCACGGCGCGGGTTTCGCTCAGCAGAGTGTTCGAACTGCTGGACACGCCGGCGGAGGTGATCGAGCGGCCGCAAGCGCGCGGCCTCGAGAACGTGCGCGGCGAGATTGTGTTCGAGGACGTCAGCTTCGGTCACGATCGAGGAGAGCTGGTGCTCGACGCCGTGTCGTTTCGTGTGCCTGCGGGCGGCTTCTGCGCCGTGGCCGGCTCCAGCGGAGCAGGCAAATCCACTATCGCCGACCTGCTGGTGCGATTCCAGGATCCCGATTCCGGCGTCGTGCGCCTGGACGGGCACGATCTCCGAGATCTGCGTCTGGCCGCCCTGCGAGGCACGGTAGCGCTTGTCGAGCAGGATCCGTTTCTGTTTCACGCGACCATTGGAGAAAACATCGCCTATGCCCGCCCGGAGGCGGCCCAGCAGGAGATCGAAGAAGCCGCGCGCGGGGCGGCCATCCACGAATTCATCGCCGCGCTGCCGGAGGGCTACCGGACCGTAGTGGGTGAGCGCGGTCTGGCGCTGTCGGCGGGCGAGCGGCAGCGCGTCGCCATCGCTCGCGCCCTGCTGCGCCGGCCGGCCGTGCTCGTGCTGGACGAGCCCACCTCCGCGCTGGACGCGGAAACCGAAGCCGCGATCGGCACGGCGCTGTTGCGAGTCCCGTGGAGCTGCACGCGCATCCTGATCACGCACCGCCCCGCGCTGGCCGCCATGGCCAGCCAGGTGCTGGTTCTGGAGAACGCCAAGGTGGCCGAAACCGCGCGGTCATGAATTTCCAGCAGCTCACCGGCAAGGGCGTGCGCATCGCCATCATCGACAGCGGCGTCAATCCCGCGCATCCGCATGTCGGCGGTGTGGCCGGCGGCGCCGCCATCGAGGCGTCGGGCGAATCCAACATCTATCTGGATTACCTGGGACACGGAACCGCGGTGGCCGGAGCGATCCGAGAGAAAGCGCCCGAGGCGGAGCTGTACGCGGTGAAAGTCTTCGACCGAGCGCTCGCCACCAGCATCGAGCGCATCTTGCGCGCGATCGATTGGGCCATCGCGCGGCGCGCGCATCTGATCAACCTGAGCCTGGGCACGCACAACGCGGCGCATCGCACGCTGTTTGAGGCAGCCATCGCCCGGGCGGCCGCCGCCGGCGCCGTTCTGGTGGCCGCGCGCGCCGAGAATCAGCTTCCCGGCTCGCTCGACGGAGTGCTGGCGGCGGGACTCGACGGGGACTGCCCCCGGCAGTCGTATCGCTGCCACGAAGGGCGATTCGATGCTTCCGGCTTCCCGCGGTCAATCCCGGGCGTGCCGCCGGAACGCAATCTCAACGGGATCAGCTTCGCGGTGGCCAACCTGACCGGGTTCGCCGCCCGCGCCCGACAGCTATGTCCGGAGGGCGGCCTGGAGACGCTGCGCCGGGTACTGGAAGAAAACGCGCTCAGCTCCGCGGGTCCGGATTGACGTCTTCGGGGAACACCGCGTAGCCCTGCGGCGGTGGATACATCGACTGCAACAGTTGCAGGCGGCGCCGCAGATTGCGGCTGGGCAACTGGCGCGGGCCGGTTTCGACGTCGATGTCGCAGCAGATGCCGTGCAGGTACAGCACCAGGGTGTCCACCAGCGACTGGTGGGCGTACTCGCGGAACACCTTGGTCTCGCGGCGCACCTTGGTCTGGCGGCGCTGCATGGCCTGCTTGAGCCGCCAGCTCCGCTCGTCCACTTCGCCGTGAACGCCGGCGTTCAACTCTTCGCGCAACAGCGTGAACCAGGAGTTCAGCTCGTCGGGGCCGATGCTTTCGTCGGCCAGGCGCGACATCTCGCCGAAGAAGCGGTAGTGGTAATCGACCACCTCCTGGTCCTTCAGTGCGAAGGCGAGCACCTCCTCCCCGTCTCCTGCCACCGAGGAAGACCAGCACACGCGGGTGTCGGCGGGCTTCTCAAAGCACACCAGGTCCCCGGCATGGCGGACCGTCTGCTCCTTCCCGTTGGGGCGCTCCAGGTAGGGCACCAGCAGGATGGCCACCTTGGGAATCATCAGGGAGACCGCCGGCGGCAGCGCGGCGATGGGCTCCTCCAGGTATTCGCGCACGTCCTCCTCGGTGAGGGGGACGGCGGTCGAGAAATAGGAGAACCGGCTGCTAATCGGGATCATCTCGCCGCGGATGCGCTGGACGAAATCGCCCACGCTCAGCCGGTTCGGATCAGTTTGGGACATCGAGTACCAGGAAGTCCCATCTTAACAAGTGGCGCAAGCCTCCGTGCCCCCAATGTGGCGCGCGCACTCTTGCGTGCGCAACAATTGGAAACCCTGCCGCGGCGGTTTTCTTGGGTATGGATGGGCTGTAGGCCCATGAAAACACTCGTGCGCGGCACGAGTGCGCGCGCCACAATCCAGCCTGAACACATCCACGAAAAGCAGGATCACCCCGCCTGTTATCCTAGGCAGTAGTGAAGATTCTGGTCTCCGCCGGCGAAGCCTCGGGCGACCTCTATGCGGCCCACCTGGTGACGGCGCTGCGCGCGCATCTGCCCGAGGCGGAGTTCTTCGGCTGCGCCGGTCCCCGGCTGCGGAGCGCGGGCGTGCGCGCAGTGGTCGACGCCGCCAGCCTCTCGGTGGTCGGGCTGGTGGAGGTGATCCATCACCTGCCGCGCATCTACGGAGAGTTCCGCAAGCTGGTGGCGGCGGCAAGGCAGGAACGTCCCCGGTTGGCCATCCTGACCGACAGTCCGGATTTCCACCTCCGGCTAGCCCCCAAGCTCGCCAGTCTGGGGATTCCGGTGGTTTACCTGATCGCGCCACAGATCTGGGCATGGCGCCCTGGACGTATTCGTATCTTGCAACGCTCGGTGAGCCGGCTGCTGTGCATCTTCCCCTTCGAGGAGGACTACTTCCGCTCCCGGGGCGTCAACGCCGACTATATCGGCCACCCCCTGACCCGCCTGGTTCGGCCTTCGGTGACGCGCGATGAGTTCTTCCGGAAACATCGCCTGCCTCCGGAACGTCCTGTCATTGCCCTGCTTCCCGGCAGCCGCGCCGGGGAGTCGGCCCGGCACATGGCCCCGCTGGTGGACGCCGTCCGGCGGCTTTATGAGCGCCAGGCGCGTACTTTTTTGCTCGGAACCCCCGCCGGCGGGCCGGGAGCGGCGTTTTTTAAGGAACGGATTGGCGGCGCGCCCATCCAAGTAATAGAGGGCCAAACCTGGGACGTGCTCGCCCACGCCGACCTGGCCCTGGCCGCCAGTGGTACCGTGACAGTAGAGGCGGCGATTCTAGGCACGCCTATGGTCACCTATTACCGGGTTACGCCGGTGAGTTGGTGGCTGGGGCGGCGGCTGGTGAAAGCGCCGTATCTGACGATGGTGAATCTGGTGGCGGGCCGGAAGATCGTCCCCGAGCTGATGCAGCAGGAAATGACCGGAACGCGGCTGGCGGAAGAAGCCGAGAAGCTGCTGGCCGACGCCAGCGCTTGCGCGCGGATGCGCGAAGATCTCAGGGAAGTGACCAGGCGACTGGAGTCGCCCGAAGATCCCATGGAGCGGGCCGCCCGATTGGTGGCCGAATCGTTGAACGAGGCAATGGCAAATGCGTAGGTACTGGATTTTGGCGGGGGCGCTGGCGGGTATGGCTGCCGCCCAGGCGCAGGAGCGGCGCCCGCCGCGCATCGACGTGGAACACTACGTCATCGAAGCGGAGATCAACCCTGTCACGAAGTCGGTGAAGGCGACTGTGCAGGTGCGCTTCCTGCCGCTGGAGGACAACACCCTGGCGGCCTCCTTCGAGCTGAACAACGTCATGAATGTCAGCCGCGTGGCCGACGACATGGGACGCCAGATTCCGGCTTCGCGCTCGCACCAGGATTTCACGGTGCGCCTGAATTTCCCCGAGCCGCTGGCCAAGGGCAAGCCCGCCGTGCTGACCTTCACCTACGATGGCCTCTTCCCGGGCAACGAAGACTCGCCGGTCAACGGCATCAAGTTTGCCGGCATTGCCAGTGACGCGTCCTACCTGCTCTACCCGGCGCGCTGGTTCCCCATCAACGAATACACCGCCGACCGCTACACGGCCGAGTTGAAGATCACCGTGCCGGCGCCATATCGCGTGCTCTCGGGCGGCCTCGAGACCAAGGACGCCGCCGGCGACCGCACCACCTACCAGTTCACCTTCAACCAGGCGGCCTTTCCCGGCAGCGTCGCCGTCGTGCAAGGCGAGCCCGCGCGGATCAACTCGCAGGGCGTGACCACGGCGCTGTGGTTCCGCGGCGCCTCGGCGGAGATGGCCGGCGCCTACGGCGAGGAGATCGGCAAGGTGATGTCGTTCCTCACCGGCTTGTTCGGGCTGGCGCCGCAGGCCAACCTGGCCGTGGTCGAGATCGACAGCGCCGGACCCAACGGTTACGCGGCTCCTGGCGTGCTGTTCTTCTCCACGCGCTCCATCGGCAAGCAGGTGAACCCGCGGGCGCTGGTGAACCAGATCGCGCGGCAGTGGTGGGGCAACATGGTGTCGGCGTCCACGCGCAATCACCTGTGGATGATCAACGGCATGGCCCGCTACGCCGAGCTGATGTGGGTGGAGGACGCCTCCGGCCCCGGGGCGCTCGAAGCGGAGATCCGCGATACCTACGTCGAGGCGCTCACAGTGGAGGATCCGCCGGCGATCCAGTCGTCGCGGCTGGAGGACTACTCACCGGAATACTGGGCCGTTACGGGGGCCAAGGGCGCGGCCGTCCTGCACATGCTGCGCGGCATCCTCGGCGCGGAGGCGTTCCAGAAACTGTTGAAGGGATTCCCCGAAAAATTCGCCTGGAAGCCGGCCAACACCGACGATTTTCGCAAGGCCGCCGAAGAGGTTGCCGGCCGCGACCTGCGCTTCTTTTTCCTGCAGTGGATCGAGTCCAGCGGCGCGCCGGAGTTCAAGATGGAGTACACGGTGTTTCGCACCCAGAAGGGCTTCCGCATCATGGGCAAGATCGCCCAGGATCTGGATACCTTCCGCATGCCGGTCGAGTTGAAGATCGAGACCGAGGGCAATCCCGAGGAAAAGCAGGTGGAGGTGGTGGGCACTTCCTCCGAGTTCGTGGTCGAAACTTTCGGGCGGCCCAAGTCCGTGATCATCGACCCCAACAACCGCGTGATGCGCTTCAGCAACCCGATGCGCGTGGCCGTGGCCATCCGGCGCGGCGAGATGTTCGCCGAGATCGGCGAATTCCCCGAAGCCTTGAAGGAATACCAGAAGGCGCTCGATGTGCACCGCTACAGCTCGCTGGCGCACTACCGCGTGGCCGAAGTGTTCTTCCTGCAACGCAACAGCCAGGCCGCCGCCAAC
>Ga0247727_10016941_pt1 | contig 11668 bp, 10 predicted proteins | sample WisWelCaveWW1625_FD_202498 | JGI IMG/M metagenome (GOLD analysis project Ga0247727, IMG submission 202498) | Biofilm microbial communities from Wishing Well Cave, Virginia, United States - WW16-25 | ecosystem: Environmental > Aquatic > Deep subsurface > Groundwater > Cave microbial mat | place... | reverse complement strand
TTAGAACCTTCCATTTTGCAGGAATTAGAGAAAGAAACGTAACTTTGGGTCTTCCAAGACTAATTGAGCTTGTTGATGCACGTAAAAAACCCGTAACTCCCACAATGGACATTTATCTTGAACCAAAATTTAAAAAATCAAAGGAAAAAGCAATACAAGTTGCTCGTGAGATTTTACATACAAAAATTATTGCGTTGATATCTAGCACAGAGACTGATTATTCAACAAAGATAAAGCTAAATCTAAATCCAAATAAACTGAAAGAAAGAGCATGTACAGTTACTGATGTAGAAGAAGCATTACAGTCGTCAAAAAAGAAATTTGAAATAGAAACAAGTGGTAATTCTATCACACTTACCCTTGCTGAGGAATCTGATGCACAAACAGTACTTGCTCTTAGAAACAAAGTTATTGGAACAAAAGTAAAAGGTGTAGCAGATGTGGAAAGAGTTACAATTGTACAACAGGATGATGAATGGGTTATACAGACATCTGGTTCTAACATTGCCAAGGTGTTCGAAATTGAAGGCATTGATAAAAAAGATATACGCACAAACAACGTCTTTGAAATTGGAAACACTCTTGGAATTGAAGCTGCACGTAATGCGCTAATAAATGAACTTAGCACAACCCTTGAAGATCAAGGTCTTGAAGTAGATGTTCGATACATCATGCTTGTAGCAGATTTGATGTGTTCTAGAGGATACATGCAACAAATTGGTAGACATGGAATTGCTGGAACAAAGACTAGCGTGCTTGCAAGAGCTGCATTTGAAATTACTGTCCCTACAATTGCAGAGGCTGCACTAGCTGGCGAAGTTGAACAACTCAAAGGTGTAACAGAAAATGTTATAGTTGGTGCAAATATTCCTGTAGGAACAGGTACTGTAGATCTTTACATGAAAGTGGTAAAAAATGACTAAACTTTTAGAAAAAGTAATCAAAGAGGCAATGGAAGACAACAAATGTTCTCTTGGTGCAAAAGAAGTTGTAACTTCAATGAAATCTTCTAAACTTGTAATTCTATCAGACTCTGTTCCTAAAAACATGCTTGAAAAAATACATGAAACTGCTAAAACCTCCAAAGTACCAACTATGAACTTAAAAGGCTCATCTGTTGCACTTGGAAGACTTTGTGGAACACAATTTAGAATCTCCGCTCTTTCGCTAAAAGCTTTGAGTGATGTAAATCTCAAATCGATTTTAAAGGAAGTGGAACAGGAGAACCAACAATAAATGTCTTATTTTTTAACAATTGTTTATCAAGCTTTAAATGAGCCACAGAAGGCATCGACTTTAAAATAGACGTAGACATGACAGAAACAATCAAACTAACTACAGATCAAATCAAACTAATGTCGCTATTCCAAAATGTTACTGGTGCAACGGCAAGAGATTGTATAGAAGATGAAAAACTTGATAGAGTAATATTTGTTGTAAATCAAGGTAAGATGGGTCTTGCAATTGGCAAAGGTGGAACTACTATCAGAAACTTACAAAATGTTGTAAAAAGAAACGTAGAGCTGGTGGAATACGCAGAAGACCCAATTGAATTTCTAAAAAATACATTAAACCCAAAACTAATTTCTGAAGTTAAAATAAACAAGAGATTGGATGGCTCTATGCAAGCAATTGTTGTAGTTGATCCAAAAAAGAAAGGCATAGTGGTAGGACGGGAAGGTCGTAATGCTGAAAAAGCACGTCTTCTAGCAAAGCGATACTTTCAAATTTCTAGCGTTTTGATACAAAGTCCAGAAAAAATAATGGAGTGATAATATATGGCAAAATCCCCTCTTGGCTTATTTTCAGGAAGAGTTCTCAAAGATAAAAGAAAAAAACAACGATGGTCTATAGGAACTTACAAAAGAAGAAACCTCGGTCTTAACAAAAAAGCAGATCCGTTAGGTGGCGCTCCGCAAGCCAGAGGGATTGTTTTAGAAAAAGTAGGTATTGAAGCAAAACAGCCAAACTCTGCAGTAAGAAAATGTGTTCGGGTTCAACTCATAAAAAATGGAAAAACCGTAACTGCCTTTTTACCAAGAGACGGTGCAATGAATTTTGTTGATGAACATGACGAAGTACATGTTGAAGGAATGGGCGCAACCATGGGTGGAGCAATGGGAGATATTCCTGGTGTTAGATGGAAAGTCTTTAAAGTAAATGGCACTTCATTAAAAGAACTTGTATATGGAAAGAAAGAAAAACCTAGGAGATAGAAATGGCAGAAACCGCTAACCTTTTACTTTTTAGAAAATGGGATCTTTCAAATATTGAAATAAAAGATCTAGGATTGAAAAATGCTATATCTGTAAAAAAGACTGTAATGCCTTTGACCTTTGGCCGTTCAGCATTAAAACGATTCAACAAAGCTGAAGTTAATATAGTAGAAAGACTTGCAAACAAGCTCTTACATTTTGGGAAGAAATATGCAAAAAACACTGGCAGAATGGGCGGTAAGAAAACTCGTTCAATTAATACAGTAAAAGCAGCACTTGAAATTATACATTTGAAAACTGGAAAAAATCCAATTGAAGTATTGGTAAGAGCAATTGAACGCTCTGCACCAAATGAGGACACGACAAGAATAGTTTACGGTGGAACTGTTTATCATGTCTCTGTAGATGTAGCTCCATTACGAAGAGTTGATCTAGCATTGAGATTTATCGCAGAAGGTGTACGTGATGCATCATTTTCAAATCCAAAAGCAATGGAGGAAAACCTTGCAGAACATTTGATATTAGCTGCCACAAATGATATGAATGCACCTTCTGTTAAGAAAAAGAACGAGCTTGAAAGAATAGCTATGGCCTCTCGATAGCCAGCTTACAAAATTACACGATTATACAATAGAGTAGCCCGAGGCAGATTCGAACTGCCGTCCCCAGGTATCCTCTCCTAAGATCCAGAGCCTGGAATCCCTAACCCAAAAATTGTTTGGCCACTAGACTATCGGGCTACCGAAACGAGTGTGATTATCTCAGAATATAATTATTCCCTCTGAATCAGACAACAAACAAAAAATGGCTGTAAACTGATAAAAAAGTTCAATCCTGCTAGGTTGAAAGATACAGTCATTATGACAATTTCTTAAATTTATTGAACTTTTAAAATCTAATTCTGTAGTTTGCAAATTTTTGATATTTTATGATCTTGTTATTTTGTAATATGACATTTTTTATATATTCGAAAAACGGCAGATATCAAATGCTTTCTACATAACAGGACATAAACAAGAGTCTTATAGGATTATCTATAGAACAGGCCATACTTGGTACAGGCGGTGCCAAAATGTTCTATGAAGTTTTAAATTTTTTATACGAAAATTATGGATCTTACACCACTGACTGTCTTGTCTACCCACAATATCTGATAGACGCACTAAAAGAACAAGACAGAAAATATTCTCATACCATCATCTCTCTGATTACATCAAAACTTGAAGAGTATTCATATCATAAATTAGTACAAAACTTTCTTACGAAATTAAATATGTATAGATAATTTTCCTCTGCTAGACTCATACTAGGATCTTGAAATTTTATTTTATAATGTTTTATTTGAAGATCTAGCTATTTAGCACTAGTTTCACGTACTGCCATCGCATAATCACAATCTGCTTTAAGCCGCATATATGGAATTAATCTATAGTGAATTGAGTAAAGATCTTTTTCCTTGTACAATATCCCTTTTAGCAACAAAGACACAAATCCTCCAGCAATTCTTGATGGCGGTATATTCAATTCTTTACATATTTCGTTTCTTTTTTTCTTATATTGCTCCATTGTAAAGCTTACACTATTCAGCTCTAAAATTAGAGGCCACATGACTTTTTCCCAAACCAATCTTCTGTTCTGAGTAGCAGAAGCATATTTGCCTTTTTCTTCCAAGATTGATAACGTTCAAAAGTTGAGTTGTAATTTATTAGTTAATGCGTAAAGAACTTGAGGAATCACTTGAACTCTTATCAAAAGACTGGGATATTGATCCAATTATACAAAATTTCATTTTAGGTACTCGTGACGATGTTTCAGAATTTGCAATAAAAGTAAAAGATGTTATTTTTCATATTCCATATTTGACTAAAGAAAATAGCTACATCATATGGAAATGTTTTTGGCCCGATTGTCATAATTGTTGTAACCGACAAGGAAGATTACCACTTACATCCAATGATCTCATCACAATCAGTAAAAGTCTCAAATATCAAAAAACTTCTGATTTTATAAAAAATGAAACCAATATAGCTACTTGGCAAGAAATAGGTCCTTCTGGTAATGTAAATACAACTATGACTATGATCAACCTAAAACGAAAAGAGGATGAGACTCTCAGCGGAGATGGAACACATATATCATGTAGATTTCTAGATGACAAAGGTTATTGTGGTTTACATCCTGGAAGACCAGGAGTATGCTATTTGTATCCATTTTCATCTTGGCTTGAAAATGAAAAAGGCACAGCCCGAGTACATGCTACTTTTCAATTTACTGGTGATTGTCCTGGTTTTTATCTTTCAAAATCACTAGATCCTATGAAAGATGTTCTCTTAGAATATTCTAAAATTATATATGATTACAATATGAGCTCAAACAGGACAGTTCGGGAAAACTTTGGTTCTGTTACTTTCGGATTCTAGGCTCTGGCTATCTTCATCATATCACCTATACGAATCTCCATCCCAAATCTCTTTTCGTTTTTTTTCATGTATCTGTAAATGGTTATGAGATCAGCAAAATGTTTTAACATTCCAAATTTGGAATCCATCTTATTTCTCACAAATGCTAACACTTTTGGATATACGGAAAATTTCTCAAGGACCTGTTTTCTGTATCTCTCCTTATTGTGAAGATTTTCTATAAATATATCTGCACAAGTCATGCTGGGAATGATTCCTTCGCCTAAAAGTGGATAAACAGTACCAATTGATTCACCTACGCCAATTACTTTCCCATGATAGAAGGGCTCACACATGTCTGGTGTTGCAAGACGTATTGGTCTTCCCACTGTTTTGATTATTTTACCACCATATTTTTTTAAAAATGTATTAGTTTCTTCCACATGTTTTCTGTTTTTGTCACCTGCTCCTATGTGAGCGAGTTTCTTTCCTAAAGGAAAATACCAAAAATATCCAGTGATCGAAGAAAATGGTTTCAGATAAAAATCATCAAAAGGTACTTGATCATCATATTCTATCTTGTATTGATATGTGGGTAAGTAAAAATCCCTGGCAGGTTTTGGAAGATATGTTCTGTAAAAACCAGTTGCATCAACTACTAGATCAAATTCTGATTCCAAATCTTCAATCTTAGGTGTTGTATTGTAATGGATCTTACATCCTTTAGACATATCTTTGATTAAGCCAATTTTATCATAAGTACATAAACCCATTAGTTTTATACTGAATCTTTCAGAATTCATATCTATGTACATATTTTTTCCATCATGTATTACATAGTCGTTAAAATCAAGACCAGATTTTTGTGCAAAATTTTGCATTGGGCCTTTTGTTGTACCCCATGCACAAATTGAATCATGAGTTTCTTGTGTAGATCTTTCAAATCCAACTACCTCGTGTTCATTTTTTAATCTAGAAAGTAGATATCCTCCAGCAACTCCAATGCCTACAACTGCTATTTTCACAGGTCTAATTCTAAAAATACCTAATAAAAGGATGCTTTCGATTATTGTTCAAACCATGTCTGGGATATATTTTACACAATTAATATGGCTGGTTTGAATGGTCGTGCTGTTCTAGCTTTGTTCTTGGGATCATATTTTTGTGGATCAGATTCAGAGAATACCTGAACATTTACGCCAAAATCTTTTTGCACAAGTGAATCAAGTTCTGAAAGGATCTCCTTTTCATCTACGAAACCAGTTTTTGATTTTATTTCTCGTGATTCTATAGGCTCAGACAGTATATCATTAACGGTTTTTTTAACAAAGTCTGGATCTTTTTTTACAAGTTCTGTTTCCTTATCAGAAATAAGTGATTTTATTAAAATTCCTATACTCATTTCGCCTTTTATGACGTTGGCAAGAATTTTTTGGTAAGCTTTGTTCTTCCAAGAATCTGAAGTATAAATGATAATCTTCTTTGGAATAATTTTAGTTACTTTAAGTATATTTCTAATGTCCTCCATGGTTGACTTCAAAAGATTCTCTGATTGTAATGATATAATATCAATTTCATCACGATGCACAGATGGCCAAAGTGATTTTGAAACTAAGCCCGTATTTCCAAGTTTCTCCCACATCTCTTCTGCAATGTGTGGTGCAAAAGGAGAGAGCATTCTCACTCTTGCCGATAACACATTATGAAGTGTACTTGAGACATCAGTTCTATTCTTTGCATTTGTTCTCCTAAGATACCACTGCATATCAGAATCAAATTCGTATAAGACATAATGTAGTGCCTCTCGCAATCTCATTTTTTCTATGGCTAAGGTAGTCTCTAACACCAACTGCTGTAATCTACTTACAAGCCATTTGTCCTCTTGTTGCAGATTTGACTTTTCGTTTAATTTGTATTTAGAACAATCTTCTAACATGTTTTCAAGCTTGTTTTTGATTCCTTTTATTGCTTCAAGATTGAAATCTGCATCTTGCAAGAGTTCAGCCGAAATTAATATTGCTAATCTAATAGGATCTGCACCATAGGTTCGTATTGCATCACGAAGAGGAATAATATTGCCCATTGATTTTGACATTTTTTTTCCATCCATCAGAACAGAACCATTTACAACAATCTCTTCTGGCCAGTATTTTTTTGGGAAAATTGCAATGTGATTAAATACAAAAAATGTTAAATGATTTGGAACAAGATCTCGTCCCGAATGTCTTGCATTTACAGGATAGAAATATGCAAATTCATCTCTGATGCTTTCTAAAAGGTTTTCTGTTATTTCACAATTAGAAGCAACTTTCTTGGTGTCACCATCTTCCAAAAAAATATAATCAAAAAATTCATCTCCTAGATTTTCAGCAGTAATTTGTTTTTTATTTACATATTTTGCAAGAATATAATACGCCATGTAAATTACAGAGTCAGAAAGACTTTCTACTATCCAATCTTTATCCCATGGCAATTTGGTTCCTAGACCATGTTGTCTTGCACAAGCTCGTTCACGTAACCAATCTACTACATAATTGAATTCATTACGTATGTCTTCTGGGAGAATCTTCATCTCATTGATGCAGGAATGTGCGTCTTTTTTCCAATTTTTGTTAGAATAGTCCAAAAACCACTGATCGTTTAAAATCTTTACAACACATTCAGCGCCACATCTACATCTGATTGGACCATCATTTAGCTCAAATAAAACATCTGCGTTATTTTGTTGTAAAATCCATTTTTTTACATCTTCTTTAACATCGGCAACTTTTTTTCCTGCGAATTTGCCAGTGTTATTTCTTAACTTGCCTTCATAGAACTCTCTGCCATAAAGCTCTTTTGTGGCCTCTTCAAGATGAGGGTCATTTTGATTTTCTATTTTGAACTTTTCTGTAACTTCTTTTGCAGGAATTTCTCCATATCCTTCGGTTTGTATTATTGATATTGGTTTTATTGTTCTAACAGTGTTCAAGACATTCTGTTCCAAACTTGTTGAATTTTTCTTAATGTCCTCCAAGGCTTGATAGTCAAACGGCGCATGTGCTGGTACGGACATCACCATGCCAGTACCGTTTTCACTTTTAACAAAGCTAGCAGGAAGTATTGCAACCATCTCATTTCTTTCTGGAACTTTGACCGTTTTGCCAACAAGAGCAGAGCCCTTGATCTCACCAACTAAAACAACTTTTTTATTCATAAACTCCAACTTTCGCGCACACTCTACACTCACAATCCAATTTTCTCCATCGACATCAACAATTTTGTATGTTATATCTGGATTTGCCCAGAGATTTGTAACACCAAATATTGTTTCTGGTCTGAGTGTAGCTGTTGGTATGATGTATTTGTCATACCTGAATTTGATAAGTACATATTCAGTAAAAGCAGGTTCTACATCTCCTAAAGTATCATGTTGCGATACTGGGTTCTGATCTTTTGGGCACCAACCAACTGGATGAGAGCCTTGTATGACAAGATTTTTGCTTTTTAGTTTCCTAAATTGCCATTCTATGAATTTGTTGTATATGGGATCAATTGTTGTAAATTCCCTTCTCCAATCTATAGAATATCCCATCTCTATCATGCCTGACTTTATCTCTTGATGGAAATAGCTTGCAATTTTCACAGGCTCTGCAAATTCCTTTATGTTCTGTTCTGGTACTTTGTAAATTGTTCTGAATGCTTTGATCAATTCTTTATCGTTTTCCTGAACACGTCTTGCCATGCCAAGAATTGGGGTTCCTGTATAATGAAATCCCATTGGGAAAAGTACATTGTATCCACGCATGCGCATAAATCGTGCGTGAACGTCAGCCAAAGTGTATGTTCTTCCATGCCCTATGTGTTGTGGTGAATTTGGATAAGGATAAGCTACTGTTACAAAGAATTTTTTTTCCTCGGTAGGATCTGTTTCAAAGTATTTTTCATCCTGCCACCTTTTACGCCATTTGGATTCTATTGATGACCAATCTATCAAAAAATCACTTTACCAAAATTGATTGTTCTGCAGCAAGAAGTGCGTCTTTTAGCTTTAAGACATCCTTTCCCCCACCTTGACCAAAACTATCATTTCCACCGCCAGAACCACCAAGAACCTTTGAAATGTCTCTTACTAAATCACCAGCTTTTTTGATCTTTGCTGCTTCTGAGCCTGCAAATGCAACTATTCTTATTCCATCATTTTTCAAAATTAAAGCACAGTATATCATACTAGAATCAAGTTTTATTACTTGTTCGCCCACTGCAATGTGAAATTCCTCATCAAGTTCTTCGTCCACAGTAGAGTATAACTTTATTTTTCCTAGACTCTTTGCATCTGAAATTGCACTTTTTGCAGTAGATGTAGAAACTCGTTTGATGAGTTGTTTCAATTTTTTCTTAGATGCATCAGCATCTGACATGGTATGTTCAAATGATTCTAACATTTTCTCTTTGCTAGAACCTAAAGACTTTACAATCTGTGAAATTTTTCTATCTTGGTCCTGCGTATACTTTACAGCTGTATCTCCTGAAACAAACTCCATTCTTACAACACCATCTTGAATCCTTTCAGCTTTTGTTATCTTTATCAAACCAAGCTCACCTGTCTTCTTTACATGAGTTCCACCACATGCTTCTACATCAAATCCATCAATGTTTACAATTCTGACTGACTTGACTGGAACTACTCCACCTTGATATATTCTAAATCCAAATTTTTGTTCAGCCTCTCCTCGCTCATATTCATTTATTAAAATAGGTAGATTTTTTCTGATAGTGAGATTTGCTAAACCTTCTATCTTTGTAATGTCCTTTTCTGTTAGGTTTGAATGATGTGTTATGTCAAGTCTACCGTAATCTCTTTCTTTAAATGCAGAATGTTGCCATATCCATGAACCTAATGTGTTTCTTGCTGATGCGTTTAACACATGAGTACTAGTATGATTTCTTGTTACACCATAACGACGGATATGATCGATTTTACATTTTACTGAGTCACCTTCTTTTGGTGTCCCTCCTTTCAATTCATGCACAATAACATTTCCATGTTTGTTTACATCTATTACATCATAGTCTCCGATCTTACCGTAATCTGGTTCTTGGCCTCCTCCTCTTGGATAAAATGAAGTTCTATTCAAAACAACTAATTTTTTATTAATAACCTTGAGAACTTTTGCTTCAAATTCAACAGGATCATCTTTATAGTATAATGGTTCGGTATCTGGGATCCCACCTATGTTGAGAACCTCTTTTTTTTCAGCTCTTTCTGATTGATGTAATTCTGAGAGTTTCTCATAAAAGGTAGATGGAATTTCTGAAATTATCTGTGCTTCTTTTAGAAAATCAGGAGTAATACCATCTGATTCATATAGTCTGATTAGATCATCTACTGTTATTTTTTTATTTTGAGTCTTTATGGTATTTGCTATACTTTTCATTCTGGTTTTTGATTCTGCGTATCTTTCTCTTTCTATTCCGATTATCGTCTTTACTTCCTCACGAGTTTCTTGCAGCTCGGAATAAGTTGATTTCAAATAATCAATGTGCATATCTGCTAATTCTCTTAGATCAAGGTTCCAACCAAGTCTGTCCATTGTAGCAACCACTCTTCTCAAAATCATTCTCAAGTTGTAACCACCACCTACATTGCTTGGAAGAGCTCCGTCTGAAATTGCAAACACCAGAGTTCTTAGATGATCGGCAATCAGGTATACCCCTTCAAGAGGAACTATCATTTTATTAAATTTTGTCTCGTCTATTCCTGCTTGTTTTATTGCATTTTTTCTGACTTGTGTTAAATCACTATGTTCTCCGAGTCCTTTTGATATCGCAGTGAAATATGATGATACTATCTTAGGATCTATGTCTATGCCGACTTTTTGTATTAGATTATTTGTTATAGGACCAAAACAACAATCGTACGCAGTGGAAGTTCCCATGGTTATCCAAGCAAATCTCTCAAGACCAGCTCCCATGTCTATTATTTTTTGTTCTAGGACTGAATAATTTTCCAAATCGCCTTGAAATTCTGTAAATACTGCATTTCCAAGCTCAAGACCTCGTACAAAATATTCTAGTGAAGATCCAAATGAGCCTCCTCCCGCCCAAACATCCTCTACAAATACAATTTCTTTTTTATCAATTCCAAATCGCTCAGTTAAAAGCCTAAAATCTAATTCTATACATTTGTCTTTCCAATATCCCTGTGAATTTGGTATACTATGTTGGCCAATCATACAAAAACTAGAAAAATGTCTACCAGTGACACCTACATTTTCAATATCCTTGAATCTAAGACAAGTTTGTGGTACGATTAGGGGGTTTGCTGGAAATTCAAAAACAACTTTTGAACCCATAACTCGCTGAAAGTCTACAATAGATGCTATTGTGAAATATAGGTCATCGCGCCACCTGCATACTACCGGATATCTACTTACTGATTTGTGACCGTTTTGTACAAAAAATGATTCCACTTCTTTCCATGCTTGAACATAATCAAATCTTTTTTTTGTAGGTGGATTTCCTATGAATGAATAATTGTTTTCAGCATCTTCTGGACAAAAACTCTGTGCATGATCAATTGTCCAGAAAAATCGCTTACATTTTACACAGGATTTTCGTTGAAATCCTTCTTTTTCAAATAATGTTACTTTGTAATACCTGTCAGGATCAGCTGAAAACTTTGCAAGAATTTGATCTTTCTTCATCTTTGAGAGGTTTTTGCTTTGACTGATATTAAGTATTCTGAGGCAACACATTAAATATGATCACTTTTGAAAATTTGTCATGTTTGGTAAAAAGAGCTGGAAGGAAGGAGACTATGTATTTGTAACACAACCAGATGACAAATATACTAATGTAATAGTTGGCATAGTGACAGGAGTTGAAGATTCCAAAATAGGAGTAAACGGTATAATAATAAATCCTGTTGGTTTGAAAAACAAAGTTTCGCAAGGAAAGAGCGGTCCAAAATCTATAGAGATTTTAAAAAATCCAAACTATGAAAATTATGTACTTGCACTGATTTATCGAGTCGAACATGAAAATTTTACCGGCATATTTGATGTAAATTCG
>Ga0247727_10016940_pt1 | contig 11669 bp, 10 predicted proteins | sample WisWelCaveWW1625_FD_202498 | JGI IMG/M metagenome (GOLD analysis project Ga0247727, IMG submission 202498) | Biofilm microbial communities from Wishing Well Cave, Virginia, United States - WW16-25 | ecosystem: Environmental > Aquatic > Deep subsurface > Groundwater > Cave microbial mat | place... | reverse complement strand
AGCCCTGCCCACGTGTGCTCCAGCAGGAGCTGATGGATGGCCTCGATCACGTGTCCGGAGGGCGTCGCCTCAGATCCGTTCGACGAGATCGCCGAGGAACGGGATCGCCCAGCGCTCGCCGCGCATCGCCTTGATCATGCAGACGATCGCCAGGGCCATGTAGAGCAGCGCGAGATTGATGAGCGCGAAGGCGAACAGCCAGGCGAACACCTTCGTCAGCGTGGCGAGGATAGCCCCGACGAAGATCACCCCCAGGAAGACGAGGCAGGCCACGCCGCAGAGGATCAACCCCTGCTTGGCGTGCCAGCGCACGTATTCCCGCCGCGTCACCATGAAGGGAACGAGGGCCAGCACCCAGAGGTAGGAGAAGACAAGCATGACCTTGTCCTCCTCTTCCAAATCCTCGGAGGCGATGGGGCTCTCGTCTGCGGTCAGGGGATCGGTCGTCATGTCGGGTGGCGCTGGTGCGCCGGGTCGGGCGATTTATAATGGCCCGCCGTTCCCTTGTCAAGGAGAGCCATGGACGCCGCCACGCCGATGCTGCGCCAGTACCAACAGGTGAAAGCGCAGCACCCGGACGCCATCCTGATGTTCCGCCTCGGCGACTTCTACGAGATGTTCTACGACGACGCCGTCGTGGCCAGCAAGGCGCTGGCGCTCACGCTGACGGCGCGCGGCCGCGGCACCAGCACCGAGGCGCCCATGTGCGGCGTGCCGTTCCACGCCGCGGACGGATATATCGCCCGCCTTGTCGGCCAGGGGTACCGGGTCGCGGTGTGCGATCAGATCGAGGACGCGAGCCAGGCGAAGGGGCTGGTGAAGCGGGCCGTGACTCGCGTCGTCTCCCCCGGCACCCTCACCGATCCGACACACCTGACGGCGCGCGAGCCGAACTTCATCGCCGCGGTGGTCGCCGCGCACGACGGCGAGGGGCCCGGCCGGGGTGACGGTTTCGGCTGCGCCGTCCTCGATCTTTCGACAGGCGATTTCCGGGTCGCCGAGCACCTGGGTCCCGGTGCGCGCGATGCCCTGCTCGACCAGATCGCCGGCTTCGCTCCGCGCGAGCTCGTCGTCCGGGAAGGCACCCCGAAGGACGCGCTCGACGCAACGCAGCGGCTCGAGGGCGTGCTGATCACCGCCATCCCCTCCTGGCGCTTTGCGCGCGACACGGCCCGCCGCACCCTCTTGCAGGCGTTCGGTGTCGCATCACTTGACGGTTTCGGGTGCGAGGGTCGCGATCTGGCGATCGCGGCGGCCGGGGCGCTCCTCGGCCACCTCCAGGAGACCCAGAAGGCGGACCTGAGGCACGTGACCCGCCTGACGTGGCTCGAGGCCGGGGACTCGATGGTGCTCGATGCCGCCACTTGCCGCACGCTCGAACTGGTCGAAAACGCACGCGACGGGGGCCGCCAGCGCACCCTTCTCGAGGTGATCGACCGCACCGAGACGGCCATGGGCGGGCGGCTCCTGCGCGACTGGATCCTGCGGCCCCTCGTCCTGGTCGAGAGAATCGAGGAGCGGCTCGACGCCGTCGGTCTCCTGGCGGAGCGGCCGAAGGAGCGGGCCGCGCTGCGCGACGTCCTGTCGCGAGTCCACGATCTCGAGCGGCTCCTGGCCCGCTGCTCCCTCGGCACCGCCAACGCCCGGGATCTCGTGGCGCTCCGCGACTCGCTTCAGACGCTCCCGGTTCTGGCGTCCCGCGCCGTCGGCCTGACGGCTCCGCTCCTGACCCGGCTCATGATCGGCCTCGACACCCTGCCCGAGCTGCACGCGCGCCTGCAGGCGGCCATCGCCGACGAACCGCCGGCCACCGTGAGGGAGGGCGGTCTGCTGCGGGACGGCTTCAACCGGGAGGTGGATGAGCTGCGCTCCATCCGGCGCGACAGCCACGCCATCCTGGCCGCCATCGAGCAGCGGGAGCGGGCACGCACCGGCATCGGCTCCCTCAAGGTGAGGTACAACAAGGTCTTCGGGTACTACATCGAGGTCAGCAACGCCAACCGCGATCTCGTCCCGGCCGACTACCTTCGCAAACAGACGCTTGTCGGAGCGGAGCGGTTCATCATCCCCGAGCTGAAGGAGCACGAGAACCGCGTCCTGACGGCGGCCGAGCGGATCGCGACGCTCGAGTACGAGACGTTCGTCGGCCTGCGGGGCGAGGTCGTCGATGCCGCGCCGCGCCTGCGGGCCACCTCCCAGGCCGTGGCGGCGCTCGATGCGCTCCTGTCGCTCGCCGAGACCGCCTCCGCCAGGGGATACGTGCGGCCGCGCATCACCGACGGCACGCGGCTACGGATCAGCGAGGGCCGTCACCCGGTGGTGGAGAGCCTGCTGTCCGGAGAGCGTTTCGTGCCGAATGACTGTGACGTCGATACCCAGGAGCGGCAGATCCTGATCCTCACCGGCCCCAACATGGGCGGCAAATCGACCTACCTGCGACAGGTGGCCCTGACCGTGCTGCTGGCGCAGGCCGGCTCCTTCGTTCCGGCGGCGGACGCCGAGGTCGGCCTCGTCGATCGCATCTTCAGCCGGGTCGGCGCCTCCGATGATCTGGCACGCGGGCAGAGCACCTTCCTCGTGGAGATGGTCGAGACGGCCAACATCCTCAACAACGCCACGTCCCGCTCGCTCATCCTGCTGGACGAGGTGGGGCGCGGGACGGCGACCTTCGACGGGCTGTCGATCGCCTGGTCGACGGCCGAATACCTGCACGACAACCCCCGGGTGGCGGCGCGGACGCTGTTCGCCACCCACTACCACGAGCTGACCGAGCTGGCGCTCACGAAGCCGCGGGTCGTCAATCTGAAGATGCTGGTGCGCGAGTGGAACGACTCGATCGTCTTCTTGCGCCGGGTCGTGGAGGGGTCGGCGGACCGATCCTACGGCATCCAGGTGGCGCGCCTCGCGGGCCTTCCCCGGGAGGTCCTGGAACGGGCCCGCGAGGTGCTCGCGAATCTCGAGCGCGAGGAGCTGTCGCGCGATGGGCGGCCGAAGCTGGCCCGCCATCTGGCCCAGGCAGAGGCGACGACCGGGACGCCTTCGACACCCCCGGCCCAGCTCGGGCTCTTTCCGCCCGAGGAGGATCCCATCGTCCGGGATCTGCGGCAGGCCCCCCTCGACACGATGACGCCGCTCGAGGCGCTGAACTTCCTGGCGCGCCTCAAGGCCCGGCTTCCTGAGTGACGGGCGGGGGAAGACTAGAAGCTGGTGAGCGCCTCGCGCTCGTCGCGGTAGATCTCGAAAATCTCCTGCAGGCGGGTCAGGACGAGAAGATCCTGGACCTTGCCGCCCGGGTTGAGCAGCTTGAGCTTGGCGCCTTTTTCCGCCGCCCGCTTGTAGCAGGCCACAAGCTCGCCGATGCCGGCGCTGTCCATGTAGGAGACGCCGATCAGGTTCAGGATCACGGCCCTGCGGCCCTCGTCCAGCAGGGCGTTCACCGTTTCCCGCAGCTTGATGTCGCCGTCACCGATGGTGATCTTGCCGGACAGATCGACTACGGTGACTTTCCCGTGATGCCGGACGCTCGCCTTCATCGGTGCCTCCCCGACTGCGCCTGCCCGCGGGCGGGCGCTTCCAGTTTCTTCTCCAGCATGACCTGCGTCCCCCTGCCCGGCAGATTTTGAAAGATGACCGAGTCCACGAAGCTCTTCATGAAGAAAATCCCACGGCCGCTGGTGCGGACCAGGTTCTGCTCGTCCCGAGGGTCCGCCGTCTTCTCCCAATCGAAGCCGGGACCCTGGTCGCGGACCCAGACGCGGAATCGCGACGCGTTCCGCTCGAATTCGACCTCCACCAGCTTCGCGTCATCCATGCTGTTGCCGTGCTTGACCGCGTTGATGAACGCCTCACGCACCGCCAGGGCGATGTCGAGGGCCGCCGGCTTCGGAAAGCGCGCCTGGCGCGCCAGCTCCTCGGTCATCGCATGAACCAGATCGACGTATGCGATGCGGCTGTGAAGCTGCAGCTTGACGATGTCCCCCACCCGCGATCTCCGGGCGGCCGGAGCACCGAGGCCGGGCGCCGGCGCCCGCCACCTGCTGGCCGCATGCTAGATCAGGAGCGTTGAGGGGCCATCGTAGCCAAAAGTTCTTCGGAGTGTCAAATGGCCTGCCGGGCGCCGGGAGCCGAAGCGCCGCGGGGAGGCTGGAAGGACGCGATTCGAACGGCTCAGAACTCGATAGCCCCGCCCAGCCGTGTGTAGGTCGGTATGGCCAACTCGAGACCGGCCATGTGATAGTAGCCGCCGGCCTCCCCCGGCCTAACCACGAACCGGATGTCGGCCCCGACCGCCTTGGCCTTGTGATACGCCTCAGGCGCGGCGGAGGCCACGCTGTCGTCCGCGAGCAGTGAACGGGTCAGATCGACGACGACGCGCTTGGCGCCGGAGCTGAGAACCGCGTCCACCTCCCGACGAAACTTCTCCTCGGGGTCCCCTGCCGAGAACTTGCCCCGGACCTCCACCACCTTCCAATCACCCAGGGAATGAGTCTTGATCTGGCAGGGACCGTGCCGCTTCAGCCACGATAGAGCTCTCATCGGTTCCCCCTCCTCGGAAGCCTGCCCGGGAACTGGACGTCGAAATGCCCTACGACTCCAGTCAGGAAACGGGATACAAAGATGAGCCTTCGGCCGCGCTTATACACCCGAACGATTCGGCCCGTCAAGACCCGACGAGTCTCCTCGATGTCCCTAAACCACGTCAGACCAATGGGTTCCGCTGTGGAAAACTGCCCCAGCATCCAACACGGGAGGCTGCGCTCGGAGCGGCGCCCTCCCCTACGTCGGTCTTCCCCGGTCAATGGCCCGGTACTGCACCGCCTCGGCGACGTGCTCAGCCTGGATGCGGTCGGCGCCCTCGAGGGCCGCGATCGTCCTAGCGACCCGGAGGATTCCGTCATGGGCCCGGGCCGACAGACCGAGCCCCCGGATCGCCCGCTGGAGCATCTGTCGGGCGGCGGCCGAGGGCGCTGGTCCGGTGTCGTGATTTTTCCTGCGAATCGCAGCAGCGACGCGCTCTGCCACCGCAGCCGATGGCTCTCCGGGCGAGGCGGTCGTGAGATCCCTAAGCGGCACCGGCGGGACCTCCGCCTGAATCTCGAAGCGGTCGAGGAGCGGTCCCGACACACGCGATCGGTAGTGAGCCACCTGGGCGGGGGTGCACGCGCAAGGGCGGTCGGATCGGCCCAGGTTGCCGCAGTTGCAGGGATTCATGGCCCCGACGAGCATGACGCGCGCCGGCATCCGGAGCGTGCGATTCTCGCGCGTGATGAAGACCGCCCCCTCCTCGAGCGGCTGGCGCAGGACATCGAGCGTGGCGCGGCCGAATTCCGGCAGCTCGTCGAGGAACAGAACGCCGTGATGCGCCAGGGTGATCTCGCCCGGGCGCGGCCCGCGGCCGCCGCCGACAAGCCCCACGCCGCTGATCGTATGGTGGGGTGCCCGGAATGGCCGTCGGCGGACCAGACCACCGTCGCGGCACAGACCTGCGGCGCTGTAGATGCACGTGACCTCGATTGCGTCGTCCCGTGTCAGCGGCGGCAGGATTCCCGGGAGTCGGCGGGCCAGCATCGTCTTGCCGCACCCGGGGGGCCCGATCATCATGAGGTGGTGTCCTCCAGCCGCCGCCACCTCCAGGGCGCGGCGGGCATGCGCCTGCCCGGACACATCAGATAGGTCGGGCCCGCAGCAGGTCGAACCGAGTCCCTCTTCGTCAGCCGGCACGGCAACAGTCGGCGGGCTCTCGCCGCGCACGACGGCGACCGCCTCCTGAACCGTTTTTGCCCCGTAAACAGCAGGTCCGGCGGCCGCCAGGGCCTCCTTCGCGCAGGCGGCAGGGACCAGGATCTCGGACAACCCAAGCCGCTTCGCCAGAAGCGCCGCCGGCAAGACGCCTCGGACCGGCTGGAGCGAGCCATCCAGCCCGAGCTCTCCCGCCACCAGGAGCCCTGGCAGGCGTCCGCCCGGCGCCTGCCCTGCGGCGACCAGGATCCCCAGGGCAATCGGAAGGTCGAGGGCCGCTCCTTCCTTCTTCAGATCGGCGGGAGCGAGACTGATCGTGATCCGGCGCGGCGGTATCTCGAAGCCGGAGTTCCGGAGCGCCACGCGCACGCGGTCGGCGCTCTCGCGCACCGCGGCGTCGGGCAGGCCGACGGTGTGAATCCCCGGGAGGCCCCTGGCGATGTCGCACTCGACGGTCAGGGGAATCGCTTCGATGCCGAGGAGGGTGAGGCTCCTGACCCGGGCCAGCATCGGCCCCCTCCTGCTCCAGGGGGCATGGAGCCTGATGGTGCGGACCGGCTCTCCAGACGCGGTCGCCAGCGCATGGTAATCGAGCCATCCCTGCGAGGTCAACCGGGCGGAAGGGGCGGAAGGGAGCGGGCAAGAGAGCGGGTTGAATCCTGGAACTCGCTCACCGCCCGAGACGTATCGTAACGCTGGAGCGCACCTGCCGGGGGGGGCAACGTCGCGGGGTATACTTGATGGCACCCAACGAAAGCCGGCCCGCAGGGCTGCGTCTGGAGAAAGCACGATGAAAACGAATTCTTCGCCCGCGCCGCGGCGCCGCCGTCGCAAGATCCTGTGGGTCGGGCTCCCCCTTCTGGTGGTCGCGGCGGTGGTGGCCGCCTTCTTCATCCGCCGGGGCGATGCCCGCACGAGCCGCGGGATCGCCGGCGAGGATATCGACATCCGCCTCGGCAAGTCCGAGATCGCCGACATCCAGGTGGCCGTCAACGAAGTCGGCACGATCGAGCCGGTGGTCAAGGTCGACGTCAAGTCCACCCTCTCCGGCAAGGTCATCGATCTCCTGGTGCGTGAGGGGGACCGGGTCAGGAGGGGCCAGGTCCTGGCGCGCGTCGAGCCGGACGTCAACCAAGCGCAGACACTGTCGCAGGTGCGCTCCGAGCTCAACATGGCCGAGCTCAAGTCCAAGGACGCGATGCGCGATTACGAGGTCAACCAGAGGCTTCACGAGGAGGGCTTTCTCTCCGATCAGCTCCTCAAGGACTTCAAGCTCAAGCTCGACACCACGAGCGAAGACCTGGAGGCGGCCCGCACCAGGATGCGAATCGTCGTGGAGAGCGGCGTGCCGCTCGATCAACCGATCTCGACCACGCAGCGGATCAACGTCGTGTCGCCGATGGACGGCTTCGTCATCAGGAAGAACGTCGAGATCGGCCAGACGGTCACCTCGGGTCTGTCGTCCTTCAACGAGGGGACGATTCTCTACACCGTCGCCGACCTCGGCTCGATGCTGATCAAGGCCTCGGTCAACGAGGTGGACATCGGCCGCGTCCGCCTGGGCGCGCCGGTCGTCATCACGGTCGACGCCTTCCCCTACCGGAAATTCGAGGGGACGGTGAGCCACATCTCCCCCGCGGCGCATCTCAAGGAGAAGATCAAGGTCTTCGACACCGAGATCGCGCTCGGCGAGCAGGTGCCCGATTTTCGCGCCGGCATGACCGCCAACATCGAGGTCCGCGGCGACCGGGTCGACAAGGCGCTGTCGGTGCCGGTGGAGGCGATCTTCAAGAAGGAAGGCAAGGAAGTCGTCTACACCCTCAAGAGCGCCTTCGACGAGCCGAAGAGCGGCGAGAAGTCACCCCGCAAGACCAAGTCGGACAAGTACGACGTCTCCGAGGTTTGGCAGCGCTTCTTCGAGGAGCGTCCGGTCAAGGTCGGGCTCGTCAGCCTGGAGCGGGCCCAGATTCTCGACGGACTCAAGGACGGCCTGGAGCTGGCTCTCGAGAACCCGACCCGGCCGCGCCAGGTCGACGACGAGTCCTGAGGAGGCCGCCATGCCTTTAGCCGCCCCGGCGCCCCAGGGAGCGCCTGTCATCAACCTGCAGGACGTCTGCAAGGTCTACGATTCCGGCGACAACGCCGTGCACGCCCTGCGGGGTGTGACCCTCGAGGTGGGAGCGGGCGAGGCGATGGCGATCATCGGCCCTTCAGGGTCCGGCAAGTCGACCCTGATGCACATCGTCGGCTGCCTCGATGTCCCGTCGAGCGGCGAGTACTACCTTGCCGGTACCCCGGTGTCGCGCATGTCCGCGAAGGAGCTCGCCCGGATCCGCAACCAGAAGATCGGCTTCATCTTCCAGGCCTACAACCTGCTGCCCCGGGCCAGCATCCTCAGGAACGTGGAGCTGCCGATGATGTACGCCGGCGTACCGTGGGCGGAACGGCAGGACCGGGCGCGCGAGGCGTTGCGCAAAGTGGGCCTGGCGGAACGCGCGCGGCACCTGCCGTCGCAGCTCTCGGGCGGGCAGCGGCAGCGCGTCGCAATCGCCCGCGCTCTGGTCAACCGCCCGTCCATCCTGCTGGCGGACGAGCCGACCGGCAATCTCGACACCCAGACCGGACGGGAGATTCTCGAGTTATTCGACGACCTCGGCGCCCACGGCCACACGGTCATCCTGGTCACGCACGACATGAACGTCGCGGCGCACGCCAAGAGGGTCATCCGGCTCGTCGACGGCCTGGTGGCCAACGGAGCACATCCCGAGCCCGCCGCCGCGGGAGGACCGGCGGCGTGACCCTGCGCGAGTCGGTCGTCGACGCCCTGGTGGATGTGCGCGTCAACAAGGGGCGCACCATCCTCCAGACGCTTGGCGTCATCCTCGGCGTCGCCTCGCTCGTGGCGGTGCAGGGGCTGTCGGACGCCGGGCGGCGGCAGGCGCTCAAGTTCTTCTCCGAGCTGGGCGGGCTGCGCAAGATCCTGGTCCTCAACAAGCCGATCAAGGAGCGTGTGCAGACCGCCCGCCAGCTGGCCAGCGACGGGCTCACCTGGGGCGACGTGCAGGCGATCAAGCGCGATGTTCCGTACGCGACGCATGTCGATCCGATCGCCACGCAGGATCTCATGGTGAGATCTCCCAGCTACCTCAAGGAGCGGACCATCCACGGCGCCACGCCCGATTACCAGGCGGTCTACAAGTTCTTTCCGGCCCGCGGACGCTTCCTGATCGACGACGACATGGCATCGATGGCGCGGGTCTGCGTCCTGGGCGACAGCGCCGCCCGGCTCTACTTCGGCAACGAGGACCCGCTCGGCAAGACCGTGTTCATCGGCGACGTCGGGTTCCGCGTGGTCGGCGTCATGCGGCGCAAGGAGTTCTTCTTCAACGAGGGGGACCAGAACGCCCTCGAATGGATGAACCGCCTCACCATCGTCCCGATCACCGCGATGTACGCCCGCTTCACCGGCGACCCGAAGAAGCGGGTCAACTACATCAACGTGATGGTCGACAAGGTGGACAACAACCGCAAGGCCACGCTCGAGATCAAGAAGGTCCTGTTCCGCCGGCATGGCGGGGTGGAGGACTTCGAGGTCTACAACCGCGAGGAGCGGCTCCGGCAGCAGCAGTCGCAGGGCCAGGTCTTCGACATCACGTTCCTGGTGACCGGCATCGTCTCGCTGATCGTCGGCGGCATCGTCATCATGAACATCATGCTGGCCTCCCTGCGCGACCGGATCCGGGAGGTCGGCATCCGCAAGGCGCTCGGGGCGCGCGGATTCGACGTGGCCGTGCAGTTCCTGGTCGAGTCGATCCTGGTCACCTCGATCGGCGGGCTCGCCGGGCTGCCGCTCGGCATGGCGTTCGCCGGCGCCATCACCGTCCTCATCGGCCAGCCGGCCGTGATCACGCCCCAGATGGCGCTGGTGAGCGTCGTGGCGTCGGTCGCCACCGGCCTGTTCTTCGGCCTCTACCCGGCGGTGAAGGCGGCGCGCCTCAGCCCGGTCGAGGCGCTGAGGTACGAATGACGCGCTGGCACCTCGGCGAAATCGTCCGCACGGCGCTGGGCGAGATGTGGCACCACAAGCTGCGCTCGACCCTGACGCTTCTCGGGATCATCCTGGGCACCCTGTCCCTCACCGTGATGACCTCCCTGCTCGACGGCGTGACGGCGGCGGTCTGGGAGGGGTTCGCGGACCTGGGGTTCGACGGCGTCATGTACGTCATGAACCGGCCTCCCAAGAACCTGCGCGAGCAGGCGATTTTCGCGCGCTCCCGCGGGCTGCAGCCCGAGGACGCGCGGCTGCTCCTTCTGCGCGCCCGGGACATCCACGCGGTCGCCCCGGCCCTCGTCAGCGAGGCGCTGGTTCGGGCGGGCGACGTGGAGCGGCGGGTCCGCGTCATGGGGGTCACCTCGGCCTACAACGTCGTGCGCGGGCGCTCGCTCGAGACCGGGCGCTTCTTCAGCGACGCTGACGAGTCCGGCTTCGCCCCGGTCTGCGTCCTGGGCTATCGGCTGAACCGGCGCCTGTTCGGCGCCGAGGACCCGCTGGGCAAGACGATCACGGTCGACTCGCGGCCGATGCGGATCATCGGCGTGTCCGAAAAGCTCGGCAACGAGTTCGTCAACGACGACGACTTCGTGGAGGAGATGGAAGGACTCTACCTGCCGCTGGCGACCCTGCGCGCCTACTACACCGGCACGGAGGCCACCCTGTCGTTCATGGCCGTCAAGACGAACGACCCCGAGCGCCTCACGGACCTCAAGGCGGAGACCCTGGCGTCACTGGGCATCGCCCACCGGGGCGCCAACGACTTCCGGGTGGAGAACATCGCCCAGGAGATCCTCAAGGTCCGTAAGGAGATCAAGATCGTCCTGCGCAACTGGCGCGTGGTTCTCGGGACGATCGCCGGCATCTCGCTTCTGGTCGGCGGCATCGGCCTTCTCTCGGTCATGCTGATCGCCATCGGCGAACGGCTCTACGAGATCGGGCTGCGCAAGGCCATCGGCGCGACCGACACGCAGATCTTCCTGCAGTTCCTGGTCGAGTCGGCGGTGCTGTCGCTCGTGGGCGGATTGCTCGGTGTCGGCGCCGGCATCGGCATCACCAAGGCCGTGAGCCAGTTCTTTAGCGGCGGCCTGCCGATCCACCTCATCGGCGTCCTGTTCGCGCTCGGTGTGTCGCTCGCCCTGGGCGTCCTGTACGGCATCTACCCGGCCCTCAAGGCGGCGCGGATGCAGCCCGTCGAGGCCCTGCGCGCCGCCACTTGATCCCGGCCCGGCCTGTCCTCGGGGATTTCCCTCAGCGAGCGGGCGCCACACGCCGCACGACACCGCTCCCCTGGCGCACGATCAGGAACTGATCGGCGGCCTGCGGGCCGATCTTCTCGAGACGCCTTTCCTTCGCCGGCCACCGCACCTCGATGGCGTCGACCGTCGTCGCGGCTCCCAGCCCGAAATGCAGGCGCATGTCGTTCTGCGACATGTAGGAGCTGGCGCTGCGCACCTCGCGCACCTGCCGCCGTCCACCCGCCGTCACGGTGACCAGCGCGCCGAGGGCGTCGCGGTTGCACCGGGTGCCCTCGAGCTTCAGGCTGATCCAGTGCCCGCCGCCGTGGCCACCGTCGTTGCGCAGGAGCCGCCCCGGGCGGTTGTTCGGATTGAGCGCGAGGTCGAGGTCGCCATCGTTGTCGTAGTCCGCCGCGGCCAGGCCGCGGCCGACGTCGGGGGCCTGGAAGTACGGCCCCGACTGCGCCCCCACCTCGCGGTAGATTCCCTTCCCGTCGTTCTCGAACAGGAACGGTTTCTGCGCATAGGTGATGATGTCGCTGGCCTGCTCGATGTCGTCCATCGGGTGTCCGTTGGTCACGACAATATCGAGATCGCCGTCGTTGTCGTAGTCGAAGAAGGCGGTCCCCCAGCCGGTCGCC
>Ga0247727_10016939_pt1 | contig 11671 bp, 12 predicted proteins | sample WisWelCaveWW1625_FD_202498 | JGI IMG/M metagenome (GOLD analysis project Ga0247727, IMG submission 202498) | Biofilm microbial communities from Wishing Well Cave, Virginia, United States - WW16-25 | ecosystem: Environmental > Aquatic > Deep subsurface > Groundwater > Cave microbial mat | place... | reverse complement strand
GTGCTGAACCGGCTGTGGAATGCCGGCCTGTCCCGCGGCGAGCTCGCGCCGCTGGCCGCGCAGCTCGGCGCGGACGTGCCGTTCTTTGTCTTCGGCGAGAATGCGCTGGGTGAAGGAATCGGCGAACTGCTGACGGCCCTTGCCTTGCTCCCGGCCTGGTACCTGGTGCTGGTGCCGCCGGCGACACTTTCCACGGCCGAGGTTTTCAGCGATAACGCATTGACACGAAATACTAAACCGCTCAAAATACCGCCCTTTTTCTCCGGCCTCGGCGCGAACGATCTTGAGGCCGTGGCGCTCAGGCGCAGGCCGGAGATTGCGGCGCATCTGCAGTGGCTGCGGGCGCGCCGCCCGCAGGCGCGGATGACGGGGTCGGGGGCTTGCGTGTTCGCAGAATTCGCAACGGAAGTCGAGGCGCGTGCGGCGCTGGGCGAGTTGCCCGGCGCGATGCGCGGTTTCGTCGCGCGGGGCCTGGACCGGCACCCGCTATATGAGTTTTGATCCATTGGGGAGTCGCCAAGTTGGTTAAGGCAGCGGATTTTGATTCCGCCATTCGAGGGTTCGAATCCTTCCTCCCCAGCCATTTTGCGGTGGGGGCGTGACCCGGTGAACAAGCTCGCGAACTCCCCTGCCTCGGCAATGGACCGGCTGATGATTTTTGCCGGCAACGCCACGCCGCGCCTCGCGCAGGAAGTGGCGAGGCACCTCAACCTGTCGCTCGGCCGCGCCATCGTCGGCAAGTTCTCCGACGGCGAAGTGATGATCGAGATCATGGAGAACGTGCGCGGCAAGGACGTGTTCGTGCTGCAGTCCACCTGCGCGCCGACCAACGACAACCTGATGGAGCTGCTGGTGATGGTGGACGCGCTCAAGCGGTCGTCGGCTGCGCGAGTCACCGCCGCGATTCCCTACTTCGGCTACGCGCGCCAGGACCGGCGCCCGCGTTCGGCGCGCGTCGCCATCAGCGCCAAGGTAGTGGCAAACATGCTCACTTCGGTGGGCGTGGCGCGCGTGCTGACCATGGACCTGCACGCCGACCAGATCCAGGGCTTCTTCGACATGCCGGTGGACAACGTCTACGCGGCGCCGGTGCTGCTCGGCGACGTGTGGAAGCAGCGCTACGAGAACCTGATCGTGGTGTCGCCGGACGTGGGCGGGGTGGTGCGCGCGCGTGCGCTCGCCAAGCGGCTCGAATCCGACCTGGCGATCATCGACAAGCGCCGGCCCCGCGCCAACGTGTCCGAGGTGATGAACGTCATCGGCGAGGTGAAGGGCCGCAGTTGCGTGATCATGGACGACATGGTGGACACCGCGGGTACGCTGGTGAAGGCGGCGCAGGTGTTGAAGGAGGAGGGCGCGACCAAGGTGGTGGCTTACTGCACGCACGCGGTGCTCTCGGGCGCTGCGGTGGAGCGCATCGCCAGTTCCGACATCGACGAGCTGGTGGTGACCGACACCATCCCGCTGCGCGAGGACGCGCGCGCCTGCAGCAAGATCCGCCAGCTTTCCGTGGCGGGTCTGCTGGCGGAGACGATCCTGCGGATTTTCAACGAGGACTCGGTGAGTTCCCTGTTCATCGAATAGTTTTTCCAACCTCGCCTGTGCCTGGTCGCGGGCCTGGCGGAATGCAAAAGGAGCAGTGCATGAAAATCGAAATCAGCGCTTCGCAGCGCAAGGCGCAAGGCACGGGTGCGAGCCGCCGCCTGCGCCGCTCGGGCAAGGTGCCGGGCATCGTCTATGGCGGAGAGCAGGGCGCGGTCAACATCGAGCTCGACCACAAGGAGCTGTACCGCAATCTGACCAGCGAGAAGTTCCACGCGTCGATCCTGACGCTGAAGCTGGAGGGCGGCGCCGAGCAGGTGCTGCTGCGCGCCTTCAACATGCACCCATTCAAGGCGCTGGTGCAGCACGTGGACTTCCAGCGCGTCTCCAAGGACAAGAAGATCCACATGAAAGTGCCGCTGCACTTCGTCAACGCCGAAAAGTCGCCGGGCGTGAAAGAGCAGGCCGGGGTGGTGAGCCATGTGCTGAACGAGCTCGACATCACCTGCCTGCCGGACGACTTGCCCGAGTTCATCGAGGTGGACCTCGCCAACCTGTCGGTGGGCAAGTCGGTGCATGCGCGGGACCTGGTGCTGCCCAAGGGCGTCGAATCGAATTTGCACAAGGACGAGAACCCGGTGGTCGCCACCTGTATCCTGCCGGCGCTGATCGTCGAGGAAGAGGCCGCGGTGACCGAGGCGGTTCCGGCTGCGGCCGACGTGCCGACCACGGCGCAAGCCGCGCCCGAGAAGGCGGCCGATGCTGCGACGCCAGCCGCCGCGGGCGACAAGGCCAAGGCCGGCGACAGGGGCGCGGACAAAGCGGGCGACAAGGCCGACAAGTCCGACAAGGCCGACAAAAAAGACAAGAAGTAGCCGCTGGCCAAGATCCGCCTCATCGTCGGCCTGGGCAACCCGGGCAAGGAGTACGAGCGTACGCGGCACAACGCCGGGTTCTGGCTCGTGGAGCGCCTTGCCCTGGCGCGGGGCATGTCGCTCAAGAAGGACAATCACTACCAGGCGTTGGTAGCGCGCGACGCGGGCCTGTGGCTGGTTATGCCGCAGACCTTCATGAACGCCTCCGGGCGCGCGGTGCAGATGCTGGCCGGATTCTTCAAGATCCCGGCCGAGGAAATCCTGGTGGTGCATGACGAGCTCGATTTCGCGCCAGGCACCGCGCGCATCAAGCAGGGCGGCGGCATCTCAGGCCACAACGGCCTGCGTGACATCTCGCAGCGACTCGGCTCGCACGATTACTGGCGGCTGCGCCTGGGGGTGGGCCGGCCGGCGGACAAGGATTCGGGCGCGGACTACGTGCTGGAGAAGCCTCCCGCAGAGGAACGCGAGGGCATCGAAGGCGCGATCGCGCGCTCGATGGAGAGCATGCCGCTGATGCTGGAAGGCGACATGCAGGCGGCGATGCTCAAGCTGCATAGCCAGGACAAGCCCATCGCGCAGAAAGCGGAAGAGAAGAAACCGGAGACAAGGAAACCCGGGGCGAAAAAGCCCGAGCCGGCCGCGCCGCCGCCGAAGCAGGAAACGAAGCCGGAAGGTGGACTGAAGGGATTCTTCAAGAGCCTCACGGGCTCGAAGAAATGAGCCTCAGATGCGGCATCGTGGGCCTGCCGAACGTCGGCAAGTCCACGCTCTTCAATGCGCTCACCAAGTCGGCGATTGCCGCCGAGAACTACCCCTTCTGCACCATCGAGCCGAACGTCGGCATCGTCGAAGTGCCCGATCCGCGGCTTGGGAAGCTGGCGGCGATCGCCAAGCCGCAGAAGGTGATCCCGGCGGCGGTCGAGTTCGTGGACATTGCCGGGCTGGTGGCGGGTGCCTCCAAGGGCGAGGGCCTGGGCAACAAGTTCCTCGCCAACATTCGCGAGACCGACGCCATCGCGCACGTGGTGCGCTGCTTCGAGGATCCGAACGTGATCCACGTCTCCAACCGGATCGATCCAGTTTCAGACATCGAGACCATCAACACCGAGCTCGCGCTGGCCGACCTGGAGACGGTGAGCAAGCAGCTGTCGAAAAACAACAAGCTGGCGAAGACCGGCGGCGACAAGGAAGCGCAGCGCCTGGTGGCGGTGCTGGAGAAGGCGGAGGCGGCGCTGGACCAAGGGCGCCCGGCGCGCTCGGTGGACTGGTCGAAGGAAGAGCTGGCGGTGCTCGATCCGCTGTTCCTTCTCACCATGAAGCCGACGCTCTACGTCGCCAACGTCGCCGAGCACGGCTTCAAGGACAGCCCGCGCCTCGCCCAGGTCGAGGCGTTGGCGCAGCGGGAGGGCGGGCAGGTGGTCGCGATCTGTGCGGCGCTGGAAGCGCAGATCGCCGACATGAGCGATGAGGACCAGAAGCTGTTTCTCGCCGACATGGGGATGACCGAGCCGGGGCTGGACCGCGTGATCCGCGCCGGCTACGCGCTGCTGAACCTGGAGACGTTCTTTACCGCGGGACCGAAGGAAGCGCGCGCCTGGCAGCTGCACATCGGCCAGACCGCGCCGCAGGCGGCCGCTGCCATCCACACCGATTTCGAGCGCGGTTTCATCCGCGCCGAGGTGATTTCCTGCGAGGATTACATCGCCTGTGGCGGCGAGCAGGGCGCGAAGGAAGCCGGCAAGATGCGGCTGGAAGGCAAGGAGTACGTGGTGCGCGACGGCGACGTCATGTACTTCCGGTTCAACGTGTAAACCGGAGCGCGTGCGAGTATCGTTGCGCGTACCTTCCTGCTGGAGGAAGCGATGGGACCGGTTTCCTGCTTCGTGGCAAGCACTGGGCTCGCCCTTCTAGTCGGATTGGAGGCCGCTGCCGCCGAGCTGCATGACGCTGCGCGACGAGGAGATCTTGCGGCGGTCGAACGGCTGCTTGCCGGCGGAGCCCAGGTTGAGGCGACCGACAGCGGCGGCGCCACGCCTCTGTACGTCGCCGCAGGTGAAGGCCACGCGGCAGTCGTCGCACGGCTCCTCGCGGGCGGCGCCGATCCGCGGCGCCCGGCGCTGGGTCCTTTCGGCTCGACCGGCACGCCGATTCACGCGGCGATCCGGTACGGACATGTCAAGGTCGTGCGCGTACTGCTCGAGGCCGGTGTCGATCCCAACTTGCCCGATGACGGTGTCGGCCCGCCGCTGCATGCGGCCCTCAGGCGCGGTCAGACTGCGGCCGCGGAGTTGCTGAGATCCTTTGGCGCGCGCCCGATTCGTGCCGAGCCCACGAACGCGCTGATCGCGTCGGCCGATCCGGCCGCGGGCCAGATCACGGCAGCGCCGTGCGCCATCTGTCACGATTTCACGAAGCGACCCGAGCAGGTCAAGCAGGGCCCGCCGCTGTGGGGCATTGTCGGCCGGCCGAAGGCGGGCGTTCCCGGCTTCGAGTACTCGGAGGCTTTGCGGGCGCTGGGCGGCCGCTGGACCTACGAGGATCTCAACAGTTACCTCGCTAATCCGCGATCGTTGGTGCCGGGCACGAAGATGGAGCTCCGCGGGCTCCCCGAGCCGCAGCAGCGGGCTGCGCTCATCGCGTACCTCAGATCGCTCTCGGACCAACCGGAACCGCTGCGCTGACGCGGGGTTGATCATGGAACCGGGCGCTGCGATTCCGGACGACGTGCCGGAGCTGGTCGAGCTCCTCGGGATCCTCTTCACGCAGGAGCACGAGCTCTCCCCCGACCCCGTCAAGCAGCGCCGCGCCCTCGAGCTGATCCTCGCTGATCCTTCCCGTGGCCGGATCTATGTCGCCCGCGAAGCGGGGAAGGTGGTCGCCATGGCCGCGCTGCACTTCACGACCAGCACGGCCGAAGGTGGCAAGGTCGCCTGGTTCGAGGACTGCATCGTGCGGCCGGAGCACCGCCGCAAAGGCATCGGCAAGGCGCTGCTCGAGCACGTGATCGAGCAGGCACGCGCCGAGGGTGCGCTGCGCCTGATGCTGCTCACCGACGGGGACAACGAGCGCGCGCAGGCGCTCTATCGCAAAACCGGCTTCGCAAACTCCGCAATGCTGGCGATGCGCCTGACGCTGCGCTAGGGCTGACCTGCCCCCGATAGTAGTACCAGTGTGATGTTAGTAGAGACCACTGTCACTACAAGCGCACGTAGTAGAATTCAATCTCGCCAGCAGGATTAGCCATGAACCTTTTCGACCTATACGAAGTCAGCCGCAAGCCTCGCAGGGCGAAGAGCCTTTATGAGCGCGCGCGGAAATATATCGGTGCGGTAAAGGGGCCGCTCAAGCCGAAGAACATGGCGGCGCGGGCCAAGGCCCTGGTTCGTGGAATTACCGCCGCGAAGCATTCTCGCTGACACCGGCCCGCTTTTCGCCCTGATCCACGCGGGCGACGCGGATCATGCGCGCGCGGTGCAGTTCGCTCGCAGCTTTACAGGCCGCTTGATCACTAGCTGGCCGGTCCTTACCGAGGTTGCCTACCTCCTCGTGAAATCCAGTCGCCGCGGCATTGGCACTCTGCTCGGCATGATCCTGGACGGTCACTTGTCGGTCGCGGACCTCGATGCGGACGATGTGCAATACATGCGGACGTTGACCGCCAAGTACGAAACTATGGACCTTGCTGACGCGTCGCTGGTGGCGATAGGCGAGCGGCTGGGCATCCTGGACGTGATCGCGCTCGACCGGCGCGACTTCTCACGCTACAGGACGCGCTCCCGGCGAGCCTTCACGAATCACTTTCCGGAACGCACGTAGCCAAAACGTAGCTGCGCCATGCTTGAAAACACTGTTTTACGCTTCGCAGGGCTACGTTACAGCACGGCTGGCGCTGCAGGTTGTTGATTTAACAAGACGCCGTTTTCATTTTGGCGCCTACACCCCGCCCATGCAGATGTACTTCACCTCGACGAATTCCTCGCAGCCGTACTTCGAGCCTTCGCGGCCGAGCCCGGACTGCTTCACGCCGCCGAAGGGCGCCACTTCGGTGGTGATGAGGCCGCTGTTCACGCCCACCATGCCGTATTCGAGCGCCTCCGCCACGCGCCACACGCGGCCGATGTCGCGGCTGTAGAAGTAGGCCGCCAGGCCGAATTCTGTGCGGTTGGCGAGCTCCACCACCTCGGCGTCGGTTTTGAAGCGGAACAGCGGTGCCACCGGCCCGAAGGTCTCCTCGCGGAAGATCTTCATCGAGGGCTTCACCTCGGTGAGCACCGTCGGTTCGTAGTAGGTGCGGCCGAGGGAATGGCGCCTGGCGCCGGTGAGCGCCCTGGCGCCGCCGGCGAGCGCGTCGGCGACGTGCTCCTCGACTTTCGCCAGGGCGTTCGCGTCGATGAGCGGGCCCTGCGTGACGCCCGCCTCGGTGCCGGCGCCCACCTTCAGCGCCTTCACTTTCTCCGCGAGCTTCGCGGCGAACTTGTCGTACACGCCGTCCTGCACGAAAAGGCGGTTCGCACAGACGCAGGTCTGACCCGTGTTGCGGTACTTGGAAACCATCGCACCCTCGACCGCCGCGTCCAGGTCAGCGTCGTCGAACACGATGAAGGGCGCATTGCCGCCGAGTTCCAGCGAAATCTTCTTCACCGTGGGCGCGGCCTGCTTCATCAGCAGCCGCCCGATCTCGGTCGAGCCGGTGAAGGAGATCTTGCGCACGGTGGGGTTGGCGCAGAGTTCGCCACCGATAGCCCGCGCATCGCCGGTGATGATGTTGAGCACGCCTTTCGCGAAGCCGGCGCGCTCGGCGAGCTCGGCCAGCGCCAGCGCGGAGTAGGGCGTCTGCTTGGCAGGCTTGAGGATCACGGTGCAGCCCGCGGCGAGCGCCGGGGCCACCTTCCTCGTGATCATCGAGTGCGGGAAATTCCACGGCGTGATCGCCGCGCACACGCCCACCGGCTGCTTGATCACCAGGATCCGGCGATCGGCCCAGGGCGTCGGAATCGTGTCGCCGTAGATGCGCTTGGCCTCCTCCGCGAACCACTCGATGTAGGCGGCGCCGATGGTGACCTCGCCTTTGGATTCGGCGAGCGGCTTGCCCTGTTCGCTGGTGAGGATCAGGGCCAGGTCGTCCAGGTTGGCGAGGATCAGGTCGTTCCACTTGCGCAGGACCGCGGCGCGCTCCTTGCCGGTCTTCGCGCGCCAGGCGGGCAGCGCGGCCTCGGCGGCGGCAATGGCGCGGCGCGTCTCGTCGGCGCCCATGTCGGGCACCGTGCCGAGCAGCGCCCCGGTCGCCGGGTCTTGCACTGGGACGCTCTTGCCGCCCGCGGCGCCCTGCCAGGCACCGTCCAGGTAGCACTGTTCGCGGAACAGCTTCGGATCCTTCAGGGGCAGCGCCGGCAGTCCGGCGCGCGAGGGAGCGTTCATGGGAATCCTTCCTGGGGTTCGGACGGGCATTCTAACGCCCCCTCCGCGCGGCTTGCATGAACCGCTGTTCAATCGTAAAGTCCTAAAAGAAAAAAAGAAAATATGGCGGCAGCGCAAAGGCCGCCCCAACCAGAGGAGAGGGTAATGGGAACCATCAGCTTCATCCAGCGTGCGGTCCTGGGCGCGCTTGCCGTCGCAACCTGCGCTCCGGCGTTCGCGCAGGACGCGCCAGTGCGCATCGGCTACGCCATTTCGCGCACCGGTCCATTCGCGCCCGGCGCGCAGGTATCGCAGGAGCCGAACTACATCATGTGGGCCGAGCAGGTGAACGCCGCCGGCGGCCTGAACGTCAAGGGCAAGAAGCGCAAGATCGAGCTGGTCGGCTTCGACGATCGCAGTGAAGTCGAGACCATGGTCCGCACCTACGAGAAGCTGATGACCAGCGACAAGGTGGACCTGATCCTGCCGCCCTGGGGCACCGGCATGAACTTCGCCGTGATGCCGCTGGCGCAGAAGCACGGCTACCCGATGCTCTCGCCGACCGCCACGGGCCGCAAGCTCCTCGGCATGAAGAACCCGTACTTCTTCGCCCTGCTGCAGCAGCCCGACGCGATGATGAACGCGCTTGCCGAGTTCATGAAGGCGCGAGGCGTGAAGACAACAGCGGTGATCCACGTCGACGAATTGTTCGGCCTGGAGCAGATGGGCGCGCTGGAGTTGGCGCTGAGGGAGAAGGGCATCCAGATCGTGGAGAAGAAGAGCTACCCGATCGGCGTGAAGGACCTGCAGCCGGTGCTGAACGACATCAAGGTGAAGAACCCGGATGCGTTCATCAGCCTGAGCTATCCGCCGGATACGTTTCTCGTGACCGGACAGTCGAAGGCCATCGGCTTCAACCCGAAGCTGTTCTACGCGGCGGTGGGAAGTGCGTTCCCGGTGTATCGCGACAAGTTCGGCCCGACGGTCGAGGGCGTGATGGGGTTGGGCACCTGGAACCCGAAGACGAGCCCGGCCGCCAAGGCCTATTTCGACGCGCACGTGGCGCGCTGGAAGAAGGAGCCGGACCGGTGGGCGAGCGCGCATGCCTGGGCCGGCTTGCAGATCCTCGAGCAGGCGGTGGCCAAGGCGGGCCTGGACCGCAAGGCTTTACGCGACACGATCGCGAAAGACGAGTTCACCACCGTCATCGGCAAGATCCGCTTCAAGAATGGCGAGAACATTGCCACCCCGGGCGCGGTGAGCCAATGGCAGAGCGGCGAATTCGAGGTGGTGTGGCCGCCGCAGAACGCCACCTCGCCGGCGTACTTCCCAAAGCCGAACTGGAAGTAGCCTAGCTGGCTTACTGGTTCGAACTGGCCGCAGGCGGCCTGATCACCGGCGGCATCTACGCCGTGGTGGCGCTCGGCCTCAACCTGCAGTATGGGCTGATGCGCATCATGAACATCTCGCACGGCGAGTTCCTGATGCTCGGCGCGTATCTCACCTGGCTCGGGCACACCGTGCTGCAGGCGAATCCGCTCGTGTTCCTGCCGGTGGTGGCGCTGGCCCTATTCGCGCTGGGCGTCGTCGTTTACTGGCTCTGCTTCCAGCGCATCACGCGCACCGCGCCAGCGGTGGAGGTGATCGAGGCGAGGAGCCTGCTGGTGGGCTTCGGCTTGATGTTCCTGGTGCAGAACGCGGCCTACCTCGCCTGGGGCGCCGACCTGCGCGGCTATTCCTTCCTCACCGAAGCGCTCGACATCGGCGGGGCCCGCCTGATGACCAACCGCCTGGTGGTGTTCGCGTTTGCGGTGGGCGCAAGCCTGCTGCTGTTGGCCGTCTTGCGCTGGACGCTGATCGGCAAGGCGGTGCGCGCCATGATGCAATCGCCTATCGGCGCGCAGCTGGTCGGCATCGATACGCGATTCCTGCACCCGGTGGTGTTCGGCGCCGGGATCGCGCTCGCCGGTGTTGCCGGCGCGCTGCTGTCCATGGTGTATGAGATTTCGCCCGGCATGGGCGAGCCCTACACGGTCACGGCGCTGATCGTAATCGTTCTTGGCGGCCTGGGCAGCGCCATCGGCTGCCTGCTCGGCGGGTTCCTGCTCGGCCTGGTCGAGACCTTCGGCATGCACTTCACCAGCCCGTCGCTGAAAATGCTGTTGTCCTACGCGGTGCTGACCGGGGTGCTGCTCGCGCGGCCGAAGGGCCTGTTCGCCCGATGACGCTACGCGACTCGATCCTCGCCACCCTGCTTGCAGCGCTCGTGATGTCGGCGATGCCCTGGCTGCTGTCGGATTTCGGCCTGTCGCTGGCGCTCACCTGCCTGATGTACGCGGGCCTCGCGGTGAGCTGGGCGATGTTCTGCGGCGCAACCAACTATCTGTCGCTCGCCACCGCGGCGTTCTTCGGCCTGGGCGCGTATGTCACCGCCTGGGGCGCGGAAGGCCTGCCTTACGGGGCGGCGGTGCTGCTCGGCGGCCTGCTGGCGGCGGTTTTCGCCGGTCTGGTGGGCGCCGCGGTGCTGCACCTGCGCGGCGCCTACTTCGCGGTGATCACCTTCGGCCTGGGCGAGCTGGTGCGCCACGCCATCACGTACTACGAGAAAGCCTACGAAGGCACGGTTGGCCGCATCATAGCCGAGCCGCCCGAGTCGGTGACGATCTACCACACCGTGCTGCTGCTCGCGGCGCTCGCCGTAGTCACTGCGCTGTGGGTGCGCTCGAGCCGGCTCGGCCTCGCGCTGCGCGGTATCGGCTCGGACGAGGAGCGCGCGCAGACGCTGGGCGTGAACGCGAAGCGAGCCAAGATCCTCGCGTTCGCCCTGTCGGCGTTTTTCGCGGGCGCGCTGGGCGCCGCGATGGCGGTGCGCTGGACCTACATCGACCCGCCCACCGTGTTCAATCCGTTCATCGGTTTCCAGACGGTGTTGATCGCGATGGTGGGCGGCGCGCACACCGTCATCGGGCCGATCGCCTCCTCGGTGCTGTTCAGCCTGCTGACCGAATTCCTGCGGCTGCAGTTCCCCTACCTGTTCCTGATCCTGCTCGGGCTGCTGCTGATCCTGCTGGTGCTGTACCTGCCGGGAGGGTTGGCTTCCCTGCTGACCCGCTGGAAGCCCAGCAATGCGTGAAGCGCTCCTTTCGGCGAAAGGCGTCAGCGTCCGCTTCGGCGGGCTGGTCGCCGTGGATGGCGTCGACCTCGAGGTGCACGGCGGCGAACTGGTCGGCATCATCGGCCCCAACGGAGCGGGGAAGACCACTTTCTTCCACACGCTCTCCGGCGTGCTGGCGCCGAGCGCCGGCCGCATCCTTGTGGCGGGTGATGACCTCACCGGCAAGCCGCCGCACGCTTTCGCCCTGCACGGCGTTGCCCGCAGCTTCCAGACCCCGCGCGTGTTCAAGGAGATGCCGGCGCTCGACAATGTGCGCTTCGGGCTGGAGTTCGCCGGGCGCACGCGCCGGCATGCGCACGACGCCTTCGACGATCCGCGCGCGATCCTGGATTTTCTCGGGCTCGCCGAAGTGGCGGCGGTGCCGGCGGGCGGCCTGACGCCGTCGAAGCAGCGCCTGCTCGAGATCGGCATGGCGCTCGGGGCGCGCCCGCGCGTGCTGCTGCTGGACGAGGTTGCCGCGGGCTTGACGCACGCCGAACTGGACCTCACGGCGCAACTGATCCGCCGCGTGCGCGACGAGCTGGGCCTGGCCGTGATCTGGATCGAGCATGCGGTGCGAGTGCTGATGAACCACGTGGAGCGCGTCGCAGTGCTGCACCAGGGAAAGAAGATCGCCGATGGCGATCCGCGGGTGGTAGCCAAGGACTCCGCCGTGGTCGAGGCTTACCTCGGCGAAGAC
>Ga0247727_10016938_pt1 | contig 11671 bp, 11 predicted proteins | sample WisWelCaveWW1625_FD_202498 | JGI IMG/M metagenome (GOLD analysis project Ga0247727, IMG submission 202498) | Biofilm microbial communities from Wishing Well Cave, Virginia, United States - WW16-25 | ecosystem: Environmental > Aquatic > Deep subsurface > Groundwater > Cave microbial mat | place... | reverse complement strand
GCCTCTGTCCAAGAAGTTGCCTCGTCGCCCTACACCGGAAGGGCACACGCCGGCTCGGCGGACATTCGGAGGTCGGTAATGGTCGGGTTGGCGCCGCAGAGGGCGCAGGCGGGGTTTTTCGGCACCTTCATGGTGCGGAGGGTCATGTCGAGGGCGTCGTAGACGACCAGCCGTCCGGCCAACGTCTCGCCGATGCCGAGAATCTCCTTGAGCGCCTCCGCCGCCTGCAAGATGCCGATTGTTCCGGCCAACACCCCCAGCACGCCCGCCTCCTGGCAGCTCGGCACCATGCCCGACGGGGGCGGTTCGGCATAGAGACAGCGATAGCACGGCTTCGTGCCGCTCGGATCGTGCGGTTTGAGCGTGGTGACTTGTCCTTCAAACCGGAAGATGCTGCCGGAGATGAGCGTCTTTTTTTGAAAGAAGGCGGCGTCGTTGACGAGAAAACGGGTGGCGAAATTGTCGGAGCCGTCGAGGATGATGTCGTAGTCGGCGATCAACGCCGCCACGTTGTCGGCCGCCAGCGCCGCGACGTAGGGGACGACCCGCACGTCGGGATTGAGGTGACGAATCGTCTCCGCCGCCGAGAGGGCCTTCGACTGCTTCACGCGATGCGTGTCGTGCAAAATCTGCCGTTGCAGGTTCGACAGATCGACCGTGTCGTTGTCGATAATACCAATCGTCCCGACGCCCGCCGCCGACAGATAAAGCGCCGCAGGCGACCCCAGCCCCCCCGCGCCGACGAGAAAGACCCGCGCCGCCGCAATCTTCCGCTGCCCCTTCCCGCCAACCTCCGGCAAGAGAATCTGCCGGCTGTACCTCTGGAGTTGATCTTCGGTAAACGTCATCGCTTTTCCTCTCTACGCGTTCGCGACTGTCGGGAGTCCAGAGGGAGCCAGATCAAACCGTGACCTCCAAGTGATTAGATATTTTTCAGGAAGTCTCCAATCGGTTTCTCTCTCGGATGCGATTTCATGCCAGAGTTCGATCGGCACAATCACACTCACCGCCTGGCCTTCTTCATCTGACACATATTGCACTTGTCCTTGTGCCGTCATTTTATCTCCCCGTGTGTCGATGTTTATTCCCATGGTTCAAGACGCCGTCGGCGGGGCGACGGCCAGGAGGCGTTTTACCTCTTCGACGTCCCTCTGCATTCGGGCGATGAGGTCGGCGGTGTTGGGAAAGGCGATGTCGCCGCGCACCCGGCCGATAAAATGGATCACCAAACGGCGGTCGTAGAGGTCGCCGTCGAAGTCGAACAGATAGGCTTCCATCCGCCGCTCGGTTTTGCCGAACGTGGGACGGTCGCCGATGTAGACGACGCCGTCATGGCGGATCACCCCTTCCGCCCGCAGCCGGTCGATCCGCGCGGCGAAGATGCCTGGACCGGGAATCAGTTCGTTCGGCAGCCGGACGTTCGCGGTCGGAAAGCCGAGGGTTTTTCCGACGCCGTCTCCCCGGATGACCTTGCCCTGCGTGGCATAGTCGCGTCCCAGCATTCGACTCGCCATTGCGACGTCGCCCGCGCCAAGGGCCGCGCGGATTTTTGATGAACTGACCGTCACGCCGTCGACCGCTACCGGTGCCACGGGAACCACCGAAAACCCGGACGCCCGACCCAACGAAATCAATCGGTCGAGATCACCCGCCCGATTTTTCCCGAAGCGATAATCGCGGCCGACGATCACCTCGCGGCATCCGAGCCGCGCGGATAAAAACTGTTCGGCGAAAATCTCCGGACTTTGACTCGCGAACGCGGCGTCGAAATCGGCCACGTAGGTTCGCTCGATTCCAATCGACTCCATCAGTCGCATCTTGGTTTGGAATGGGTAGAGGTGCCGCATCTCGCGTTCGGGGGCCAGGAAACGGGAAGGGTGTGGCTCAAAGGTGAGCGCCGCCGCCACGCCCCCTTGCACCGCTGCCCGTGCCACCGCCTGCCGCAAGATTGCCTGATGGCCGAGGTGGACGCCGTCAAAGTTGCCGATCGCCACCACCGGCGACGGCGACATCGGCTGAATGTTCGGCGTACCAATCATGAGATCCATCTGACCCGTCATCCTGGTTCCAACCCGCAGGGGTCGCCCCGCTTCAGGCGGCCGGCAACCTCTTTTGCGAAATAGGTCAGAATGATGTCGGCCCCCGCCCGTCGGATGGCGAGGAGCGACTCGTCGATGGCCCGCGCCTCGTCGATCCAACCCATCCGGCCTGCCGCGCGGATCATCGCGTATTCCCCGCTCACCTGATAGGCGGCGACCGGCAGATCGAACCGCGCCTTCACCGCCGCGATCACGTCCAGATAGGGAAGCGCCGGTTTCACCATGACAATATCGGCCCCCTCCGCCACGTCGAGGGCCACCTCACGGAGCGCCTCACGGCGGTTGGCCGGGTCCATCTGGTACGACTTCCGGTCGCCGAATTGCGGGGCCGATTGCGCGGCGTCCCGAAACGGGGCGTAAAAACAGGAGGCATATTTTGCGGCATAGGAGAGGATCGGCGTCTCGTCGTGCCCCGCAGCGTCGAGTGCGCGGCGGATCGCCCCCACGCGGCCATCCATCATGTCCGACGGCGCCACCATATCGGCCCCCGCCTGGGCGTGAACCTGCGCCATCTGCGCCAAGATCGCCAGCGTTTCGTCATTTTGAATGCGGCCATCCTTCACCTGCCCGCAGTGGCCGTGGGTGGTATATTCGTCGATGCAGACATCGGTGATGACGAACATCTCCGGTACCTCGGCCTTGATGGCGTGGATCGCCCTCGGCACAACGCCGTCGGGATCAAGCGCCGCCGCGCCCTCGTCGTCCTTGGTTTTCGGAATGCCAAAAAGGATGACGGCGCGCAGGCCGAGGTCGAACAGCTCGCGGCTCTCCCGCACGAGGTCGGGAATGGAATGCCGATACTGGCCCGGCATCGATTCAATATCGACCGCGCCCGACGTCTCCTCCGTCACAAAGAGGGGAGAGATGAGGCGGTGAACCGGCGGAGGATCGGTCTCGGCAACCATCCGTCGAAGGGGGTCACTCTGGCGGAGCCGTCTGGGGCGGTCTGTCGGAAACATGCGTTTACAACGTAGAATGGTGAGGGTTCGTATCGTTTTATTTGGAGGAGACGCGGCATTCTATATCGGCGCCCAGAGGAACAACAACCCAAACGAGAGGTTAAACCAGATGCCATCGCCACTGCCCCTGCCCGTCGTTTCTACCTCCCCCTGATAAGGAGGATTGAGGGGGTTGATCCGATGCTTTAGGAGCAACCTCCCTGCCCTCCTTATCAGGGGGGTGGGGACACGCCGTTTGGATGTGGGTGCTTTTTAATCCGTGGAGGAGAGGACGATGCTTCCCGTTTCACCTGAAAAAATGCAAGCGCTTACGGCGCGTCTGCTGGCCCTCGGTGTGGCCGAGGCCGATCTGCTGGAACAATTTATCCGCGCCAGCGGCCCCGGCGGACAGAACGTCAACAAGGTGGCCACCTGCGTCGTCCTGACCCATCCACCCTCCGGCATCTCCGTCCGTTGCCAGACGGCGCGGTCACAGGGGCTGAATCGCTACCACGCGCGGGTGCGACTCGCCGATAAAATCGAAGAGCAGCGGCTCGGCGCAGAAAGCAAAAAGCAGCAGGAGATCGAGAGGATTCGGCGTCAAAAACGAAAACGACGAAAACGGGCCGAAGAGAAGGCGGCCAAGATTCACGAGAGCGGGCTGAAGGCGACCCGGCGTGGAGTCAAGCCGGAGGACGGGGAGCGGTAGGAGCAATGCAGGATTAGAAAAGACCAACCCCTCCCAGCCTCCCCTTTGAATAAAGGGGAGGAGTAAACCACGGGGAGGAACCCCCTCTTTCAATCTTAAATAGGGGGCAGGGGGAGTTGCCCTCACCGGTCGCACTCGCCCATCACGATGTCGTAGGTGCCGAAGATGGTGATGACGTCGGCGATCATGTAGCCGCGCGCCATCTGGTCGAAGGCCCCCATGTGGATGAACGACGGGGCGCGGATTTTCAGCCGGTACGGCTTTCCCCCGCCCCTGCTGACGATGTAAAAACCCAGCTCCCCTTTGTGCGCCTCTGTGCCGCAGTAGATGTCTCCGGGCGGGGCGTTGAACCCCGTGGTGAATAGTTTGAACTGGTAAATCATACTCTCCATGTCGGTGAAGACCCGCTCCTTTTGCGGCAAGACCACGTTCGGAATATAGGCCAGATACGGCCCCTCCGGCAATTGATCCAGACACTGGATGATGATCTTGCTCGACTCGTGCATCTCCAGCATTCGAATCCAGTAGCGATCGTAGGTGTCGCCGTTCTTCCCCAGCGGCACCGACCATTCCACCTTGTCGTAGGCGCCGTAGGGGCTGATCTTGCGCAGATCGTAATCGACCCCTGAGCCGCGCAGCGTCGGGCCGGAGAGGCCGAAACTCACGGCGTCTTCGGCGGAGATCACCGCAACGTTTTTCGTCCGGGCCAGCCAGATGCGGTTGCGCTCCAATAACGTGTTGTACTCGTCGATTTTGGATGGGAAGTCGGCGATGAACCGGCGCAGCGCGTCGATGATGTTTGGCGAAAGGTCGCGCTCCACCCCACCGATCCGGTACCAGCTGGTTGTCAGCCGCGCGCCGCAGAGTTCGTCGAACAGGTCGAGCAATACCTCGCGCTCGCGGAAGGTGAAGAAAAAGACGGTCATCGAGCCGATGTCAAGCGCCTGCGTGCCGAGCCAGAAGAGGTGGCCGATGATCCGCTGCACCTCGGCCACAATCGTCCGCAGATATTCCGCCCGCTCCGGCACGGTGATGTTCAGCAATTTCTCGACCGCCCGCACGTAGGCGAAGTTGTTGTACATGGCGCAGACGTAATCGAGCCGGTCGGTGTGGGGAATGAACTGATGGTAGGTAATCGTCTCGGCCAATTTCTCGACGCCGCGGTGCAGGTAGCCCAACACCGGTTCGGCTCGAACAACCTTCTCCCCCTCCAGCGTCAGAACGACCTTGAGCACCCCGTGCGTGGCAGGATGCTGCGGCCCCATATTCAACAGAAGTTCTTCCGTCTTCAGCAGCGGAAGTTGGGTTCCAGTCACAACGGCCTCTGGCATCTGTTTCCTCCCTTAAGTTGGCACAAACAGGACAGTCCAACTTCGGCAGAGTATCGCCGACGACGGGCCTGTGCAACCTGAACGATCGCGATGTATACTCCAGCCACGGGCGGCGACGGACGCCCGAATCTATCTGGAGACGGTGCCATGACAAGAGAAATCGCCATTATCGACGGCCTGCGAACCCCCATTGGCAATCTGGGCGGGGCGCTTAAGGACGTGACCAACCAGAAGATGGGGGAATGGGTCGTCCGCGCGCTGCTTGAGAAGACCGGCATTGATCCGGCGGCGATTGACGAGGTCATCTTCGGCTGTGTCGGCCAATATAGCGACGCGACCAACCTGGCGCGGGTCATCACGCTCATGGCCGGGTTGCCGATCACAACTCCGGCCTACACGGTCGGGCGAAACTGTGCGTCCGGGATGCAGGCGGTGGTGAACGCCTGTCAGAACATCCTCGCGGGCGATGCCGACGCACAGATTGCGGGCGGCGTGGAGAATATGAGCCAGGCGCCGTTTGTGTCGCGCGATATGCGCTTCGGCCACCGGCTGCGACACAGCATGATGATCGACACGATTTGGGAGGGCCTCACCGACGGCTTCTGCGGCCAGATCATGGGCCAGACGGCGGAAAATCTCGCCGAGGAGTTTCAAATCCACCGGCAGGCGCAGGACGCCTTTGCCATCGAAAGCCACAAAAAAGCATTTCGGGCGACGCGCGAAGGGCGGTTCAAGGACGAAATCGTCACGCTGTCGATCCCAAAAAGGGCGGCGGGCAAGGAGGTTCCGCCGGAGACTTTTGCGCAGGACGAGGGACCGAACATCGCCCTCACCGCGCAGATGCTGTCGCTCTATCCGACCATTTTCAAGGAAGGGGGAACCGTGACCCCAGGCAACGCCTGCCCCATCAGCGATGGCGCGGCGGCGCTGCTCTTGATGTCGAAAGAAAAGGCACAGGCGTTGGGGCTGACGCCGCTCGGTTACGTCCGCGCCTATGCTTCCGTCGGCGTGGAACCGAGCCGGATGGGGATCGGCCCGGCGGTGGCGATCCCGAAGGCGCTTCAAAAGGCCAATCTCTCGCTGGCCGACATCGAACTGATTGAGATCAACGAGGCCTTTGCCGTCCAGTATCTGGCGGTGGAGCAGGTGCTTGGGTTGAAGCGGGAGCGGGTAAACGTCAACGGCGGCGCCATCGCACTCGGTCACCCAGTCGGTATGAGCGGCGGGCGTCTGATCCTCACCCTGCTGAAGGAAATGAAACGGCGCGACCTCTCGCTCGGCGTCGCGTCGCTCTGCGTCGGCGGCGGCATCGGCTCCGCAATGGTGCTGGAGCGGAAGTAGGCGCGAGTCACTCACCCGCGCCACGCTCTTCAGCGCATCCCCCACTCTGCCCTCCCCGTGAACGGGGAGGAGGAAAACCTGGCGTTCCCGTCAATTAGGACCGTGCCGCCGTTGCCGTCAGCGGGTGGGGTCGTTATACTGCGCGCCGCTTGATCGCTTCACGGAACACGCTCAATCATCCGATCGAATCGCCATCCATCATTCATCCAAAAATTAAGGAAGAGCCGATGAGCATCTGGGTCAACAAGTCGACGCGCGTGCTGGTGCAGGGGATCACTGGGAAAGAGGGGTCATTTCATGCCACCGCCTGTCGGGACTATGGCACGCAAGTGGTGGCTGGAGTCACGCCGGGGAAGGGCGGGGGCGACTACGAGGGGATTCCGATCTTCGACACCGTGGCGCGCGCCGTGAACGAAACTGGCGCCGATGTGTCGCTGATTTTCGTTCCGCCGCCGTTTGCCGCCGATGCCATCATGGAAGCGGCGGCGGCTGGCGTCCCGCTGATCATCGCCATTACCGAGGGGATTCCCGTTCTCGACATGATGCGGGTGAAGCGTTTTCTGGCCGGTGGCACGTCGCGCCTCATCGGCCCAAACTGCCCCGGTATCATCACGCCGGGGGCGTGCAAAATTGGCATCATGCCCGGCTTCATCCACAAACAGGGATCGGTCGGCGTCGTCTCCCGCAGCGGAACGCTCACCTACGAGGCGGTCTGGCAACTGACGCAACTCGGCATCGGGCAATCGACCTGCGTCGGCATCGGCGGCGATCCGGTGAATGGCACACACTTCATCGACGTGCTGGCGGCATTTGAGGCGGATGAAGAGACCCACGCCGTGGTGATGATCGGCGAAATCGGCGGCGACGCCGAGGAGCGCGCGGCGGCGTTCATCAAACAGAAAATGAGCAAGCCGGTCGTCGCCTTCATCGCCGGAATCACCGCCCCGCCCGGCCGACGGATGGGACATGCCGGGGCAATCGTCTCCGGCGGCCAAGGAACCGCCACCGATAAAATGGCCGCGCTAACAGCCGCTGGCGTGTCGGTCGTCACCAACCCCACCACCATCGGCGAGACGATTCAGAAGGCGCTGAAGGGCCGGTAAATCTAGTCTCCCATCCATCACCACAACGGTCACGGGACTCCTCCCCCTTCAAGGGGGAGGTTGAGAGGGGGATGGGCTTTCGGCGAGGCAACCCATCCCCACCCTGGCCCTCCCCTTGAAGGGGAGGGGATGTCGCGTAATTTTCGTGTCGCCATACGAACACCCTCCCGCTCGCCGCCCCGAAGCAATTCGCATCCTTCACAACGCCAGATTCCCACACGCGACCCATCCCGCCCGACCCGCGCTCAACCCGCCGCGCGTTGACAGTCCGCCGCGCCCTCTTCTACATTCCCGGAATGATTCAATCTATCGAATGGAAAGAGAACCGGCTGCGGCTGCTGGATCAACGTCGCCTGCCCAGCGAAACCGTTTACATCGACTGTATCGATGCCGAACGGGTCACGCGAGCCATTTCCGAACTCTCGGTACGCGGGGCGCCCGCGATCGGCATTGCCGCCGCCTACGGCGTGGCGCTGGCGGCGCGGGGAATTGATGCCAGCGATTTCGACGACTTCCTGAAACAACTCACGCCACTTTGCGATCAACTCACCTCCGCGCGCCCGACGGCCGTCAACCTCCGCGTGGCGGTCGACCGGATGAAACGGGTCGTCTACGCGGGGCGGGACGCACCGCTAAAATTACTTTTCGACGCGCTGCTTACCGAGGCGCAGGCTCTGCATCGGGAAGACCTGGAGATCAATCTGGCGATTGGAGCGGCGGGCGCCGCGCGGGTCAACGCGGGCGATGGCATTTTGACCCATTGCAACACCGGCAGCCTGGCCACCGGCGGTTACGGCACGGCGCTCGGCATCATCCGCGCCGCGTGGGCGGCGGGGAAAAAGATTCGAGTCTTCGCGGGCGAGACACGCCCCGTCTTGCAAGGGGCGCGGCTGACGATGTGGGAGCTGCGGGAAGACGGCATCCCGGCGACCTTGATCACCGACGGCATGGCCGCCCACTTCATGCGGCGGGGCGACATTCAGTGTTGCATCGTCGGCGCCGACCGGATCGCCGCAAACGGCGATGTCGCAAATAAGATCGGCACCTACAGCCTCGCCGTCCTGGCGAAGGCACACGGGATTCCCTTTTACGTGGCAGCGTCCCTCGCCACAATCGACCGCGCCACGCCGACCGGCGACACCATCCCAATCGAAGCACGCGACCCGACGGAAATTACCCACATCGGCGGCGTCCCAATCACGCCCTCCGGCATAACGGTCGCCAATCCCGCGTTCGACATCACCCCCGCCCGATACATCACCGCGATCGTCACCGAGAAAGGCGTCGTGCCACCCCACCCAATCGACCGGCTTTTTTAGCCGTCTCGAAGCGCCGGTTGTACAAAATGAATGGTCGTTGGGATAGACCGGGCCATGACTCGAAAACGGCGTCTGGAACGAGGGGTTAACCGTCTCATTCTTCGTGGGTCCACAGGCGACCAGGCGTCAAGATACCTGCACGATCAACTCAATCTCCACCGGCGCGTCGAGCGGCAGGGAGACGGCACCGACGGCGATTCTGGCGTGGCGGCCGGCTTCGCCGAAGATGTCGATGAGGAGTTCCGACGCCCCGTTGGCCACCGCAGGATGTTCCGTGAAATCTGCGGGCGACGCCACGTAAACCCCCATCCGGACGATCCGTTTGACGGCGTCTAACCCGCCGCATTCGGCGGCGATCACAGCCAGCGCGTTGAGCAGAGAAATCCGAGCGGCCGCTTTTCCTTGCGCCACGGTCAGCGTCGCGCCGACCCGACCGCAGAAGGCCAGTTTCCCATCGACAAACGGAAGCATCCCCGAAAGGAACAGCAGATCGCCGCAGCGGACAACGGGGACATAAAGGGCCACCGGCTTCGGCGGAAGGGGAAGCGACAACCCCAACGATTGTAATCTCTCCTCGTATCCCATCAGCGCCCCCCCGCCTGACGAAGTTGATAAACCGCGACGGCCTTGTTGTGCTCCGCGAGCGTTCGGGAGAAGGCGTGGGTGCCGTCGCCTTTGGCGACGAAGAAGAGGTAGTCGACATCGGCGGGATAGAGCGCGGCCTGCAGGCTCTCGCGGCCGGGGTTGCCGATCGGCCCCTGCGGGAGGCCGTTGATCATATAGGTGTTGTAGGGTGTTGGCGTTTCAAGGTCGGCACGGGTGATGTTGCCGTTGAACTGGGGAAGGCCGAAGATGACGGTCGGGTCGCTCTGGAGGCGCATTCCCTGCCGCAGGCGATTGTGGAATACGGCAGACACCAGCACCCGCTCCGACGGCTGCATCGTCTCTTTTTCGATGATCGAGGCGAGCGTCACCACCTCGTGCCGCGTGAACCCGATCGCCTCGGCGCGACGCTGAAGTGCGTCGTCGTAAACGGTTTGAAATTGGGTGAGCATCCGCCGGACGATTTCAATCGGCGCGATCCCCTTGACGAAGGTGTAGGTCGTCGGAAAAAGGTATCCTTCGAGTGGCGTTCCGCCGTTTTCTTCGATGAGCGCGGGGTCGCCCACGATGACGGCGAATTGCGCGGCATCGGCACGGCCGGCCGCATGGAGAATCTCCCCGATTTGGCGAATTGTCACCCCTTCAGGGATCGTCACCACATGGGCGACCTGATTTTTGCCCTGGGTCATGACATCAAGCACGGCCAACGGACGCATCGCCGTATTCAGCGCAAACTCGCCCGCCTGCAATCTTTTGTCGGTTTTGGTCCATCGGCTCACGATACGAAAGTAGAGCGCATTGGCAACCACCTGCTCGCGGCGGAGCAACTCGGAAACCTCGGTCAGGGTCATCCCCTGGCGCACCTCAACGACCCGCTCCGCAGGGACAGTCGACGCCGGGACGACCAAAAATGCCGCGATCTCAAACGCCCAATACGCCAGCACGAGCGCCAGCATAAAGAGAATCATCCAGGCCCGGGCCATCATCCGTTCGTCTGCCGCTGCTGGAGGAGGTCGTCGAGTTTCTTCTCGATCCGTTCGACGTCGGCGCGTGTCGGAAGGCAACCGCCGATCCGCCCTTTCAGGTCGTCCATTTTATGTCGGAGCTCTTCGCCCCCTTTCTCAATGGTGTCAACGAACGCCCGTACCTTTTTGGCCTCCGCGCTCTGACTCGCCTCGCCCTCCTGTGCCAGCCGGTCGGCGAGACCCTTTGCCCGCTCGGCAACGCCCAGCCCCATCCACAACGCCCGCTTCAGCAACGTCTTCATCGGTTCCTCCTCATTTTAGATCAAGCATGACTGGCAGCGTCATCGAAAATGTTGTGCCCTGACCTTCCGTGGATGCCACGCCCACCTGGCCGTGGTGTAGATCGATAATTGACTTGACGATGGCGAGGTCGCTTCCCGCACGACTCCCGCCGCCGAAGTGGCGCCGGAAGAGTTTCGGAAGCGTCGCCGTAGGAATGCCGATGCCGGTATCGGTTACCACAATCAGCGCCCCCTGCGCATCCGGGCCGCAAGAGACGACAACCGCTCCCTGATGCGTGTGCTTCAAGGCATTGAAGATCAGACTGGAAAGCGCCCGTTCTATCTTTTCCATGTCAAAGTAAAACTCTGGCAGGTCGCCACGCCTTTCAAATCGGAGTGTCAGCGACTTCTCCGCCGCATAAGGCGCAAAGGAATCGGTCATCTTCTGTACAAACTCGGTGAGGTCGGCCTTTTGCGGTGAGAGACTCATCGCGCCGGCATCCAGTTTGGCGAGGTAGAGGATCTTGTTGACCAGGTGGAGGAGCCGCCGCGTCTGGTTGTGGATCCCCTGGAGGGATTGCGTCTGTTCTGCGGTCAGCGCACCCAGGCGCTGATTCAGAAGCGCATCCATCGGCGGCAGGATCATCGTCAACGGTATTCGCATCTCGTGGTTGATGTTGGCGAAGAAGGCATCCTTCATCTCGTCATACTCTTTGAGCTGCTGAAACGCGCCTTCCAATGCCAGATTCGTATGGACAAGATCGGCCGTGCGCGTATCGACGCGAGCCTCCAGTTCAGTCGTCCATTGTCGCAGCTCATGGGTCAACACCTGGATGTCTTCATAAAGAATCGAGTTGCGCAGGACGGGCGCGATCTGGTCTCGAAAGGTGGAAAGAAACTCCGTCTCCACGCCCGAAAATGGCTGGAGGTTGTGCTTCGCCCCCAGGTGAATCAGGCCGATGACCGTTGTTTCGTGGATAAA
>Ga0247727_10016937_pt1 | contig 11672 bp, 6 predicted proteins | sample WisWelCaveWW1625_FD_202498 | JGI IMG/M metagenome (GOLD analysis project Ga0247727, IMG submission 202498) | Biofilm microbial communities from Wishing Well Cave, Virginia, United States - WW16-25 | ecosystem: Environmental > Aquatic > Deep subsurface > Groundwater > Cave microbial mat | place... | reverse complement strand
AATTGCGCACTTTTTCATAAGTAAAAACTCCTTTCTAAGTTGCGTAGAAAATCCGACATTTTTTGAAGGATAATTATAAAAATTTTCAGGATCTCGTTAAGCAATACAACGAGCATTCTTGCAGTAAGCATAGCCAGATGCATGAGTATTATCCTAATTTTGAATATTCCTTAATTGAATATATCATAATAGTTTAATGAGGTCAATTATGGGCAAAGGCATTTACTCGAAAGATTATAAAGACTTGGCGCGAAAACTGAGAGAGGTCAGGAAAGCATTGGGTCTTACGCAGGTAGAGGTTTCAGATAGACTAAGGAGACCGCAGTCGTATCTTTCGAAGGTAGAGTTGGGGCAGTACTATATCGATGTGTTCGAATTAAGAGCATTGGCCAGAATTTACAAGAAAAAAGTTGGCGATTTTGTTCGATGAGTAAAGTCGTACTTAAAAGTATTCAGATTCAAAATAAAGAAGCGTCGGATACGGCGGTTGAAGATTTTTTCGGCTATCAGGCAGGCGGGTCGGCGGCGGGAATCCGCGCGGGTGCCGTGAACTCCACAGCCCCCGCTTGGATGGGTAGTTCGCTATTGAAGAATGGTAGCCCCAACGGGAGTCGAACCCGTGTCTCCACCTTGAGAGGGTGATGTCCTAACCACTAGACGATGAGGCCAAAATGGTATATTATATGCGTTTTATGCAAAAGATAAAGAGCTATTCACGCGGCCATGTTTGACAAACACCCCCTCTGGCAATTCATTGACGACAAGGCAAGTTTCCGGGTCTTATCCCCAGAGAATGTGAGCCGCCTCTATTTTCCCCTCGCCAACGAAGCCGGCATTTTATCCAGCATCACCCCCAACCTCTACGGCGACATCAAAACAAATCACGACTCCTTTCTGACTCTGCCGGTCACCGTGGAAGACCTGCACAACGTAAAATCAAACCGCAATTTCTGGGTCCACATCCAGGGCAAGGGAATCTGGTCCGTCACGGGGGCCTCGGCGGTGCAAAACTCGAATAAATTCCTCCACAAGGATAGGGAAAAAGTGGCGCTTGAGGCGGGCATGCTGTGGCACAAAGTGACCCGTGAAAACTTCGATTTGGGATTGAAAGCCGAGATCACAAACTTCGCGCCGATCACGGATGACACGGTAGAAATCATGCTCATCAGCCTCACCAACATCGGCAAATCCAAAATCACCTTCACTCCCACCTCCGCCATCCCTATTTTCGGGCGATCGGCCGACAATTTGCGAGATCACTATCATGTCACCTCCCTCCTTCACCGGATCATTTCACATCCGGCGGGTGTGGTGGTAAGGCCTACGATGTCCTTTGATGAACGGGGCCACAGGCTCAATGAAACCTTGTACTGCGTCTTGGGCGCCGGCGCGGAGGGTGAACTGCCGCTCGGCGCCTTCTCATCGCTCCCGGATTTTATCGGCGAGGGCGGAAATCTCGAAGCCCCGCAAGCCATTCTTGAAAATCTCCCCCTGCCGCAGAAAGACGGCACCTATTATCAAGGCAAATCCGCCATCGGCGCCCTGCGTTTCAAGGCGGTGACCCTGGCGGCGCGCGAGAAAGCGCATTTTGTCCTCGTCCTTGGCATCGCCGAAAAGGAATCAAAAGTCGATGAATGGGTGAGAAAATTCGGCTCGCTCCAAAAGGCGGAGGCCGCCCTGAAAGAAAACAGGTCTTACTGGACCGATAAAGCCGGCGCCGTGCGCTTCAAAACGCAGGATAAAAATTATGACCACTGGATGCGCTGGGTATCGCTTCAGCCGACTTTAAGAAAAATATTCGGGTGTTCGTTCCTTCCCGATTTTGACTACGGCCGCGGAGGGCGCGGATGGCGGGACCTGTGGCAGGATTGCCTGGCGCTCCTCCTCACCACTCCTTCCGAGGCCAAGGAGCTCCTGGTCCACAATTTTAACGGCGTGCGCATCGACGGATCCAACGCCACCGTCATTTCCGCGGAGGGCGAGTTTATCGCCGACCGCAACAACATCACGCGCGTGTGGATGGATCATGGCATCTGGCCCTTCCTCACCACCGAGCTTTACATTCACCAAAGCGGGGACCTGGATGTGCTGTTCCAAAAAGCATGTTACTTCCGGGACACGCAGATTTCCCGCGCGCGAAAGAAAGATTTGGATTGGAATGAGGCCTGCGGGCGGAATTTAAAAAACAAAAAAGGCCGCGTCGTGCAGGGCACGCTTCTCGAGCACATTTTAGTTCAGCACCTGGTTCAATTCTTTAATGTGGGTGAAAATAACCACATCCGGCTTGAAAACGCCGACTGGAACGACGGCCTGGACATGGCGTATGAACGGGGCGAAAGCGTCGCGTTCACCGCCCTCTACGGCTCAAACTTGAGAAGGCTCGCCGCCCTCTTGGAGGAAACCGCCAAAAGGAAAAAACTGAAAAAAGTGGAGCTCGCCAGGGAACTGCTCATCTTCCTCGACCGCGTCTCCGGCAAAAAAACAAATTACGAGTCCGTGCCGTCTAAGAGGAGAAGGCTGGCGCGTTACTTTGAAGCCGTCCAACCGGTGATAGCGGGAAAAAAAGTAAACGTCCCCATCGCGAAACTTATCCAGGATTTGAGGACCAAAGCCGATTTCATCCTGGACCACATCCGTCAAAAAGAATGGATACAAACGAATCAGGGAGAGGGCTTTTATAACGGATACTATGACAACCACGGACGCCGCGTGGAAGGTGATTTTCCAAAGGGCCTGCGCATGACGCTCGCGGGGCAGACCTTCCCCATCATGAGCGGCGTAGCTACCCACAAGCAGATCGAGGAGATATTTAAGACGGCGAGAAAATATTTGAAAGACAGAGAGCATGGCGGCTTCCGGCTCAACACAAATTTCAACGAAATCCGTCCGGACCTTGGCCGCGCCTTCTCATTCGCCTACGGCGAGAAGGAGAACGGCGCCTTCTTCTCCCACATGGCGGTGATGTTTGCCAACGCCTTATACCAAAAGGGTTTTGTGAACGAGGGCCGCGAGGTCCTGGATTCCCTCTACCGCATGTGCGTGCGGACCGAAAAGAGCAAAATCTACCCGGGCATTCCCGAATACTTTAATTCCGAGGGCCGCGGCATGTACCACTATCTCACCGGCTCGGCCAGCTGGCTTGTGTTCACGGTCCTGACGCAGGTTTTTGGCGTGCGCGGGCATTACGGGGATCTGCTATTAGCGCCCAAGTTCACGAAAAACGATTTTGAATACACCCATGAAGTATCCGTCGAAACGCAATTCGCCGGGAAAAAAATCATCGTGACTTACCGGAACCCCAAGAAAATTCCCTACGAATATTACGGAATCAAGAAAGTGACTCTGAACGGAAAAGAGCTGAAGAATTTGGATTTAAACAAGCAAGAAGTGCTGGTCCCGAAAGAATTCTTGCTTCACAACGCCCGCAAACGCGAAAACACCCTCATCGTAACCTTGGAATAAAAATGGTGCGGAAGGAGGGATTTGAACCCTCAAGCCTTGCGGCACATGCCCCTCAAACATGCGCGTATGCCAGTTCCGCCACTTCCGCGAGAAACGCTATTCTACTATAAAAATGGCTGCCCCGCTAGGACTCGAACCTAGACAAACAGCTCCAGAGGCTGTCGTGCTACCATTACACAACGGGGCAAAAATTGGCGGCCTGACGGAGCCTTGCCGCCGCTTTTTCTTTTCCCAAGAGAGACACCGTCTCAAAAAAACCGGGGCTGACACTCCGTCCCGTGACGGCCACCCGGCAGGGATGGATAAACTCCTTGCCGCTCAACCCCAGTTCCTTCATCAGGGCGCGGCTTTTTTCATCAATCGTCTTGGCGTCAAACTCGTCCAGCCCTTCCAGGAGAAGGGCGTACTTCTGAAAAACGTCCTTTAAACGGGGGTCTTTCAAGAGCTCCTTGGCCGCATTTTCGTCGTATTTTATCCCATCCTCAAAGAAAAATCCCGCCAAATCCGGAAACTGGGCAAGCGAGAAAATACGCTCTTGAAAAAGCAGGACAAGCTTCTCCAGCCATGCCCTGTCCCCCGCCTTCCCTGCATAGCCGCGCGCGGTAAGATACGGGATAAGCTTGTCCGTTAAAGTGGGGATATCATACTCGCGGACATACTGGGCATTTAACCATTCCAACTTTTCTTTGTTAAAAACCGCCCCCGTTTTTAAGACCCGCTTTAAATCGAATTTCTGAATGAGCTCTTCCCTTCCAATGATTTCCTGGTTATTGCCGGGCGACCAGCCTAATAGCGACAGATAATTCACGAGCGCCTCCGGCAGATAACCGGCCTCCTGATACTCGCGGATGCTCGTCGCCCCGTGGCGCTTGGACATACGTGAGCGGTCGGTACCGAGGATCAAAGGAATGTGGCAAAAGACGGGTTTTTTAAACTCGAGCGCGTTGTACAAAGGAAGCTGTTTCGGCGTGTTGGAAATATGGTCATCGCCGCGGATCACGTGCGTGATACCCATGTCAGCGTCGTCGCAAACAACGGCAAAATTGTATGTGGGACTGCCGTCGGACTTGAAAATCACAAGGTCCTCAGCGAGCGAGCCGTGCTGTTCGAGGTCAAATTCGATCCGGCCGTGCAGGAAGTCGTCCACAACGATCTTGCCTTTTTTGGGCACGCGGAAACGGATCGCCTGCCCGTCGGGGTATGCCGCGCCCTTTTCAATGAGCTTCTGGGCCATCGAACGGTAGTATTCGGTGCGTTTACTTTGGAAAACCAGCTCGCCGTCCCAGTCAAGCCCCAGCCACTTGAGACTTTGCAAAATCTCCTCTAAGAATTCGTCTTTCGAGCGCTCTTTGTCCGTATCTTCAATGCGCAGGAAAAACTTCCCCCCTTCGTGACGCGCGAAAAGCCAGTTAAAAAGCGCCGTCCGGGCGCTTCCGATATGGAGATACCCGGTAGGACTTGGGGCAAAACGGACTTTTACTTGTGACATAATTTCCTTTCGCCGGCTACATTGACTAACCTAAATCGATATCAATCCGCGGCACAAACTCATCCCGCACCTTCCCAGCGTAAGGGCTCGGCACCGTGTCACCGTTTAGCTCAACACGCTTCCCCCGCGCCATCTGCAGGGAAATCTTCTTCACGGCTACCCGCATTCTACCAAAAGTATCCAGGCGCCTGGGATTATGATAAAAAACCAGGGTCTTCCCCAAAAACATAAACGCGACAGCGTCTTTCGGCACCTCGACGCTCACCTCTTTACCCTCTTTATTCACAAAAACCCTTGCCGCTGCTTCTTTCGTAAAAAGAAAAGACGGCAGGTGCGGCTCAAAACGCAGTGCCAGCTTTCCGTCCGGCCCCAGGATAAAAGGCCTTTTGCCCACGTTCATGATGAGCCACATCGTGAGAAACTCCGCCGTCGATCCCGAAAGCCGCGCCACAAAACCCGCCCCGTGAAGCGTGGGATCCACAAAAGCGCTTGAGACGATAAAAGATGAATTCTCCAAAACGCTCCGGCCGTAACGCTCCGCCGGTTGGAAGGGAACGAGCGCTTTCTTGAAATCCTCGAAAAACTCCTCCGTCATCCCGCTTTTTAGGATTTCCAAAAGGAATTTGTACTCCATGTGCAGCCAAACCGACTCGTTCTCAAGCCAGCCCGGCGCGAAAACACAGGCGCGCCCCACCTCGAGCGACGTATCCCGGAAAGGGGCGTTTACCTTGTACATCCCCAGTTTCCTGTCATAAAGCTCGCTCCGCCTCACCGATTTCAAAAGCTCCTTGCGCGCCAAGGGGTCCTTTTCAATTTTTAAAGCGTGGACAGGCGCCTCGAGAAAAAACGGCAGGGGCCTTTGCTCAAATTGGACGGGCCTCACCTTTCCGTTCACCCGGCGATGCCGCGCGACCTTATTTTCAAAATAAGTGGGAAACAATCCGTTCTTCTCATCAAAGGCCCTTCCCAGCCCCACGTCTATCTTTTCCCTCGCGCGCTCCAAAAAGGTCCTGATTTCCGCCATGGGCATTTGTTTCTCTTTGCCCGACAAACCCAAAAAAGTTTCCCGCCTGAATTTTTCCTTGGCGGCGGCCGCTTCATTCCAAAAAATAAAAGGAGCGGCGCTGCGCATATATTTCTGAAGGGCGCACTCAAGCTTTTCTATAAACCCGCAAAGCTCGGCGGGCAGCGCCGCGCGGCTCTCCAAGTCGACCTTAAGCTCGTCGAGTGACTCAACCAGAAAAAGCGCCAGCCTCTTTAATTCAAGAGTCTCCGGGAGTGAGGAGCCAAAAAGACCCGGCAGGCCGTTCAACGCGTCATACCAGGAGGGCTTGTCCGCTTCCATTTCCACACCGACGCCTTCCGGATCAAGCGAGGCGAGCTTATTGGCAAAAAGGCAAACGAGCTTCACAAAAAGATTGGTCCGGTACACCTCGCCGCGCCCCGAGCGGGTCCTCACACGCGCCGCGCCGCTTTCCCTCGCTTCCAAAAGACGCGCCTTTTCCTTGTCCCTCACGACCGCCCCGTACTGGCGCACCCCGCCGCCGTCCTTCACGGCATACTTGTCGTCCCGCGGCGCCACGCGGTGATCATTGTCATAAAAGGTGTACCCTTCCCCGTCAAAAAGTAAATCCTTCCAACGTTCCGGAAATATCGCGAGGAAACTTTCAATGAGATCCAAATTGTACGTCCAATGATCCGTCCAGAAACCTTCGCCGTGCTCCGCCTGCTCCTCAAGATCAATAAAAGGATAAAGCTCAGCCATGAACCGGCCAAAGCGCGGGCTCGTGATCATCCCCCGCTCTTCCAGAAAACGGTAAAGCTGGCCAGGTGTCACGGGTTTCTTTAAGAAATGCTCGAAAGGACCGGTGTTTTTTTTCCCGATAAATTTCGCCAGCGCCTTGCGGGATTTCGCCGACCATCTGAAGCGAAGCAGTGCCCCCTTGATAACGAGCGGGTTGTAGCCGTCGAGCTGGACCAGATTAAGAAAGGTTTTGATGTTGGCGTCTTTCACTTTTGGGTCAAACCACACGTCGTTGCGCCGGTTTTGGTTCACGTCACGGTAATTGCCGTTGCCTTGCGAAAAATAAGCGGGCTCCACCGTAAAGCGGTTGTAATCCCGCTCCAAGTCGCCGTGTTTTCTTGAATAAACGTAAAAAGTAAACGCCCGGCCGTCTTCTCCCAAGTGAATCGGCATGCCGCCGCGCATGATATTGTCCAGATACGTCTGGCCGCAGTAAAGATCGTAGGGCAAAGAAGCGGTCGCCGTAAAAAGCGGGGCCTTGATGCTTTCGATAAGCCGGCGGTTTTCACAGCACTTTTCCTCAAAATATCCCGGGCGGCGGGCGCGCGAGACGTACCGGTTTAGGAGATGGACGCTCGCGGCATGCCCGAAGAAGGAGCGGATCTTGACCGACCGCCGCGGGCGGATCCGCGCGGACGCGAACGCGAAAGCGGAAGGCGTCCTATTTTCCAGGATCTGATCTCCCGGTATTTTGAAGGAGGGCGTCTCATAGAAAAGCTTGGGCCGGCTGAAATCAAGCATCGACCCGAAAACTTTGGACGGGTCCACCACGACATCCAAAGGTTCGCTCCGGCGGCGGCCGTCCTCCAGAGTGCTCAAGAAAAAATTTCCTTCCTCGATGAAAACAACCTCGGGCCTGTCCGCCGGGTCGACTTTCAGGCGGAAAAAGGGCGCCTTTTTGGGCCCCGCGTTTTCCACGATCATCCACGCCTCAATCGTGCGGCTCATGTTTTTCATGAAAAACTCGTTCATGCCGTAGGGATTCACCTGCGGCAGGCCGTCCAGCACTTCCAGCTCCAGCGCGTGATTGGAAATATTGGTGAGCTCGACCTCGCGCGCCAGCGCCGCCAGCGGCTCCCCCGGCACCGTGAAATACTTCACGGTGATTTGAAGACCCAGCGCCTTGTTGATTTCTTTTATCACGAGCTCATGGGAACTTATCTCCATGCTCTGCTCGACGGAATGAGGCGGAAAATCAAAATTTTCCCTAAACGGCTCATAACCTTTGGCATGACGGCCAAACTTTATAAACGTGCGAAAACCCAGTGACGTGACGTTCTGGTAGGCCTTGTTCGCGGGAAAAAACTCAAGGATGGCGCTGTCTTTATTTTTTGTGCCGAAACTGGCGATCCCCTGGCCCCGGTTCACGTAAAAAACCCACATCGGCGTGCCGTAAAGGCCCGCGATCCCCGGAAGAAAATTGCTGAAAGGCTTCTTCTGGTTATAATTTTTTATGACGAAACGGCCGTCGGTTTCCAGCCTGTAATCTGATTCCATAAGCCGTCTATTCTACATGGTTGTGAGTTGCAAGGTCAATGAAATGGACGTTTACCCCCTCAACCAAAAATATTTTCGCTTATTATTGAATATACTTACATTATAATGTATATTATTGTTAAGTATTAATAAGCTCATTTAGAGGTGAATGTTAAGGGCAAACTTCCTGAAAAGGAAGGACGCAAAGCCGCAAACCTAAGGCAGGGTACGAAACTACGCCCTGCGATGGTGGTTGGGCTGCCGGTATCGAAAGGGTATCGTAAACAATGAAAAAAATACTTGTGCTCTCGGTTGTTGTATTCACTCTTTTCTCGAACACTGGTTTACTTCTAGCGGCGGGTAAATCATCCCCCATCTATACGTTGACGTGCACCGTGCCGCCGACCGTCCAAGTCTCTGCCGCTTCCACCGGCCAGAATCAAGCGGCCGAAAAGCCGGGATTCAATGTCCAGGGAAAAGGCGATGCGATATCCGTGAATACCAATTTCGACGGCAGCTTTACGGTGTCAGAGTCCATGGAAAAAGGGGCCGGAAATACGCGGAAGATTTTCAGCATCACTGTTCTGTAATCTCAGCCGCTACCGGAATATTCAAACCAAGCACTTTCTTTGGCGAAAGAGGCAAGTCGACGCTAACAGGCTCGACAAGCGTCCGCTTGTCCACGCTCAATGGATAACTGCCGGCGTTTAAATTATCGAAAAGATAATATCCTTCTTCATCCGTCAGAACATTCTTGTCACCCAAAAGCACCCTTACCCCGGAGAGCGCCTCCTCGTTTTGATCCATCCGCCCATTTTTATTTTGATCCAGGAAAACCTTCCCCGCCACCACTCGCTCCGCCTTTAAGATAAAATTAAGCTCGTAGCGAATCCCCTCAAAAACCGTGATTTTCTTTCGGGGGGCATCCAACGGCAGGTAACCTTCGGGAATCGAATTCACATCTAAGAAAACGGTATGGTCCCCGGCCACCACCTCCGTAAACATGAAAACACCCTGGAGGTTTGTCCGCGCCAAAGCGCCATTCTCAAGCGTAATTTTGACCTTTTCAATGCCCACATCCGTCAGGTCATACCGCCCGTTGCCGTTTAAATCGTTGAACACAAGGCCCCGAACCTCGGAGCGGGGCGCCAAGCCGAAGTCCACTTGCACCGTCTTGCTATGCTCAATCATGAATTCCCTCCGTGTGGCGTTCGTCGGGACATATCCATAGGGCAGATTCGAAACATCCAGGGACAGAACCGCTTTCCGGCCGGAGACAGAGCCCAGATCATAAAATCCGTTGTCGCCCGTTTGCGCCTTTTTCTCCTCACTCGTTGTGACGGTCATGCCTTTGATTCCTGGCTCCTCCGGCTGCTTTATCCCGTCCGTATTGAGATCTTTAAAAACGTGCCCTTTGAAAGAACCCACCGCGTTCCAGCGCGCATGTGTATCGAATGTGGCTTTGACGCCCGCAAAAAATTGCGCTTCCACATGCGTCTCGGTGAGATCCACCTTCTCAGGCACAAAATTTTCGAACCGCCCGGTCAAGAAAACCTCGAAATCTTCATACTCGCGGTAATAAATCCCTCCGGAAAATTCCGTCGTGTCCTCCCCGCGCTTGAAACTGTTGATCGATTCGGTTTCCTCCTCATCCTGCATTCTCAAACGCATCTCCACATAAAATGGAGAATTGCCGATCTGCTTGGAGTAATCCAGCGAGTAAGTCGTCACAGCCGGGTGCGTAATCCTGCCGGACTCATTTTCCTCCAAACTATTCCATTCATATTGCATCGAGAAACGGATCCCCCAGAAAATCTCCGTGTAAAAGCCCACAAGAATCTGGTCATCGATATAGGACAGCGTGGAGTTCGTCAGGTTCTTGTTATCCCGGTTCTGATAACGGCTGAAAAAAGAGGCTCGGCGTCCCCAAAGATTGAAGAGCTGGTTATATTGCAAGCCAAGCGTTCGCTGCTGCGTCGGGCTTAACCTTCCCGTGTCGTCGAGGTCCTGGTAACTCAAGGTAAGGCTTGATAAGTTTGTAGGCGTCCATGTGACGGACAAGTTGGTGTGGACGTTGTTCGCCTCCAGGTCATCGGGGTTTGGAATGCGCCTGTCGCGGAACACATCTAGAGAGCCTAGAAAACTAACCTTTGAAAATGGCTGAGCGCTTACCTCGATGAGGGCGCCCAGCTCCCCTTGCTGCGACGGAGAGCCCAAAAGCGAAACAAATCTTTTTTCGATATTTCTGAACTCCCCCCGGATCCTGGCTTTTTCGAAAGAAAGCGTCAGGGCATGTCTATTTGCGAACCTTTCATTGTCAAAATCTATTTCCGGGTTTAAATGGATATGCGGGCCAAAATCGAAATCACCCAGAACACCCGCACCGTGACGATTAAGATCATCCGGTCTGGCGCGCCCATAGCCCGAAAAGTAACCGCTTTTTATCCGGGCATTTTCATTCATTTTAAAATCCAAATACCCACCGCTCAAAAAAGAATCGATGGTTCTTTCCTGAAAAAGGCCGGGGGTCAGTGTTCCAAAGATGCTTGTCTGCTCGCGGCCGTAAAAGCTGGTCCACTTGACTCTCTTTTTATCATCCCAGTGATTCAGCAAGCCCCCGCGGATTCTGCCTTGAGAAAAAACCATGAAATCCGGTTTGATACTTGAGTCTCCGGCATAGGCGTTGAAGTTTTTAAAAGGCCCTATGCGCCCATCCTCGAGCCCGGCCTGAATATCGGTGAGTTGATACTTTCCTATATTCCTTTGCACATAGCCATGAGAGATAACAGTCCCATAAGGGGTATCGCCCAGAAGCGAGAGCTTCTGATTAAAATCGAGCGAGTCTCTTTTTAGATCGCTCGATTTTGGCCCTGTATAAAATGCGCCGCGGTTGCTTTCGTACGTTAAACGGAACGGCCTTGATTTCTCAAAAGCTTCTGTTTGGCGCACATCCTGGAAGGAGGGAACGAACACGGGGGCGATTACCCAGACTTCGAAAGTACTGCGTTTTTCCGAATCCCAAACATGGATAAAGGTCCTGCCGATGCCGGTGGCCAGGACACGCAGTGTACGAGACCCGAGAGTCTCCAGGACCACGATGCTCTCGGTTGTGGCGATGAATTTCAAAATGTCGTTGTCGGCCGCGGCGATGAGCGACTGACCCAGTGCCAGCTGAACCACTCTCTGCTGACGGCCGAGCGCGGCCAAATCACTTTTCAGGGGAGGAGAAAGCGGCAGTTCCGGATAGCCCTGAGCCTTAAAAATCATCGCCTCGGCAAAACTCTGCTCCACAGCCTCTTTTTTGGTTGTTCCGGAAGCGTTGGCTTTTTCCCATCTCTGGTTCAAGGTATAAAATTGAGCGTCGGCGGAATAGGCTTTTTGAGCAAAAAGAAAAAAGGCAGGAAAAAAAAGAGGGAGGAAAAATTTCCAGCGAAGGTGTCT
>Ga0247727_10016936_pt1 | contig 11672 bp, 12 predicted proteins | sample WisWelCaveWW1625_FD_202498 | JGI IMG/M metagenome (GOLD analysis project Ga0247727, IMG submission 202498) | Biofilm microbial communities from Wishing Well Cave, Virginia, United States - WW16-25 | ecosystem: Environmental > Aquatic > Deep subsurface > Groundwater > Cave microbial mat | place... | reverse complement strand
TGAGACCATGGTTTCAGCTCTTAGCCATCAGCATTCAGCTTTCAGCTTCTCCGGAACGACAGTCGCTGACGGCTGACAGCTGATCGCTTCTTGGCAGGGTCGGTTTATCCACTCCGGCAGAAACTTCCGCACATCGTTCGCCCAAGCCGTAGGATCTTCGGCGATCGATTCGAACAGATCGCTCAATGTCAGTACCATCTCGTCCGTCAGCGCGAGATAGTCCTGCGCGCGACGGCATAACGTCTCTACATCGATCCGTCCCTCGGCCATCGCCCGTTCGAGCATGCGCCGACCGAATCCATAATGGGCCTCTTCTTGCTGGAGCAAAATTCGTCGCAGCCGACCGAACGGCGCCGCCCGTTTGGCTAATCCTTCTTCGATGCGCGTCAGGATCGCTTCGCCCAATCCTTCGAGAATGACCTGCTCAGCCAGAATTGTTTCGAGCACGTCCTGTCGGGCCAGCGCATCGTCGAGAAGCTTCCGATACTCTTCCAACGCAGGCAGAAACGGAACATCGCCGAGATGCCTCGGCGCCAGCCAGGCTATGGCCCCTTGAAAGACCATCCCATGCGCAGCCTCCTGACGGGCCTGACTGAGGAGAAAGCGCCGCGACCCGGAATCTGGCGCCAACGCAGCCTGTGCCTTGGCACATTCGTTCGCCAAGCGCTCGCCATGCTCAAGAAACGTCAGCAGGCGCGCAATCGGCACTTTCTCGTCATGATGCACCAACACGAGTGATCTCCTTAGCCCGCATGATTCACGAGCGCTTCTACTGCAATCGCGGATTCGCCGCTTCGACAAGCTTGGCCGCATGTTTCACAGCGCCCAAGCGGGCGGGCTCGCCGCTCGGTCGGTCAACATCCTGTTTAAGGATGCCTCCCTTCCTCCCGGCTCCGCGCGCCCGTCTCGCCGGGCGACTCCACGATTTCGTGACGAATCGTCATGAATCATGCGGGCTAGGCGCAATGCCGTTGAGACTCCAGTCATACTCGAGAAACTCGATGCGGTAACCAGGCTGAGCGAGCTCCTTCGCCAATTCAGGGTCCTCGACATAACGAGCGATATAGGCCAACACTGATCCGGCGGAACCGGCGAAATCCTTTTCAAACCATTGAAAGATCATCGACAGCGAGGCCACTTTCTGCGTTCGATCGAAACGATTGCGCGTGGGATCGTTGATGAAGGCCTTCGCAACCTGAACAAGCTGGCGATCTAATTGCTCGGGCTGATAGGCCCAGGGCTGGAGCTTCGGACAGGATGCTGACGCGCAGACAATGGCAAAATGCATCAGCGGCTCATGGAACTGCTCGATCAACACTTGCCGTTCAAGATCGTAGAGATTGATGGTCGTGCCGCCAACCTGATAGTCCCGACCGATGAAATAGCGATAGCGCCCCCAGAGCGTCATCGGCGAATAGTGGTCAACAATGCCCTTGACAGCAAAGGCGTTGTAGGCATTGATCCAAAACGCCAGCTGATCCTGACGCCTCGGCAACCTTGTCGGATCGATACGGTTAAGTTCGCTCAGATAGCCATCGAGCTTGCCGCCAGCCTGTATGGCTGGATAGTCCACGTGCCCATCATGGACGTGAGCCTGGACGATCTGGTCCCAGACCTGCTGAGAAACCCGATCAGATGCAATGGGGTCGGCCGGCTGGAACGTTCTTGGCGTGCCTGAACAGCCGGCGAGGATGACGACGAGGAAGACCGCGCCAATCCAACGACTCATGAGAGGGCTCCTCGCGAGGTGAATGACCGCGCTGTGCGCAGCGCGGTGATCGGATGGCGCAGAATTGTTCCAACGACGCGGCCGTCGATCCTGTTGCACGACGAGTTATCGGAACAGATATTGATAGCGTCTCGATCAAACCAGCCCAGGATCTCGTTCAGCGACGATTCGAGCAGGTTCCCCGCGGAAGGGAACGCCAGGCAGGGGGATACGTTTCCCGATGCATCGATGGCAATACTGTACCGTCCCGCATCGCAGGGTTCTAGTTTCTGTCCGCGCAACCAGCTCACATTGTCTTCCACAAATTTTCGGAGGTAACCGGGGGGAATCAGCTCGTCGTCGAGTAGCCCGCTGAAGATTGCGGCTGCACTCGATCGATCGTACATGAGTAGCTCATCCGGCCTGCCGTAGGTTCCGACGTTCCAATGATAGGCTCCCACCACCGGTAAGAATCCCTGCTCCCTCGCAAATCGCACGACCGCCGGCACCTCGGCTCGATTGACTTCGCTCACAATGCAGGTGAGAAACTTGGGATGAGGAAAGTCTTTCAAAAGCGCGATGCCCTCTAAGACCTGCGCCAGCTGATCGGCGCCGCGAATGTGCTGGTACTTCACTCGATCCAACGTGTCCAGGCTCACCGAGATGGCCAGCGGCAGCCGACCCAGTCGCTCAACAAGTTGCGGCGTGATCTTCGTACCGTTTGTAATCAGCGTGAGATGAAAGCCGATCGCTGAGAGGTCTTCGAGGATCTCCGGCACATCGCGCCGCAACAACGGTTCGCCTCCCTGCATCAGCACGAACCGCACACCGTCACGATAGAGACGGGAAAAGACAGCCCGGATTTCTTCCCGTGTCATCTCGTACCGGCCGACATTAAGGGGCAGATCGCAGTACCCGCAAGAAGAATTGCATCGGAGATTGACCTGAAACGTGGCCAACACCGGTCGGCCGGTTAGGAGGTTTTTGATGATACGGCCATATTTGGACAGGCTTATGCCGTTTTTTTTCTGTCTGCTTCGCATTTCAAAAGCCTTTCCTCTCTAGCACCTCTAACCTACCGAACTTCCTAGATTGATTTCGCGCTAGACTCCGGCACATGCCTTGCTGAGGGGTTCTGGGTTGAAATAGATTTTCACCCTGCAGGGAGGTTCATGATGCAGAATGCAAAAAAGAAGATTCTCCCGGTGCTGGTGAGCACCCTGGCCATTGTGGCATTGGCGATGACCCCGGCACTGGCCAAGGATTCGAAAAACAAGAAGTCCAGCCACTCCTCTGCGAAGGCGCCGGCTGAAGCGGCCGGCTATGCCCCTGAACAAGGCGATGCGCCCAAGGCAAGCCACCAGGACTCCGAGCCGGGCCCGGCCTGGAAAACCGTCGGTGGAACCGTGAAGAAGATCCAAGGCGACAGCTACACGGTTGAGGACTACGACGGTAATCAAGTCACGCTGTACGTCGGACAAGGCACGAAACACATTCGCAAGACAAAAGTCGGTGACACTGTCCGTGTGGAAATTACGAGAGGCGGCTTCGCGAATTCCGTTCAGTAATTCCCATCTCGAATCCGTGCACCCACCTCACGCACGGTGGTGTCCATGAACGGGCCGGCCCTGAACAGGCCGGCCCGTTCATTATGTCATCGAGCCGACGCTTTCACTGACTTCTGAAAGACAATATCGCCGTAATAGGCCGTAGCTTGTTCCTTGGTATTATCCGTATCACTCATGATCGCGACGCCGTTGATCATCGGCGGCTCTTCCCCGAACGCCTTCTTGTAGTCTTCGTAAATATTCCGCTCTTCGTCGATCCACATACCCACTTTCTGAGTTCCGCTCTCGACGATCACCATCTTGGCAAAATCTGTATAGGCATTCTCGACGATCGTGCCGACAGGCGTCTTCGTTTCCCAGATATAGTTCAAAGCGGCGATGGGAATATCGCCGAATAGAGCCTGCCCGGTTTTGAACTTGAGCTTCTTGCCAAAGCTGACTTTGTCGGGATCGTATTCAAAGGTGATGTAGAGCCGGGCAGGAAAGTCGTCGCCTTCCTTGAGGGCCACGTCGCTACGCAGGAGCACGTTGTCGATTTTCCAGCGCCACCGGACGATCGGGTACTCTTTCGGATCGATCACCACCGGCTTGATGAGGCCTGAGGCCGAGGCCTCGCTCACCGCCTTCACGATCGTCACGTCCCCATCCCTCACCACTTCATAGGAGGTATGTTTGGGTATCCTCTTAAAGATGAGCGGCTTCCACCCATCAGGCATCGTCTGCCCGACCTGGCTGGCCGAGAATTTGCCCACCTCAAGAACTGCCCCGCTCTGGGCCCAGAGGCATGCGGGAGCCAACAGGAAGCCCACGCCCATGAGCCACATTCTATGTAACGTTCGGCCTTGTGTCATATTCTGTGAATCGCTACCGTCGCATCCAGGCAAACAACTTCTTCAATAGGTTCTTCGTCCGTGGCGCGAAATGTGCCTTGCGCCACAGATTGACCACCTTCTTGTTGACTTCAGCCTGAGTCGGATAGGGATGAATCGTGCCGGCGATTGTCTTCGCTCCTGCGCCGGCTTTCATCGCCACTGAAAACTCGCTGATCATGTTTCCGGCGTGGGCCGCCACAATCGTCGCGCCCACGATTTTGTCCGTGCCCTTCTGAATGTGAATCCTCGCAAAACCTTCGTCTTCACCATCCAAGATGGCACGATCAACCTCATCGAGTTTGTAGGTGTAGGTTTCGACCTCGATGCCTTTCTCCTTCGCATCCTTCTCATACATCCCGACATGCGCGACTTCCGGCTCGGTGAAGGTACACCAGGGCATGATCAACGATTCGACACTGGCATAGCCCATGCCGAAAGGATGGGGAAATAGGGCGTTCTGTATGACGATCTGCGCCATGGCATCGGCGGCATGGGTAAATTTGTAGCGCGAGCAAATGTCGCCCGCCGCAAAAATCCTGGGATTCGTCGTCTGCAACTGCTCGTTCACCTTGAGCCCTTTCTCGTCGTACTCGATACCGACCGTTTCCAACCCCATTCCCTCGACATTCGGGGTACGCCCGACGCCGACAAGAATCTCGTCGACCGTCACATCGTACTGTTGGCCATGCGAATCGACTGTGAGCCGCTTGCCGCTATCCGTCCTGCTGACCTTGAGATCTTTCCCGCAGCAGAGCAGCTTGACCCCATCACGCAACATGTGTTGCTCGACAATCTCAGCTGCGTCGCGGTCTTCGTTCGGCAGGATGCCGTGAATCACTTCAATGAGGCAGACCCGGCTCCCGAAGCGGGCAAACGACTGCGCCAACTCGCAACCGATGGGACCGGCGCCGATCACCCCGATGCGTTGCGGCAGTTCCGTCAGCGAGAACACTGTTTCATTGGTGAGATAGCCCGCCTCTTTCAATCCTGGCGTAGGAGGCGCCGACGCCCGTGCTCCGGTGCAGACAGCCGCCTTCGCAAAGGTGAGGGTCCGATTGCCGGCCGACCCTTCGACTTGAATGGTGTCGGCGCCGGTAAAGCGTCCGCTGCCGATGTAGACGTCCACACCCAACTTCGTATAGCGATGAACTGAATCGTTGTGGCTGATCTTCGCCCGCAGTCTTCTCATGCGCGCCATCGCAGATCCAAAGTCGTACTTCACCCCGGGAGGAATATGCAGACCGAACTCCTCGGCATTCTGCAAATCGGCCCAAGCCCTTGCCGCGCGAATGATGCCTTTCGAGGGTACACAGCCGACATTCAAGCAGTCACCACCCATCAAATGTTTTTCGATCAAGGCGACTTTGGCCCCCAGACTCGCAGCAATGACTGACGTGATCAATCCCGCGGTCCCAGCCCCAATGACCACAATATTGTAGCGGCCAGCCGGTTCGGGATTGACCCAGTTCGAGGGATGCACGTTGCTGACGAGCGTGCGGTTATGCTCGTCGTTCGGCAGCACGAGGCTCTCTTCACGCTGATTCGTCACAACGATCTTCTCCGACGGCTGTGTGACCATCGCATCACTCTCACTTTTCTCCTACGCGTCACGGTTCCGGAGCTTGCGATCATGCCGGTTTCCCAGACCACTTCCTGTACAGGTTCGGCACAAGCGCCAGAAGCCCCAGCAATACAAATGCTCCAATCACTCCGGGGGAAGCAATGTCTTTCAAAGAATTGATCGTACCGAGTTGCCGGCCCGCGTAGGCATAGACGAATGAACCGGGGATAATCCCAAGTGCCGTCGCCACGACGTAGGCGCCCACGTTCATGCGAGTCAGGCCGGATACCAGATTCACCACAAAGAACGGAAAGAGCGGAATCAGCCGGAGGGTCATAAGATAACTGAACGCGTTCCTCGCGAAGCCTTGCTGAACCGGACCCAGCCACTTTCCAAACTTCTGTTCCACCCAATCGCGCAGCAGGTAGCGGGAGGCGAGAAACGCGAGCGTCGCGCCCGTCGTCGCCCCCAAATTTACCAAGAGCGTACCCAGCACAGCCCCGAAGAGGAACCCGCCGGCCAGTGTCAGGATCACGGCACCGGGAAGCGAGAGCCCCGTCACGGCCACGTAGGCCAAGACGAACAACGCTGCGGCGACGGCAGAATGTGTTTCGGTGAACGACAGGAGATAGTCGCGATTGTCCTTTAGCCCCTGCAAGGAGAGAAACCGGCCTAGATCGAAGTAGAAGAATGCGGCCACCGCAACCCCGATTGCGAGGACGATAGCAATCTTTCCGGCACTCAACCGGCTCTTTGCTTCAGAAGTTGGCATATCGTTTGCCATGACGGTTTGGTCACGTATCATGGGGACTCCTTTTCTGGCTGTCAATGTGGCCGCCTGACTTTAGCCTGCATTATTCACAAGGGTTCGTGACGAAACCGCCGAGACGGCAGGCGAGACGGGCGCGCGGAGCCGTGAGGAAGGGAGGCATACTTGAAACAGTATGTTGACCGACCGAACGGCGAGCCCGCCCGCCGTCAGGCTTGTCGCAGCGGCGTATCGGCGGTTGCAGTAGGAACCTTCGTGAATTATGCTGGTTAGTCGCTCGAAGTCCCATGGTCTTACAGTGACCACACCCTGCCACAGCATGCGACGTAGGCCAAGGACGAGGTCGAGGTTGAGCGAAGATCCGACTTACTTCCTCTCAGCCTTTACCTGAGCCTTAACCTTCCAATAATGCTGACAGGCTTTTGAGCAGCCTGCTAGAGGTCTACGAAGCGAGACGGTGATTGGATGTTGCGGTAGCAGAGACGGCTATCGTGGCCGGCGATCGTGGAAATCGCGATCCATATCGAGTCGGCCGAACACCCGTTCGACCGGGTCGATCGACCCATCCTGGTTGTGATCGAGCTCCTGGAAATGATCGAGGGTCAATTCAGGATTGTACGGGTCGGGAACACCTGCGCCAACGTGATGATTCCGGCGAGGATCGTACCGCTGGGGGCTTTCCAGCATGCCGTGGTACATGAGATCGGTTCTCGGCTCCACGACAGCTTTCGGCACCACCTTCTTATGAACTCTCACACCTCGATGGCTCTTCGGACTCGCCGGCTTAAGCTCAGTCGGCACCGGCTTGGCCTGTTTCTGAATAGCCTCCGGCTGGTGCTCCGTGACAGCGGGTACGGGGCTCTTCTTGGCACGGTGAATCGGCGAGGTTTGCCCTTGCTCGGATGGTTGCTTGGGAGGCTTAACCGCGACAACGACGGGAGCCGGCTCCTTTGCTTTTTTTGTTGCCGCACTCGTCTGCCCAACTGTGGTCGCGAGTAAGGCCACGGAGCAGACCCCTCCGAGTACAACAAGTTCTAAGGTACCCCTGTTCATACCCCTCCCAATTGTGAGTTCCTTCAAGTGTAGCAGGTCCGGAGAATGGCTAGGAGCTTGTAAGACAGGCCCTTCTTGTCCTACTCTGTACATGGAGGCCGACATATGGATGAATCTAGTCGGTTAACTAAGACGAAAGAACAGTGGGCGAAGGCCCGGCGTGGCGGCGAAGAACGGGAAGTGTTTTATGAAGGAGATGCCCGCCTGCCACCGGGGCAGCATCTTGTCGAGACTTGGCCTGTGCTCGATCTCGGCCAAAAGCCCGATATTCCACTTCCGGAATGGAAACTCACCGTCGGCGGAGTCGTGGCAAATCCCACCACGTGGACCTGGGAAGAGTTTCTCGCCCAGCCCCAATTCAAGGACGTGTCGGACTTCCACTGCGTCACGAGCTGGAGCCGGTTCGACAACGAGTGGGAAGGGGTCAGTTTCAAACACATCCTGTCCGTCGTGAAACCGCTGTCCATGGCGAAGTTCGTCCTCTTCAAATCGTTCGACGACTACACCACCAATTTGCCACTTGACGCCTGCGACGATCGGGACGTGCTTCTGACCTACAAATGGAACGGCAGACCCCTCACGAAGGAACATGGAGGCCCGGTCCGCGTGATTGTCCCCAAGCGTTATGCCTGGAAAGGGGCCAAGTGGGTGAAGGAGATTACTTTTTCGGTTAAGGATGACAAGGGGTTCTGGGAAGTGCGGGGCTACTCGAACAGCGCGTTCCCCTGGGAAAATGATCGATATGGGTGAACTATTCCAGCCGACCTGAGCCCTTAGCCCTTAGTCCCTTTCTTTCCCATGCACGACATGTCAGGCACCATACGCAAGGTTGAATTCTGGCCTGTGGATGTGCCCATCACTGACCCCTTCGTCGTCGCCACCGGCGCACGAACGATGGCGGAGAACGTCTTCCTGCGAATTACGTTGGCCAATGGCGTACAGGGTTATGGCGAAGCGGCGCCGTTTCCTGAAGTCGGAGGAGAAACTCGCGAGAGCTGCCTTGTGGCCCTCCACCGGCTCTGCAAGGCAGTTCTTGGTCGCTCAGCCGCAGGATACAAGGAAATTGGGCGGTTGCTATCTGATCAGGCGCTCCCTTATCCAGCCGCACGTTGTGGACTCGAAACCGCCGTCATCGATGCTTACTGCCGCATGTCGAACATCCCGATGTGGGAACTTTGGGGTGGCGCGGATGTGCGAGCGCGGGAGACTGACATCACGATTCCCATCACCGACCTCGACAAAACCGTCGCCCTGGCGCGCGGATGGTATGTCAGGGGATTTCGGCTCTTCAAAATGAAGGTCGGCAAGGATGTCGAGAGCGACGTCCGGCGCCTGGAAGCTGTCCATCGCGCACTTCCAGGCATCTCGTTCATCGGCGATGGCAACCAGGGCTTCTCGCGCCAGGACTGCCTGACGTTTGCGCAGGGGGTGAAGAAATTTGGCGGGATGATGGTGCTGCTTGAACAGCCGGTGGTACGGGAGGACCTCGACAGCATGGCAGCGATCCGTCGAGAGACCGGCATTCCTGTTGCGGCGGATGAATCAGTCCGCTCGCTCGCGGACGCGCAAGAGGTTATCTCCCGAGGCGCGGCTGACTACATCAACGTTAAGATCATGAAAACCGGCGTCGCAGAAGGCGTGGAGATTGCCTCCTTCACAAAAGCGTCAGACCTCAAGCTGATGATCGGCGGGATGGTCGAAACACGAATTGCCATGGGTTGCTCCTTCAGCCTGGTTCTGGGACTCGGCGGCTTCGACCTGCTTGACCTCGACACTCCGCTCTTGCTGGCTAATGATCCCGTCACGGGTGGCTACCGATATGAAGGTGCACGCCTGCAACCCTGGTCAGGACCCGGCCTCGACATGACAGCAGCAGCTTCTTCGAACGTCACCACCATCGAATAGTTTACGCTGTCTCTTCGTCACACTTCTTGCAATCCAAAGTCTCTCCGAGATGCTGCCTCCGGCCTGCCTCTGTCAGGACCCAGGGCCGATTCGTCATCGGTGGCTGGTGGCGCACGTGCTGACCATGGCCGCATTGTAGGTCCGCCACCCAATCACCATACTCATCTTGATGAAAACCAACAATCGGTTGCTGCATGGAATCACAACTCCCGCTTCGCTTTTCACGTGCCCGCGCTACAATGAAATCCTGGTTTCACGTGCAAAAACAATACCCTATGTTAGAGTGCATGTTGACGTCGAAAAACTTTCTCCCTACGGTATCTGGAGGTGGTGCTCCGGAAATGAATGAACAGACGCTTCGCCAGTTCCAGGATATCAGCGCCCTACTGAATTCGAGCCTCGAACATGGCGAGATCCGACGGCGCGCCATTGAAGCCGCCACAATCATCATGGATGCCGAAGCCGGGTCCCTCTTGTTGCTGGACGAGGTGACCGGTGAATTGTATTTCGACGTCGCCCATGGAGAAAAGAGCGCCGGGGTCCGGCCGGTGCGGCTTCGGTTCGGCCAGGGCATCGCCGGCCACGTGGCGCGCACCGGGGAACCGTTGATTGTCAATGACGTCCAACGTGACTCCCGATTCTTTCGCCAAGCCGATCAAGCCAGCGGGTTCGTCACCCGGAACATGGTCTGTGTCCCGGTCAAAGCCCACGGGCGCTTCTTGGGCGTACTTCAAGCGATCAATCGAAAGCATGATAGGCTCTTCGAAGAAAGCGATCTCCAGAATTTCATCGCCCTAGGCCATCAGGTGGGGATTGCCATCGAGAATGCCAATCTCTACGAGGAAATCCACCAACTCTTTGAAGGTTTCATCTCCGCCAGCGTGCAGGCAATTGAAAGCCGGGACCCGACCACCAGTGGGCATAGCCAGCGCGTGGCAAGCCTGACTTGCCGACTGGCCGAGATTGTGAACCGGGTTGAGACCGGTCCCTACGCATGCATCATGTTCAACGCCGACCAGATCAAAGAGATTCGCTACGCCGCCGTGCTGCACGACTTCGGCAAAGTCGGCGTCCGCGAACATATTCTGTCGAAGGCGGAGAAGCTGTACCCTGCCCAGCAGGAGGCAGTCAAGGCGCGGTTCGATTTCATCAAGCGGACGCTAGAGGCGGACACCCTACGCCGGAAGTTGGAAATTTATGAGACCAACCGGCATGAAAATACGCAAGCCCAGTTCGCGCAGCTGGATCAACAGCTGAGACGGCAGATACACGATGTGGATGATATGTTCTCGTTTACCCTGAAATGCAACCAGCCGGCGTCACGCTCCCATCAGGCGACACCTCAGCCATTTCCCCAGTTGGAAAGGCTGAAGAAGATCGCCGATCAGGAATACCGATCCTTCGACGGCTCGCGGCCCTATTTGACGAAACAGGAAGTCCAGGCGCTGTCGATCACAGAGGGAAGTCTGATACAAGAAGAACGACGACAAATCGAACAGCACGTATCCTATACGTTCGAATTCTTGTCGAAGATCCCCTGGACGCGATCGCTCAAGAATGTGCCCTCCATCGCCTGGAGCCACCACGAAAAATTGGACGGGAGCGGTTACCCGCGCGGCCTGACGAAGGATCTCATCCCGATCCAGGCACGGATGATGACCATTTGCGATATCTACGATGCCATGACGGCCGCGGACCGGCCATACAAATCTGCGATTTCTTCCTCCGAGGCGTTGCGGTATTTGGCTGGGCGAGCTGCGGAGGGTAAAATTGATTCGGCGCTCTTTGATCTCTTTCGGAAAGAAAAAGTCTACGAAACGACGCTCGTCCGCCCCTCGAAAATTGCCTGACTTTTTCCCCACCAACCGTTACACAGCCCGTGCCACCGTGCGACTCGGAGCGGCTTCAGTTTCCGATTCCCATACCACCGTATAGGCAGCGACCGGCTCCTCACGGCCTTTAACGGTTACCACCTGAACTTTTCGCAAGACAAGCCGACGGAGATCCCCTGAGAGGTCGCCAGCATGCTGCGCCGTCAGCACCGATTCCAATCGAACCGCTGTATGCTCGGTCAGCAGGATGGGATGTCCCAACGTCCTGGTCAGACCTTGGAAGCGGGCAGCCAGATTCACCTGGTCTCCGATCATTGTGTAATCCATCTTCTTGCCCTCGGCGCCGATATTCCCTACCAACGCCACGCCGGTATTGAGCCCGATCCCATTGTCGAGCAGCGGCT
>Ga0247727_10016935_pt1 | contig 11672 bp, 15 predicted proteins | sample WisWelCaveWW1625_FD_202498 | JGI IMG/M metagenome (GOLD analysis project Ga0247727, IMG submission 202498) | Biofilm microbial communities from Wishing Well Cave, Virginia, United States - WW16-25 | ecosystem: Environmental > Aquatic > Deep subsurface > Groundwater > Cave microbial mat | place... | reverse complement strand
GAAAAACATGGCGGCCATAGAGGTCTATCCCCTCAACTTCTCAGGACAAACAGACTGTCATTGAACAGAAGATTATATCGATGGCGCGAGATGGGAGTCAACAAAACGATCGCGAAGTGGAAAGCCGGACAACCCCGTCCAGCCCTCCCGGTACCCTCTATGTCGTCAGCTCGCCGATTGGCCACCCTGATGACATCACCCTTCGGGCCCTTGCCACGCTGCGCCGCGTCACGGTTATTGCGGCAGAGGACCCTCGCGTGACCCAGGCGCTCCTAGCCCATCATGGCATCACCGCAACAGTCACAAGCTACGGCCCGTTCAATCGCCGCGAGAAGGTGCTGCTCCTTCTGCATCGACTCATGCAGGGACAGGATGTCGCCCTCGTCTCAGACAACGGCACCCCAGTCATCTACGACCCAGGCAGTCTCTTTGTGGCTGCTGCCCATCAAGCAGGAATCCCGGTCAAGGTCATCCCTGGCCCCTCTACCGTGACGGCAGCGCCGGCGATTACCGGCTTCTCTGGCGATGCGATCATCTTTGAGGGACACCTTCCTTCAACCAGTCGGCGTCTCGCAGAATACCTCTCCCAACTCCGCAAAGAACGAAGAACCCTCGTCTTCTATGTGGACGCCAGGGCCTTGAAAGGGCTATTGAAAATCCTGGCGCAGATACTTCCCACCAGACAGATTGCCGTCGCCATTAATCTCACAACCAGCAAAGAGACTCTCTGGCGCGGGAGGCCGGGTGAGCTGCTCGAGCAGATCGGACCAGTGCCGAAGGATTCAGCGGTGACGGTCGTTATTGAAGGGTATAGGGCAGGATCGCAAAACTACTCATCTTCACGGCGGCGGATGACCACTCGATAGGACCCTCCGACGTAATCTTCCGAAAGGATGGTGTGCCCCTCATTACTCACGCTGGGAGGGACATTCTGAATCGGATCGCCATTGTCCAACAGCACTGAAAGAATCTGTCCCTGTTCCATCGCTTCCAGTTTCAACTTCGTTTTGACGAAGGTATAGGGGCAAATCACTCCCCGTAAATCCAGCTCGACATCAGGTTGAACAGTCACTGTCATGTTTCTTTCGCCATTTCCTGCCACGCTTCTCTCCTCCGCAACAGTCTTGACCAGCAGGATGCTGAAAAAGTCCGCCAGTGTCCCACGCGCGGGCGGGCGAGACGAGCGGGATGAGCGAATCAAGGCGGATATCCGCCCTATCCACGTCCCACCTGTCTCGCCAGTCCCGCCCGTCTCGCGCGGCTATTGTGCCACAATAGTTTTTCCGCGGCCTGCGCTGGCTGGAGAAAAATCCTAACAAGGGGTCGGTGGGCCCTGCAAGCACTGCACCGGGCGGAACGGCATGGTAAACGCATAAAAAAGGGCACCGCCTCGCTGCCCCTTCTTATCCCCTTTATCCCCTCACGCGGAATGTGTCTCGGCTTAATTCAGGCCCTTGACCAAGTTTGGCTTGGTGTAGTCCGTCCCGTAGTCTGACTTGTTGCCGACTGCATTGCCCCATCCTGGCTGTGGTTCACACTGCCAGCAGGGAGCGGCACCGGTGTATTCACCAACCGGGCTGGTGATACCGGAATCGATCTTTCCTGGAAGCACAGAACCACCAATGCCGCCGGTGGTGGAGCCACTGTTCGTTTCAATCCCACGCTCGGTCCTGGGGTTCGGGCGCTGTCCAAGTCCGCCGAAACCAGCAAGCTTCTCATTGCCACGAATGACGGTAATCTCACGGACAATCTTACGGCCTGTGCCGAACGGCTGGCTCGCACTTGTTTCCTCGATTGCCTGAATGGTCACGTCGTCACCAGACTCAAGAATACGAATCTGATCGTAATTGGTCTTATCATCAAAATACACCGTGAGGTAGTTCATCGCGCCACCACCTGCACGTCCCTCATCGTGAGAGCTTCCACCACCCTCGAGATGCATTTTCTTGGCGGGAAGATCGAGACCGATCACACGGCCAAACATAGTCTCCGCCTGCGATAACCGATCGAGGAACTGGGTTCGATCAAAGGTGGTCACGCGAGTACTCGATCCCGACACATCGCCAACTCCTTCGCCCACACCCATTCCGGATTGGTTCGTCTGCAAGCGCTCCTGAGCGGTTGACATACCCGCGGCACCGACAAAAAGAATTGCCGCTCCTAGTGCCAACACGTTACGCATGTGCTGCCTCCTTGGTGAGACTTGGTGAGATTAGAGAATCCCGTGAAATGACGGACACCAAGATGGGACCAACATCATGACCTTGAACCTTCTTTATCACTCTGGGGGCCGACTATAGGCTACCCATTCGGACATGTCAACTGGGAGATATGCGTGTGTAATTTGATTCAGATTCGCGCACAATCCGATCACACCCAAGTCCAAACAGGCAAACAACTTGTCCCAATCCTGTTGCCACGCTGTGAACTGATGGTGCCCAGAGGGAGGGTCGAACTCCCACTCTCTTACGAGAACCGGATTTTGAGTCCGGCGCGTCTGCCAGTTCCGCCATCCGGGCATATCCGTTGAACAAGCGAATCTTCTTAGCACGAAGCCCTATGCGGGTCAATCCACGCCCCTCTTTTCTTAGCACGACCGCGGTGTTACAATCCCCCGTCACACTCACCTAATAATTATGCGGGAGGATCCTCACACCATGGCAGACGTCCAATGCGTCACATGTGGACAAGCCGGAGAAACTATCACTGATCCCCTCTTCATGGGGAAGCTTGAATCCGAGATCAAAGCCAAGGTCTGCAAACCCTGCTGGAAAAAGTGGGAAGGTATGCGGGTTATGGTCATCAACGAGTATCAAGTCAACCTGGGCGAAGAGAGCGGCAGAGAACTCGTGAAGAAGCAGATGAAGGCCTTTCTCAAACTCGGCGAGCAAACTGATACTGGAAAGCTCGATCAGAACTATCGCCCACCGGCCTAACCCGCATTATTCACGAGCGCTTCTGCTGCAATCGCAGATGTTCAGGCGAGAGGCACGGGGCTAGAGGCTAGGGGTGAAGACTTCCTGTCGGAAACACGACTCTTTCCTCTAGCCCCTAACCTCGCGCCCCTCGCCTGACATGTTGATCGCCAGGGCCTTCCGTGAATTTCTCCAGCGATCTCGCAGGCTTCGTTGACATGCCGATTTCATAAATGCTACAGTGCGGGGTTATTGATCCATCCGCAGGGTCACCTACATTATTCCCGTCAGGTGAGGAGAGGGAGCCGGTTTCTTGTGATTACACAGTTGCACGTAAAAGGGTTGATGTTCGACCCCTATAATAACGCGTATATTGTGGTGCTACGTGACGAAGAGCATTCCGACATGCTCCCCATTTGGATCGGCAAGTCAGAAGCAGGTGCGATCAGCATGTCACTGGAAAACGTCACGCCCCCCCGGCCGATGACGCACGACTTCATGAAGTCGCTCCTCGATGCCTACAATGCGAAAATCATCAGTGTGGTCATTGCGGACTTGTCGGAACACACCTATTTTGCGAAAATTCATTTAACGTACGAAGATTCAGAATACACCGTCGACGCCAGACCCAGCGATGCGATTGCACTTGCGCTTCGGAGTAATGCGCCGGTGTTTGCGAACGATTCGGTTATCACCAAACAGAGCTCCGAAGAACTCGAACAATGGCTGGAAAATCTCAAGCCGGAAGACTTCGGCAAACTGGACTCCTGATTCAGCGAGAGGCAATATGAGCGCCATCGAGCTGCCCAAAGAACAAGACCTGGTTGAATACCGGGTGGATCGCATCCTCGAGGAGGCCAACACCGACACTAGAATTGTCGTGTTGGCACGACAGGACGGCGCCCTCGATACGTTTCCGATTTGGGTCGGGGCCGCAGAAGGTAATGCCATTAAATTAGCACTCGATACCATGATCACGCCACGACCAATGAGCCATGATTTGATCAAGAGTTTTGCCGAACATTTGAACATCACGATCCAACGCGTCGTCATTGCGGACGTTAAAAGCAGCACGTATTACGCCATGGTTCATGTCGCCAGTAAAGGCGTGGAGCGGGCAATCGATGCCAGGCCCAGCGATGCAATCTCGTTGGCCCTCCGGGCTCCTTGCCCGATCTACATTACCCACGATGTGTTGAAGCGGCGGAGCACGACGAATCTCGACGCCTGGCTGGCAAAACTGGAGGCGAAAGATATCAACACACCAGAAGTACAGGAAACGTGATTCACTCGGTAGCGAAGGAGCGGGAAGACCGATGTTGACCTATATGCAAAAGCCTGTGGACGTGCAGGGAAAGTGGTACCTCGTGAATGCGGAGGGAAAAACGCTGGGCCGATTGGCAGCCCGCGTTGCGGGGATGTTGCGGGGCAAACACCGGCCAACCTTTACCCCTCATGTGGACATGGGTGACCATGTTGTGATCGTGAATGCGGAGAAGATCCATCTGACCGGCAACAAAATGGCCACGAAACTCTATCGCCATCATAGTGGCTTTCCGGGCGGGCTCAAGACCGCGACGGCGCAGCATGTTTTCCGAAAGAATCCGACAGAACTCTTGACCAAAGCGATCGAAGGCATGCTTCCCAAGAACCCGTTGGGGAATCATATGGCAAAGAAACTCCGCGTCTACGCCGGGGCCGCCCATCCGCACCAGGCTCAACAACCGGAACCGATTACCCTATAATCATCACCGCGAGCGAAGAAGGAGACCTTGTAGCATGGCAGTAGCGACTCAATATGCAACCGGACGACGAAAGTGCGCAATTGCCAGAGCCTGGGTCACTGGGAGGGCGGGCGACATTACGATCAATGATCAACCGATCGAGAAGGTCTTCCCCCGACTGACCTTGCGGCAGATTATTCAGTTCCCGCTCGAAATCGGCGGTGTCGTTGGGCAGTACTCGATCAAGGCCACGGTACACGGCGGCGGACCGACCGGACAAGCCGGCGCTCTGCGTCATGCGATCGCACGCGCACTGGTGGTACTCAACCAGCCCCTCCGTACGCCCTTGAAGAAGGAAGGCTTGCTGACACGCGACTCTCGCGTCAAAGAGCGGAAAAAGTACGGACAGAAGGGTGCGAGAAAGCGGTTCCAGTACTCAAAGCGATAAACATCGGAGCCACAGTCAGAAAAAGGGAAGGCTCCAGGCCTTCCCTTTTTTTGTGTTGGTGGGGGCGCTATAGGCGAAGCAGATGAAAAAAATACGCGTCGCAATCGCAGGGGCCAGTGGATATGCCGGAGCGGAGCTCGTTCGCCTGGCCGCCCTCCACCCGCATTTTGAGCTTCACGCGGTGACATCAGAAAAATCCGCTGGGACTCCCGTGGCAGCGGTCTTCCCCAGTCTGGCTGGCCTCGTCTCTCTCTCGTTTCAAGCGCTCTCACCCGAAGCCATAGCGGAGCAGGCAGATGCGGTATTCCTGGCCCTTCCCCATACCAAATCATTGGCGCCGGTTTCCGCCTGCATCCAAACCGGCAAACTGGTGGTGGACCTCAGCGCCGATTATCGGCTCAAGGATCCGGCGGTCTATGAACAGTGGTACCACACGCCGCATACTTACGCAGGCTTATTGAAGGACGCGGTCTACGGACTTCCGGAATTGCATCGTGCCGCCATCGCCAAAGCAAAGTTGGTGGCCACGCCTGGCTGTTATCCGACTGCCGCCATCCTGCAGTTGGCTCCGCTGTTCGCCCAGGATCTCGTCCAACCCCACACCGTGGTCATCGATGCCAAATCCGGCATTTCCGGCGCGGGGCGAAGTCCGGCTCTCCCCTACCATTTTCCGGAAGCCCATGAATCCTTAGAGCCTTACAAAATCGGGCAGCACCGCCACACCCCTGAGATCGAGCAAGAACTAGGCGGGTTACTTCAACGTGTGTCTCAGCCATCGGGAACGGTTGCCCCACAGCCGATTGTGACATTCACCCCGCACCTCGTACCGATGAACCGCGGCATCTTGAGCACCACCTACTGCCGGCTGAAGAGACCAATGACGCTGCCGGACCTGCGCACAATGTATCGAACCTTTTACAAAGGTGAGCGATTCGTCCGATTCCAGGAAGACATCATGCCGAATCCCCGCTACATCAAGGGCTCCAACTATTGCGACATCGGAGTCTACCTGGATTCCCGTGCAGGATCCGTCATTACAGTGGCTGCGCTGGATAATCTTGTGAAAGGCGCCGCAGGCCAGGCCATTCAAGCCATGAACCTCATGCTGGGCTTCCCTGAGGAGACAGGCTTGACGGCTCCCGCTGCCTATCCCTGACCCACATTCATCGAGCAGGACGTTTCCTTCACGAGCATGACCAGGAAAACACCAGCAACAGTTCCACGCCACGGGATCACCGCGCCGCAGGGGTTCCGCGCAGCCGGCATCCATTGCGGCATCAAGAAACAGGGACTGCTCGACCTTGCGCTCGTCGTCTCAGAACAGAGCGGTCCCATTGCCGGAGTCTTCACAAAAAATCAGGTGGTCGCGGCGCCGGTCATTGTCGATCGCCTGCACCTGCGCCAGGGAATCGGACGGGCCATTCTCGTCAACAGCGGTAACGCGAACGCCTGCACCGGCGCCAAGGGATTAGCCGCCGCAAAGACCACCGCACGGTTGCTCGCACGACACATGAGAGTCCCCTCACACCATATTTTCATCGGGTCCACAGGCGTAATCGGTCGTGTGTTGCCGGTCGATCGAATCGTCAAGGGCATACCCCAGCTGCTCACTCAGCTCAGCGACCGCGGAGGCCTGGATGCCGCTCGGGCGATCATGACAACCGACCTGCGCCAGAAATCCATCGCCCTTCAGGACAGCATCGGCAGTCGCTTGATTACCATTGGCGGGATGGCCAAGGGCTCTGGAATGATCCATCCCAACATGGCTACGATGCTGGCCTATTTCACGACAGACGCCTCGATCACGAGGAGCGCCCTCCAGCAGGCACTCAGCCTGGCGGTCAACAGATCATTTAATTGCATCTCGGTTGATGGAGATACGAGCACCAACGATACCGTCCTGTGCCTGGCCAACGGCATGGCTGGGAACCGCACGATCAAAGAAGGAACGGTTGCCTTCCGTCGGTTCCTGCTGCTCCTGACGGAAGCCTGCCAGGCACTCGCCCTGGCCATTTGCCGCGACGGAGAGGGTGTCACCAAGGTGGTGAACATCGAGGTGACCGGAGCAGCCACCACGACGCAGGCACGGCGGGTGGCCCAAACTATTGCGACCTCGAACTTGGTGAAGACCGCCCTGTTCGGCGAGGATGCCAATTGGGGTCGTGTCATGGCGGCGATCGGACGAGCCGGGGTCCCGATTACCCCCTCGAAGCTGAACGTGTGGTTTGGCGGGGTCCCGATGGTACAGCGAGGAATTGGACTCGGACTCGTTGCTGAACGCCGAATCGCGAAGGTCTTTCGCCAGAAAGAATTTACAATTGCGGTGAGGCTGGGGCAAGGTCGTCATCAGGCCCATATGTGGACGACCGATCTGTCGTTTGACTATGTCCGCATTAACGCGAACTATCGAACTTAGCCCGCATGATTCATGACGGTTCGGCGCAAGAGCGCGCCACAAGGGCAGGCGAGGGGCGCGAGGCTAGGGGCTAGAGGAAAGAGCCCTGTTTTCGACCGGAAGTCTTCACCCCTAGCCTCTAGCCCCGTGCCTCTCGCCCAAACATTCGCGATCGCAGCAGACGTGTTCATGAATAACCCAGCTAAGGCATATAATCCCACCACAGCGTCAGATTGATTTTTCACGGTGAACGGTTCAAAATAGCACACGCATTTATGGGGCTTCACACCATCGAGAAGGAGAGTAAGATGAAACGACTGGCAGCCCTTTCGGCCATGCTGACCCTGGGATCGCCGGCGCTCGCCCTGGCGGCGGAACATAGTGCGGGGTATCGGGGGATCGGACAGCTCTACTTCACCTTCATGGCCGCAATCTTGATCTATGGTGTCTATGATAGCTTCGGCAAGAAGGCGATGTATGTGGCAGCACCGATCATTGTGGTCGGGCTCTATCTACTGTTGCCCGAGAACTAAATACTGAGGACAGGACGCGATGAAAAAGAAGGACTGGCTGGCCTAGGCCAACCAGTCCTTCTTTTTGAGTTTCCATGATAGATATTGCTTCCCCGCAGGATAGCCCCAGGAGACAGGCTAAGGTCAAGGTTGAGGTTGAGGTTGAGGTTGAGCGAAGACCTGACTTTCTTCATCTCAGCCTTGGCCTCAGCCTTAACCTTTCGATAAGGCTGGCGGACTTTATCAGCAACCTGTTAGGGTGGGAGGAGCGCGCACCTACCGAGGAAGGCATAGGTACGGCGGAGATCTTGGCGGGACTTTAGGCTTCCCAGTCAAGCTGGGCTTGCACACCATCCCGACGCTCGATCCCCTGATGAACCATATTCCCTCGGGGCGTTAAGCTCCCCCCACAGGGATACGATATGCTTCCGATATCGGTCAGTCAAGCATTGGCGCACAAATGGATGCAGAAAAAATCCGCCGGCGTTATTGGAAGGTTGAGGTTGAGGCTAAGGTTCAGTCCGGATCAGAGCCTCGCTTAACCTCAGCCTTAACCTCGACCTCAGCCTGTCTCGCGCGTCCATCCCGTTAGGCGTGACCGCTGCCTTCTGCCTCTTCGTACTCGTCGATGAGCTGCTCGAGTTCATCGAGTTCGGCTGGTCGAACGTTCTGAAACGAGACCCCGAACGTGTCCTCTCCGACCCACTGCACGCGCGCGTCTTCGATCGAGACCGTTTCCTCCGCGCCGGGAATGACCAGTCGCACACGGATCACCTTGCCGGGGTAGACTTCGAGGTCACAATCGAACCTCGCGCCACCGACTGAGAGGTCGAGAGTGACTGCTTCGATCTCATGCGAGTTTCCCGACAGAAATCCCTGCACCTGCGCCGGCACCCGACGATGCATTCGCCGATCCATGTGACTCTCCAGTACGCCGCTGCGACGAGCCTGACGGCGGGCGGGCTCGCCGCTCGGTCGGTCCACATACTGTTGGGGACTGGCGCCCTTCTTTTTGGCGCCTGTCCCCGTCTGAGGAGCGGGACAGGCACCGCCGCAGAAGTCAGAGCCAGTCCCCTGGGCTCCGCGCGCCCGTCTCGGCCCCCTCCCCCTTCCCTCCCCCATAGTATGGGGGAGGGAAGGGGGGCCCTCATGAATAATGCGGGCTAGTATTTTTCTCCTTCGCCGAATACCCCGAAGCTTCCGGCCTTCGTAGCCGAAGTAGCTACTTCGGCGGGGAAGGCTGCTGGTGAGTTTCATTTCGTCACAAAATGTGCCCGCCGATTCTGTTGATAACAGTCTTCGTTCTGCTTCTTGCAGAAGGGCCTGGTTTCTCCATAGCTCGTGATCTGGAGCTGCGAGGCCTGAACGCCCAAATCCTGCAGATACTTCTTGACGGTGCGCGCCCGCTTCTCGCCCAAAACGAGGTTGTACGCTGCCGTACCTCGTTCATCGCAATGGCCTTCTATCAGTATGGTCTTGCTCCCATTGGCCCGAAGCCATCCGCCATTGACGTCCAACACCGGAATGGCATCCTGACGGATGTGAAAGCTGTCGTAATCGAAGAACACGTCGACCAATGCATTGCTGCCGGAAGCGATGCTCGGCTCAACCGGAAGATTGGTTGGTACGCTGGCTGATGGCCGGTCGAACGAGCGCTCCAGCGGTACCGTCTTGATCGCGTCCGGCTGGATCTCCTCGATTTTGGCCTGACCAGACTGATCGCCGGACGAGGAAGCACCTTTCTTACTAGCGCAGCCCGCAAACAGAAACATAAGGCTTAGACTCAGACAAAGGCTGATGACTCTTCGATCCATGGCATAGCCTCCTATTTGTCGTGATCATTGGTCGCGTCGCTTCGTCAGGGTCAAAATAGTCTGGCTCTATCTCCATCTTGTCATGCGGGTACCGATGCCAGATTGTCACTCATACTTATAGGTGCTCAACGGGTGTCCGTCAACCCAAAATCTCTCCCCGCTCCCATGACGGCGCACGAGCGAGCAGATCCTTGTCGAACCGGAAGTTGCATCCATCTCCGGCTTTCGCTAAGGTGCGACTCATGACCCATTCCCTCGCGCGTTCACTCGTCCTTGCCGGCGCGAGCGGGCTTTTCCTCCCGCTGAGTTTCCCGAAATCTGATCTCGGACTGTTGGCCTGGATCGCCCTCGTGCCGTTGCATTGGGCGTTGGACGGCAAGAGTAAGACGCAGGCGCTGTGGATCGGCTGGCTATCCGGCACGATTGCCTTTACCGGCATGATGGCCTGGGTGGTCACCGCCATGAACACCTACGGCAAGGTCCCGCTGGCGATCAGCTACGGCCTCATGTTGCTGCTCACGGCCTATCTCGGCCTCTATGTCGGCCTCTATTCTGCCGGGGTCGTGTGGTTTCGAACCCTGATTCCTCGCTACGGTCTCTTTGCGGTTCCCTGCTTATGGGTGACCCTCGAACTGATCCGGACGTATGTTTTGAGCGGATTGCCATGGGGCCTCCTCGGCTATTCTCAATATCGCCAGATTCCGATAATTCAGATTGCGGATCACATGGGGGTGTACGGGGTCTCGTTCCTCATTGTGCTGGTGAATGTCGCACTGGCTGAATTCCTATCCTGGCTGATGCCACTGTTCCGGGGATTCCGTCCGGCAAGGCTCCCCTGGGCACTCGTGGCGATGGCGGCGTTGCTGGTGACGCTCTCGTGGGAGTATGGTCTTGGGACGTTATCTGGGGCACCTTCTTCTGATATTCCCCGATCAACCATCAGCGTAGGAGTTGTGCAGCCGAACGTCGATCAGGCAGTGAAGTGGGATACCGCCTATCGAGAGGAGACTCTCGCACGCTTTGACCGGCTGACGGAACAGCTTGGCCGTGCCACAGATTTGGTGGTCTGGCCGGAGTCGGCAACACCGTTCGTCTTTGAGCGTGAGCCGGTCTATCAGCTGCAACTCATTGCACTGGCAAATCGCGCCCAGACACCGATCTTGTTTGGAAGCCCCGCCCTGCGTTTCTATCCTGATCGGCGGCCATATCTGTTGAACAGTGCGTACCTCCTCTCCCCCGACGGCCGGTTGTTGGGGCGCTACGACAAACATCACCTGGTCCCCTTCGGAGAATATATTCCATTCAAATCTTCGCTCCTGTTTTTCCTCGACAAGCTGGTGGAAGGGATCGGCGATTTCGAAGCGGGAACTGGTCCGACGGTCTTGACGTTGACGCCGAAGCCCCGGTCTGCAGCTGCAGGCATAGCCGGGACGCCGCCGCGACCGATTAATTTCGGGGTGGCGATCTGCTACGAAGTGATCTTTCCGAACCTGGTGCGGCAATTCGCCGCGAATGGGGCGGAGTTCTTGGTGACCGTGACGAACGATGCCTGGTTTGGTTCCTCGTCGGCGGCTTCGCAACATTTTTCGATGGTGGTGTTCCGTTCGGTCGAGAATCATTTGGCCTTTGCTCGCTCAGCCAACACCGGCGTTTCCGGCTTCATCGATCCGTTCGGACGCATCGTTGAAGCGACGCCGATCTTCACGGAGCAGGCCGTCAAGGCTACGATGCAGGTCTGGCGCCCGCATACGTTTTACAGCCGGCACGGCGACGTGTTTGCCTACGGCTGTGTTATAATCTGCGCGCTTTTGTTCCTGTTCGGCTTTTTCCGCACCAAGGAATCTGAGCCCGACGCAGTGGCGGT
>Ga0247727_10016934_pt1 | contig 11673 bp, 11 predicted proteins | sample WisWelCaveWW1625_FD_202498 | JGI IMG/M metagenome (GOLD analysis project Ga0247727, IMG submission 202498) | Biofilm microbial communities from Wishing Well Cave, Virginia, United States - WW16-25 | ecosystem: Environmental > Aquatic > Deep subsurface > Groundwater > Cave microbial mat | place... | reverse complement strand
TGCTTTTGCCGGTGGTTTCGTGATTCAAAGTATCCTCGCTTTCTGGCTTCATGTCCGGTTTGGTATGGAAGAAGCCCAGATCGGAAGTTTCTTTTTTGCCGCAAATTTGCTGGCCGGTGTTTCCGCGCTTACTGCGGCCCGGCTCGCTTCAAGAATCGGACTCGTCAAGACTATGGTCTTCACTCATGTCCCTTCAAATATTCTGCTTTTTCTGGTACCAGTAATGCCGGGTCCTGTAAGCGCCGTCTCTCTGCTACTTTTGCGCTACAGCATCTCTCAAATGGATGTACCCACACGACAGTCTTATACGATGGCTGTTGTTTCACCTGATGAACGTTCTGCAGCATCCGGAGTTACAACGATAGCCCGATCCGTTGGCGCTTCCCTTTCGCCGGCCCTGAGTGGAATCCTGATGTCCAGTCCTTTGCCGATGGGAATGCCGTTCTTTATGGCGGGTGGACTTAAGATCGTCTACGACCTCCTTTTATATAGAAGCTTCAAACAAATTAAACCTGCCGAAGAAATATAAGCAGAAGATGTGGAACCTCGCCTCTAAACCGTTCATTAGCAACAAGTTGACATTTGTGTGGGTCACTGGGATAATGGGACGGCTTTATGATCAAAGCGGACCTGATCGATATCGTTTCCAGAGAAACCTCAATTACCAAAACTCAAGCGGAGAGGGCGGTCAACGCTGCCATCGATTCGTTACGAGATGCGTTGATGGATGGTCGAAGAATCGAGCTTAGAGGATTTGGAGTCTTCCAGGTCAAACCGCGCAAGCGTGGAATCGGACGGAATCCACGCACAAAAGAGGAAGTCGAAATTCCACCTGGGAAAACGATCCGTTTCAAGCCGGGCAAAAATCTTCAAAACATCCCGTGAGATGCGGACGTCCTGACACGCCATAGATAAAGATTTATTTGAAATTCAGTCGCAGAAACATAAATTAACCTACATGGCTGACGAATACATGTTGACGTCCGAACAGGCGCCCGTTATCACGCATGCTATAGTTTATCCCCGCGTCAAGTCCCGGCAGCGTTATTTTTTGCACGCGGTTCTTTTTCTGGGCACCGTACTGACTACGTTATTCTGGGGCGCGTGGTGGATGCTTTTGCATAAGGCCCAGGGTGTGGTGCCCGGCCCGTATGAATACTTTCTGGATGCGCTCACGCACCCGGAACACCTCATCCAGGGTTTTGGATACTCTTTTGCCATCATGTTGATTTTGCTGTCTCATGAAATGGGACATTTTCTCGCCTGCAAATACTACGGAATTGACGCGACACTGCCCTTTTTTTTACCGGCGCCGATTGTAAGCACCGGAACTTTTGGGGCCTTTATCCGCATTCGCGCGCCGTTTCCAAACAGGAAGAGTTTGTTTGATGTCGGAATTGCGGGCCCCCTGGCAGGGTTCATTGTGGCGCTTCCCTTTATTTACTTTGGAATTGAGTGGAGCCCTCTCGTGCCCAAAGTTGCAACCGAAGGGCAGATATATTTCGGCGAACCGCTCATCTTCAAACTGCTATCAAAGAGTCCACCGGGACTGGATTACCTGCTTCATCCGGTAGGCTTTGCGGCCTGGTTTGCCTGTCTTGCCACCAGCTTGAACCTGATTCCGATAGCGCAGCTCGATGGCGGACATATTTCCTACGCACTCTTCCGGCGGCGCGCGTATCATATCACATGGATTTTTTTCGCAGGACTTCTCGCGCTGGCAGCTTTCGGATTTACCAGATCGATCATGGCCGGCATGCAATGGATCTTCTTCAGCATCGTTTTATTGATACTCAAAAAAATAGCAGGATTCCGTCATCCTCCAACCATCAATGATGAGGAGCCGATCGGAACTGCGAGAGTGGTGTGGGGAATGATTGCTGCGATTGTCTTCATCCTCACATTCATCCCTGTTACAATCTTCTGATGAAGCAACGGATACTGACCGGCGACCGGCCTACAGGAAAACTCCACCTGGGCCACTATGTAGGAACTCTGTCAAATCGCGTTCGGCTGCAATACGAATACGAGTGCTACTTCATCATTGCAGATCTTCACATGTTGACTACGCATTACGACAGGATTCCAAACATTGCGGAAAACGTCCGTGAGCTGGTTTGCGATTACTTGAGCGTCGGCATCGATCCCGAAAAAACGACTATTTACCTGCAATCGCTGGTTCCGGAAGTGGCCGAGCTGATGTTGCTTTTTTCGATGCTGGTGACGGTTCCACGCCTGCAACGAGTGCCTACGTTGAAGGACCAGATGCAGGCAGCACACTTCGATGCGGCCACACTGGGCTTGCTCTCGTATCCGGTCCTGCAGGCTGCAGACATCCTGATGGTGCGATCTCATCTCGTTCCTGTCGGTAAGGACCAGGCCTCGCATCTGGAAGTCACAAGGGAAATCGCCGTTCGTTTTAACAGTCTTTACGGCGAAGTCTTCCCGATCCCACAAACCGTGATCGGCGAAGTGCCGACTTTGATGGGAACCGACGGCAAGACAAAAATGAGCAAGAGTCTGGACAACTCCATTTTTCTTTCAGACGATCCCGAAACAGTTACAAAGAAGGTCATGCGGATGTACACCGACCCGACAAGAAAGCACGCAACCGATCCCGGACATATCGAAGGAAACCCGGTGTTTCAATATCATGATGCCTTTAACGATAACCGCGCAGAAGTCGAAGATCTGAAAGAACGCTACGTGCCGGGAAAAGTCGGTGATGTTGAAGTGAAAAAGAAACTGGCCGCCGCGCTGAACCGCTTTCTCGATCCGATTCGCGAGCGCCGCAAAGCAGCCGAACAGCAAAAGGGCCGTATCGAAGAGATAATACGGGACGGCAGTCGCCGCGCCCGGGAGGAAGCTCGCGAAACCTTGCGACTCGCAAAGATGGCAATGAAGCTCAATGCCGACTTGTTCTAGAGAGTCGCATCCGTCCAGTAGGAGTTTTAGCGCGTGCTGACAAAATCTTCTGGAAACAGTTATAATTAGAAAAATTTTCGTATGGTTAGTTAAATCCGTATGCCCTTGTTGCGTGTAGAACAGAAACATGAGAAGCCCTTCGAGGTGGATCTCGCGAAAGAATCATTTACAGTCGGACGTTCTTCTGCAAACGATCTGACCTTCAACAATCTTTCTCTCTCGAGACATCATGCCCGGATCATCAAGAAGGAGGAAAAATACTACGTTGAAGATACGGGCAGCCGAAACGGGACGTTCCTGAATGGCGTTCGAATACGCCAGGCGTCCACGCTCAAGAATGAAGACGTAATTCAGCTTGGTGAAATCACGATCCGGTACCTTTCACCGATTTCGGATCGCCTCGAAGTTCGCGATACGGCTCCTGCGCTGGGAATGGAAGCTACGTTCATGATCGATACGGATGAGTTGAACATCAAACGTTATGCCGAAGAAGCGATCTCCGGAATCACACCGGTTGGAGCAAACGAAAATCTATGGCCGGCTTTGCAGCAGGCTGCAGCGACATTGATCACGCACTATCCGCTGGACAAACTGGTTGAAGTCATCATGGACATCGTGTTTGAAGCGGTGCCTGCGGAGCGTGGCGCGTTGATCATGCTGGATCCGAAGAATCCACATGAACTGGAGTTGAAAGTTGTGCGCAACTCGCACGCAGATCAAAACCTCCAGATCAGTCGCACCATCATTGATGAAGTCATGCGCAATCAAAAAGCGGTTTTGACTCTGGATGCGCAATCCGATTCCAGGTTCGGTTCGGCGCAAAGCATACAGATGCAGGGTATCCGTTCGATTATTTGTGTTCCTCTCTGGAATGAAAAAAACGTCATCGGCCTGATTTACATCGATAACCTTATTTCCAGGCGCACATTCACGCAATCCGATTTGCGGCTGATTGCCTTGATCGCAAACATGGCTGCAGTAAAAATAGAAAATTCCATGTTGCTGGAAGAGCAACTGGAAAAGAGACGTATCGAGGAACAATTAGCAGTCGCGGCTCAGATTCAAAGACGATTGCTTCCACAGGTAAACCCTCAACTTCCGAATTACGAGATCTACGGGGTCAATCACTCCTGTTATCAGATCGGGGGTGACTATTATGACTTCGTGGACAAAGGAGACGGAAAGCTGGCCATTGTCATTGCAGATGTTTCGGGAAAGGGCGTAGGCGCTGCGTTGTTGATGGCTGCATTTCAGGCATCGCTTCGAACTCTGGTGAAGAGCGAAAAAAATCCTGCTTCGCTGATGGCAAATCTGAATAACGTCATGTTCGAAAACTCGCCGCCCAATAAATACATAACGGTGTTTTATGGTGAAATAGACACTGTCCACAATACGTTTGAGTATGTGAATGCCGGACATAATCCCGCCATCTACATAAAACCGGGCAACGGTTTTGATCTTTTACATGCATGCGGCCCTGTAGTCGGCATCATCGCCAACGCGACCTACAAATCGGAACAAATCCCGTTGCACGCAAAAGACCTGTTGTTTCTTTACACAGATGGAATCACTGAAGCTGTGGACCCAAAAGAAATGGAATTTGGAGAAGATGGAGTCATTCGAGTTCTTTCATCGAATCTTATAATGGGTGTAGAAGACCTTGCGCACACCCTGGAACAACAGATTCGCGATTTCACCCGCGGAGCGCCACCACTGGACGACAGCACCCTCATCTTTGTGAGACGCTTAGTGTAAGAAGTGAATGACCTGTTAAAGCACACCAGGCGAATCTTCTTCCCGAACGGGTTAACCCTTCTTCTGCATCCTCTGGAAAACTCGGAAGCGGCGGCCCTGCATTTTTGCGTGAAAGCAGGATACTTTTGCGAACAGGACCCGGAAGTGGGACTCGCTCATCTCCTTGAACACATGTATTTCAAGGGTTCGGCAAACTTCCCGGAACCGGGGGCGCTCGGCATTCGCATGAAGGCGCTCGGAGGAATGATCAACGCGTCCACTTCCTACGATCAAACGAATTATTTTTGTGAAGTGCCTGCGGAAAATTTGTCCGCCGCAATTGAAATCATGGGAGATGCTTTTGCAGCGCCCGTTTTCCCTGCCGATGAATTGACAAGGGAGACCGAAGTCGTCATCGAAGAATTCAATCGTAAACTTGACAACCCGTCCGCCTATTCACTGGAGTTATTGATCCGGCTCGCATTCACACAACACCGGATGAAACGATGGCGAATCGGGACCCCTCGGCAGCTTCGCTCTTACACGCGCGATCATCTGTTCGATTATTTTCACCGGTATTACCAGCCGCAAAACATGATCGTCACCGTTACCGGAAAATTCGATGAAGAGAACACCCGCGAATCCCTGGAACGGGTCCTCTCTCCGATGAGCGACCGCGAATTGACAAAAGATTTTGGACCGGAGGAACCGCCTCAAACCGGGCTTCGATACGCTTTCGGCAAAGCAGCCGCCACGCAGAGTTATCTGCATTTAGGATTCCATGCGCCGGGAGTCATGCATCCGGATGGACCGGCCCTTGAAGTACTTGCATTTCTGCTGGCTTCCGGACGCAGCGCGCGTCTGCATCGCCATCTGGTCGAACGCAAACGGTCCGCAAGCTTCGCAACCTGTTACTACCTTGCTTACGAAAACGTCGGCTTGATCACGAGCACTGCGATTACAGAAGCCGGAAAAATTCGCGAAGCGGGCTCCGATATCTGGAATGTAATTCAGGATCTGTGTGAAAACGGTGTAGGCGCCGATGAGCTCCAGAAAGTCAAAAACAAGCTGCGTCTGCATCAAGCCATGCAAACGGAGGACGCCCTGAGCCTTGCAGAACTGCTCAGTTATTACGAAGCATATGGTTCCTATGAACGAATCGCGGAACATCTGGAACGGATGCAGGCATTGACCGGACAGGAAATTCAAGCGGCCGCACAAAAATATTGTGGAATGGACAACCTTTCCGTCATGGAGTTTGTCAATCAAGACATCAATGAAAGCTCGGCGGATCAATACCGGACACACCTGCAAACAGGGTTTGTTTCTCCACAGGCCGGTCTTTCGTTTCCTTTTTTGCCGGCAGAACCTGACGGAACAGGTCATGCTCAAACATGGAAACAACCACTGATACAAAAAGGGGGAAAGGTCACAACCATCTTTCACCCGGATGAGAGTTATCCGTTCATTGCGGCCGGCATCTTCTTCCAGGGTGGACGCAATGAAGAATCCGAAATGACCGCAGGACTCACGCACTTTTTGTTCCGCAACGCATTGAAAGGCACTTCCAAACTGTCTGCAGAGCAGCTTGCCTTTCAATTCGACGCGCTGGGCAATCCTCCCCGTTTTAGCTGTTTTCGTGATTTCAGCGGATTTGTGATGGAAGCCATGCCGGAATCCTTTACGGACATGTGGAATCTGTTACTGCATTGCCTGACCGATGCACAGTTTCCTCCGGAGGAAATTGAGACCGAAAAAGGAAAAGTGCTTGCTGTGATCCAGAGGAATATGGATGACAACTACATTCGGCCCCTGCAGCTTTTTCAAAAAGCTTTTTACGGAAGCCATCCTTATGGAATCCCGGAAAGCGGATACGAATCCAGTGTTGCTGCGTTTCACAGGGATTCTCTCCTGGAGTGGAAGAAACGCCTGTTCAATGCGTCGCGATGCGTTGTCGTTGTTGTAGGAAGTTTTGATCCGGACCGTATTTTACCGATCCTGGAACAGAGCATGGCGAGTTTTGAATCGAATGGTGAACCAATCAAGGAGCCTGGCTCCATGCGGGGCCCGACCGGCCGGAACGAGATAGAACAGCGAGAGAAAAAGCAAACGGCTTTTGTTCTTGGATTTCCTGGAGTTGCAGCCGGAAGTCCCGACACTCATCACTACGACGCGATGCAACAGATTCTCGCTGGAATGGGCGGCAGGCTCTTCCTGAACGTGCGCAGCAAAAAGTCGCTGGCGTATACGGTGCATGCTTCTGCAGTTTCGTCGTTATACGGCGGGACATTTCAAACTTACATTGCAGGAGAGGCAGCAAAAGAAGAACAGGCACTGGAGGCCATCTGGCATGAACTGGAGAAAATTCAGGAAAGCTCCGTATCAAAGGACGAGCTCGACAACGCGAAAAATTCATTGATTGGAAGTTACACTTTGAATACACAGACCGCGTCCTCAAAAATTCTGGATTATGTAAACTGTTTTCTTCTTGGACGGCCTTTGCCCTACGCTCCGGTTTACCGTGAATTGATACGGACCGTCACTCCTGAATTGTTGATGGAGACGGCAAGGCGCACGTTTGTCAAAGAAAACAGCACCATGGGTATTGTCCGCGGCACCACAGAAATAACCGAAGCAGAAAAGCTCATCTCGGCGTCTAAATGAATCCGAACGATCTGATCAAGCTTTTGGAGGATTATCGCGCCTCGCGTATCACTCAGGAAGAAGCGCTCGATGTATTGAAGCACTTGCCTTTTGAGGACCTGGAATTTGCAAGGGTGGACCATCATCGCGAAATGCGAAAAGGATTTCCAGAAGTAATTTTCGGGATCGGGAAAACACCGGAACAAATCCTGGGAATCGTTCATAGCCTTCATCGAAAGAAGTCCAACGTGCTGGTCACTCGATCGGAAGAATCCGTGTTCGATTTGCTGAACAAGGATTTTCCTGAAGCAGAATTTCACAGACACAGCCGCGCGATTACCATCCGGCGCAATCACGAATACACCGGTAAAGGCACAATCCTGGTGATTTCAGCCGGCACTGCCGACATTCCGGTTGCCGAAGAAGCGGGTGTCACAGCGGATTTGTTCGGCAATCACACGGATACTCTTCTGGACGTAGGCGTTGCCGGATTGCATCGTCTGCTTTCAGAAAAGGAACGGTTGTTGAGCGCCCGCGTCATCATCGTTGTCGCCGGTATGGAAGGGGCTCTGCCCAGTGTTGTCGCCGGACTTGTCGCTGCGCCCGTCATCGCCGTTCCAACAAGCGTCGGCTATGGCGCTCACTTCAACGGTGTGGCTCCCCTGCTCACCATGCTCAACAGTTGCGCCGCCCTCGCCGTCGTCAATATCGATAACGGCTTCGGCGCCGGCCAGATCGCCGGCATCATCAACCATCTGTAAGAACCGGACCCTTGCTTCAGGCTTTTTCTTCGCAGGCGCACTGCTTTCCGCTATATGCGACTCTAAAGAAGCCCTCTGGCGGCAAAGGCCGGCGTAATTTCTCGATCATTCGCGCTGTATCAGGATGTCCCTCGTCATATTGATTCAGTACTGCTGACCATATTACGGAATCCGGATCAATCGGTTTTCTTGCGGCATTCGCAATTAATTCACAGTCTTCACTGTTGCCATATAGAGCGAGAATCTTAAGGATCGTAAGAACGTCGCAGGATTTAGATGGCATTTCTCGTAAGGCATCTTCAACAAAAAGTCTTAGTATCGGCAATCCTTCTTGGCCCAGCACTATGAATGCCTTGCCATCAGCTTGCTGAAAGAGTGTTGTAAGCGTAAAGAGTGGGGAAACACGGCCTTCAACAAATTGTGGCTCACTTATACCAGCCGTTTCGTCTCGCGGCTCCGGTCTTTTTCGGAGCGTTGTGAGTGCTAAAGTGATGGCTCTTGCCTCTTCTTTTTTCCGAAGCGGACCTCCAAGTCTTCAGCATTCAAATTAAGTTCTCCCCCCAGTCTAACCCATTGTTCGAGTACTTTGACAAGCGGCGATTTAGGCTTAAACAAATTCATTTTTCAACAGCCAATTGAGAGTATCAGCAACTCCTATTCAGGGCCTATCTTAATTCTCCGTCTCCGTTATCTGCCCGTCATCAATAGCTCTTTGCAGCGCTTTTTGAATGGCCTCGGTATCCGTCTTTGCATCCAGGAGTCTCCGAACTTTGCCGATCATTTCCTCATCCAGGTTGTAGGTTTTCTTTTTGATGGTGGCTTTCATACCCATATTGTCCGCAAACATGCTCGATCCCCATAAATCGCGGATGCACCCATGAAAGTTCACTTTCAGACACACGCAGATCTCAATGAGGATATCGCTTCAGGTACGTCGCGAACCGGCTATCGATTTCCAGAACGCCATGGAAAACATTGAAGTATTTCACTTTGGAGAAAAGAAATTTCTTATGGTAGCCGCCGGTGGCCTCGCACAAATCCAGGGCTGGCGGAAATGATGTTTACTTCCGTTTCGCGCTTCGGAGTTCAAGTTCCTCGATTGATTTTGGCCAGTCTTCTTTAAGAAGGCGCGATAAAGCGCGATCAGCGAGAAGCCGGCCCCCGGTCTGGCAAGAGGGACAATAATTTGTCTCGTTAGAAGCGTAGCGAATGCGCTGGATTCCGGTGTTACATCGCGGGCAAACTTGTTTGAAGCGGCCATGCACCGCCATTCCGATGCGAAAGGCCGTCACTTTTTCCGGAAACTTGTCCCGGTATTGCTCGCGAAGCCGATCAATCCAGTGGGTGAGCGTCACGCGCACCGCCTGGAATAATCGGTGCATTTCCTCAGTAGTGAGCTTTTGCGTCAATGCGATTGGAGATAGCATTGCCTCGAATAAGATCTCATCTGAGTAGGCATTGCCGATGCCACTAAACAATCGAGGATCAGTGAGAGCACGCTTGAGCGTATGATTTGCTGATCGAAGAACCGTTGCAAACTCCTCGAAACTGCACTCCAGGACTTCCAATCCACCTGCATCCAGTGCGCGAAGGCCGTCTTCTCCTGCGACTACGTGAAGCGAAGCACGCTTCTTAGAGCCCGCTTCACTCCAGAGAAGAGTCCCCGTGGGAAAATCAAATGCGGCAAAATTGCGGTGTGGCGAAATCTCAACTCCGCGCTTGCGCCAGTGCAAGCGCCCGGCGATCATCAAATGCAAGACCAGCCAGAGATTGTTTTCGAGACCGATGCAAATGCGTTTTCCAATTCTGCGGATGTGCAGGACCTTCGTTTCCGCAGCACTGCTCACGGGTGGCGTTGCTGTACGGAGTAGAAACGGACTAACGATGCGGACTGCTTCGAGCGTTTCGCCGAGAATCCGTTTCTCCAACGCTTCAATGTAAACGACAATGTCCGGCAGTTCCGGCATGGCTTGACCGGGCGATACGACTCACCAAAATCGTATGGCTACCTGTAATTGTAAACGAGTTCCCGCCGATCTTGCTGTTCATATGATCAGCTCATGGGACGCAATAAACCTCAAAGCCGCATTGACGGGCCGCATCACTCAATTCGGAGTCGTAGCAAATAAAAGGGCGATTTCGAGGCATTTGGCTACACCAGAGCAGTGCAGCGGCCAACTGTACAGCGTCGGCGGAGCGAATCCGGAATCTATCAAGGCAATCCTCAGCCGAATCCCGAACCGAATCCACTGGTTGGATTTCTCTCCATCGAAGGCGAAACTGCTGAACATAGCCCAGCCCTTTCTCCAACCCCTCCGGTGTAATACGTTTTTCCTTGGATAATCGAATCAGCACTCCATGAATCTCCACAGGAGTATTCCACCAGGTAACAATTTCAGGAAACCGGCGCAGCAATTCCCTGGAACGAGAAGTGTAGATGTCCCGGCAAAATAACGGGACAAGGGCACTGCTGTCCCAAAATGCACGCCGTCCGCCTTTAGTCATGATTCCGATCCGCAACAAGCGCATCCACCGCCGTCCCTGATGAAACAACCGGAGCCTTCCATGAAAGAAAACGATCCAGAAAACGCTTCGACATTTCCTTTTCAGGCAATCTGAGCTCACCATCAAGTATCAGTTGCCGTTCCCCTTCATTTGCCCGGGAAGGTTTGATCCGAACGATCCTGGCAACGGGCCTTGTTCTGTTTCTAACCACAATTACCTCGCCGCCCTCCACATCATCCAGATAGGCACTTAGTTTGTTCTTTAACTCCGCAACATTCACACTTTTCATAATATAGCTATTATAGCTATTTAATCATCCAGCGTAAAGGCCGATAGCTATTCAGGTGCAACCACTTGAGTGCAGTAGCGCGATTGAGGACCGGATGGACGGCTTCTGTGCACCGGATGCCTGCAAGAAACGCCGGCCTGAAACCCGGCCACGGAAGATTCCTTTCTTCGTAAAGTTCCTTCCGGGCGATATAATTCAGGTGACGGCCGGTGTTAGAAAAGAAGCAATGATTTCGGTCTTTGTGGATGAGACGATGAAAAATACTTTTGCGCGGCAAAGGCTTCGCTTGCGCTTTGTTCTTTTAATGATTGTAGTACCCTTTACGATCATTGCTTCCCATACGGTCCTTGCGGAAGACACACAGGGGTTCCGCGACACGGGTCTTGTGTGTGCGGTGGACATGGGCAGCAACACATTCAAGTTCATCGTCGCTAAAATCGAAAATGGGCAATACATACAATACATTGATCAGCGAAAGACGGCTGGAGTTGGAGATGACTTGAAAGCCTCCGAAATGAAATCGGGCCACAAGTTCATTTCAGACGATAAGATCAAGGAGATACAGGCGCTCATTGCAGAATTTCAGGACGAGTGCGAGAACAGAACTCACTCCCGGAAGATTTGGGGAATCGCCACAGCCGCCTTCCGCGAAGCAGAAAATGGCAGAGCCATTTCTGAGCAACTGAGTCAGCAGGGCCTGGATATGAAGATCCTTACTGGAGAAGAGGAGTCAGCTTATGCTTACGAAGCTGCGACATCAGGTGAGCCCGGCTTCGCGGTAATCGCTCTGGGAAGTCGGACCACCGAATTTGTAAC
>Ga0247727_10016933_pt1 | contig 11674 bp, 12 predicted proteins | sample WisWelCaveWW1625_FD_202498 | JGI IMG/M metagenome (GOLD analysis project Ga0247727, IMG submission 202498) | Biofilm microbial communities from Wishing Well Cave, Virginia, United States - WW16-25 | ecosystem: Environmental > Aquatic > Deep subsurface > Groundwater > Cave microbial mat | place... | reverse complement strand
TTACAACATTTGTCATAACCAACTGGTTTTGACGCACCAACCCAAGCCGAACTATGGAACCGGGCCGGGCCCTTCTGATTTGGTATAAGAAATCAACCGCCGAGTATACTTCATCGCCGTCGACGCCGATTATCAAATCGCCCCTCGCCACACGGGCCAAAGCCGCGGGAGTTTGAGGCAGCACCTCGGTAACTATGATGCTGTGTTCGATGAGTCTATGAGGATGCTGATTACCTCCGGCAAGAATATTAAGCGAACGCAATTCTATAGGCGGCGTAACTTCGATTTCACTGATAGTCACTCCCAAATAACCGGCCTGCCGGTCGCCGTGGATTTGCAAATACTCGACAATTTCGGGAAGCTCGTTGGCGGGCACTGCCAACCCGGCTTCGGCCTGACTGCCTTCGCCGATTCCGCCCGTGATTGCCCCAATAAGCTTTCCGGATAAATCAAAAATGCCGCCCCCCACCGAACCGGATGAAATCGCCGCCGAGAATTGAAGAGAGCCATCGGTCCGGGCGCCGGCACAAAATCCCAGAGACGGGCTGGCGTGAAGCCCAAATGAATTGCCGACTGCTACAATAAGCTGCCCGACACAACGATAATTGTCCAACGCTTCCACCGGCCGCCCCACCGGCCGCTCCGTTTTTATGAGGGCCAGACCGGTCTGATAGTCCACCCCGACCAATCGGGCGGAGACTTTTTGGCCGTCGGCCATGACCAGAACGCTTTCTCGATTTAAGACCGAAGACGCCGCCACCAAAATATGGCCGGCGGAATCAAAAATCACTCCGGACGCAATCAGGTTAAAAACGCGCCCGTCAGACCGCGCTGAAGGCACTGCTTGAGAGATTGATTGAGCGGCTTCAATGGTCACAACCGATTGCGACAATCGCGAAATCAGGTTTTGCAGACTTGTCTCCAGCGGAGCCAGAGACCTGTCCGCCGTAAATACACTGCCGGTACTTAATATGAGTATGCTGAAATACAGGACTGATATTTTTGTCAGTCCGGAGGGAAGCTTTAGCATTTTAGTACGTTACTTCAGCCTCCTTGTTTGCGTTTGAGGCGGTCGTTCCAAAGACCGTTATCACCGGCTGAATTCTATAATAGCCGTCAACATAGGGCACGGGACGGGAAGAACTCGTGGATACGTTGTAGGCGTTTCCCCGGTAGTAGTTATCAAACGGAATGTCAAAGGTCGGCTTCTGTAAAATCCGGCTGATTCGGTCTGACCGAGCCAGTTGTTCATCCAGAGTCCAGCCTTTGCGAAGCGTGCCGGTCAAATTGGGATTATCGATCGGCTGCGCCGTCCGATAGGCATCATCAGACTGAACATTGCCGATGGCCAGACTGCCCGGCAGTGAATTGCTATCCGGGGCATAATTGGTAATAACAACTGCCACGACCAGAATCACGGTCAGCGCTATCGGGATGACTCTTCGAATAATAATCGACGGTGCCGGCTTCGGGAAGTACGCCTTGGAACGGGTTTCGGCAAACCGCTCATGGGCAATACGGTCCAATAGGCGGTTATTGAAGCCATCGCTCACTCTATACGAATTCACCGCCTGCCCAACTTTCAAAAGCGAACGATAATTCTGTTCTTCCGCCCGGCAGCCGCTGCAAATGGCGAGGTGGTCGCTCACAGTCGAGAACCGGCGCCCCGTCAACTCACCATTACAAAAAGCTGACAGGCAGGAGCGTACCTTTTGACAGCGCATTCTGTTCCTCCAATCTCGGTTGAAGCTTGTCACGTAACATCATTCTTGCTCTATTGACACGGGACTTGACCGTCCCTAATGGCACACTTAGTATTTTAGCAACTTCCTCATAGGCAAGTTCCTGAACATCGCGTAATATGAACGCCGTCCGGTATTTTTCGGGCAATTCCTGCACGGCGCTGTTCAGTATTTCCGGAACGCGGGTGGGAACTTTCATGTCCACGGACAATTCGGCTTCGTTCCCCTGCATGTCTGAAATTTCATAGAATTTGAATTTTTTGCGGCGGCGAAGATCGTTGCGCCCCAGATTAAGTCCAATCGTGTAAATCCAGGTCGAGAAGCAGTGCTTGAAGTTGAAAGACTGCCGGTGCTGATAGACTCTGACGAACGTCTCCTGAACGATATCTTCGGCCTCTTCAGCCGAGGACAACATTCTGGTAAGAACGTTCATCAAGCGGTCTTTATAACGGTCAACTATTTCATTAAATGCCACCATATCCCCGTTTTGGACAGCCCGCATCAAGCGATAGTCTATGTCTTTTTCAGTCTCTTTTGACATCAGTACCCCGGTGTTTATGTTCTGAATATAATACCATTAGCCAGCGGCAAAGTTCCACAGATAATTACACTTAATTATGAAGCATAAGTGATTGCTGTCCTTTCGGTTACAGGCGTAGAAAATCCGCTCTGAAAGTGTCCGGTTCGCCACAGCGACAAACTGCACTTTACCCGGCAGCCTTGGCTTGACTTGGTTCTCAAACATTATAGCTTCACTCCTTCAAATATGAAAGCCACAATTGAAAAGCCGCTTAAGTCCAAACGGCTCCCAGAAGAATTGTTTCCTGCGATAGCTAACGAACGCGGAGCTGTTTGGTTAGATTCATCGCTTCAAATTGGAGACAAAGGGCGTTACTCCTTTTTAGCCAGACGACCGGTTATTGAAATATCTGCCGCTGCAATTAATCTTAGGGAAATTTTGCATAAACTAAACCGACATTGGCAGAACAAATCTCTGTTCTCAATTGGCTACATTTCCTACGAAGGCGCTTTACAAATTGCGGGAGTGCCGTTACGAAGCTTAGACGGAATCGCCACTCCCCTGCTGCACTTCCTGTTCTATGATTCGGTATTATGCTTCGACCATTTCACCGGCCAGGTTGCAGCCACCAAGTCTGAAGCCGATGATTATTCTGATTTATTCGACAATTCATTAAAGCTGACAGAGAGCTTTCCACGGAACGAAATCGAAATTCACTCAACTGTCTCCAAAAATGATTATTTGGAGCATATTAGAAGGATTAAAGAACATATCAAAGAAGGCGATATTTATCAGGCCAATTACACCTGCCGGTTTGATATTCGAAGTGACGCCAATCCTTTTTTGGTTTATCAAAATCTTAGACGTCTTAATCCCGCACCCTACTCCGCCTACCTCAATTTCGGCGATTATCAAATAATTTCTTCATCGCCGGAGAGAATGTTTAAAAGAGCTGCTGATTTTATAACATCGTGCCCGATTAAAGGAACTGTGCCGTCCGGAAAAGGAGCGCTGGCCAATGAGCGCCGGCGACAGGAGCTTTTGAATTCGGCCAAAGACAAAGCGGAGCTTTTGATGATAGTCGACCTGATGCGAAATGATTTGGGAAAAATCGCCCGGACCGGCTCGGTTGAAGTTTCCAACCTGTTTACAGCCGAGCCATACTCTTCACTCATTCATTTAGTTGCCGATGTATCAGCTTCATTAAAAGAGGGCATTGGCTATCTGGAAATATTCTCGTCGCTTTTGCCCGGCGGCTCCATTACCGGTGCGCCCAAGAAACGCGCCATTGAGATTCTTCAGGAACAAGAAAATACTCCCCGCGGAGTCTACACGGGTTGTATCGGATATGTTCACGGCGACCGCGCCGATTTCAATATTGCCATCAGAACCATATTCCACGGGCAGGCCGCCTATCAGGTGCACTCCGGCGGCGGCATTGTCGCCGACAGCGACCCCGAAAATGAATACCAGGAAATGCAGCTTAAGGCCGGGAATCTTTTTAAGGCGCTCGGAGCGGAAATGAAGTAATGAAGCCTAAAAAAGTAATCACTACCATCGATGGGAAATTTGTGTCTGCTGCCGGCGCCAGCATATCAGTTTATGACAATTCCCTTTTATACGGCGAGGGACTCTTTGAAACCTATATGGCCATCGATGACCGGATTGCCTTCGCCCCGGAGCATTTTGACCGGCTTCAAAAAGGAGCGCAGCTCCTAGGCTTGAAGATTCCCGTCGACCGCAAAAATTTACATAAATGGCTGACGAAAACCGCCGCCAAACATCCCGCCAAAATAAAACGACTCCGCCTGACCATCACCAGCGGCGACTCTTCGGTCTGGCGCACGAAACCCGGGCGGCCCCGTGTGATTATTTCAGCCATTGAACACAAATTCGACTTTTCTCCCCAGCGGCTTTTTGTGCCGGATTTCAGAGTTGACGGCGAATCAACCTTCAATCAAATCAAAACCATTGCCTACGGTCTAAGAGCCGCCGCCTTGAGATCGTCTCAAAAGAATGGCTGCGAAGACGCTCTCCTTTTGAATAATAAAGAACAAGTTTCCGAACTGACCAGCGCCAATATCTTTTGGGTCGAACGCGAAAGAATCTTTACTCCACCCCTGTCGGCCGGATGTCTTGAGGGCGTCACACGCCGGATAATTCTCCAGGAAGGCCAGAAGCAAAATTGGGGCATTGAGGAAAAAAACTGCAAACTTCAGGAGCTGGCACAAGCCGACGAAGTCTTCTCCACCAGTTCAGTTCGATTAGCCCGCCCCGTCGGTGAAATTAAATCAGCGAATTTCAACGCCAAACTCAATCAGGGAAAAGTCTGGAACCAGATATTTGCGCACTTGTGCCGCCTGCTCGATGTTTCATGAGCAATTGCGGCAGTCTTTTTATTTGACACTATCGTCAGCTTCTCGTTAACATCGATTCGTAAAACGTAAACTGGTATGAAAAAGATTTCAGTTAGAAGCGCGGCATTATTGTTTGTCTGCCTGTTTAACCTGAACGGGTGGGCACAGGAAGATGCCAGAGAGGCTCGATCAGCCACAGGCTTTTATGCCTATCCTCCCCGGTGGCTGGTTGATATGCCTACCGCCGGAACACTGCCGCGGGCCAGTTTCGACGTGGCCGTTCGTCTGTACCCCAATGGCGGCGCACTCGGCATGATTGATATCGGCTTGTCCAGTCGCCTGCAATTAGGAATATCGTATGGCGGTGAAGGCGTCGTTTCCAATCACGGGGCCGACTGGAATCCCGATATTAATTTCAATTTAAAACTTCGCCTGGTCGATGAACTTGAATATTTTCCGGCCATCACCGGCGGATTTTGTTCACAGGGCTTCGGCGCCTGGGATGATGCTCTAAACCGTTATGCTTTCAAGTCACGCGGGTTCTATGCGGTGGCCAGCCAAAGTTTTTATTTCTATAGCTGGACCTCCGGCTGGCACTTTGGAGTCAACTATTCGCTCGAAGGTGACATTGATAAAGACAATAGCATAGATGCTTTTGGAGGGTTTGACGCCACCTTTCAATACAATTTAGCTTTTGTCGTAGAATACGACGGCGCCCTCAACGATAATAAATCGACTCTCCCCAGCGGCGCCAATAATGACTTCGGCGGCAAAGGCCGCGGCTATCTGAACACTTCTTTGCGATGGCTCTTCACCGACAATCTGGAACTCGAATTGATGTTGAAAGATTTGCTGACCAATCGAAAAGAATCGAGCACTTTCACCAGAGAGATTAGAATTACTTATATCGAGAATTTCTGAACTGCAAATCAATCGAACATTCGACATTAGTTATCTTGGCAAATGTACGCTGCATACCAGATACTCATTCCTGCAGGAAATCCAATGTCAGGAGTCTGCATTAACTTGAAAGACCTTTCAAAAACTTCCCAGAGATATCTGTCGGGGTTTACCGGAATACTGTAGATGACATAAGTAATAGTGTCATCAATAAAGTCATAGGTCTTTACTTCTCTGATGTCGAATACTTCCTGAAAACCCCCGCCAATTAAATAATTGAGTTTTTTAAGATCATAAATTTCCCCCGACATACCAATCGTGTCTATGACATTCTCATACCTGAAATTAATCCAAACGGTGTCATCGACAAGCCAAGCAAATTCAATCGACAGGTTGATGGCAGTATCTTTCTGAATTGGAACATTCAAAAGCGTGTCTGGATAAGAATGCCCCGTCTCCACGATGATATTATAAATGCCGCTGTCCAAAAATATAGAATAGCCAGATGAATCGTCGGTGCTAATGGAGCACATGTTACCCGATTGAGCTACGAATGAAACCATTGCCTCTTTGCCCGTTACAACAGAATATCTTGTTTCGTATTCCGGATTCGGGTCCCAGCCGGAGCCGCAAGGATCACAATAGCAAGCCAACACTAACCCAGTTAATTCAATAGTCCCGCTTTGAACAATATATTTCTTCTCCGTACAAGCCTGAAGATAAAAAAGACCGAGGCCAGTAAAGAAAAGAGCCGAAATTATGATTTTTCCTTTGAAATTCATGAACTCTTTCCCCGAACAAAAGTTAGTTGTTTCGCCAAAGAGAACTTCTGAAATTTAGACGAAATACTATACGAATCTGTTCAATGCAAAATATAATGAAAAAGTCTGACTCTACAACCTAAACTTCCGCCAGCGCTTTAGCACAAACTCCGCAAAATCACCGACCGTATCGATTACTTTCTGCCGGTATTTTTTGGCTTGGGCCAGATTGTATTCGGGGTGTCCCTCCCCTTCCGTATAAAGCAGCACCGAACCGGGGACGGGGTAAACATCAGCGCCCGGTTTAAAAGTATAAACTAAATCAGGGCTGTTGGTTTTCTGATCCACCAACGCCGGGTCAATGGCGTGGATGATGGCTGTTTCATCGGTGCCGGCGTGCCCTCCGGCATGTCCGAAAAACTCTTTGGTCATGTCTGCGCACAATTCCCACCAATGAATCACGGCAATATTGGCCCCTCGCTGCTGATGAAAATCTATGGCGGCTTGTTTCAAAGTCGAATTATTCCCGCCGTGACCATTCATAACAATAATGTTGTGGAACTTCGAATCAACCAACGAATCCAAAATCTCTCTGATATACAGTTGAAACGTTTCCGGCTTGATAGTTGAGCCACCGGAGTAGCGATAAAGTGAGCGGGTAATGCCGTAATTAACAACCGGCGCCACCAGCGCATTTAGTCTTTCCGCAATGCCTAATGCAATTTCATGGGGAATATAATTGTCCGTGCCGAGACAGGATGAGCCGTGGGCTTCAACAGTTCCCACCGGAAGAATAATTGTATCGATTTTTTTGGGGACGAGTTTTTGAAGCGTAAGCCAGCTTAGCCTTTGCAGCTCGCGCTCCATTATAATTTTTCCAGCTTGCTCAACAGACGTTCCATCACCAGTTCGGTTTCGTGAGCGGTGATTTCGTCTTCTTCGATTCGAAACTGATTAATATCCCGCACCATTACTTCGAGATAATCGGTGGACTCAACTGCATACCAGATTTCCAATTCCGACCAGCGCATTCCCGCTTTTTCAAAGGCATCGGCCACATCGTGATAAATGTGAGGCGATTTCCAGTCAAACTCGGAGAGTTTAACGCGATAGGCGCCGGACATTCCGATAACGTAGTAGCGACCTTCCGGCGTCGGCCCGAACACGGCATCCGATTTTTCCAGAAGTTCCAGCGCCGTTTCCATCCTGCCCGCATTGACCGTGGGGGTTCTGCTGCCGATAAGAAGCACCCTGGTATAGTCGTTTTCAAAACAGTCTTTAAAAACCTTGTCAATCCGAATCCCCCAGCGGTCTTTGGCCATCTCGCAGAAATTCACTCGCTCCTTAAAGTTAGCGGCCAGACTTTCGGGCAGTCTTTTCTTCAAATACTCGGTGATAATTCTAATCAGCTTTTTCCTGTCCGGGCTGTCGATGTAATAAACACGAATATCCGTGGAATTATTGACATCAAGAGCGCAGGCAATGGTATCGGTGATGAAAGCCTGATGCAGAAACTTCAGGTCATCGCCCTGAATGGCGCCAAAATCCATCGAAGAACCGTCTTCGAATGGCTCCTGGATGCACAGTGCAATGACCGCTTCTTTTTTCTTCTTTGATACCATTCGTTGCAGTAATCTCAACCGTCTCTTGATTCAATATAAAAGCCCTCTCCGCCAAGAGTCAAGACGTGACCAGGAAAAATCGATAAAAAAGTAAGGCGGGTACTATCCAATATTTTGGAGCGCCGGAATTTTGTCGAGAATAAAATTGGCCACCCTCTGAAGCAAATCAAAGAATATCAATATGCCGACCAGCATCAACAAACCGCCGGAGATAATTTCAACGGCACGGAAATGCCGCTTGATAAATCCGAAAGCTCCGATCAAATAACTGAACAGCACCGCCGTAAGTATGAACGGCAGGCCCAGTCCGGCCGAATAAAACGTCAGCAGCACTATGCCCGATGAAACTGAATCCTGCTGTGCCGCCAGAGTCAGAATCGTTCCCAGAATCGGGCCGATACAAGGCGTCCAGCCGAACGCAAAAGCGATTCCAATTAACAGCGACCCGATCACGCCCATTTTCTTCCCGCCGGCGTGGAAGCGCTTTTCATAGTTGAGGGCTTTGATCTTGAATACACCTGCCACGTGCAGGCCGAATACGAATACCAGAATTCCGGCCATCTTGTTGAACAACGGCAAATGCTGCCGCAGGCTGTCGCCTATCCACGTGGCCGTGGCCCCCAGCATCACGAAAACCAGCGAGAAACCCAGCACAAAAAAAACAGTATTAATAATCACCTTCATTAACTGTTCGCGAGATTTATCTTTTGAAGCGATGTCATCCATGGAAACGCCGGAAATAAAAGATAAGTACCCCGGAATCAAAGGCAGCACGCACGGGGAGATGAAGGACAAAAAACCGGCCAGGATGGCGGTCGGGATTTCTACGGTAGGCTGTTCAAACACGGGTTGTCCCTCGCTTCAAAAAGTTCAGCAGCAATTATACCAGCGGGGTCTGCTACTGTTTCTTATTTTTGGAAACTATCTCGTTTTTAATGAGGGAAAGTAACTTCTGCGCATCGATTTTGGTAGCGATTTTTTCAGCCACTTTTTCCGCCAGGGCAGATACAAACTGACGGGTAAATACTTCAACCTGATCAACCGAAACGTTCTCAATGGCTTCATTTGATTTCGGTGCGGCGACAGCTTTTACTTTTGGCGCTGGTGCCGCCTTGATTGTCTTGGCCGGCGCTGAAGGTTGGGGATCGGTAAACTTTTCTACTTCTTTCTTGAAGTCCTCAATGAATCTCTCCACGCCGCCGCCGTCTTTCTCGCCCTTTATTTTGCCTGAATCAGATTTCTTTTTATGCTGTGGGGGAGCTGTCTCGACTGGTGCCGATGCTTTTGGTGATTTTGACACTCCTCCGGCGGGTTTCGGCTGGCCCGGCGTGTTGTCCTTTTTCATTTCCTTAATGAACCACTCGTAATCATGGCTGCCAAATTCACCTTCGTTCTCAAGCAGAGCATCATGGCCCAATCCGAACTGCTCATGATCGCTAAGGATTTCGAGCTTGCCCGTTTTGGAATGTTTTTTGGGCGCACCCTTGCCTTGATTTACTTCCATGTCTTCATCATCTAATCTGCTTGATTCGACTTTATTCCCTTGAGAGTCCTCTTCCTCATGGTCAAGTTCCATCCCAATCATTTTCTCAATGGCTTTGGTTCCCTTCTTTTTAACAATCGAAGAATTGTCCAAAACTTCGGAATCGGTCACGTCGATATTATCCAATCCCAAAGCAGCATCCAGTAAGTCATCCTCCAGGGAATTCTCATTCAAGGGATTAAGTCCGCCCGCGTCAGTTGCAGCGCCAGCGGCACCGCCCAAAACGGAAACTTTCAGGACTAAATCTTTCGGGTCAAGAGGGCGGGTTAATACGACTTCTTCCGGATAAGAAACAGAATCTTCATTTTCATCGGCAATTATTATGAACGGAATTGACGATGTCTGCGGATCCTGTTGCAATTTCTCAAAAAGTGATTGATTACCTTTGGCGGTCATTGAAAAATCGACTAAAATCAAGTGGGGTTGGCTAAGCTCCAGAACTTCCAAGGCCTTGGCGCCGTTGGACACCGAGATGACTTCGTAACCGTGCTGACGCAGAACGTTTTCAGCAACGCCCCGGGTAGTATCGGATTGTTCGGCGATGAGGATTTTTTTTCGCATATATTTTAGTCAGATTTTTTTTCACCGGACAAATGAGAGGAGGCTTCTTCCAAAAACTTGCGGTCCTCCGCCGAGATGTTCTCAATGCCCACTTCATTTATCTTATCGAGTATTTCGTCCACTCGCTTCATAGTCTCTTCGGCTCTCATCCGCTTTTTTTCGAGCTTTGCCTCTAATCTCTTGTAACTTAGTCGATTGAACCAACTTCCCAACCAGTTCCATTTCCAATCGGCCTTAAGATAAACCAACCCAAACAGCGCACCTCCCAAATGGGCCAGGTGAGCCACATTTGATCCCCCAAATAAGAACCCCAAAACCATCATTCCCGGAATTGCCCACATAACTTTAACCGGCACAAGAAGATATAGGTACAAATAGCGATGGGGAAACATTAGCCAGTAGGCCACCAAAACCCCATAAATCGCTCCTGATGCTCCCACTATTGGAATGGGAGAGCCGGATTGAATTAGCAGGGTCAATACGGCGCCAGCCAAGCCGGCCAAAATATAAAATTTGGCAAAGCTCCTGCTCCCCCAGGAAAATTCAATCTCGGTGCCAAACATCCACAAGGCGAACATATTAAAAAAAATGTGCCAGAAATTGCCGTGTAAAAACATGTAGGTGAGAGGCTGAAACAGAAGGTTGGGAAATTCAGCGAAAAATTTGGCGGGCGTCAGGCCCAGCATTGATTCCAATCGAATTGACGAAAGAAACTGAATTAAATATACAGCCGCATTCAGTATCAATAAAACTTTGATGACGGGTGATATAGCTCCGGGGCCTATTTTAAATCCGCCCGTAGACGGGCTGCCGTAATTATTAAATCGCATATTTCTAATTATCGGTTTTTTGACCGTTTTGTGCAATCCTTCGGTCAGAATCATTTCTTGCAGAATTAGTATTCAGGGGCATAGTAAACCCTAGTACCAAGCCGTTGTAAAGTCTTGTTCAACCCTGAAATCCTGGAACGCCAATAAAAATGCCGACAAAGTCCAAGCTTTGCCGGCTTTTTACCAATTTTTAACAATCACTCAAGCCAGCACTTTTTCCAGACGAGATGTCAGTTGTGATTTCGGCATAGCGCCCACAATCTGATCCACCAGCTGCCCATTTTTGAAAAATAACAGAGATGGTATCGACATGATATTGTATCGGCCGGCAGTTTTATTGTTGGAATCAACGTCCAGCTTGGCAACTTTGATGCGGCCGTCAAATTCATTCGCGATTTCGTCCAGAATCGGGGCAATCATTTTACAAGGGCCGCACCAGGCCGCCCAGAAATCGACTATCACCGGCGTATTAGATTTTAATACTTCCTGCTCAAAGGAAGCGTCAGTTACAACGAGGGCTTTCGACAAGGTCATTCCTCCATTTTGCAAAATTCTGATTCAGCTATTTTTATAACTGTAAAAACAGTTGGCTGTTCCCAATGTTACATCAAGCCTGCCTAATAAGGCGACAAAATGACTCTAAAACCAGCAAAAAATGAACACTTTTGATGAGAGCCATTCTAAAAATAGTTCAATGATTCATGTTTGTGGACGGCGCCCCGGCCAATATATTTGATAAACTCTAAACGTAGAACAACTGGTTGAAAATGCGTCTTTTGGTTCAAAGAGTAAGCGACGCCCAGGTCCTGATAGAAGGCGAAATGCATAGTTCCATCAG
>Ga0247727_10016932_pt1 | contig 11676 bp, 9 predicted proteins | sample WisWelCaveWW1625_FD_202498 | JGI IMG/M metagenome (GOLD analysis project Ga0247727, IMG submission 202498) | Biofilm microbial communities from Wishing Well Cave, Virginia, United States - WW16-25 | ecosystem: Environmental > Aquatic > Deep subsurface > Groundwater > Cave microbial mat | place... | reverse complement strand
TAGGCGCTGATCTCGCCGGCGTAGTTCCGCAGCAGCAGGAAGTCACCGTCGCGGCCGACCACCGTCTCGGGGAACAGGGGGATCTTGCCGGCACCGCCAGGCCCGTCCACCACGAAGGTGGGCACCGCGTAGCCGGTGGTGTGCCCCTGCAGGCCGGCGATGATTCGCAGCCCGTCTTCGACGGGCGTGCGCAGGTGCTCCGAGCCCGAGATCGGGTCGCACTGATACAGGTAGTACGGCCGGACGCGGATCTCGAGCAGCCCGTGCATCAGCTGCTTCAGCGTATCGACGTCGTCGTTGACGCCGCGGATCAGCACGGTCTGGCTGCCGGTGGGGATGCCGGCGTCTGCGATGCGTTCGCAGGCCTCTCCGACCTCGGGCGTGAGCTCGGCCGGGTGCATGAAGTGGATGCTCATCCAGACCTTGTGGCGGCGCAGCATCGCGACCAGCGCGGGCGTGATGCGCTGGGGCAGCACGGCCGGCACCTTGGTGCCGACGCGCACGAATCGGACGTGCGGGATCGCCCGCAGCCGTGTGAGCAGCCAGTCGAGCTTTTCATCGCGCATGGTGAGCGGGTCGCCGCCCGAGAGCAGCACGTCGCGCACCTCGCGGTGGGCGGCGATGTAGTCGAGCGCCTGCTGGTACTGGGCGTTGTTGAAGTGGTACTCGCCGGTGTGGCCGACCAGCCGGGCGCGCGTGCAGTAGCGGCAGTAGGTGGCGCAGAAGTTGGTGACCAGGAACAGCACGCGATCGGGGTAGCGGTGCACCAGGCCCGGCACCGGGCTGTCGTCGTCCTCGCTGAGCGGGTCGTCGGCCTCGCCGAGGCCGCGTACCAGCTCCCCGCCCACCGGGATCATGCTGCGGCGGATCGGATCGGCCGGGTCGAGCGGATCCATCAGCGACATGTAGTACGGCGTGACGCCGAGCGGCAGCCGTCCACCGATGCGCTCGATCGTCTTGCGCTCCTCCTCGGACAGAGCCAGCACGCGCAGCACGTCGTCGAGGCGGCGCACCCGATTGCGGAGCTGCCAGGTCCAGTCGCTCCAGTCGGCGAGCGTCGCATCCGGATGGAAGCGGTCGCAGTACAGGGCCGAGCGCTCGCTCACCACGCAGGTGGCGGCAGGCCCTGGCGCGGGCGTCGCGCTCTTCGGATTTGGCGGGAAGGGAAGGGGGGCCAGGGGCGCGTGCCGCGCACGTCGCGCAAGGGAGTCGTCCAAGCTTTCGCTCCGCCCCGGGTGCTGCGCCATTTTCTCTGCACCGATCAGAGTCGGCGCTTGCGCCCGCTAGTTGCCGGCATGTATCGGCGGAACGCGAACCGATGTCAAGAGGTTTTCGAGCGCTAGGGTCGTGACATGGCACGGACGCCGGGCCTCCGACAGATCGGCGAAGGGCTCTTCGAGCTCGCGCCGGGTCTGCGCCCCGGCATGCACGTGCCCGTGCGTGTCTTCGGCAGCGCCGCGTTGGTCGAGGCGATGGACGACCAGGTCTTCGTGCAGGCCGCGAACGTGGCCGCGCTGCCCGGCATCGTTTCGGCGAGCCTGTGCATGCCCGACGCGCACTGGGGCTACGGCTTCCCGATCGGCGGAGTCGCGGCCTTCGACGTCGAGAGCGGGGTGATCTCGCCGGGCGGCATCGGCTTCGACATCAACTGCGGCATGCGGCTGGTGCGCACCGAGCTCACCTGGCCCGAGGTTCGCCCGCGGCTCGCCGAGCTGATGGATGTGCTCGCCCGCGAGGTCCCCGCCGGCGCCGGCCGCGAGGGCTTCGTGCGCATCTCGCAGCGCGAGTTCCGGGCCGTGCTCCGCGAGGGTGCGGCCTGGGCGGTGCGGAGCGGCTACGGCACGCCCGAGGATCTCGCCTTCACCGAGGCCGGCGGCTGCTTCGCGGCCGCGGACCCGGGCTGCGTGAGCGAGCGCGCCATCGAACGCGGGCAGCACCAGCTCGGCACCCTCGGCTCGGGCAACCACTACCTCGAGCTTCAGGTGCTGCGGCCCGAGGGTGTGTTCGACGTCGAGCGGGCCCGCGCCTTCGGGCTCGACCGCGCCGAGCAGGTGGTGGTGATGTTCCACTGCGGCAGCCGGGGCTTCGGCCATCAGGTGGCGACCGACTACCTGCAGCGCTTCCTGCGCGCGATGCCCGCGAAGTTCGGTCTGCCGGTGATCGACCGCGAGCTGGCCTGCGCGCCCATCGGGTCGACGGAGGGGCGGGAATACCACGCCGCCATGTGCTGCGCGGCGAACATGTCCTTCGCGAACCGGCAGGTGATCCTGCACCGGGTGCGCGAGGCGTTCACGAGCGTCTTCGGCGCGGATACGAGCGCGCGGATTCGGACCGTCTACGACGTGGCGCACAACACGGCGAAGTTCGAGCGGCACCGGGTGGGCGGGGTGGAGCGCACGTTGCTGGTGCACCGCAAGGGCGCGACGCGCGCCTTCCCGCCGGGCCATCCCGAGCTGCCAGAGGCCTATCGCGCGACCGGGCAGCCGGTGGTGATCGGCGGCAGCATGGAGACAGGGTCGTATCTGCTCGCCGGAGTCGAAAGCGGAGCCGCGTCCTTCTTCAGCACCGCGCACGGCAGTGGGCGCACGCTGAGCCGGCGAGCCGCCCGCAAGCGCAGCTCCGGCCGCGAGCTGCTGCGCCAGATGCAAGACCGCGGCCTCGAGGTGCGCGCGGCCTCGCTCAGCGGCCTCGCCGAGGAGGCGGGCTTCGCCTACAAGGACGTCGACGCGGTGGCCGAGGCCAGCGAGCGAGCGGGCCTCTCGCGCCGCGTGGCGCACCTGCTGCCGGTCGGCACCGTGAAGGGCTGAGCGGAGATGGGCAGAGGGGCCGGTCGCTTCGAGTTCGTCGAAGGCGCCACCAGCGACATCTCCTTCGTCGCGTGGGGCGACACGCTCGAGGCCCTCTTTTGCGCGGCGGCGGAGGCGTTGCTCTCCGCCAGCCTGGCGAATCCCGCCGACGTCGCCCCGCGCGCGTGTGAGCGGGTCCGGCTCCGTGAGCCCGACCTCGAGCTGTTGCTGTTCAGCTTCTTGAACGAGCTGGTGTTTCTGCGCGACGCTCGCGGGCTGCTGCTTCACGCCGGACCTCTCCGTATCGAGCACGAAGGCGAGGCCCAGCTCGAGGGCGAGCTGCGGGGCGAGCCGGTCGATCGCGCGCGCCACCGGCTCGAGGCGGACGTGAAGGCCGTAACGGCCCACCGGCTGTCCGTCCGACGCGACGGCCCCGGCTGGCGCGCCTCGGTGACGCTCGACGTCTAGGAAAAAGCCCGGAGTCAAGCCCGCCCGGTTTCTGCCGATCAGGCCCTCGATTCGTTGTGCGCAAGCGGGGGGAGCATGCTCGAGCTCTACGGATCGGTAGGCATCGTCGCCGGCCTGGGTCAGGCCGTCTACCTGGTCGCCGCCTTCGTACTGGCTTGGCACCTGCTGGCACGCGCCCGGCGCAGCCGCGACATGGCGCCCTTCCTGCTCGGCATCCAGCTGCTCTTCGCGATGGGCTTCGGCTACCTGCTGTGCGCTACCGGCATGGGGCTGGCGCTGCTCTCCTCGACACCCTCCCGGGCGCTCGTCGCGACCCTGCTCGCGGCCGGGCACGGCGCGACCATCATCGGGCTGTCCGCCGCCCTGCTGTTCGAGCGCCGCGTGTTCTGGCCCGATGCGCGCTGGCCACTGGCCCTGATGGCCGGTCTGATGGCCGCGATGGGGATCGGCTGGCTGGGCGCGACGACGAGCGGCGCATTCGAGACTGGCAGCTATGCGAGCGGCTGGGTTCAACTGCTCACGGCCGGCATGCTCGGCACGAATCTGTGGGTCGGGATCGAGCCGCTCCTCTACCACAGCAAGCTCGCGAAGCGCGTGCCGCTCGGCCTGGCGGAGCCCCTGGTCGCGGACCGCTTTCTGCTCTGGGGGCTCGGCTCGCTCGCGCGCGCCGCGTTGATCCTGTTGGGGCCAGCCGCCGAAGCCCTGCTGGCGGTCCTCGCCGGCGAGGCGCGCAACAGCTTCACGGCAACCACGCTCGCGGTTGCCTCCTGCCTCGGGCTTTTGACGAGTGTGGCCTACTGGCTGACCTTCAACCCGACGCCGGCGTATGCCCGCTGGGTGGAGCGCCGCTACCGCAGAGCGAGCGCGGCTTAGCCGGCTCGCTCCAGCAGCACCAGCGGGATCTCCCGGCCAGCGCGCGTGCGGTAGAGCTCGAAGCTCGCGTAGGTACCGATGACGCGCGGCCAGAGCACGTTCGCCTCTGCGTCGCTGGCGGCACGAGCACTCACCGAGATGCGCTCGCGGCCCACCTGCACCCAGGCGTCGGGGTTCGCCTGGAGGTTCTTCCACCAGGAAGGCTCCCGCGCGTCGCCGGCGTTCGAGGCGACCACCACGAAGTCCCCATCGCCCACGTAGAGCAGGGGCGTGACGTACTCGCGCCCGCTCTTGCGGCCGCGGCAGCCGAGCAGCAGGAAGCGGAAGCCGGGTCCTCGATGTCCGATCCAGCCGCCCGAGGCCCGGTAGAGGAAGCGGTGCACCGACGTGATCAGCGCCAGCAGCCAGCGGATGTTGGGCATGGGCGCGCTCTTCAGCTCCGGTGCGCCGACTCGCTGCGCCGCTCCTCGGCGCGCCGCTCGAGCAGGCGCAGCGAGGCGAAGCCCAGCGCGAAGGTCTGCCAGCCCCAGCCTAGCGCCGTCCGCGACAGCCCGAGCCGCTCGGCGAGCTGAACCGCCCGCAGCGCCTTCCAGACGTGCAGACCCAGCGCCCAGGCGAAGACGGCGAGCAGCACCGGCCGCGGCGGAAACGGGCCGAGCCACGCCTGCCAGGCCGCGTGCACGCCGGGCGACAAGGCCAGCAGGCCGAGCAGCCCCATGCCGGAGAGGATGGCGACCCACCACGCCGGGTGCGGGCGGGTGACGCTCTCGCGCGCCGCGAGCAGGCGCCGGCACGGCTCGATCATGCGCGCGATCGCTTCCTCGGGCGAGACACGCGGCTGCCAGCCGAAGTCGCGGCGGGCCTTGTCGATGCTGCTGTAGTGGCTGACCGCGATCTTCTTGACCTCGAGCGCGAGCAGCGGCGGGCGCGGCACGCCGAGCGGGGCAAGCCAGGTGTGCAGCCACTCCCAGGCGGTCATCACGGCCCGGAGCGGCGCGGCCGGGACCGAGCGCTCGGGATGCCGGAAGCCGAGCGCCTCCACCACCGGCCGGAAGAAATCGAAGTAGTTGATGGGCCGCCCATCGCTGATGAAGTAGGCCTGGCCGCAGACGGGGCTGTCCGGCAGCAGATGACGGGCTGCCTCGATCTCGCCGTCCACCAGGTTCTCGATGAAGGTGTTGTCCGAGAGCGCGCTGCCGTCGCCGACCTTCGCGATGTAGCGCCCGCTCGCACACTCGTCGATCACGCGCGGGAAGAGCAGGCTCTCGCCGGGGCCGTAGATGCCGCCGGGGCGGATCGCGCAGGTGAGCAGGCTGCCGCGACCGCTCGCTGCGAGCGCCACCTGCTCGCCCAGGACCTTGGTCTCGGTGTAGAGGTCGCGGGGGCGCGCGGCGTAGGGGGCGGACTCGTCGCCGTCGATCACCGGCGCGTCGAAGGTGACGTTGTTCGAGCTGGTGTGGACGAGGCGCAGGGCGCCGGCCTCGCGCGCCGCGCGCACCAGGTGCTCGACGCCGCGCACGTTCACCGCATGGCTGAGCTCACGCCGCTCGGCCTTTGCAAAGCGCGCGAAGTCGAGCACCGCCGCGGTGTGGAAGATGGTGTCGACGCCGGCGCAGGCCTTGCGCAGATCCTCGAGGCTGCAGACGTCGCCCTGCAGATGCTCGTAGTGGGCATGGCGAAGCGCCGCCGGCGCGAGATCGAAGCCGCGCACGCGGCGGCCGCGGCGCAGCAGCTCGGCCACCAGGTGCCGGCCCAGGAAGCCCGCGGCGCCCGTCACCAGGCAGTGACCGAGGTCGGCCGTGGCCCGAACCTCGTAGCCCTCGGGCTCGACCAGATACAGCGGCAGCTCGATATCGAGCACCCGGCGCCGGCCGGCGGATCGATCCATTCTGCACCCCCCTCGAGAGATCCATCGGCCAGCCGCGCGGGCGTCGAAAGCGCCGCGTGGGGGGGTGTTGCCGGGCCGCGCAAACTAGCCGAGTGTCGGAGGAAGGGAAGGCCCGGTACGTTCGGGGCCATGAGCACGAGCTTCGAGCTGATCGATGAGGGCGCACTGAAGGCGCTGGACGCCACGCTCGAGGGCGAGCGGGTGTTCATCCCCGCGGCCGCGCTCGAGCGCGCGACGGGCTGGTCGTTGAAGCCCGAGGGTCTGTGCCGCGACGCGGCATGTGTGCCCGTGCGCGACCGCGCGGCGTTGGTCGGCGCCGGCGGTGTGAATCTGGCCGGCTTCGCCGCGGCGCTCGGCCGGCCGCTCGCGCTCGACGTCGCGGAAGGCGTGGCCGCGCTCGGCACCGCAGCGCCGGATCGCGGCACGGCGCTGGCCTCGCTCGAGGCGCCCGACTTCTCGCTGCCGGATCTATCCGGCCTCCGGCACAGCCTCTCTGAGCATCGAGGCAAGAAGGCACTGCTGATCGCCTACGCCTCCTGGTGAGGCTGCCGCGTCGACCTGCCGGTCTGGCAGGCACTCTACGAAGAGCTCGGTGCGAAGAACTTCGTGGTGATCACGGTGGCGCTCGACCGCTCCGCCGAGGACGCACGGCCCTGGATCGAGGCCGCGCGCCCGACCCACCCGAGCTTGATCGATCCCTCGCACGTGCTGGCCGAGCTGTATCACGTGGTCAACGTGCCCACGGTCGTGTGGATCGACGAGACGGGCCGCATCGTGCGGCCGAACGACAACCAGTTCGCCACCGACACCTTCACGGCCTTCCACGGCAAGGCCTCGGCGCCGTACCTGGATCTGATCCGCGCCTGGGTGAACGAGGGCAAGGGCGCGCTCTCCGCCGACGAGGTGCGGCGTCACCAGCTGCTGCCCTCGCCCGAGGCGCAGCTCGCGCGTGCGGAGCGCGCGCTCGCGTGGCGGCTCCACCAGCGCGGCCGCGCAGAAGCGGCGAAGCGCCACTTCGAGCGCGCCGGGGAACTCGCGCCGCAGGACTGGACCATCCGTCGCGGCTCGATGCCGATCATCGGCCAGAACCCCTTCGGCCCCGAGTTCTTCGAGCTCGCCAAGCAGGGCGCTCCGCCCGCCCCGATGGACGAAGTCACCCCCACCCGCATCGCCCCCCGCGCCGTCTAGCCGTCACAAAGGGGACGTTCCTTTTCCGTCACTTACCCGCGGGTAAGTGACGGAAAAGGAACGTCCCCTTTCTTACGGAGCGCCTGAGGCGTGGGCGGTGAGCCAAGTGGTGATGCGCTCGTTGGCGGCGCGGGCCATGGCGGTGGGGAAGACGGTGAAGCCGTGCATCGAGTCGGGGTAGACGGCCAGCTCGGCTTCGTTGCCTGCCGCGCGCCAGCGCAGCGCCATGAACAGCGAGTCGTCGTAGAGGTAGTCGGCCGTGCCCACGGTGAACAGCGCCGGCGGTAGGCCCGCGAGGTCGGCGTAGAGCGGCGAGACGTCGGGGTGCTTGCGCGCGGCCGTGTCGTGCTGCGGCAGGTACAGGTCGCGGAAGGCCGCCATGCCCTGGCGCAGCTGTGACGGCGTGCCGGACACGTCGTAGACGCCGAACACGAGGTTCGCCGCGGCGAAGCGGCCCGCCGACTGGTGTCGGTCGCGCAGCCGCAGCAGCGTCACCGCGGCGAGGTTCGCGCCAGCGGAGCCGCCGCCGATGATCAGCCGCTCGACTCCGAACTCGCGCTTCGCGTTCGCGAGCAGCCAGAGCGCGGCCGCCTCGCAGTCGTCCGGCCCCGCCGGGTAGGGATGCTCGGGCGCGAGCCGATAGCTCGTCGCCACCGTCGCCACGCGCGCGTGCTTCACGAGTGCGGCATTGCCGGCATCGTCCATCTCGGGCGCGCCCATGAAGAAGCCGCCGCCGTGGATGTCGAGGTAGACCGCGCGCACCTCGGGCGGCACGAACGTGCGCAGCCGGATCGGGCCGGCCGGGCCCGGGATCGAGCGCTCCTCGAAGCCCGCGATCGACTTCGTCGCGAACACGCCGCCCATGATCTGCGTGAGGTCGCGCGCCTTCGCGATCGCCTCGGGCGTCCAGCGCGCCGGCATCAGCTCTTTCGGGAGCTTCACGTTGAACGCGCGCGTCTCGGCCGCGAGCGCGTCGAGCGCCGAGTCCCAGAGCGGCGGAAGCTTCACGCGCGCCGCTCCCGCGCCTCGCCCTTGCGCCAGCGATAGATCCGCATGGGCGGGATGTTGCGCAGCTCCACGTCGACCTTTGCGCGGCCGAAGAACGGCCTTGCCACGTCGTGCACCTTGCCGCGCACCTGGTAGGCGACGAAGCGCCCACCCGGATCGAGCGTGTCGTAGATCGTCTTCGCGATGCGGCGGCCGAGCGCGCCGTCCATGGTCGAGAAGGGAATGCCGGAGATCACCGCGTCCGGCGCGCTCAGTCCGTGCTTGCCCAGTGCGTCCGGCAGCTGCTCCGCGCTGCCCTCGAACACGATCAGGCGGGTGTCGTTCATCTCGCGCAGGATCAAGGCGAAGCGCGGCTCGAGCTCGATCGCGACCAGCTTCGCGTCGGCCGGCAGCGCACGCAGCAGCGCGCGCGTGGTGCCGCCGGTGCCGGGCCCGAGCTCGACCAGCAGGCGCGCGTGGCGCGCTCCGGAGAGCGCGACGAGCCGGCGTTCGAGGAAGCGCGAGCTGGGGATCACGCTGCCCACCTGCTGCGGCTTGCGCAGAAACCCTTGCAGGAAGGCGAGGCGGGCGTCGGGCTGCAGGCGAAGCTTGTCGAGTTGGGGCATGACGGTGGCGGATTGTGACGCGGGTGCGGCCGTCTGGCACGACCTCGGGGTGTGTTTTCTGCCGCCTCCAGGCGGTCGTAGTGGGGAATCTGCACCGTCCGGCTCGGGCCGTCGCCCCCCTGCAGAACAGCGCGCAGTAGTATGGGGCGGCGGAAGGTCGGCCATGGACTGCGCGAGCTGCGGGAGGACGGCAAAGACGGGCGCCCGCTTCTGCGGGGGCTGTGGGGCTTCCTTCGTGCTGCGCTGCCCGGCGTGTGGTGCCGAGAGCGAGCCCGACACCCGCTTCTGCGAGGCGTGCGGCGCGTCCCTGGCCGCCTGCCCGGCCGAGGCTGCCGTCGCTCGCAAGGTCGTCAGCATCGTCTTCGCCGACCTGATCGGATCGACGGCGTTGCACGAGCATCTCGACCCCGAGTCGGTGAGCCGCATCATGGAGGGCTACCACGCCGCGGTGCGGGCGCCGATCGAGGCCCACGGCGGCACGCTCGTACAGCTGCTCGGCGACGGCGTGATGTGCGCCTTCGGCGTGCCGCGCGTGGCGGAGGACGATGCGCTGCGTGCGGTGCGCGCCGCCGTCGACGTGCAGCGGTCCTTCCGAGAGTTCCTGGGCGCGCACCCCGAGCTGACGGGCCGGGTCGGCCTGCGGGTCGCGGTCAACACCGGCGAGGTGGTGGTCAGCGACGACTACGCCGCCGGCATCGGGGATCCGCTGAACGTCGCGGCGCGGCTCCAGCAGGAGGCGAAGGACGGCGACGTGCTGATCGGCGAGGCGACGCAGCGCCTCGTCGCGGAGCAGGTGACGCTCGAGCGGGTCGGCAGCTTCGCGCTCAAGGGCCGGGCCGAGCCGGTGACGGCCTACCGCGTGGTGTCGCTCGAGCGGCCTGCGGGTACCGCTGCGACCCCGTTCGTGGGGCGCGACGACGAGCTGCGGCGCATCACGGCGGTCTACGACGCCGCGATCGCCAAGCCCGCTGCTCGCATGGCCGTGCTGCTCGGCTCGCCGGGCCTCGGCAAGTCGCGGCTGCTCCACGAGTTTGCGCGGCGGCTCGGCGAGAGTGCGAGCCTGCTCACGGCGCAGTGCAACCCAGCCGGCGGCGCGACCTTCGCGCCGCTCGCGGAAGCGCTGCGCGCGCACCTCGGGCTCGAGGCGGACGTCTCGGGCGATGCGCTGCGTGCGGCGCTCGATGCAAAGGTGCCCGGCGAGGACGCCGAGCGCGCCCGCATCGCGAGCGGGGTCAGCGCGCTTCTCGCCGGCACGCCGGCCTCGCCGGAGGAGACCTTCTTCGTCGTCCGGCGGCTCCTCGCCGCGCTCGCGGCGGAGCGGCCGCTGGTGCTCGCGATCGACGACATCCAGTGGGCCGAGCCGCTGCTGCTCGACTTCACCGAGCACCTCGTCCAGTGGGGCGCCGGCATCCCGCTGCTCGTGCTCGCGGCGGCGCGCCCCGAGCTGCGGGAGACGCGCTCCTCGCTCACGACCGCCGGCGGCCTGGTGAGCGACGTGGTGACGCTCACCGGCCTCGACGCCGGCGCGGCCATGCGGCTCGCCGGCAACGTGATCGGCGCCGACACGCTGCCCGCCGCGGTCGCCGGACGGGTGCTCACGGCGAGCGAGGGCAACCCGCTCTTCCTCGGCGAGCTGGTCCGCATGCTGGTGAACGACGGCGTGCTGCGAAAGGAGGGCGAGCGCTGGAGCCTCGCGGTCGACCTCGCCGAGCTCGACATGCCGCCCACCATCCAGGCGCTGCTCGCGGCACGCCTCGAGCGCCTGCGCCCGGAGGAGCGCCTGGTGCTCGAGCGCGCGGCGGTGGTCGGGCGTCAGTTCTCGCGCGCGGCCGTCACGCACCTGCTGCCGCGCGAGGCGCACGCCGAGCTCGACAAGCGGCTCGAGGCGCTGCGCCGCAGCGAGCTGATCGAGGCCGACGCCGGCTGGCTGCTGGGCGAGCCGGCGCTGCGCTTCCACCACGTGCTGATCCGCGACGCCGCCTACCGCCGCGTGCTCCGGGGCACGCGCGCGGAGCTGCACGAACGCTTCGCGGACTGGCTGGAGGCGCGCCCCCGGGAGTCCGCCCCGCCCGACGAGACGCTCGGCTGGCACCTCGAGCAGGCGCACCAGCAGCTGCGCGAGCTGGGCCCGCTCGACGCTGTTGGCCGCGCCCTCGGTGAGCGCGCGGCGCGCTACCTCGCCGCGGCCGGCCGGGCTGCGCTCTCGCGCGACGATCTCCCGCCGGCCGCGGGCCTGCTCGGCCGCGCGCTCGATTGCCTCGGCGACGCCGACGCCGCGCGCGCCGAGCTGGCCCTCGACTGGTGCGAGGCGCTGCTCTCCGCCGGCGACGTGGCCCTTGCGGCGCGAGCGATCGCGGAGCTCGGCCGCTTCACGGCGGGCTCCGAGCGCCTCTCCGCCTGGCATACCTGCTTCAGCGGCCAGCTCGCCGCGCTCGCCGACCCGAAGGCGCTGCGCGCGAGCGCGGCGGCCGTCGCCGCCGCGGCGGAGGCGCTGGCCGCCGCCGGGGACGTCGCGGGCGAGGCGAAGGCACATCAGGTGCACGCCGAGGCGCTCGGCCGTCTCGGCAAGATCGGCGCCTGCGAGGCCGCGCTCGACAAGGCGCTCGCCGCCGCGCGGCGCGTGCGCGGCGAGCGGCGCCGCGCGAACGCGGTGCTGGCGGGGATTCCGGTCGCCGCGCTCTGGGGACCGAGCCCGGTGACGCGCGCGAGCGGCCGCTGCCTCGACGTCGTGCGCGTACTGCGCATCACGGAGGGCGCCCCCGCGGTCGAGGCCGTGGCGCTGCGCTGCCAGGCCGTGCTCGAGACGCTGCGCGGGCGCAGCGACGCGGCGCGGCGCATGATCGCGTCCTCGCGGCGCATG